>Ga0307477_10003108_pt1 | contig 12484 bp, 8 predicted proteins | sample atmos_gasesECM2C_FD_203316 | JGI IMG/M metagenome (GOLD analysis project Ga0307477, IMG submission 203316) | Hardwood forest soil microbial communities from Morgan-Monroe State Forest, Indiana, United States - atmos_gasesECM2C_515 | ecosystem: Environmental > Terrestrial > Soil > Temperate...
GCGGGCGGCTACACATATCGTTCCTTCTATCCTCCGAACGCCGCACGGTTCGGGATGAACGGCTGGAGCGGGACATTTGATTACAACTGGAAACATTGGATTGGATTTGTGATCGATGCCACAGGGAGCTACAAGAACCAGGGTGTGAATGGAAAAACGAGCATCTACACATTGCTCGCAGGTCCGCGGGTTTATCCATTCGGACATCGCCATCGGCTGATTCCCTTTGGCGGATTTCTCCTGGGCGCGGGCCACGAAATTCTCGATATTCCGGCACAAGGCGGCTTCCCTCAAAAGACATTCAGCAGCACCGCCTACGCGTGGGAAGCTGGTGGCGGCCTGGACATCAGGTACAAGACCCACTGGGCGCTTCGGCTGATCGAATTTGACTACGAAAAAACGCGCTTCGCTGACTTTACGAAAGTGGTGACCAATCCTTCGGAGAGCAACCGCAGGATTTCTGTCGGGATTGTATTCCGCTGGGGCGAAGCAGAATGACCCTCTGGAGGCAGGACGGTGATTCAACGTGTGGGGCCGGCTTCCACCGCGCATCGCTCGACACTGATTAGCCGCTTTACACCCCCACCGGATTTGAAATTGCACTTGCGGAAAACCGGACGCCCAGTGCAGATTACCCTCGATGCGGATCCCACTCGAGAATGCAAACGAACGCCTGGCACTGATGCTGGTGTCGCTGGTGGTGGCGGCGATTATTTCCATTCAGGCATCGAAAATTTTCCTGGCGGATCATGAACTGCATTCAGACCGGCTGGACCAAATGGAGCGCGGGGCCGCGCGCGAACCCGGAAATGCTGCTGCCTGGGATCGCGTTGGCCATCGCCGCCAGTGGGACCTGGCGAATCCCGATCCTGTGGGCGCGCTCGCAGACTATCAGCGGGCGGTCGAACGAAATCCGCTCTCCGCTCATTACTGGACGGATCTGGCGGGCGCCTACGAAGACACCGGAAATCTTCCGCTGGCCCGCGACGCATTCGAGAACGCCAAGAAAGTTTATCCCGCGTCGGCAGAAGTTGCCTGGGACTACGGAAACTTTCTTCTTCGCCAGGGTGAGTATGCTGAAGGGTTTGAACAGATCCAAAGAGCGGTAAGCACCGATTCATCGCTGCTGCCGCTGGCAATTTCGCGGACCTGGCGCTCGAATCGCGACGTAAACCTTCTGCTGGACAAAGTGATCCCCGCCAATGTGGATGCTTATTTCCAGGCGCTGGATTTTTTCGCGGCTAATCACCAGGCGACTCCAGGGCTGGTGGTCTGGCAGCGATTGCTTGCGCTGCGGAAACCGTTCACGTTGCAGCGCTCCTTTCCTTTTCTGGAAGATTTAATTCACGAAGATCGGGCAGAGGATGCTCGCGGGGTGTGGCGCGAGGCACTTGCCACTAGCGGCCTTCCGCACGAGGAGCCGCAGGGCAATTCCGTGGTCTGGAACGGGGATTTCGGACGGGATTTCACGAACGGCGGACTCGACTGGCGCTGGGTTGCGCTGCCCGGCGTGGCCATTGATTTCGACGCTGCGCCGCCCGCGCACGGTCCGCGCGCGCTTCGTCTGGAATTCGGGGGCGGGAGCAATCTCGAGTTAACGGAGCCGTCACAGTTCGTTCCTGTTGAGCCTGGCCGCACCTATCACTTCCACGCGACCGTGCGTACCGAAGGCATCACAACAGAACACGGACTACGTTTTATGCTGACGGATGCGAACCATCCGAATGGCGCAAGTCTGGTCACTGAGAACCTGACAGGCTCGCATCCCTGGATGAATGTGGAAGATAACGTGACTACCGGTGCTGAAACGCATTTCCTGCTGCTCCGCCTGAATCGCCTGCCCAGCCGCCTCTTCGAAAACAAGCTGAGCGGAACAGTGTGGGTGGCGGATATCGCACTGGTTCCGGCGACCGGGGAGTCCGCAAAGCCCACGAAATGAAAATAATTCGCGGCGGACTATGTTTGCTAATCGCATTCAGCGTGCTGGCGCACGGCGCAGTGGAAGTGTGGTCGGAATCCGTCCTGGAAATTGGTGCGGCCCTGCTGCTGGTGACCTGGACGATAGTGGTTTACCGCGACGCGAAATTAAAAATCGAGTGGAGCCCGCTGAACACTCCATTTCTGTGCCTGCTTGCCATCGGGCTGGCTCAACTTGTGCTGCACTTGACCGCGAATTTATATATGACACGCACGGAATTGCTGAAGATGGCTTCCTACTTCATTGTATTTTTTCTGGCTGCCCAGGCGTTTCGAGAGCGAGCCGATCTGACGAAGCTGGCATGGTTTTTCGTGTTCCTCGGATTCATAGTGTCTTTGCTGGGAATCATTCAGCATTTCACCTCCGAAGGAAAAATTTACTGGTTCCGCGAGCTCACCGCGGGGGGCGATCCCTTCGGCCCCTATGTCAACCGCAACCATTTCGCGGGATTCGTGGAGCTGGTATTGCCGGTGGGCCTGGCGCTTCTGGTTTTCCGCGGATTGCGCAGCGACGCTTTTTCCATGGTCGGACTGCTGACGGTGGTCCCCCTGGGGGCGCTGATATTGACCGGGTCGCGCGGCGGGATCGTGAGCCTGGGATTCGAATTGGGGGTCCTGGTGCTGCTGGCGCGAGGCCGCAAGCGGCCGGAGGGACCTCGCATAACAGCGATCGCATTGGTAGGACTTGCGGCGGCCGCACTAATCGTGTGGATGGGAGCAGGAAAAGCCATTGAACGGTTTTCAAACTTTCACGCCAGCGATGTGCTGCTCGCGCGGCGGACCACAATGTTTCGTGGCACACTTCACGTTTTTCTCGATCATCCGCTTACGGGTTCCGGGCTGGGGACTCTCGTGGCCGTCTATCCGCGTTACGAAACAGGGTACGACGGCAAAGTGGTGGATCATGCGCACAACGACTACGTCGAAATTCTGGCGGAAACGGGGATTCTCGGCGGTCTCTGCTGCGCGGTTTTTTTGTGGATTTTGTTCCGCGAGGCACGACGGAATTTCGAAGCCGAGCAGGGACATTTCTCGCGCGCGCTACATGCCGGGGCAATCACCGCTTTGGCTGGGTTGCTGCTCCATAGCTTTGTGGATTTCAATTTACACATTCCTTCAAATGCGCTCCTTTTCCTGGTACAGGCTTATATCGCCACTTCCCGCGTCCTGCCCTCGGAGGCCCCCGGACGGCGTCACCGACGGCATACGCCGGAACACGTCACCAGCGAAGTTGCCGGCTAGCGAGCAAGTATTCAGTTTTCTGGGAGATGGACTCGCACTGGCGAGGGGCTGGATTGCTGATTTCGCTTTTAGTTCGAGTATCTTAAGGAAGCCTCTGATTGACACTGGCGCGCTGAGTGGGCCATAGTGTTGCGGGGTTATCTGTCGAATGGCTGTCACGGTCCGCGGGGTCTCGGACTGGTTGAAGGTCTGCCTTGCTCTCATTCTGCTGATGTTCCTGCAGGGTGCGCAGGCTGCGTTTGGCCAGGAAGTACTCGAAACTCCGCAGCAAACGAACGAAAAAATACAGAAGCTGGCGGACCTCGCGCGGGCCCACCCGGTGGACACTCCCATCGGAACTGGAGACCTGCTGCACATTGAGGTTTTCGACGTGGCCGAGCTTACGCGCGATGTGCGTGTGAGCGAGACCGGTGATGTGAGCTTCCCGTTAATCCCCGGAAGAGTTCCAGCAGCGGGCCACACTCCTTTTCAATTGGAAACCAACCTCGAGGAATTGCTGCTTGAGAACGGATTGGTGTCGCACCCGCAGGTTTCTGTCTTTGTGAAGGAGCAGAATAGCCAGCCCGTCTCCATCGTAGGAGCCGTGGGGCATCCGATGATCTTTCAGATTATTCGGCCCACGACATTGTTGGAAATTCTCGCGGCCGCTGGAGGGATCTCGGACACAGCGGGAAGCGTGGTGATCATCACGCGCCCTACGCGCGTGACCGCGGAGAAGACTGCCAGCGCCGATATGCCAGGCGATGCCCCGGCTGACTCCCAAACAATCACCATTCCCATCCAAGACTTGATTGCATCGGGAAACGCCGCTTTTAATATTCTTGTATATGGTGGCGACGTTGTGAGCGTTCCGCAGGCAGGAATCGTATATGTGGCAGGGGCGGGAGTGGCACAGCCTGGCGGATACGTGCTGCAGAGCCACGGGGAGCAGATAACTGTGTTGAAGGCTGTTGCTCTGGCGCACGGGCTCACAGGATATGCGAAGGCGAATGATGCAGTCATCTTCCGCACCAATCCCGCGACGGGTCAAAGGGACCAGATCCCAGTCCACATCAAGGAAATCGAGAAGAATAAGACGGAAGATGTGGCCATGAAGTCGAACGACATTTTGTACATTCCTGACAGCGCGGGAAGGAAAGTGCTCGTTAAGGGCGCCGAGGCAGCGCTGGGCATGGGTTCATCCATTGCGATCTATCGTGTTGGAACCCGAAATTGAGAGCTCGCGTGGCGATTTGATAGTGGCTATGAGGAACCAGGACTGATGGAAGAAGCCTCCCGAATGCTGGCGCGAGACCGGAAGGTAGGCGAATCACTGACAGTGATCCCTGCCCCGTCGGTGCTTCCCTGGGACCAGGCGCCTCGGGAACCGCACCTGCTGGATTATTTCATTATCCTGCGCAAGCACCAATGGCTGGTGCTCACCTTCATGCTGACGGTCGTGACCGTGGTTACGATTGCTTCTTTCAAGATGAAACCCGTTTACGAAGCGGCGGCACGAGTGGAAGTGGACCGCGAAGCGCAGAACATGCTGCAATTCCCGGACCAGAATTCCTACGGCGAATATGTGGACATGGAAAATTACATCGAGACGCAATCAAAGATACTGCAGAGCGAGACACTCGCCCTGCAAACCATCAAAGCGCTCGATCTGGGGCGATATCCCGAGTTCGGCGGGACGGCGAACTCGCTGGCGTGGACGCATGGCGTGGGGGCCTCGCGGCGACCGGCAATCCTGGGGGCCTTTCTGGGACGTCTGATCGTGAAGCGCGTACCGAACAGTCGTCTGGTGGAAGTGCAATTCGAAGCGGAAGATCCGCAGCTCGCGGCGCAGGTGGTGAACACACACCTGCAGACCTACATCGAGCAAAATTTCCGCAGCAAGTACGACGCTACCACACAAGCTTCCAACTGGCTTTCCGCGGAACTCGAGGAACTGCGTATCAAGGTGGAGAAATCGGAAGATGCGCGGATTGCCTACGAACGTCAGAACCAAATCTGGCAGATTGACGAAAAGCAAGATATCACAACGGCAAAACTGGCAGACCTGAGCAAAGCGGTGACAGAAGCGCAAACTGTCATGGCGGAGAAGGAAGCACTCTACCGCATGGCGGCCTCCGGGAACGTGGATGCCCTTCCGGCAGCGCGTGAAAATGCGGTGATTCAGGACTTGCTAAAGCGCAAGACAGAGCTGGATGTCAGTTACGTCGAGGCCACCCACCAGTACGGACCGAACTATCCGAAAGTGCAGCGATTGGCCGCGCAGAAGAAAGAGTTAGACGACGATTTAGAGAAGGCGCGCAAGACCGTGATCGAGAGCGTGCAGCAGGAGTTTGGCACCGCACATCAGCGAGTGGACCTCTTGCAAGAGGCGCTCGACAAGCAGAAGGCGGAAGCGAACGATCTGGCTGAAAAGTTGGTGCAGTACCACATTCTCCAGCACGACGCGCAGTCGAATAAGGCACTGTACGACGGGTTGCTTCAAAAACTGAAAGAGGCGGGAATCACCGCAGGATTGCGCTCGAGCAACATTCGCGTTGTGGACCCTGCGCTGGCGCCCTCCACCCCGTCGCGGCCACAGAAGGCGCGCAATATTATGCTGGCGATACTTGTGGGATTGGTGGGAGGAATCGGTCTGGCGCTTTTCCGTGAATACCTGGACAACACCATCAAGTCGCCCGACGACATCGAAGCGCTGACGGGGCTGCCCTCGCTGGCCGTAGTGCCTTCCCTGCCGGGATTAAATGGCCATCATCGCCGGTTGTCGCGATTCTCGCGCGAGACCCCGCAGGTGACAGCCGGCCCGCGCGTGGAATTGCTCTCCTACGTGCAACCCAAATCGCAAATCTCGGAAGCATTCCGCGCACTCCGAACTTCCCTCTTATTGTCGCAAGCCGAGCATCCGCCGCAGGTGATACTGGTTACCAGCGCGCTTCCGCGCGAAGGAAAGACAACGGCAGCGGTGAACCTGGCCGTGACGCTGGCACAGTTGGGCGATCGAACGCTGCTGATGGATTCCGATCTGCGCAAGCCAGGGATTCGCCGGGCACTGAACTTAACTATGGGGAAGGATTTCGGCTTGAGTTCTTACCTGGCGGGCGTTTCGACTTTGGACGAGGTGATCATCCCGCACCCAGCTATCACGAACCTGGAAGCGCTGACGACTGGACCGGTACCGCCAAGTCCAGCGGACTTATTGTCGTCCCATCGGATGCGCGAAGCGATTGCAGAATTGCGGAGGCGCTACAAGTTTATCGTGATCGATTCGCCGCCGATTATGGCCGCCACGGACGCTGTAATTTTGTCGTCGCTCACAGATGGAGTCCTGCTGGTAGTGCGGAGCGGCGAGACACCGAAGGAAGCTTTCACGCGCACGCGAGACCTGCTGGCCGCAGTGAAAAGCCGACTGCTGGGCGTGGTGTTGAACGCGGTGGATTCAAGCGCTCCGGATTACTACTACTCCTATCGCTACTACCCATATGCATATGGCTATGGCTACGGCGAAGATGTTGGAAAGAAATCCCGGTTCCCAGCCGGGCCGGGCGAAACAGACGACAGCGTAAGCTAGGGGGCAATCTTGCGTTACCTGATAACCGGCGGGGCAGGATTCATCGGCTCGCACTTATCTGAAGCTTTGCTGGGGCGCGGTGATGAAGTATTTATTTTGGATGATCTCTCGACTGGCAGCGTAGAAAATATCCGCCACTTCAAATCGCACGCACGGTTTCACTACACCTTCGACACCATCCAGAATAAGCAGACGCTGGCCGAGTTGGTTGACGAATCGGACGTCGTGGTTCACCTGGCGGCGGCTGTGGGAGTGCGGTTAATCGTTGAGAGCCCGGTACGGACGCTGGAAACAAACGTGTATGGCACGCAATTGGTTCTGGACGCGGCTTCCAAGAAGAAGAAGCTGGTATTCACGGCTTCGACCTCTGAAGTATATGGCAAGAGCGATAAAGTCCCGTTCCGGGAGGATGCGGACCTTGTGCTCGGTCCCACCACGATCGGGCGGTGGAGCTATGCAGCGTCGAAAGCACTCGACGAATTTCTGGCGCTCTCCTACTGGAAAGAGCGCAATTTGCCGGTGATGATCGCGCGGTTGTTCAACACCGTGGGACCTCGTCAGACCGGTCGCTACGGAATGGTGGTGCCAAATTTTGTGCGGCAGGCGCTGGCTGGCGAGGCGATAACCGTTTTTGGAACGGGCCAGCAATCGCGCTGCTTCTGCGATGTGCGCGACACGGTGGAAGCCATACTGCTGCTGCTCGATAACGAGCGTGCGATCGGGGAAGTGGTGAATGTCGGTACGGACCACGAAATTTCAATCGAAGGGCTGGCGCATTTCGTGAAGCACCGAGCACAAAGCCAGTCGCCAATCACTTTCATTCCTTACGACCAGGCCTACGAACCGGGATTCGAGGACATGCCGCGGCGCATCCCTTCGCTTGAGAAACTTGAGAAACTGACCAGCTTCCGGCCGCGGACCTCCCTGGAAGAAATTGTGGATCGCGTGATAGCTCACAACCCAGGGCAGAAGGCAGCGGCCGTGAGCTCCCCCAGCAGCCGCGCAGCAGCTCAAGCAGCCACCGACTAAGCGCGGGGGCGTTTACCTGTGAGGAGTCTTGTGCGAGAGACCGGATTCTAGGACAATTCTTGCGCATGACTGAAGAAACAGTAAGCAATCCGTCACCAACCAATCGTGTGGAGAGGGCCGGGTCACTGCGGCGCGTCCCGGGAGCTTCATTTCCAGAGGATGGGACGGAGCGCAAGAAGACCAGCACGACGCTTTCGGTGATTGTCCCGGTTTACAACGAGCAATATCTGGTGGCCACCAGCCTCGCACGCCTGAAGATCCTCGCTGACTCCCCCTTGCTCAGATTGATCAAGGTGATTGTGGTTGACGACGGCTCCTCAGACGGAACGCCGGAGGCGCTGGCTCGCTTTCGGAATTCCCTGGAATCCGATGGGAGCGAGACGAAGCTGTACTGGGAATGGATGCGCCACGAGAAGAATCAAGGTAAAGGGGCGGCAATCCGTACTGCGCTTACGCGCGTGGATACGGAGCTGGTGGTGATTCACGACGCGGACCTCGAATATCATCCGCAAGATCTGCTGCAGATGGTGGAACTGTTTTTGCGCGAGGATGCCGACGCCGTGTTCGGCTCCCGATTCATGCCCGGTGGATACAAGCGCGCGCTTTTTTTCCGTCATGCGCTGGGCAACAAATTCCTTACGTTTTTGTGCGATCTGGTCTGCGACCTAAACCTTACGGACATGGAGACCTGCTACAAGATGGTGCGGGCGGACCTGCTGAAGAGTATTCCATTGGAAAGTTCCACATTTGATGTAGAGCCGGAGTTGGCGATCAAGCTGGCGAAGCGAGGCAGCCGAATTTTCGAGGTCCCCATCAGCTACTCAGGCCGAACCTACCGCGAAGGCAAGAAGATCAATTGGAAGGACGGCATCCGTGCGCTGTGGGCAATTCTCCACTACGCGACCTCGGGCAAGATTTATACCGTGGATGAACACGGCGGCGAGATCCTCGAGCGGCTGAATCAAGCCCCGCGATTCACTCGTTGGATGGCGGATGTTGTACGGCCCTACGTGGGAGACCGGGTCCTGGAGATTGGCGCGGGAACTGGGAATATGTCTGTGCACTTGATGCCGCGCACGGTTTATTGGGCCACTGACGTCAACCCGCAGTATCTGGAATATCTCGAAACCATGCGCGCCACTCGGCCCTACATGCGGGTTGCTTACACGGATGGCGCGAAAGAGAGCTCATATCCCGGAGGGCAGGGATTCGACACCGTGGTGTGCTTGAACGTGGTTGAGCATGTGGAGGATGACCTCGGCACATTGAGAAATATATTGAGTGTGCTGAGCGAAGGGGGACGCGCGATTATCCTGGTTCCTTATGGGCCCGGGTTGTATGGCACGCTGGATGAGGTCCTCGGGCATTGCCGCCGTTACACGGAGGATCAGCTTGTTTGCGTCGCGCGAAAAGCAGGATTCCAGGTAGAGAAGGTGATGAAATTTAATCGGCCCGGCGTGGTGGCCTGGTGGCTGAATGGACGCGTCCTGCGCCGGAGGACATTCGGACTCGCGCAAGTCCGCGTGCTGAATTTGTTGACGCCGATTTTCCGCATTGTGGACTCCTGGCTGCCTCTTCCCCCGCTCTCCCTGATCGCCGTATTGCGGAAGGAAAAGAACCCTGCCGCGTTAGAGGGGATTCAAGGCATGCTGCCGCTAGACGCGAAAGCTGCATCGTAATGAGCCGGCGGATTCCCGATGCATCCGGCTGAAGGGCAGGAACACCGCGAGATGGGGTTTACACTCTTTGTCCAAACTCTCGAGATACGAACGCATTCTGATTATCGTCTTCTTCCTCACGCTCCCGTTGATCAACCCGTGGGTGCGGGGTGACGGCGTTGGTTACTACGCATTTGCCCGGGCGCTGCTCATCGAGCACGAACTGAACTTCGAAAAGGATTGGTTGGCCGCCAACCAATCCTTTCGCATGGGCAGAATGGATGCAGAGGGCCACATAGTCCCTGAAGCGTATACGCCGACAGGACACCTGGATAATCACTTCGCGATTGGGCCTGCCATCCTGTGGTCTCCTTTCCTTCTCGTCGCGCACCTCGGCGTAGTTGCTTATGACAGTCTCGGCGGCCACGTCGCCGCCGATGGTTATTCCCGCCCTTATATCTTCGCCATGGCGATGGCGACGGCTATTTATGGATTTCTGGCCGTGTGGATTTCGTTTCGTCTGGCGCGAAAATATATTTCCGAGCGTTGGGCATTCGTGGCCAGTATTGGCATCTGGTTCGGCAGTTCGCTGCCCGTGTACATGTACTTCAATCCGTCGTGGTCGCACGCGCATGCCGCCTTCATCGTCGCCGTTTTTATCTGGTATTGGGATGCCACGCGCGGCGTGCGGACGTGGACACAATGGTTGTGCCTCGGGCTGCTCGGCGGGGTGATGTTGGATGTTTACTACATCAACGGGGTCTTGCTGCTGCTGCCGTTGCTCGAATCGCTTTCCGGCTACTGGCAGGCATCTCATGGGACGGGTTTCGAAAGCTATGGCCATTTATTCGCCAAGAATCTGACCTTCTGCGCTGCACTCTTCGCTGCCTTTTCTCCCACGCTCGTCGCAAAAGAAATCATCTACGGCAGCTATATGAAGCTTGGCTACGAGCACTTGTGGTCCTGGACCCCGCACGCGCTCATTCAAGTTTGCTTTTCTGCGGATCATGGACTTTTTAGTTGGACTCCCATTTTGCTTTTTTCTGTCGTGGGGCTTTTCTTTTTTCAAAGGCACAGCGGCATTCTGGGTACATATCTGATCATTGTCTTCGCCGCATTCCTGTACGTCATCGGGTGCTACGCAGACTGGGACGGGCTCTCTTCTTTCGGCAACCGCTTCTTTATTTCGCTCACCTCCGTGTTCATTTTGGGCCTGGCCGCGTTTTTCGATTGGTTGGCTCGCGCTTGGGAGGGGCGCCGTGCGGGCGTCTTTGCATCGTGCGTTACTTCAATCCTGATAATCTGGAACATGGGCCTGATCTTCCAATGGGGCACGCATCTGATCCCTGCGCGCGGGCCGATTTCCTGGCGCGAGGCAGCGCATAACCAGGTTGCAGTGGTTCCGGTGCGCATAGGGCACGCGTTGAAGTCTTACCTGACGGGCCGCAAAGAGCTTATGGGCCATATCGAGGAGGAAGACGTGAGGCAGCTCAAGTCGCAGCAACCGGAAGGAATGGAATGAGTGGCGCAGCCGCGATTCCGGAACCGGCGGCGCTGGCAAAGCCTCCCGTGATGCGCATTACCCCGCCCAGCGGGTGGTGGGCGATTCCGCTCGGCGAATTGTGGAATTATCGCGAGCTGCTGTATTTCTTCGTCTGGCGCGACATCAAGATCCGCTACAAACAGACAGCCATTGGAGCTGCCTGGGCGGTTCTCCAGCCATTTCTGGCCATGATCATCTTTAGCATCTTCGGCAGACTCGCGCGCATCTCTTCGCAGGGACTGCCCTACCCCATTTTTTATTATAGCGCTTTGCTGCCATGGATGTATTTCGCCGCTGCACTGCAGAACGCGACGAACACCATCGTGGAAAACCAGCGCCTGATCACCAAAGTTTATTTCCCGCGATTGGCGTTGCCGCTGTCGGCCGTTCTTTCCGGTCTGGTTGATTTCGGTGTCTCTTTTGTGATGTTCATCATCATGATGATTTATTACCGCATTCACCCTACGGCCGCTCTGCTCTGGTTCCCTCTGTTTCTACTGTTAGCGGTGCTCACGGCGCTGGGTGTGGGGCTATGGCTATCGGCGCTGAACGCGATTTATCGCGATGTGCGCTACGTGCTGCCATTCTTGGTGCAATTCTGGTTCTGGGCGTCGCCGGTGGCCTATCCCAGTTCACTCGTCCCTGAGAAATGGCGCTGGCTTTACGGGCTGAATCCCATGGCGGGAGTGATCGAGGGTTTTCGAAGGTCGCTGGCGGGCAATGGAGAGCCGCCGAGCGGGTTGATTTTTGTTTCAACTGGCGTGGTTCTGGTGGTGCTGCTTAGCGGCGTGGTTTATTTTCAGAAAATGGAAACTACCGTGGCCGATGTGGTGTAGCCAGTCGGCATCTAGACGATGACTGAAACCGTCATTCACGTGGAGGGGCTGGGCAAGCGCTACCGCGTCGGCGAGCGCGAGCGCTACCTGGCATTGCGCGACGTCCTGACGCGTGCCCTCACTGCGCCATTGCAGCGAGGGCCTCGCCGCGTGCCGGACTACCTGTGGGCGCTCCGCGATGTCAGTTTCGATATTTCACGAGGCGAGGTTGTTGGATTGATCGGGCGGAATGGGGCGGGCAAAACAACCTTGCTGAAGTTGCTCGCGCGCATCACGCGTCCGACCACCGGGTTTGCCGAAGTCCGCGGACGTGTAGGCAGCCTGCTCGAAGTCGGCACTGGATTCCATCCGGAATTGACCGGGCGGGAAAATATTTATTTGAGCGGCGCGATTCTGGGAATGAGCAAGAAGGAGATCGATCAGAAGCAGGACGCCATTGTGGCTTTCTCCGGCGTCGAGCGTTATCTGGACACCCCGCTGAAATACTTCAGCACCGGAATGCAGATGCGCCTGGCTTTCGCCGTGGCTGCCCATCTCGAGCCCGAAATTCTCTTTGTGGATGAGGTTCTTGCCGTCGGCGACCTCGAATTCCAGAAAAAATGCATCGGTAAAATGCAAAACATCTCAGAGAGCG
>Ga0307477_10003109_pt1 | contig 12483 bp, 11 predicted proteins | sample atmos_gasesECM2C_FD_203316 | JGI IMG/M metagenome (GOLD analysis project Ga0307477, IMG submission 203316) | Hardwood forest soil microbial communities from Morgan-Monroe State Forest, Indiana, United States - atmos_gasesECM2C_515 | ecosystem: Environmental > Terrestrial > Soil > Temperate...
AAGATCACACGCCTGCCGCTGACGTGGCCCGAGTGAAAAGCTCCGGCGCGATTTGCGTGAAAACGTACTTCGAGCGCGGCTTCGCCGACGACAAGAACCTGCCGGTCATGGGCCCGGACGTTCTGGCCGAGATCCGCAAAGCGGCAACCCAGGATGGACTGGTGTTGATGATGCACGCTAACGGATTTGAAGCACAGAAATTCGCCACTGATGGAGACGTCGACGTCATCGCACATGGTATGTGGCACTGGGGAGAGCTCGATAAGAGGACGGAACTCCCCGACGAGATCAAGCGTCTACTCGATAGGATCGTGGATAAGAGAATTGGCTATCAACCGACAATGCAGGTTCTGTACGGCGAGATGGCGTATTTTGACCCCGATTATTTGACGATGGACAACGTCGGGAAGGTCACTCCGAAGGAACTGCTGGAGTGGTTCCAGTCTCCGGAAGGCAAGTGGTTCGGAAAGGAGTTGAACGAAGACGGTGCACCAGATGCCGCGATAATCAAGGGGTACGAGCAAGGTCCGCTGCGGCGCGTGGGGCAGGTGGTGGCGTACCTGGCCAGCAAGGATGCCAACTTTGTTTTTGGCACGGACACGCCGTCGAGCCCGACCTACGGAAATCTGCCCGGTCTGAACGGGTATCTGGAAATGAGGCAACTGCAGAAAGCAGGAATGTCTCTCGCACAAATCTTCAGGGCCGCCACAATCAATAATGCGCGGGAGTTCAAGATGGAATCGCAGCTCGGCACCATCGAGCGGGGCAAAATTGCCAACCTCGTGCTGATGAAGCAATCGCCCCTGGAACGTGTAGAGGCCTACGACAGCATTACCACGGTTTGGGTGCATGGAAAGGCAGTTCCCCGCGACGACTTGGCCATCAACTCAACCAGATAATCCACGGTTCCCGAATAGGATGAAATCTGTGCGTGCCCCGTTTCTCGTGCGTTCTTTGCACGAGAAGTGAGGAATTGCGCCTGTTGAAGTCGCGGTCGTCCCCGCCTATTCGCCGCCGACGGTGAGGCCATCAATGCGAATCGTCGGCGCGGCGACGGAGCCGCGGAACTCCAGATTGCTTGCAATCTCGGAAATGTTGAAGAACAGGTTCTTCAGATTTCCGGCCACCGTGATTTCTTCCACCGGATAGGCGAATTCTCCGCCGGAGATCCACAAACCGGAAGCACCGCGCGAATAATCGCCGGTCACCAGATTCACCCCCTGGCCGAGAAATTCGGTGACATACAGACCCTCTTTGATTCCCGAGATCAGCTCCTTTGGCGTCTTGGCGCCGGGCTGCAGAAAATAGTTGCCGGGCCCGATCCCGGGCGTGCCCGCTAAGCCTCGGGCGGCGTTCGCCGTGGTCTGCAGGCCGAGCTTTTTCGCCGTGTAGGTATTGAGCAGGTACGACTTGAGCACTCCGTTTTCGATAACGACGGTCCGCCGCGTGGGGATGCCTTCGCCATCGAACGGACTGGTGCCGAAGCCGCCGGGCATGGTGCCGTCGTCGATCACGGTCACGTTGTCACCTGCGATCTTCTGCCCCAGCTTGCCGGCGAGGAACGATGCGCCGCGGTAGACCGAGTCTCCGTTGATGCCTTCGAAGATATGCTCGAGGATCGAGGTCGCGACCATGGGATCGAACGCGATCGGAACCTCGGCCGTCTTCGCTTTGCGCGCCCCGAGGCGGCGGAGCGTGCGCTCAGCAGCGATCTTGCCGACCTGCTCGGGCGGGTCAAGTTTCTTCAGGGTGCGCGCGACCGAGTACCAATAATCGCGCTGCATTGCTCCCGCTTCCGTCTGCGCGATCGGAACCGCTGCCACCGAGCAGTACGACCGGCGGTATTCGCCAACGAAGCCGTGCGAGTTGGCCAGCACTCGGTGGCCGGTGGCAGCGTCGAACGATCCGCCTTCGGAATTCTTGATGCGCGGATCAAAATCCAGCGCCGCTTTCTCAGCGCGCCGGGCATAGTCGATGCGATCGGCGCCGGGCAGCGAGTAGACATCTTCGTGATAGAGACCCAGGTCGCCCGATAGCTGGCCGAGTTGCGCGGCTTCGGGGATTCCGCCGAATGGATCTTCAGAAGTAATCTTGGCGAGTTCGAGCGCGGACTTCACCATGCGGTCGAGACCTTCACGGGAAAAATCGCTCGAGTAGGTGCTAGCGGCGCGCTGACCGAAGAACACGCGCACACCGATGGATTTCGACCCGGATTCTTTCAGGGTCTCGACTTGGCCGAGGCGAACCAGGGTGGAGAATTCGTCGCCTTCGCGAACCACGCATTCGGCAGAGGTAGCGCCTCCAGCCATGGCACGGCCGACGATGTCCTGGGCCACTTCGCGAAGATCAGTTTCGAGTTTCGGGGTTTCGACTTGAGTTTCAGGCATAGAGATTTCTAGGCAACGATCTTGTCTCGCAGTCCTCCGTAGGCAAACGTACGAGGCAGATCCTTGGCATAAAGCTCGTACGGGAATCCGAGATCAATTCGGCTGGCTTCGTCGAGCGTTCGCAACTGGTTCGCGGTGAGAGTCAGATCAAGGCTGGCGAGATTGTCGTGCAATTGAGATAGCTTCCGCGCGCCGATGATCGGAATGACAGGCACGGGGCGGTAGCGAAGCCAAGCCAGCGCCACCTGCGCCATGCTGCGACCGATTTCATCGGACACACGCTTCACGGCCGCAACCACGGGCTCCGCCCGCTGTTGCTCCGGCCGAAAGTCCTTCATCATGTCGCTGCTCAAACGTCCCTGCTCCGACGACCCCTTACCGTGGTACTTACCGGTAAGGACGCCACTGGCCAGCGGCGACCACGCGGTCACGCCGACGTTCAGGGCCTTGGCCATCGGGATCAGTTCGCGCTCGACCGTTCGCTCAATCAAGCTGTATTCGATCTGCAACCCGACGAACGGCGACCAGCCTCGCAGGGAAGCCAGAGTATTCGCCTGCGCGATCCACCAGGCTGGCGCATCTGAAATGCCGGCGTAGAGTACCTTGCCTTGGCGCACCAGGTCGTCAAGTCCGCGCATCACCTCTTCGACCGGCGTGATCTGGTCCCAGATGTGCACCCAGTAGAGGTCGAGATAGTCCGTTCGCAGCCGCTTGAGGCTCGCTTCCACCGCCTGCACCATGTTCTTGCGCTGGTTGCCGGCTGCGTTCGGGTCGGTCCCCGGAGCGGCATTGCTGTATTTCGTAGCCAGCACCACGCTCTGCCGGTGGCCCTGCATGAACTCGCCGAGCAATGCTTCGCTGGTTCCGTTGGTATATAAGTTGGCGGTGTCGACAAAGTTTCCACCGGCTTCGCGGAAAGCATCGTACACCTTTCGTGCTTCATCTTTGGACGAGCCCCAGCCCCAGTCCTCGCCGAAGGTCATGGTGCCGAGCGCCGCCTCCGAGACTCGGAGTCCGCTGTTGCCTAAGAGTCGGTATCGCATGGTGAATCCTTATTTCGTTTCGGTCAACTCGTGGTCCGGCAAAAAGCAGATTCCTCCCCTTCACTACGTTCAGGGTCGGAATGACATGATCTTCATAGGATCCGTGGAGATCCGTGCAAATCCGTGGCAAAGCTCACTGCATGAAGCCGCCAGGATCTTTTCTGGCGGTGCCGCCCACGGTGAGGCGGTCGATTTTTAAGGTCGGAATGCCGACGCCGACTGGCACGGCCTGACCGTCTTTGCCGCAAGTGCCGACACCTTCGTCGAGTTTCAGATCGTTGCCCACCATCGAGACTCGCGTAAGCACGTCGGGCCCATTGCCGATCAGTGTGGCGCCTTTGATCGGCGCGGTGATATGGCCGTTTTCAATCATGTAGGCTTCCGACGCCGAAAACACAAATTTTCCGTTGGTGATGTCGACCTGGCCGCCGCCGAAATTCACCGCATAGACGCCATGCTTGACCGAACGAATAATGTCTTCGGGATTATCCTGGCCGGCGAGCATGTACGTATTGGTCATACGCGGCATGGGGATGTGCTCGTAGCTTTCGCGGCGTCCGTTGCCGGTGTCGGCGATGCCCATGAGCCGCGAAGAAAGCTTGTCGCTGAGATAGCCCTTCAGAATTCCCTTCTCGATCAGCACGGTTTCCTGCGTGGGCTCGCCTTCGTCGTCGACGTTGAGCGATCCGCGGCGCCACGGCATGGTTCCGTTGTCGACCACCGTGCATTTCTCGCTGGCCACGCGCTTGCCGACCAGGCCAGCGAAGGCGGAGGTCTTCTTGCGGTTGAAATCGGCCTCCAGTCCGTGGCCGACGGCTTCATGCAGCAGAACGCCGGGCCATCCCGGGCCGAGCACCACTTCCATTTCGCCAGCCGGCGCCTCGCGGGCATCGAGTTGCAGGATCGCCTGGCGGGCGGATTCGCGGGCAAAGAATTCAGGATTCTTGTCGCCGAAGAAAAAGTCGAGGGCGACACGGCCTCCGCCGCCCGAACTGCCGCGCGCGGAGTTGCCTTCAGTCTTCGCAATGCAGGAAACGTTCATGCGAGCCAGCGGCTGCGAGTCCTCCGCGAAAGTTCCGTCGGAGCCGACCACCAGAATGTTGCGCAGTTCGTCGGCATAGCTGGCGCGGACTTCCTGAATGCGCGGATCGTAGGCACGAGCGGCCTTGTCGGCGCGCATCACGAGTTCAACTTTGGCAGTTATTTCCGCGTCGACCGAGGGCAACGTGACGGGATACAAGCTGCGCGCGGCGGCCTTCTGGAATCCGGCGACGGGAGTTTTGGCCGGGGCGCTGGCGATCAGCGCGGCGGTCCGTGCGGCGTGCAGGATCCGGTCGGCCGAGAGATCATCCGTGTAGGCGTAGCCCGTGCGCTCCCCGGACACCACGCGGACACCGCATCCCGCCGATATGCCCTGCGACGCCGACTTCACCATGGACTCGTCCACCATCAGAGAGGTCGAGGAAAGATATTCGAAATAGAGGTCGGCGTAATCGCCGCCCGCCGAGAGCGCCGCGGCAAGATAGTGCTCAAGATCGCGCTCGCTCAGCCCGTAATGTTCGAAGAAAAACCGCTGTCTATCGATCGATTTATTCACAAAAATTAGATGCCTCCCAGTCCGGCGACGACTCGGCCAGCTGGCTCCTGTCTACAATTTGCATCCGGCCAGTGTTATCGCCACCAAAGCTTCAAGTACAAGCAGAGTCCGCGCCGGACGTTTCCCTCAATTGCCATCCCGCCGCTCCTTATATTCGATAAAACTGATCCGATTCCCAAATGGATCGATCACATGCATCGCCCGCGCTCCGTAGAACTCGTCCTCGAGACCGGGTCTCATGTAGCGATAGCCCTTCCCAGTTACCTCACGATGCAGTTCTTCGACACCTTTCATTTCCACATAAACGTGGATGCCGGGCGAGCCATCGCCGTGGTTCTCACTGAGGTGCAATCGCAATGATTCGCGCGAGACTTGCATGTACTTCGGTGTCTCCGGTTCAAAGCTATGCTCCCAGTCCACCTTGAATCCAAGGAATCCACAATAGAAGTCCTTGGCTTTTTCCACGTCAAAGATGCGGAGAATGGGTACCGTCCCCAGAAACAGGACACCCACAGCCGGCCGCACTTCCGCCGATGCGTTCATGGCTGACCTCCCCCGGATCCCCTTTGCTTCTAATGATTATCCCACACGAGTCTGACCCGGGACCGGCCGTGAGAGCGATTTCCACAGCTGGCCGCAACGATGGTTACCGGTCACAGACACCGCCGCGGCAATTGTGGAGAATCGCAGGTATGACCCCCAGAAGCGCTCAGCCGCACGGTCCAAGAGTTCCTCAGCGAGGCCGCGGGTGCGGTGGTGCTCGAGGATGGTGCAATGACTTTGACCCGAGGTCGGAGCTGTGATTGCGAACCAGCGCCTGAAGTCTCGAATGTAGAGTAGCCGTCCTTTCCGTAAGAGCGTTCCTAGGCGTGAAGCTGCTGCCTTCATTTTGGTGATCACAGAGCAGAGGGCTTGGGCGATCTTCCGAAGTATCCCGTGCGGTACGTTGCAATACCATTTCTCTGAAATCGCAGAAGGCAGCTTATTCCGGTTCGGTGGTTACTTCACTAGTTGGCTTCTCGGGTGCTTTGCCTTAGGAGCAGTGGCAACCGTCGTCAGTGGCCTGGACGATACCGAAGAGGACGCCTGGCAGCGAGATAGCCATCAGCAGGCTCGGGAACATTTCGGAGCACTTTTTCTGGTTGCTCTGCTCACCTTTATTGCACTCCTGATCGGGATGGCAGCGTATGGAGTGATAGTCTCTGCCGCCATTAGGATCGTGGGCGGAGCTCGTTTTTTTCGATTCGGTTTTCTTCCGGACTTGTCGGAACTCTGGTCGTGGCCAGCATTGTGAGCTGGTTTGGAATGGCGATTCCGTTGATCCTGCGTGGGGACGTCGGCGCGTGGCTCGGAATGAAGAAAAGATTAGAGGCAGCAGACGGCAACCAGGGCTTTCTGTTTCTGCTGGTGCTCCAATCGCTGGTTGGTTCCTATGTGGCATGGTATGCGACTCACTACGGCCTTCAGTTGCTGTTGCCCGCTAGCATACGATTCTCGTCATGGTATGCCTGGATCGCTCTCGTGGTTTCGGTCTTGGCGAGCGCGGCGGTCCAACCGCCCATGTTCATCGGGTTCTCGTTGCTTGCGGACCAGAGCAGCCGCACTGCAAGTGACGCCCCAACGCCTTCTCCTTCCTTGAGTTGTTGACCCCCAATCCGTTTCTAGCCCTTCCAGGCTCCCAACATCCGGCGTACATCGAGCAGTTGACCGAGGTGATATGCGTTGTGATCGGCCACCAGCAGCGCCTCGCGCAGAATCGTCTGCCCGTCGCCCCACGGAATGCGCGCGAATAAATCCGTCTTGGGATTCGCGACGAGATTCTGCATGGCTTTCAGATCGCGGCGAAATTGTTGTATGCCCTTATTCCAAGCAGCGGCACTGGGCGGCGCATCTGTCCTCGGCCAATATCCCTGGGGCCATGCCGGAGAGACATGCTTCGCATTGCGGCTGAATTCGAGAATGTCCCACTGCGCCAGCCGCAGATGTTCGAGCAGCATCCAGGATGAGTGCGGGAAGTTGGCCGGCTTCGCGCCACGCAGCTTCGGCGGCAGGTTCTTTATGACGTCGTCGAATTTGGCGTGCGCGCCTCCGCCTCCAAGAAGGTAGAGTAGATTCCGGCGCAGGTGCTGGTCGTGGTTCTTCGTCATGTTCCCTCCGAGTGACTTCGAGTCTAGCGGGTCGCAGCCGTCACCCATATTGAGCACACCGTTGCACCATTGCGGCCCGTAGGCATAGCATCTTGCTTACTCGTGTCCGTTTGGGGGCCCCCGGTTTCTCATAGCTCACGTGGGGATCTGTATGAACATTCTTCTGCTGTCAATGCCGGATTACTTCGAGCACATGCCTCCGATCGCAGTCCGCATGCCCAACGGAGCGCTGACCTCCCTCGCTGGAAATGTGGATGATCATCACCGAGTCGCGGTTGCAGATTTGATTCTCAGCAACGGTCGGGTGCGGGAGACGGTGCGCCGGCTATTTCGCGAATTTGATCCCAATGTCGTGGGACTCTCGGTGATGACCTTCCAGCGCCGGACGGCTCTTCGCATCATCGAGCTGGCGCTTGAGCTCAAGCCGGATGTGAAAATCGTGGTTGGAGGTTACGACCCGAGCCTTGCTCCCGAAGCCTACGAAAAGTCCAAAGCGGATTACATCGTGCGTGGTGAAGGCGAACTCACTTTTCGCGAACTGCTGCGTGCATTGGAAAGCGGCAGAGGCGTCGAAAAAGTCCTTGGCCTTTCCCATCGCGAAGGTGGCAGATGGGTTCATAACCCTCCGCGGCCCGTGCATCGGCTTGAAGGTGCTGAGATTCGTTTGCCCAATCGTGCTGCTCGCGTGCTCACGGGATACACGCTCTTGGGACGACAAGTGGACGTAATTGAGACCTCGCGCGGCTGCACTTACGACTGCAGTTTCTGCTCCATTATCGAAATGCGCGGGCGCAACTTTCACACCTACTCTTTTGACCGCGTGCTCCGCGACATTGGTGATGCACGCGACCATGGCGCGCGGACCATCTTCCTCGTGGACGACAACATCACTCTGAATGTGCATCGCTTCCAGGCGTTGTGCCAGGCCATCATCGACGCAGGACTCAATAAACTGGATTACTTTGTCCAGGCGATGACCTCGGCCATCGCCGACCACGGGGAAATTTTGGCGCCACTGATGCGGCGGGCGGGATTCCGCTACGTTTTCCTGGGGATCGAAAACATCCTGGAAGGCGACCTGCAATTCTTGCGTGCGGCAGCCAAGAATACAGAGCGCAAAAATGGCAGCCTCGCCGGAAATGCCACGTTGCGGGCGATCGATTACTTACATCGAAACAAAATGTATGTGGTGGGAGGGCTGATTGTTGGCAACCCTGAGGATACGGTCGCGTCCATCGAAGCCAACCTCGCATTTGCCAGGCGCTACGTGGATTGGCCGTATATCCAGCATCCAACGCCCTATCCACGCACGCCCATGGCCGAGCAGTTCCGCTCACGCGGACTCATCACAAATGAACGCTTAGAGGAGTATGACGGCACCACTGCGGTGGTGCGCACCGAGCACGTGCCGGCAGAAGAAATCGAGCACTTGCGCTGGAAGGCTGAGCGCTGGATGAAGATTCGCCACATGCCCGCGGCCTTCCGCCACGACCCGTGGTACGTGCTCCGTCATGCGCCAGAGATGTTCCTTCATACCTTCCGCGGCTGTACGTTTCGTTCCATGCTGGGGCTGGAGGATAGTCGAAAAGCCTTTGAGCGCTACAAGGCAATACGACACCACGAGCGAGCGTACGTGTGAGCCCTAACTGTTAGCGTGCGCGGACTTGCCCGTTATTCGGTGGCGCCTCGTAAGTCTCGGCAAAGGACTCGTCGGGCGAAGTCGCCGGCCAGCCGACCATGACCAGAAACACATCGAGTACGAAAAGCCCAATGGCAATGTCGTTGAAGAGTGTCGCCTGGTTCAGATCTGGCCAAAATTGATTGGCGGCCCAGAGGAAGAACGCGACCGCAAGCAGGATCGCCTTTACCAGTTCCAGGCGCGCCGGCCGATGCGCACTCTGGTAGATGAGGTACGCGACAGCGATCATGGCCAGTGGAAATGCGCCGAGAACGTCATGCGCTCTGGCAGGAAATAGCCTGGGGAAAGCGTCCCAAGCCAGCAGCACTACGACGCTCGCGAGCGTGATCACACCGAGAATCACAGGGAGGGCACGGTGGGCACGGTCAAGACGAATGTACATAACCCATTATGCCCAACCCCTCAGGAACAAACAAAAAGAGATGCGAGCATCGATGCCCGTGTGGGGACAGCCGCCCACGCCTGCCCTGACCGGAGTCGAAGGGGCGGTCCGCCGGGCGGAAACCGACCTTCGCAACTAGTCGAAATACAGAGCGCCCCTTTTACTGGTGTTGTGTCGTGTAGGCGGCTGGGGTCGGCGCCAGATGGTCATCCGCGCTGCCGATAGCGTCGCCTGAGAGAATCAACTCCACGCGGCGGTTTTGCTGCCGGCCCTCAGGCGTATCGTTTGAGGCGATGGGCTCCGTCTTGCCGAAACCGCGCGCTTCAACCGCGCCGCCGGAAATTCCCTGCTGCACGAAATAGTCGCGAACCGATTCCGCGCGCCGCTCCGACAGACTCTGGTTGTAATCGTCGCTGCCCACGCTGTCGGTGTGTCCTTCGACCGCGACATGCAGGCTGGGATAAGCCAGGATAATTCCTGAAACTTTGGCCAGCCGCTCGCGCGCGCCCGGAAGAAGTTCATAGCTCCCGCTGCGGAAAAGCACATCGCTCATGTTAGCGATGAGCCCGCGGGCGGAGTCGCGAGTGGCGAGAATGGAATTGAGCTGCTGCAGCAGACGGGCACGCAGTTCCTGCTTTTCGTTTTCGGCCTGCTGGCGCAGATTTTCCGACTGCGCCGCGGCCGCTTTGGCTTTGTCGGTTTCGGCGGCTAGAACCTGCTGTTGAGCGATCGCTTCGGCCTTCGCTTTCTCCGCTTCTTCTTTCTGGCGTGCCGCTTCCTGCGCTGCGGCCAGAGCTTCAGCTTTGGCTTTCTCCGCCTCGGCTTTGGCTTGCTCCGCTTGCAGGCGGGCCGCTTCGGCGTCAGCCCGACGCTTGGCTTCCGCGTCGGCATCCGCCCGGGCTTTGGCTTCGCGAGCAGCGGCAGCGGCCTGGGCTTCGTCTTCCGCTTTCTGCTTGACGGCCATCAGGCGCGCTTCTTCGGCAGTCTCGGTGGCTTCCTTGGCGGCGGCTTCCACCGCAGCCTTGTTCTGCTTCTGCCGGTAGACTTCTTCGGCGTGCATCAACTGTTGGCCGGCCTTCGAGAGAATAGACGCCGCGTATTTGTCAGTGGCGGCGATGTGCGCGATGCGCACGGCATTGCGCGCTTCAAACAGCTCCAGCGGTGTCTTGGAGTCAATTCCAAAAATCGCGTCCTGGATGTGTGTGTTGGTCGAAGAATAGGTCCCGCGAGTCACCAGTTCGTACTTGGCATCAATGTCTTGCGTCGCGGCTCCGCTGACCGAAGCGCTCTCCATCACAACCATGTTGCCCGGCTGGGTCACGGCGAAGTACGGCTCGGCTGTGACAATCATCCCGAAACTCTGCAGGTCGGTGAAGGCTTTGATGTGCGCGCTGCCGCTCTTATCCAGAGTGACTTCCCCGAGATTGACCGGGCGCCCCTGCGGTGAGACAGCCCAGAGAACGTACGTGAGAAATTCGAGCCCGAACTTGGTGGCATCTTCCATGCCCTGAAACCTGACGTCGATCTCGAAGTTGACCTTCTTGCCTTCGACCTTGGCTTCGCCCGAGCCGCGCTGCATCAGATCAGTGCCGCGGAAGTCGACCTTGGTCGATCCCCCCTGCAGACGGTAGTGCATCGCTTTGATGGTGCGCGACACGGTAGGCGCCGAGGCCGTTGTGTTCGACGCAGGGGCAGAGGCTTGCGCCGACGCCAACACAGCAGCGAAGACAAGAATAGCCAAAGACAGATTTTTCATGCGAGTTCTCGATCTGGGGGAGATTGAGAGTTTTCTAATCTTCTCTATGGTGCGGGATACCGCCCCGAATGAAAAGGACAGGAAGGACTACGCAGCAATAGCACTTTGGTCACCACACCGTGCGGCTACGGCTTAGCTTCCGATTCGAACAAGCTCGATAGCTGGTAATAGGCGGTGTAGGCGTATGAGCGCAGGTCGTCGGTGACGAAGATCTCGCGCATTGAGAGAAGTCCGGTGCGGTCGGCAGGCGCGAACTCTTTGAAGACCGTGCGGCGTCCGGTGGCGAGATCGGTGCGCTCGAGGCGGCAGGGAATCTCGGCGCGGCGCGGTAGACCAGGACCGACCGGCCGTCCGCGCTCCACTGCGCCAAGACCAGTCGGAAACCATTCGCGAGAGGCATGGACAGGGCGGATGATAGGCCTTGCAGATGCCCGGGCAAAACAAAACCCGTGGCTCACGGGATAGCCGCGATGGAACCCTTGGGGCCGACAATCAGCGCCCCGCCGTCGGGATAGGGGCTGGCAGCGTTGAACTTCATTCCCAACTTTTTCTCCGCGCTGACTCGCCTCGGATTCACCGGCGGGCGAAAGTCGAGGATGAAATCCTGGCCGACGAGGAAAAGGCGCTCGGGCAGGATCGGCCTCATCCGTGCCTTCTTTCCTTCACTCTCGGCTTTTGCCCGAATCGCCTGCTCCCGTATCGCCTCCTCATTGATTTTATGGTCGTACGCCAGGGCGGAAAAAAATGCCTGAGGATGAAGATCGGAGAGCGTCCAGGTTTTGCCGCCGTCCTCGGTGAAGGCGAGGTTGGGACCATCATCGTTGGGATGCTTGTAGTCGCCTCCGGCGATAACGCCATGCAGCGCGTCGCGGAACGCGACGGAGAAAATGCCGGCAGAGTCGGGACCATGCAGAATTGGCGTGTCGAAGACCTGCCAGCTTTTGCCGCGGTCGGGCGAATGGAAGACGCGGGCTGCCTTGCCTCCGCTGGCGAACCAGATATTCTGGTCAGGGCCCTCCAGTTTGCCAGAGTGGAGGATGGCAACGCAGGTGTTCGAAGCGGCGAATGCGCCCTCCCCTTCTAGCGCCGCAGGCAACTGCAGCGGCGGTATCAGGCGCCAGGTTTGACCGTCCTCGGTGAGGAGCAGTTCGAATTTGAGTTTGCCGGATTCGTCGGGAATGGGATCGCCCAGCGCAATGCCGTGCCTGCGATCCCAGAAGACCATCGAGTCGAAGAATCCTTTGGGATTCGCGTTGCTGAACTGCAGTTGCCAGTGCCTACCCGCATCGGCTGTGTGGTAGATGCGGGACTGATCCCCCGATCCGGAAGACATGAGGAAGGCTTGGTCGGCGGAGAAAGCCACGACGGCGCGAAAGTCCAGTGTAGCCGCGTCAGGGACCTGCGCAAAAATCCAGGTGCGGCCGCCGTCGGTAGTGCGGAGATAGGTGCCATGCGTGCCGCTGGCCCAGGCG
>Ga0307477_10003110_pt1 | contig 12475 bp, 15 predicted proteins | sample atmos_gasesECM2C_FD_203316 | JGI IMG/M metagenome (GOLD analysis project Ga0307477, IMG submission 203316) | Hardwood forest soil microbial communities from Morgan-Monroe State Forest, Indiana, United States - atmos_gasesECM2C_515 | ecosystem: Environmental > Terrestrial > Soil > Temperate...
TGCGCCGCCGACCTCAACGAGGCCGGTCCCGAGCACACGCACGAGCGCCCGCGAGACTCACGGTGGGCGAAGTTGAGCGAGCTGAAGCTTGACTAGTCAAGAGGCGGGCACGGAGGGCGCGCTGGGCGTTGCTGCGCTGAGGGAGGACGCGGATAGGTCGGACACGCGTGCGGATGTGGTGGTCGCGGTCGATTGCAACGGCGCCGATCTCGGTCCCGCGGAGGTCGCGGCGGGCGCGGCGATCGCCGCGGGTGAGGGCGTGCGGATGATCCTGTTCGGTCCGGCACAGGAGTTCGGGCAGGCCCTTCGGGATGCGCCTGACGGCGCGATCGAGGCGGTGGATGCGCCCGTGTCGATCGCCAAGAGCCCTGATCCGGCGAGCGCTGTGCGAGCGAACCCCGACTCCTCGATCGTCCAAGCCGCGCGGGCCGTCGCCGAAGATCGCGCACAGGCGCTGGTGTGCGCTGGGGGCACGGGCGCGGCACTGGCGGCGGGCCTGTTCAATATCAAGCGCGCTCGCGGGATTCACCGGCCCGCCCTGGCGCTGGTGCTGCCTGTGCCGGGCAGGCCGGTGACGTTGCTGGACGTCGGCGCCAACGCGCAGGCGCGCGCTGAGCACCTGGAGCAGTTTGCGTTCATGGGCGTCGCCCTGGCGCAGACGTTGCTCGGGGTGGGGCGTCCGCGTGTGGGGTTGCTCTCCAATGGCGAGGAGGCCGAGCGGGGGAGTCCGCTGGTCGTCGAAGCGCATGCGCGGTTGCGCGAGCGTGTGGCTGGGGGTGCGAGCGGGTTCGAGCTCATCGGCAACGTCGAGGGCGGCGATCTGGTTTCGGGGGTTGCGGATGTGATCGTGACCGATGGGTTGACGGGCAATGTGGCTTTGAAGACGATGGAGGGCGTGTCGCAGACGCTGTTGCGAGCGATTCGTGACGCGGCGATGTCCTCGACGCGGGCGAAGCTGGGCGGACTGCTGTTGACGCCGGCGCTGCGCGGGCTGCGCGAGGAGATCGACCCTGAAGGTCAGGGTGGCGCATATCTGCTCGGATTGCGTCAGCTCGGAGTGGTGCCGCACGGAGGGTTCGCGCGGCGCGGGTTCGCGCGGGCGATCATGCGCGCCGAGCAGGGTGTGAGCGAGGATTTGGGTGGCCGCACACACGCGGCGCTGGCGCGTGCGGGGGCGCTGCGACGGGCTGCGCCCGCGTCCGCTCGGATCGCTAGCCTGCCTGGCAATGACGCGTGAGGAGGTGGGGGAGTTGATTAAGGGGCATCTGGCCGACGAGCTGGATGTCGAGCCGGGCGCGATTGGCGAGCAGACGCGGTTCAAGGAGGACTTGGAGGCCGACTCGCTGGACCTGTATACGCTAGTGCAGGAGCTGGAGGACAGTTACGGTGTGCGCATGACCGACGAGCAGGCGGCCACGATTACCACCGTCGGGCAGGCGGTGGACTTCGTGTTGGCGCATGCTCCCGTCTGATGTCAGGTCATGAGGTTGCTAAGCGAGCTGCTCGAAGCACTCCCCGAGGAGCTGGAGCGCCAGGTATTTACGCATGCCTCCTGGACGGAGCGTCGCGAGGACTCCTACTCGCGGCTGGCGTTTCTCGGCGACAGCGTGCTCGGGCTGGCGATCACCACGCACCTGTACCCGCGTCTGGAAGCGGAGCGATTCGGGGCGGGGCGACTGACGAAGATCCGTGCACAGGCGGTGTCGGGCCCGAGCTGTCGCGCGGTCGCCGAGCGGTTGGGCGTGCCCGAGCGGTTGAGTGCCGCGGGCGGTGCGGTGGCGTTGGTGGAGACCGAGCGCGTGCTCGCGTCGGTGATCGAGGCGGTGATCGGCGCGTGCTATCTGACGACCGGCTACGAGCGCACCTCCGAGGCGGTCGTGGAGGCCTTTCAGCCGGAGATCGAGCAGGCACTGGAGCACCCGGTCGACTTCAAGTCCGCGTTGCAGGAGCTGCTTGCCCGGCGCGGGTCGATCGTCTCCTACGAGGTCACCGGGGAGGCGGGGCCGCCGCACGAGCGCACCTACGAGGTGGTTGCGCTCGTGGACGGCGAGATGGTGGGCTCGGGGTCGGGGAAAAGCAAGAAGCACGCCGAGCAGGAGGCCGCGCGGGAGGCCGTGGACGGATTGCGGGAGCAGACATGAAGCAAGAAGCACGTCGAGCGGGAGGCCGCGCGGGAGGCCGTGGACGGATTGCGGGAGCAGACATGAACGCGAGAGGCCTGCAGTGAGGCTCAAGTCGCTCACACTGAAGGGGTTCAAGTCGTTCCCGGACCGCACGCGCCTGGACTTCGGTCCCGGCGTCAGCGTCGTCGTCGGCCCCAACGGGTCGGGCAAGTCCAACGTCACCGATGCCGTGCTGTGGGCGATGGGCGAGCAGTCGCCGCTGGCGGTCAGGGGACAGTCGATGCAGGACGTGATCTTCGGCGGTGGGCGCGGCGTGCAGGCGCGCAGTGCCGCGGAGGTCGAGATCGTGCTCGATAACTCTGACGGCACGGTCGATCTGCCGCTGAGCGAGATCTCGATCGCACGGAGGCTCGATCGCAACGGCGACGGCGGCTATCGGCTCAACGGCGCTCGCTGCCGCCTGGCGGATGTGATCGAGGTGCTGTCGGACACGGGCCTTGGCAAGGAGCAGCATTCGGTCATCTCTCAGGGCCGGGTCGAGGCGATCGTGACGTCTAAGCCGCGCGATCGCCGGCTGCTGATCGAGGAGGCCGCTGGGCTGGGCAAGCACCGTAAGCGCCGTCGCCGCGCGCAGCTGAAGCTCGATCGCACCCAGGAGAACCTCGACCGTGCGCTCGACGTCGAGCGCGAGGCGCGCACGCGGCTGCGTCCGCTCAAGCGTCAGGCCGAGGCGGCGGAGCTGCACGAGCGCCTCGAGCGCCAGTTGCTGGAAGCCCGCTGGATGCTCGCGTGCGAGGCGTTGCGCGCGCGTGTGGCCGACCTCGACGGGGCCGAGCGGCGAGTTTTGGGAGCGCGCGAGCGCCGGGCGGCGGTCGAGGCGAGACTGCAGACCGTGGTGTCGCGGCGCGGCGAATCCGAGCGCGCGCTGACCGAGCGCTCCGAGCGTCACGATGCTCTTGCGCGGCGCGTATACGACGCACGGTCGGCGCGCGACCGCGTGGATCTGCGCGGTGAGCAGGCCGGCGCGATCGGGCAGATGCTCGCCCGGCGGATCGAACGGGTCGCGTCCGAGCTCGACGCTCTGAGCGAGTCTCCGTCGTCCGCTGGCGATGGGGCGCGCGCCCGCGAGGCGGTCACCGCGGAGGACGCGCCAGCCGGCCGGTCCGGGACAGAGGACGGCGAGGGCGAGCTCTCGTGGGAGCAGACGTGGGAGGAGATCCGCCGCACGCTCGCCGATGGGCTCGAGCGTGCGCTTGTCCAGACCGAGCCCGACGCACGGGCGTTGGCCGTGAGCGATGTGCTCGCCGAGGCCGAGCGTCTCGCGCGGGTGGCGGTCGAGCGGGCCGTCGCGCTGGGGCTGGATGAGCTCCGTTCGTTCGACGGCGCCGCCACCCACGGCGGGCGCCGCGAGGCCGTGCTGATCGACGAGCGGGCGCGGCGGATCGAGCGGCTGCGTGTCCAGCTGGCGGACGATCGGGCATTGGCGCCCGTGGCGGAGCGTCTCGGGGCGGTGCTCGCGCGCGTCGGCGAGGCGATCGAGGACGGTGTCGTGCGGCGCTCCCAGCAGGAGCTCGCGCAAGACAGCGCCGCCGGCGCGCAGGTCGCGGACGAGCTGCGTGCGTGCGCGCGGGAGGAGGCCGAGATTCAGACCGAGCTGCGCGCCACGAGCGAGGTCGTCACCGAAGCCGAGGTCGCCGCCCAACGATTGCGCGACCAGACGGCCGAGGCGGAGCTCGAGGTCAGGACGATCGCCGAACGCTTGCAGCGGCCGCTGCCGGCTATGGTTCTGGCGCGAGCCGCCGGCGAGACGAGCAGGGCGTCGAGTGAGACCGGCGAGGTCATGACCGGCAAGGGAGACGAGGCCGGCGAGGATGTGGAGCCGCTGGCGCCGGAGGAGGCGAACGCGCTGGAGGCCCGTGTGCAGCGGTTGACCCGCCGACGCGAGCAGCTGGGTCCCGTGAATCCGCTGGCGCAGGAGGAGTACGCCGAGGCGCTCGCCCACGTCGAGGAGCTCGAGTCCAGGCGCTCCGACCTGGAGACCGCGCTGCGCGAGCTGGCATCCGTGATCAAGGACACCGATCGTCAGATCTCAGAGACGTTCGAGCAGACGTTCGCCGCCGCCGCGCGCAATTTCGAGGAGCTCGTCGGTGACGTGTTCCCGGGCGGCAGCGGACGGTTGCGACTCGTGCGTGACGAGCACACGCCTCGCGGCGTGCTCGGCGGGCAGTCTCCTGCCGTGAGCAGCGCCGCCGCCGGCGGAGACCCCGCGGCGAGTACAGACGCCGGTGAGGCCGCCGCTGATGCGGAGGCCGAGCACGAGCAGGAACGGGCTCGTGGGGAACAGGTTGCGGAAGAGGACGCGCTGGGCGTCGAGATCGAGATCACTCCCGCCGGCAAGTCCACCAAGCGCCTGTCGTTGCTCTCGGGCGGGGAGAAGTCGATGACCGCGCTCGCGTTCCTGTTCGCCGTGTTCCTCGCCCGTCCCTGTCCCTTCTACATCCTCGATGAGGTTGAGGCCGCCCTGGATGACCTTAACCTCGAACGCTTCCTCGCCTTGCTGCGCCGCTACTCCGAGAGGGCCCAGTTCATCGTGATCACCCATCAAAAGCGCACGATGGAGGCCGCCGACTGGCTGTATGGGGTGTCGATGGGCGGCGACGGCGTCTCCAAGGTACTCTCCCGGCGGTTGCCGCCGGAGGCGGTGGCGCCTAGCGTCGCGGGCGAGGGCGACGCCGGCTCGTCCGAGGCGCCCGTCGCCGAAGTCGCCTAACCCTGCGAGGGCGCGATCCCGTGTCACGCGACTGGAGCGAGCTGTTCATAACCGACACACCTGTCAGGGACGAGCCCTCGGCGGCGTCCGGTCAACCCAGGCGAGGATTGTTGCGGCGCTTGCGCGAAAACCTCGCGAAGACCCGCGAGGCGCTCGGCGGGGAGATCCAGGCGACGCTGTTCGGCACGCTCGACGCCGCGGCGTGGGAGCGGCTCGAGGAGGCGCTGATCCTGGCCGACGTCGGCGCGCGCACGACGGCCTCGATCGTGGAGACGCTCGAGGCCGAGGCGGACGCTGGCGAGCTGTCTGGCGGCGAGGCGCTGAGCGAGCGCTTGATCGGTCTGCTCGCCCAGACCGCGCGTGTGGGAGACGCTCGCATCGACATCCGTCCCGAGCCGACCGTGATTATGGCGGTCGGCGTAAACGGGACGGGCAAGACGACGACGATCGGCAAGCTCGCCTGGCACCTGCGCCACGAGCTGGACCGCACCGTGCTGCTGGGCGCGGCCGACACGTTCCGGGCGGCCGCGAGCGAGCAGCTGGAAGGCTGGGCGCAGCGGGCCGGGTGCGAGATCGTGACCGGCCCTGAGGGCTCGGATCCGGGCGCCGTTGCGTTCGAGACGATCGCCCGGGCCCGCGCCGAAGGCACGGACGTAGCGATCATCGACACCGCCGGGCGGCTGCACACCCAGGATGACCTGATGGCCGAGCTCGGCAAGGTCCGCCGGGTGATCGCCCGGCAGCTGGATGGCGCTCCGCACGAGACATTGCTCACGATCGACGCCACCACGGGTCAGAACGGGTTGCGCCAGGCCCAGATGTTCGCCGCCGCGGCCGACGTCACCGGGGTCGTCTTGACGAAGCTCGACGGCACCGCGCGCGGTGGGATTGCGCTTGCGATCGCGGCGGAGTTGCAACTGCCGGTGAAGCTGATCGGGATCGGCGAGGCCGTCGAGGATCTGCGGCCGTTCGACCCCGAGGCGTTCGCCCGAGCGCTGATCGTCGAGCGGTAGGCCCACACCGTGAGCGCCGCCCGCGCGTGGGGGCCGCGACTCCGTGCGCGTCGGGTCTTGACTCCATGCCCGCCGGGCCGCGAGGGGTAACCTGAGGGGCATGTCGATATGGGTCGTATGGCTGATCGCGGCGTGCTTGCTCGGGATCGGCGAGATGCACCAGGGTGGGTTCTATCTCGCCCCGTTTGCGATCGGCGCCGGTCTGGCGGCGGTCGTCGGCCTGCTCGGTGTCGGCGCGCCGCTCAGCGCGATCGTGTTCGTCGCGGCCTCGGGCATCGTGTTCGCCACGCTGCGACCGGTCGCGCGCAGGCATCGTCGTCTGCCTCCCGCGATCCGGACGGGTGCCGCCGCGCTCATCGGTCGGCCGGCGGTGGTGATCGAGCGAATCGCCAACGGGGAGGGAGTCGGATGCGTGAAGATCGACGGCGAGGTGTGGACCGCGCGCAGCTATGACGAAGACGAGATCATTGACGCGGGCGAGCGAGTTGAGGTCGTCGAGATACGCGGTGCCACCGCGCTGGTGATGCATTGAGCCCCAAGACAACCCACAAGGGAGTTGACCCATGGCCGCACTGATCGTCATCGCCGTCGTGGTGCTGTTCGCGTTGCTGGTCGCGGCGCGCACCATTCGAGTGATCCCGCAGGCCCGGGCGGGCGTAGTGGAGAGGCTCGGCCGCTACAGCCGCACGCTGGAGCCGGGCCTGACGATCGTCACGGCGTGAGCAGGTCGTCAACTTCTCACCGCAACCGGTGATCACCGAGGACAACGTGGTCGTTGCGATCGAAACGGTCTTGTACTTCACGATCACCGACCCGCGCTCGGCTACATATGAAATCGCGGACCCGTTGCAGGCGATCGAGCAGCTCACGGTGACGACGCTGCGCAACGTGATCGGCGGGCTGACGTTGGAGGCGACGTTGACCTCGCGCGAGAACGTCAACGCTCAACTGCGGACCGTCCTGGATGAGGCGACCGGCAAGTGGGGGATCAGGATCAACCGGGTGGAGATCAAGTCGGTCGATCCACCGCCGGACATCAAGACGGCGATGGAGAAGCAGATGCGCGCCGAGCGCGACCGTCGCGCCGCGATCCTGACCGCGGAAGGCGAGAAGCAGTCGCAGATTCTCACCGCCGAAGGCGCTAAGCAGGCGGCGGTGCTCAACGCCGAGGGCGCCCAGCAGGCCGCTGTCCTCGACGCTGAGGGCGAGCGCCAGGCCGCGATTCTGCGCGCCGAGGGCGAAGCGAAGGCGATCGACACCGTCTTCAAAGCGATCCACGCTGGCAAACCGAATCGGGAGCTGCTGAGCTACGAATACCTGCAGATGCTTCCGCAGCTCGCCGAAGGCGACGCCAACAAGGTGTTCGTCGTGCCGAGCGAGTTTGCCGAGGCGTTCGGTGGCATCGGCGAGGCGCTCTCGCGGCGCACGCCCGGGCATGAGCCTGAGCCGCCGCACCCGCCATCCGCACTCGGCGAGGTCTCTAAGACCCCGCCGGCGCCGCCAGGCCCGTCGGCGGGCGGCAAGGACTGAGACGTTCTGGGCTGACGAGCGGTCGTCGGCGCGGCGGCTGCGAGAATCATTAGCGACCTATGTTTGACGCCCTCGCCGAGAAGTTGCAGGCAACGCTCGCCGACGTGCGCCGGCACGGCACGTTGACCGAGCAGGACATCGACGCGGCGATGCGCGAGATCCGCCTCGCGCTGCTGGAGGCGGACGTCAACTTCAAGGTCGTACGGCAGTTCACCGCGCAGGTCAAGGAGCGCTGCCTGGGCGCGGATGTGATCGGCAAGCTGAACCCTGCTCAGCAGGTCGTCAAGATTGTCGGCGATGAGCTCGCGACGCTGATGGGTGGCGCCTCGGCCGGACTTGCCTTCTCCGCGCACCCTCCGACCGTGATCCTGATGGCCGGGCTGCAGGGCTCCGGCAAGACGACCGCCACGGCGAAGCTCGCGCAGCACTTGCGCTCAGAGCGCGGCGCGTCGGTGGCGGTGGCGGCATGCGACACCTATCGCCCGGCGGCCGTGGAGCAGCTCGTCAAGGTCGGCGCTCAGGCGGGCGCGGAGGTGTATGAGCAGGGAACCGATCGCGACCCGGTCGATATCGCCACATGGGCGCTTGAGCGCGCCACCCGGGAGGGCAAGGATGTCCTGATCGTCGACACCAGCGGTCGTCTGCATATCGACGAGCAGTTGATGGCCGAGCTCGTGCGAATCCGCGCCGCGGTTAACCCCACCGACGTACTGCTGGTGCTCGACGCGATGACCGGCCAGGACGCGGCAGCCGTGGCCGAGCGGTTCGCGCGGGACGTCCAGTTCGATGGTGTGGTCATGAGCAAGCTCGACGGCGACGCGCGCGGCGGCGCCGCCCTGTCGGTGAAGGCGCTCACCGGCAAGCCGATCATGTTCGCCTCCACAGGAGAGAAGCTCGACCAGTTCGAGCGGTTCCATCCTGACCGCATGGCTCAGCGAATCCTGGGCATGGGTGACGTGATGAGCTTGATCGAGCAGGCCGAGCGCCAGTTCGACGAGGACGAGGCGCTTACGCTGCAACGCAAGCTCACGCGCGACGAATTCGGTCTCGATGACTTTCTCGCGCAGCTGAAGACGGTGCGACGGATGGGTCCGTTGACGAACCTGCTCGGGATGATCCCCGGGCTCGCCGGCCACCAATTGCAGAACATGAAGGTCGATGAGCGCGAGCTCGATCGAGTACAGGCGATCATCCTCTCGATGACCCCCTCCGAGCGCTCCCGACCGGAGCTGATCAAGGGCTCGCGCCGGCTGCGCATCGCGCGCGGATCGGGTACCAGCGTGCAGCAGGTCAACCAACTGGTCAAGCAGTTCGGCCAGACCCGCAAGCTGATGAAGCAGGTGGGGCGCGGCAAGATGCCCGACATCGGCGCCCTCATGCGCCAAGCGCGTTAGCTAAGCTCTGCGTTCGTAAACGGCAGGCATATCGAGAGGAACAAGTTGTCGGTACGGCTCAGGCTCACACGGGTGGGCGGCAAGAAGGATCCAATCTGGCGCGTGGTCGTCGCCGACCAGCGCTCGCCGCGTGACGGTCGCGTGATCGAGACGATCGGTCAATACAACGCGCAGACGAACCCATCGACGATCGCGATCGACCCCGAGCGCGCTCGCAGCTGGCTTGCGCGCGGGGCGCAGCCGTCGAACACGGTGCGTAAGCTGCTGCGCATCCAAGGCATCACCACTCCCCAGGCCGACTGACGCTGCTGCGAGCCGGGGCACGGATGGTGGCCACGCAAGAGAACGATTCCGACCCCGGCGAGACTCCGCGCCAGCTGCTCGAGTATCTGGCCGAAGGGCTGGTGGACGAGCCCGAGGAGGTCTCGGTCGAGCGCTTCGAGGAGGACGACGGCACGATTGTGCTGGAGCTATGCGTAGCCGAGGGCGACTACGGCAAGGTGATCGGGCGCGGCGGGCGCACCGCGCACGCGCTGCGCACGGTCGTAAAAGCCGCCGCGACCGGCGTGGGGCGCCGGGTGCTGGTCGACATCGTCGACTGAGGCGCGCCTCGTACGCTGTGCCAGACAGGAAACCCGGACGCCGGTGAACCCCAGCAGCTCCGCTCCCGATGACGCCCTGTCCGCGGGCAAGGTCGGTCGCGCCCATGGTCTGGACGGCAGCTTTTACGTCACCGGTGCCCGTCCGCGCCTGCTGGAGCTCGGTGCGGAGGTGACGATCGCCGGCAGGACCGTGGCGATCGTGCGCCGTGCCGGAACCGACCGGCATCCGATTGTGCGCCTGCACGGTGTCGAGGATCGCACGGGTGCTGAAGCGCTGCGTGGACAGGCGCTGGCGGTGGCCGTGGCGGACGCACCCCCCCTGGCCGAGGGCGAATGGTGGGCGCACGAGCTGGAGGGTTGCGTGGTGCTCGACGGACCCTCGCGCGTCGGTACGGTGACACGCATGATCGAGCTGCCCTCCTGTGAGGTGCTGGAGGTCGCCCTGGAGACGGGCGGACAGCTGCTGGTGCCGATGGTCAAAGACGCGATCCGAAACATTGACGTCGCCGCGGGACGCGTCGATGTCGATATGGGCTTCATCGAGGACTGAGCATGGAGATAGATGTTTTCACGCTGTTTCCCGAGTGGTTTCAGTGGCTGTCTGAGCAGCGTCACGTGCGCAACGCGCTCGCGGCGGGTTCGCGCATCGAGTGCGTGAATTTCCGCGAGCACACTCCTCTGGGCGCCGGCCAGGTGGACGACACCCCGTTTGGCGGTGGCGCCGGCATGGTGCTACGCGTGGACGTGCTCGACAGCGCGCTGCGGGCCCGTTACGGGATCGATCCGGTGCGTCTGTGTGAGGACCGTCGGGTGATCGCGCTGACGCCGGGTGGGCGGTTACTCGACGACGAGCTCGCGAGCGAGCTGGCGGGCGAGCCGGCGCTGACGCTGCTGTGCGGTCGCTACGAGGGGTTCGACGAGCGCATCCTCGAGCACTTCGCGACCGAGCAGGTCTCGATCGGGCGCTACGTCCTCGCGGGTGGGGAGCTCGCCGCGATGGTCGTGTGCGACACCGTGCTACGTAAGTTGCCCGGTGCGCTCGGGCACGAGGAATCGGCGATCGAGGAGTCCTACAGCCGAGCCCTGGAAGGGCGCCCCGAGTATCCGCATTACACTCGCCCCGCCGAGTATCGCGGATGGCGCGTGCCCGAGGTGCTGCTGTCCGGGCATCACGAGCGCATCGCGCATTGGCGGCGCGAGCGCAGTCGCGAACGCGATGATTCAGCCACCTCCGGAGACGTCGAGGAGCGGCTCGGCGGTTGAGGCGTGGCGTGCTTCGCCCGCGCGAACAGGAGCGCGACGATCGACCGTCCGCTACCATTCCTGACCGCGCCGACCGTCGTGCCCTTCTCGGGGCTTGCGAAGCGGTTGTCCAGGCGCGATGCTTCGCACCCTTTACGTCATGAGCAGCGTTATCGAAACCATCGAGCGCGCGCAGTTGCGCCGCGTCCCCGCCTTTGCGCCGGGCGACCGTGTCAAGGTTCACTTCCAGGTGATCGAGGGCACCCGCCGCCGCGTGCAGGTGTTCGAGGGCGTGGTGATCAAGCGCCAAGGGCATGGCGCGCGCGAGACATTCACCGTGCGCAAGCAGTCCTTCGGTGTCGGCGTCGAGCGCATGTTTCCGGTGCACTCTCCAAAGATCGAGCGCATCGAGCTCGCGGCACGCGGCGATGTGCGGCGAGCGAAGCTCTACTACCTGCGCGATCGCGTCGGCAAGCGCGCGCGTGTGCGCGAGCGTCGCTACGCGGGTCCCGAACAGGCGGTCGAACCCGGTCTGTTGCATGAGCCACAGGGGGCGACCGACGCGGAGGGCATGACCGCGGAGGAGACGGTCGCCGAGGGCGTGCAGGCGGTACAGGATGGCGCCGAGGTCGAGGCCGCCGGTGTGGAGACGCCGACGCAGGCCGAGATTTCGCCCACGGCCGAGACAGCCGCCGGTGAGATGGCGGAGCAGCGGGACGACGAGCCGGCTGAAGCCGGGACAGTCGAGCCCGGGGGGGCTGAGACGGAGGCGACCACGTCCGCGACGGCCGAGTCCGAGACGCTCGCCGCCGATTCCCCATCCCCCGATGCCGGCGCTACCCAGGGGGGCGAGGTCGCCGGCGACACGCCGGCGTGAGCCCGGGCGTGAAGGGCCCGTGCCGGCCGTGACCCCCAAACGCAGCAAATCGACCGCGAGCTCGCTCGTCGAGCTGGTCGTAATCGTGCTCGTCGCCCTCGGTCTGGCATTGGCGATCCAGGCCTGGATCGTCAAGCCCTACCGAATCCCCAGTGGGTCGATGGAACCGACGCTGGCGGTCGGTCAGCGGGTGCTCGTCGACCGCATCGGCACGCACTTCAGCAAACCACACGTCGGGCAGATCACCGTCTTTCATCCGCCGGAAGGCGCCCAGCAACAGCAGTGCGGGCCGATCCCGCACACTGTCAAACTGGGTGGAGCGGCCTGTGCCGAACCGGTGCCCAAGGAGGATACGGGCGTCAACTTCATCAAGCGCATCGTCGCGGGTCCAGGCGATGTGATCTCGATCCACGAAGGTCACGTCACCCGCAACGGTCACCCCGAGAAGGATTCCTACATCCGCCAGTGTGAAGGCAGCGCCGAGTGCAACTTTCCGGTTCCGATCAGGATTCCGGCCGGACACTGGTTCATGATGGGGGACAACCGTGGCGAATCCGACGACAGCAGGTTCTGGGGGCCGGTCCCCACTTCGTGGATCATCGGAGAAGCGTTCGCCACTTACTGGCCGCCCGACCGCATCGGGTTCTTCTAGCCCCACCGTCCTCGCCGAGGCCGGCGCGGCGGCGAAGAGCTCCGCCGCCAAGTCTGGAACGGGGAAGGGGCGTAGCGGTTCCGCCCGTGCCCGCCGTCGGCGCGCGCGGGCTCGCACCAGCGGACGGCGCCTGTTCGCGTTCGACCGCCGCCTCGACGTCCCCCTCGTCGCGGGCGCGGACGAGGCCGGCCGGGGCTGTCTGGCCGGGCCGCTCGTAGCCGCCGGGGTCCTGTTCGACTATGACGCGCTCACCACCCGCGAGCTGCGCTCGT
>Ga0307477_10003111_pt1 | contig 12469 bp, 9 predicted proteins | sample atmos_gasesECM2C_FD_203316 | JGI IMG/M metagenome (GOLD analysis project Ga0307477, IMG submission 203316) | Hardwood forest soil microbial communities from Morgan-Monroe State Forest, Indiana, United States - atmos_gasesECM2C_515 | ecosystem: Environmental > Terrestrial > Soil > Temperate...
CAGAGACATCGTGATGTCATCATTTCTCAAAAGCCAGTTGAGTTACCGAAGGTCTCCTAGTCAAATCTGACATGCTCGCTTTGCGGCGGCATGAACACAGTACGCCTATACTTGACTCAATCTCGGGATGGTAGTATGCTGTGCGGCAATTGATGATCGAACTTGTCCCCCACTCTGGTAAAACGGCAAGGAGCTCAACCCAGTCCTGAGAGCGGTCGATTAGTTGCCGTTTATTAGTGCGTCCCCCCTCAGTGTTGCCTCCCAGAAACGGAAGTTGGCGAATGAAGGTTGTTACAGGAAAGGTGTGGATGCACGTCGGCACGCCTGATGTTTAATTTTCAGGGAATATTTAGAGCCAGACCGAGCATCGACCCCCTGTGGGCCAAAATTCGTAGTGAGAGAGGCCGATGATGCGGATTGCGATTCCAACACGGGGCCCGATATCGCGTGTGCGTCGACTGCTGCCCGTGGCTGCGGCGTTAGGGTTATTGTTGTTGTTCGGGTTTGCGCAAAATGGTTTTGCGCAGACTCCCATCCCGTTGGGCTTAAACAACAACTACATGGTCACAGGAGACTATGTCGTTGGAGGCGTGGGCCTGCGAGGCCTTGGGGATGGAAGCGGCTTCGCGTCCGGAAACATCACCATTCCCGATCCGGCCGCCTACGCTGCAGGCGTGCCTGCTCAGCAGGTACCTCCCGGCGCCGATATCGTGGCGGCCTTCCTATATTGGCAAACCGTCGAAAGCTCGGGGACTTTCGTTGGGCAGAACGGGTTTTTCCGAGGGTATCCCATCACCGGAACGATCCTGGGCAACCCCAACGCTCCGGTGTCGTGGAGTTCGGGCGGCTGCGCGGGCGCATCGCAAGGCTCAAAAACCATCGTGGCTTACCGCGCGGATGTAGGTAATTTGATACCAGTTGATGCGAACGTAAACGTCATCCAGCCTAACACGTATGCGGTGCGCCTGGCCGACAGTGGAAAGTCCGGCAGTGTACCTTTCACCTTGGGCGCGACTCTTGTGATCGTATACCGCACTTTGGCGCCGACAGTTCCGCTCAACGCGGTCATCATCTACGATGGCTCCTTTGCCCCCAGCAACACCGCGCAAACTATGAGCCAGCCGATGCTGGGGTTCTTTCAGGCGGGGAATGATCAGGGTGCTGGCATAGCGACGAAGATCACCCACATCGTTGGCAATGGTCAGCCCAATAAACTCCAACAGGTTTACCTGAACAATTACGATGCCAAGGGCGTAGTGCAGCATAGCACCTTGCTCCCCTCTCTCTACGGGAACAACCCTCCTTTCCCCGGGGTCTATAACCAAAACATGATTTCGCTCAGCGGCGGCGGCTCCTGGGACAATCCGACCTGGTTCCCGAATACTTACTTGCCTGTTTATCCTGCGGTCCAACCCGGTGAATCTTCGGAGACGACAGTGGTGGTGCCGGCTTCCTCCAACAAGGGCTGCGTGTCGTGGGGGGCAGTTATCCTCAGCACAACGGTTCAAGACAGTGACCACGATGGCCTGGTAGACGTCTGGAAGGCAAACCAGGGATACTGCGATGCTGGCGCCAACCGGGGAATGAGCAACCAGGGAATCTGCAAGGTCGGGGACACCACTGACCCCTCGTGGGTAGCTCTCCCAGGGGCCGCACATAGCCAGCAGGATGTCTTTATCCAACTCGATTACATGTGCACGAAAGTTATCAACAATGTGAATGGCACCACGACGTGTGACCCGACCGGGGTTTCATATAAGCCGGATCCACAGGCCATAAGCAACCTCACCAACGCCTTTGGTTCAAATGGTCACAACATCACTGTACATATTCTGCCCGACGACAATAATGTCATTCTGGCACAAACGTGCTCCGATCAGCCTGTCGCCTCGCCGCCGTTCTACTGCCCATTCCCTGGTCAAGCGGGAGTGGTTGGTTGGAAATCAGGTTTTTCATTTCTGAAAAGTCAGCCGCTGAATTATCCGGACGAGACCTCGTGTGACACCCGGACGCCTCCCGGTGGAGCCGCGGGATCGGGGCCATTCTGTGCGCGGCGTTTCCCGTCCGGGCAGAACAATAGCTATCACGAGGTAATCTTCGGCGTAGCAGTGGGGCTGCCGAATTGGAACTTGCAGGACGGAAGCTTGACCAGTATTGCGGCGTCGGGCAGCACCCTGACATTCACCACGTTAAACCCTCACGGTCTTGCTGCCGACCCTACCGACACTGGTATCCCCAATGGCCGTATTAACATCTCCGACGCAATCTCCAATCCCAATCTGAATGACACTTATCTTGTCCAGAGCGTTCCGACTCCGAATACATTCACGATTCAAGTCGCCAGTGGGACGACTGCGCCGACCTCGCTCACCGACCCGTTTCTTTCGGTTGCGTCCGGCGTTGTCGGCAGTGGATCCGGTGTTGCCGACCTGGGTGGGGCAGACTCACTCATAACCCTGGGTCTTTGGGGCGCCGACGGTAAAACCGTGCCCGTGGAATCCGGCACGTTCATGCATGAGTTGGGGCATACGTTTGGGTTACCTCATGGAGGCTTCCTCCGCACTCAGGTTCCACCGGTTGCAGGGGCTCCAGGAGGCTACTCGTTCAGTTTTGAGCCCAACTGCAAGCCGAACTTCCAGAGTGTGATGAGCTACCTATTCCAAGTCGACCTGCTCGATGGTGTTTTGGATTATTCGGAACAGGCTCTGACCACCTTAGACGAGAGCGCAGCATCGACATCGATTCCCAGCGTGCTGGCGAACGCTATTCACCCAACCACCAAGTGGTATGCTCCAAATCAGGCAATTGGCACTCCCGCCACGCACCATTGCGACGGCAAACCTCTCTTACTGACGGACCCGCCCACGTTCCGTCTGCAGGGCCCAGCCGCCTCGATTACATGGTCAAAGAACCAGGACATAAATTTCGACGGCCAGATCGAGCCCAGCTTGCAGGGCTTCGACGATTGGACCAATATCGACCTACGGCAGATCGGCGCCTCGGGCAACGATTTTTGGTCCGGCGGACGGTCCGGCAGCATCGGACGGTCCGGCAGCATCGGACGGTCCGGCAGCATCGGACGGTCCGGCAGCATCGGACGATCCGGCAGCATCGGACGATCCGGCAGCATCGGCCAGGAGGCTAATCTCCCGACGATCAACTCCTTTGTCCGTAATCCCTTGAATTTGAGTGCGACACTGACGGCATCGAACACCGTGCAACTGGCCTGGACGCCGCCGGGTTTCGGCCAGAGCCTGATCGCTGCCTTCAACATTTACCGCTCGATCGACAGCGCAGCGTTCAGCCTGACGTACCCCATGGTCCCGGTCTCCGGTACTATACCGCCTCCGTTGCCGAATCAATCCTTCCCCGACACTAAAGTCGGCTGCCCCCACACGTATAGTTATTTCGTGACTACGGTGCTGACAGATGGCCGGGAAAGCGTTCCTTCCAATACCGCAGGTCCCATCTCGGTGCCATGCACTTTCGTCGGTTTCCTTTCGCCGCTAAGCAATTCCAGCCAGGCTCCTGCTCCGCCCACCTTCTCAGGTAAAAGAAATCTAGGCAATGCTGTTCCCACCAAATGGGAGCTTCTGGATGCCAACGGAAACCCGGTCGGCGACTTGACCACCCTCAAGTTGGTCCGGGCCTGCCCGACCACGGGTGCCACGAGCGCGCCTGGGTCATCAACCAGTCTGCCATGTGTTCTAATCTATTCCCCACTTACCGGTGGGGAGGGGAGCACGACCTTCCGTTACAGCGCTCCCGACTTTATTATCAACTGGGACACAGGGTCGTCTAGCGGCCTAACCCCTGGCTATTGGACCCTTGAGTTGCAATTGAGCGACGGCAGGATCGAATGGACCAATCTTCAGTTCTAGCGAGGATTGGCACCTGTCCGCCCCTAATGAGTGCTCGTGGCGCTGAGGGCGCAGGTTTTGGCGGACATCCATGTTGTGGCCAAGGCCACGAGTCCTAGGAGTTGTGCTTCAGCTGGGCCCCGAATCGAAGAAGTTCTGTGGTGGCAGGCTGCTAGCGTTGCGTCCCCAAAATAAATGACAGAATTGTGGCTTTACGCCGGGGCTGACGCATCCTTCTGCTTGCTTCCTTACTGGCCAAGGCGTCGGCGGATTTCGGGAAGCAACGGGTCCTCGCCCGCTTTCTCACGGATGCTCAGATAGGTGTGGTAAGAATCGCGGAAGCCGGGACTCTTCATGCCTTCCCGGGCGCGCCCCTGATAGTAGTAAGCGGGCGGAAAATAGCCGTATGCGGGCACATTGTTCATCAAGATTTCCAGGGCTTCGCCGCGACGTTTGGTGCATTTTTCGAATTCTGCATCTGACTCTACAAAAAGCCCGGCTTGCAGATAAGCCCGGCCAAGCTCGAAGCGACCGATCCAGGTATCCAGCAGGTTGTTCGCCACTATCAGGGCCTTGATGGCCTGTCGCGCGTCTCCCTTGCTCAGGGCGGCAGCACTCTCAATGATCTTGGCATAGGCCTGAGGCTCGGCCTGCACCTCGGCAGCGAGAGTGGCCGCGAGTTTCTCCCCTTTGGCGGCTTCTCCGGCTTCAACAAAAGTTTGACCCGCCAGGAACTTGACGTACATCACCTGGCTATTCGCCAAGGCCTTCTCCGCGGCAGCGAGCGCAGCCTGCTTGTGTCCCAACAAGAGGTGCGTACGGGAAAGCGCAGCATACTTGCTGGCGGCGTTTTCAGGTCTCTTGGCTTTCAGGTCGGCAGCCGCGCCGCTTTCCAGTATTCGCGTTGCGTCGGAAAAACGACCCTCGTAGACAGCCAGATCGGCCAGGCCGGAAGCGGCAGTGGAAGCGCCCATTGCGCTAAGCTTCTCCAGATTGTGGTAGGTTTCCGCGGCTTGAGCCAACTGGCCTAGCCCGAGTTGGGACTCCGCGAGAGCGAGATAAGCATCGGGCGACGGCATCAGTTGTACTGCCTTCCGCGCCTCCCGCTCACCAGCCTGAAAATCTCCGGCGTAAGAACTGTTAAACGACAGAACGAACCGCTGCTGAGCGCCCTGCGGGGCGATTTCGACCGCTCGCCGCGACGCCTCAAGCGCTTTGGGGAAATTACGTGTTCCCGCATAGCAATTGGCGAGATTGTTATACGCTATATTGTCGGCCGGGTAGCGATTGATTAGCTCGCCGTACTCTTCAACGCATTTCTGCCAGTTACTTGTCCCCATGTAGTACATGCTGCGGACACGATAGCGTTCGTGGTCTGTCATCCGATCGATGTGCTCCATCGCCAGTTTGGCGTACTTTTCCGAGTCCTCGAATTGCCCCAGGTTCGCCGCTACGACAGATTCGCCGGCGTAGGCACGCGCGAAGTTCGGGTCTAGCTCCACGGCCTTGGCAAGTGATTGCATTGCTTCCTGCATCTTCCCGTCGAATACCAGTTTCTCTGCGACGCCGTATTCGTGTACGGCCTCCAGTGAGGCGGCGGTAAACGCTCCTACCGTAGATTGCAGCTGGACCGATTCAGGCGTGGTGTCGCCGAGCGCCTTGCGGATCGGGGCGGCCAGCTTTGGGATGGCGAGCAGAACCTCGTCTTTATTTGCGGCCGTAGCCTCGGTCTTCGCTAGAACGTTACCAGTCACCGAATCGAGTGCGATCGCCGAAATGCTGTAGTTGTCACCGCGGCGGCCGAGTTCGCCTGTAATCACGGCGCTGATGCCCTGGTTGACCGCCACCAGGCGCGCAGCCTGCTCATCGAGCTTATCGGTGGGATGCGGAAGTTGTCCGGCAAGCTTGCGAGCACTTCCACGGCTGTACGCGTTGACGAAGCTGGCGCCTTCCAGGGCGATGTTGAACATGGGCTCGAGTGTGTCTTCGAAAATGGGATCGCCCGTGTGGTTCGTGAAGTCTGCTACGAGAACGCTCACCGCGGTATGCGCAGCCGCCGGATTCGTAGGGCCCTTCAGTCGAAATGCAATTACCGCGGCTACGAGCAATATCGCGAGGGCCGCGGATGCCCATTTCCAGTAGGTCGGAGTTCGTGGAGCCGGCAGAATGATCGCGGAGCTTCCCGTGGAGGGGCCCAGCCATATTTCCAATTGCTGCGCCATTTGTCCGGCGGTGGCGAAGCGCTTCTCAGGCTCGATCTCGAGAGCCTTCACCACAATGTCGCTCAGCGCTTGCGGCAGGGTGGGATCCACGACTACAGGAGGCGTGGCTTTCTCCTGCATGCGCTTCCACAACGTTCCCAGGGGAGTGTCCGAGTAATAGGGCGACTTGGCGGTCAGCAGCTCATAGAGAATGATTCCCAATGAAAAGATATCCGAACGTTCCGTGAGCTTCTCGCCGCGCGCCTGCTCCGGGGACATGTATTCCGGTGTACCAATCAGCGCTCCAGTCTGGGTCATTCCGGGGAGGAAGGCGGAGCGTGCTATACCGAAATCCATTACATACACGCGCCCATTCGCATCCAACATGACATTCTGCGGCTTCAAGTCGCGGTGGATCACACCCTCGGCGTGGGCGGCTTCCAGAGCCCGGCAAATTTGGAGCATGATGCGAGCAGCTTGCTCGGGAGCGAGCTTGCCTCTTTCGAGAAGCAACTGACGGAGGTCCTGGCCCTCCACGAAATCCATGGTGATGAATTTGATCCCGTCGGATTGTCCGAGGTCGAAAATACGAATGACATTTTTGTGAGTGACCTGGCGGGCGAGAATCAGTTCCTGTTTAAAGCGGCGAAGGATTTCGGGATTTTTCGCGAATTCCGGCCGGATGAGTTTGAGCGCAACAATGCGGTCGAGTTCCGTATCTCGCGCCTTGTAGACGGCGCCCATCCCCCCGCGCCCAATTAACTTGAGAATTTCATATCGCCCCGCTAACACCGTTCCTATATCGAGAGTGTTAGAGTCAGCTGCAGGAGCGGAGATTTTGGAACTGCCTGCGGCAGTCCAATCCTGAGGAGCCCCACCTTCAATCAGCGTTTCTTGAGAGGCCTGACCGGGGAGAGGCGTGTGGCATTCTCCGCACATTGACGCAGCGGTAGGGTTTTGCGCCGCACAGACTGGGCATTCCATGTGTTGGCTGGTTAGGCTCCGATTGGTCTCCATTATGACCCCTCGGGGGCCGAAAGCAAGCGGTCTTTGGCAGCATAGGTCGTGGAATCCTTGTTCTCATTGGAAACTGTTTTCTGCAAGTGCCCTGAAGTGGTCGTGTAACGCCTTACGCCTCTAGAAGTGGCAGTACTGCGCATTTCGACTCGAGCTACCATGAGATAATTCCCGAGTCGTCGGCAACCCTTACCTTACCGGATTAGGGAAGAGTTCCCCGTCATCCGCTAAGTGTTCGACAGCCACGCGCCAATGCTGGAAAAGGCAGGTTGGAGCTAGGAGGGAATTATTGGAAGTTGTCCACCAGGACAATGTCCCTGGTCAAAGCATCCAGCTGGGTGTAAAGGATCGCTCGACCATCGGGCGATGCCGCCAAGCCTGTAGCTTCGCGAGCCGGGCGGGTCTGGAGCTCGACCACTCGAGTTACTTGTCGGCTCGTGAAGTCGAAAAGGGCAATTGCCGGCATTGCGGTGGAGTCAAGGTAGTAGATGCCCATCCGCCACGTTTGCCAAGTAGCGGCCCTCACTGAGGAACTGCATCACTTTCTTGCCAGATCGTGCCAATTGTGCCCAGCGGGATTTATTGTAGTTTTGGGATTCTGCTCCAGCCCCCGAATCTCGTAGCCGTCGAAGACGAAGTCGACTTGCCGCAAACCGCGCTTGGCAGTCCGCCGAAGAGGTCAACGCTCAGACCCTAGCTCGACGGTCTCGGCGCTATAGGGTCTGCCGCCAGACTTCGATGTGCCTGCTCGAAGGAAAGTTTCATCGCACAGCAGATTCGATGGTAAGTCATTCGTTACATCGAACGCTGAACTAACCATTGGTTCGGATTACACCAATCCCAATCGCGGCGGCTATTCTAAAACATTCCTAATTCTTGGCCTTGCAGCCTGGATCACCGTGAATGCCGGTGGCGGGGTCTCCAAAACATAGCTTGCCATGCCCTTCGATGTCGCCGCTGCTAGTTCCGAACTGCGTGCCGTCGTATGCTTTGAACAGCCCGCGGCCTCCCACTTGGCGCGCAATTGTCGCGAGTGCGTCCTGGGCGGTGGCAGGGCCCGTGGTGGCATTCTGCGTCGGGTCCGTGACGCAACTGCCGGTGCAGCCGTCGGCATAGGCAACTAGCACGCGCCCGAATCTGTCCACCGTGATGTCGTTGAAATCGAGCAGATTGCGGCACGGATTGCTGCCGCCCTGGTTCCAAATGCACCCTCGCTGTACGGGATCTGTAGGAGTAGCGTCGACGGTCGTCCAAGTGCGGCCAGAATCGTAAGTGAAGGCCACGTACAGGTGCCAGACTCCCTGAAAGTCGGCCGACTGAGTATCGCCGGCGGTTTGCGTGCCCAGGAAGGCAAAGGCTGCGCGATCATCGTCGCCAGCGATCACTTCGGCAAACTCCGCGTTCTGGATTCCAAACGGAGTTCCCGCATCCTGTGACTTCGACCAGCTCAGTCCGCGGTCGTGAGAAACCGCGATTTTCGCGTGGCCGTCGGAATTCACGTATCCGAGGTAGATGGTGTTGCTCGAACCTGCCGCAACCGAGGGGTCCGAGCCCGGACTGACACTCTTGCCATCCGGCACAGTGCGTACCACCCAGCTCAAACCGTTGTTCGAGGAAACGGCAACGCCAGGCCGGCTGACGCTATTGGCGTCGAAGCACTTTTCATTGGGAACGTACACGGTGCCATCCGGTGAAACGCGGACGTGACCGTGCAAACCGCCGCAAGTGCCCGGCGCAATCGGAAGATCCACTCCATTAACATGCGTAAAAGTGTAGACGGGAACGCCTACACCGAAGGTGAGGCCGCCATCATCGCTGCGGGAACAGAGCGCGGTCGCGATGTCCTGCGAACAGTAATAAATCCCATGGGGATACCCTGTAGGCGTCAGTGGGGCTGGAAAAGCGTAGGGACCGCCGCCAAGCGTCTCGTGATCAACGCCCGCAGGCTGGCCGGAGCCTTGCGTGGGAAACCAGGCGTTGGCGTCGTCGTCGCTGAAGGACGTTTCGCTGGTGACGAGGTTAAGCTGTGCCGTGAATACGCGATTGGGGCCGCCGAAATGCCCATCATCGACAAACCCGATAGGGTCGAGGCTCAGGCGAGCGAAGGGTGAGCGCTTATCCTCCCAGAATGCAGTAGCCGGGTTGACGCTGTCGTTGAAAGTCACTCGCAGCGTGTGATTTCCAGCCTGGAAAAACACCTTGCGCGTGGCCCAATCCACACCGATGGAAGGCTCGCCTGCGCCGTGCGTGCTTGCGGTCGTTGAGCCGGTAGATGGCTGAATGCAACTCGGGGGTTGTTGCGTCCCGGTGCAGTCATTGGGCGCAGGGTAATTGATGAAAGTTGGAGCTCCGGGCGCCGGTGGAGGAGGTATGGGCGCGGTTGGCCGAGTCGCAATCGTCAGGGTAACGACGACATGAGCCGCCGTCGGCACCGCGGCCAGCGAGGCTACGGATCGAATGTGCCAGACACCGTCGATGGGATCGGTGACCGTGAGGTCCTCCTCGCCGGGTCCTGTGGAAGTGTTGTCAGGTGAGCCTGGGCCGTGGTCGGCCCCGTTGGGGCTGATGGCGAAGATGTCCAAATCCGTGGGCAGCGTGCTTGTCCAGGTGTATTTAAAGGTGAGGTTGGCCGTCATCGTCTGATACAACGTGGCTGCCGGGGCGGGGAGCACCAGGGTCAAGTCGTGGTCATCGCACATTCCCGGCGGGCAGATGTCCTGTATTCCCACGTTGACCACTGTGCCGCCCCCCACGGGAGCGAAGTCCCAGGCCAATGGGCCCGAGCTACTGTTGATTGTGCTGCTGGGAGGCGTCCCGACTTGCGCCCGTGCAATGCTTGGGTGAGTGAACAGCACGATGGCGCAAGAAGCGGCAAAAAGGACGGCAAGAGAGATCCAGAGACCAAGCCGGACTCGTTTCATTGAGCGAACCTCCGCTGGAATTTTTAGCTGCGTACCTGGCTCACACCCTTGGAATGCTTAGAAAATGCTGGCAGGTTAATTTGGTAATGGATCTGAGGCAGTTCGCCAATCCGGTTTTGACCGGATTCCCGGCTCAGGTAAATGCTCTAATTTCCCGCGTTCGCCCCAGGGCCAGGAAGGAGCCAGGCCCGTCGATCGACAGGACCGCGCCTAAACTGCCACTGAATGGGTTAAGGTTTGCGGTCAGTGGGTGTACGCGCACATTGAGCTTCGGCGTATTTAAAGAGCGGAACGAGAAGAATCCGCTTGAGCGAATTCGTATGCTCCTCGATAGAAATTAGGTAAAGACCGATGTCCGGTCATGCCGCGGCGAAGGACGGATTGAGTGGCACTGAGAAAGGCCCTAATGGCGATTGATCCTGAAACCGAATTCAAGCGAGAGTTGGAAGTCTTCGGCAACGAAGTAGAGGAAGCTATCCAGTGCTTCTACGCCGAGCAGACCATCCATAATGTTGCGCGCGAACACGAGAACGTCCACCGCGCGCTCAATCGCAACGCGCCGTTTTGGAATTTAGTGTGCCGTACGCTACAAGCCAACGCGATCATTGTACTGGGCCGGATTTTCGACAGAGACTCACGGGCACATACGGTCAACCGACTTCTCCAACTTGCGACACAGAACCCCAACATTTTTTCGAAGGGGGCGCTCGAAAAGCGCAAGCTGCCACACGCAGGCAAACACACCGCGGAGTTCATGCGTGCTGCTTACATCCCAACGAAGCGCGATTTCCAGCGGCTCCAGAGGTACGCCGATAAGCACAGGGCAATCTACAATGGGCATTACCTAGACCTGCGAAACAAATTCTTCGCACACAGAGATCGGGTTGATTTGACTGCCGCGTTCGCAAACGCGAACATTCGACGGCTGGGGCGATTGCTAGTATTTCTAGACCAGCTTCAGGGTGCCCTGTGGCAACTATTTATGAATGGCCGCAAGCCTGTTCTACATCCAGCGCGTCACTCCGGCCAACGCATCCTAAAGTCGCCACAACCGAAAGGCTTGCATCGGAGTCAGGACGCTCAGGAATGGATCACGCGGGAAATAGAAAAGTTTTTGAGGCACGTCAGTGATTCCTACTCGTAAGAATCGAGCCAACGTGTAGATTACGGGCGGTAGTCACGTGCGCGAGGGACAAGTTCGATGCCGTATTTTTTCGATACCTACGTCATTCGCTATTTGAGCGTAGGTTTGGCGGGCCAGCACCTACCGCCGGAGCACAAGGCGAGGGTGGTTATCTCTGCGCTGGGGCTTGTGACCAGTTCTTCAGTGGTAGCTGTGGGCATCGCGGATACGCCGACACCTTCTACGACCGAAGCGAGCTTCGCAAGGCCGAAATCCAGAATCTTGGCGTGGCCGCGCTCGGTGACAAAAATGTTTGCAGGCTTGATGTTGCGGTGGACGATTCCTTTGGCATGCGCCGCTTCAAGTGCGTCCGCTATTTCGATTCCCCAATCCAGCACTTGCTCAAGCGGAAGTGGCTTGCTGGAAATTTGGTGCTTCAACGTTCCCCGTCTAGAAACTCCATAGCAATGAATTGCTGGCCATTATGTTCGCCGATGTCGTAAAATAATCGACCGAGACGCTAACGGAAAAATTCTCTTTGACTCTCGCCAGCTTAAGGTGAAGCCAAAGGTGCCTTTTGACGAGCACACCTTCCTCCGCTTCCACTTCGCCGCTTACATCCGCGGTCAAGGCCCCATTGCTGCGTCAATTTGGCGCACCTCCAGCGCGCCTCCGAAGGTACCCATCATTCAACCGGCGGTTGCAGAAATGACGTAGTCGATCGTGGAGGAGTGCGACTCCTTGAGTTTCGCGGAGTCAATTTTGTAATGTTCGGCGATGGCGCCATGGACGCTGAAGATTACGGGTTTGGACTCGCCGGGCAAGTGCGCGATGCGTAGGGGCCCCTCGCGGCGTTCGATATGAGATTTCGAAACGTAAACGACGTTACTCATGGCCTGCTCCTTACAGAACCTCATCCTGTCAAATGCCATCGCTCCAGTCTTTATTTGTGTTGAATCGCCTTGGGAGATCGCTTTAGGTCGAGAGGTCGAATCTGCAGCTCCCATTGTAGCGGCGCCGACGCAGGTGGATAACAAACCGTTTTGTCGCAGGCTTGATACTGCAGCTCTCCGACGATCGGAACTGTCTTGCTGGCTGAAAACAGCGCTCGGGCACCATCTTTCAGTTTGGAGACACTGACGGTGACGTCCTGTGTGATTCTGAAGTTGCCGTCGAAAACCGGCACTTCTTCTTTGATTGCCTCCAAGTAGAGGGTCTTGGGCATCGGGTAAGTCACGGGCGCTGGTTCAATTCCCTCGGAGTTGTGCAAGATGAGTTGGATCGGCTTGTAGCCACGCACTCCCGGAGAATAGACGTGAACATCAGAAGGAAGGTCGATGTCTGCGG
>Ga0307477_10003112_pt1 | contig 12468 bp, 8 predicted proteins | sample atmos_gasesECM2C_FD_203316 | JGI IMG/M metagenome (GOLD analysis project Ga0307477, IMG submission 203316) | Hardwood forest soil microbial communities from Morgan-Monroe State Forest, Indiana, United States - atmos_gasesECM2C_515 | ecosystem: Environmental > Terrestrial > Soil > Temperate...
GCTTTTTTGCGAGGATTGACACTACGTCGGTGGCCGTGCATGTTCCCAGAGCCACGAGCAAGAGTTCCATCGGCCCGGGCGCCCCATTCGATGCCCGGTCAGAGTCGAGCGGCACCAGGTGACCCGAGGGCGACCGGGCCACGAACCGTTCCTTGCCGATCCATTGCACGTTCGCCGTCTGCATAGCTTCCTCCCAGGCTACGAACCATACAAGGATAAGAGTATCAGAGAGAAGCAGGGAGGGACGGCGGTCGTCGGGCTAGCGGAGAACTTCGGACTCTGGGGCTACGTCCGTGCTCGCGATCAGAGGATTCGGCAGCTGACGCAATCGAGAGATGAACGTCTTCACCAGATCAGGATCGAATTGCGCGTTGCCGCAGCGATCCAGTTCCAAAAAAGCTTCCTCTGGAGTTCGAGCTTTCTTGTACGTCCGCTCGGAAGTGATCGTGTCGTAGGCATCTGCAATCGCTACGATTCTCGCACCCAACGGAATCTGCTTGCCGGCGAGCCCGTCTGGGTACCCCGAACCATCGAAGAATTCATGATGGTGCGCGACCATGGCCCGGATTCGGTCGGTCCCGCGTAGCGGTTCCAGAAGCTTCGCCCCATATTCGACATGGCGTTTCATCGCTTCCCATTCGTCCGGATTCAGTGGGCCATTCTTGTTCAAGATGGATTCCATGATCCCGACTTTTCCGACGTCATGAAGCATCCCGCCGAGCCGCACCTCCTCGATTTCAGAGGCTTTCAGGCCTATCGCCTCGGCAATCAGAACGGCATAGCTCGACACTTTGTGCGAGTGGCCCTGGGTGAATTGGTCCTTTGCGTCGACGGCGAGCGCAAGCGAGGTCAGCGTATCGATGACAACGGGCGGCAGTGGCTCGAAGGGCCATTTCTGGGGGGCCTTTTCTGCCCCGCTCTCGTTCGGTCGTTTCACCGCGGATACGGTCTCGGCCAGCGACTTGGCGAACTGTTCGATCCGGCTATGGATTTCGACGAAAGCGTCTGGGCCGGTGGCGAAGAGACGCTTGAGCGTTACGCCAAGATAGGCGTCGAGGACATCGCGCTTCCATTGCCGGGAATCCCTGGAACTGAATTGATCCGCGGTGGAGACAGCGTTGCCGCCCTGATGCTTGGAGAGATACATTGAGGCATCGGCGACTTGGATCAGTTCCTGCGGCGTGGACCCATTGAGCGGAAAAGTCGCCACGCCAATGCTGGACGTGACGTTTTTGTCGCGCAGGACAGGGTCGGAGCAGATCCACGAGCGCAACTTTGTAGCCAGTTGGTGGCACTGTTCGGAGTCGGTTTCCGGCATCAGGATAATGAATTCATCGCCGCCGTAACGCGCCACAACGTCCGACCTCCGGCAATTCGTTTCGAGAATATTGGCTACGCGCTGCAGCACAAGATCGCCGTCCAGGTGGCCATAAAAGTCGTTTACGAACTTAAATCGGTCCAGGTCCAACAATACCAAAGAGAAGGAACGGCCTGCGCGTGTCGAGCGCTTCCACTCGGCTGAGAGCGCTTCCATGAAGAAGCGGTGGGTCTTCAATCCGGTCATACCGTCGGTAATGGCTTGTTCTTGAGCCTTCTGGAATGTGAGGGCGTTGTGAAGCGCTCCGGAGATCAAGTCGGCCAGCGTACCCAGGAACAGAACCTCCTCTTGCGGGAAATCAGATGCTTGATCCGTCTCGACGTACAAGACACCGTGCAACAGGTCGGCGTACACGATCGGCAATGCGATCGCGGAGATGGAGCCTTCAATCACAGGCTGGCCGGATGCTTCTTGCCCGTCGTACGCAACGACGGCCATTTGCCCCGTGCGTGCGACGCGGCCGACCACGTTGCCGTCGAGCCCGAAGCGGCGGCCCAGGGCGCCCTTGCGCTGACCAGCCTCGGCCTGAATCACGATTTCCTTGGTGGAATAGTCCAGGAGCCCGACGCCGATATGAGAGTAGTCCAATCCTTGTTCCAGCTCTTCTGCGATCTTGGCCAGCATTTCGTCGGGGTTCAGCGTCGTAATGATATTGCGGGAAATGTTGTTCAGAAGCGTCAGCCGGCGCGACTTGGCGCGCTCTTCGCGGAACAGTCGCGTATTCTCGAGCGCAATGACGACTTCGCTTGCCAGTACGCGCATCATTTCGAGGTGACCGTAGTCGAGCGCGCGCTCCTGAGGGCTTTCCAGGATCATGGCTCCGATCGGCCGTTCGTAAAGCAGGAGGGGCACGCCGCAAAAGCTGCCTTCATGCGTAGTCTGCGGATCCAAGCCAAACTTGCGCATTTCCTCGAGGTAGTTTTCCCGGATCAGGACCGACTGCCGCGTGTGCATTAGATATTCCGGCACTTTGTTGCTGGCGAATGGCCGCGATCTCTTCGGCACAACTTCGCCGTCGCGCACTTCCACTTCAAAGCGCATTTCGTTGTGGACGGGATCGTGAAGCGCAACCGTGAAATGGTTCATGTCGAACAGGCGCTTCATCTCGCTCAGGATCGTTTCGAACAGCGCCTCGGGTTCCAGCGTTGAGCTCAACGCGCGCCCAATTTCGTTGAGCATATGCAGTTCCTGCGTACGGCGCGAGGTTTGCTGCACAAGGTAGCTGTTCTCGACAGCCATTCCGATCTGGTGGCCCAGAGCGAGAAGCAGCCGAAGTTCAGCGGCGCCAAAACGGCGGGTCTCCTGTGTGCCGAGGAACAACACCCCGAATGCCTGCTCTTTGGCTTGCAGGCTAATCCCCACGACCGTGCGCAGGTGCTGGCTCATGGCGAGTTGGCGGAAACGGCGGAACGCGTCTTCGACTTCAAGGGCTTTCCAGGAAGAATCGCGACCGAGATCGCGGAAGACCACAAGCCCGCCAAGGCGTGACACCAAATCCACCAGATGGTCGTCGAGGCCTTCTTCTTGCGCGATGGCGCAGAAGTCTTCGGTCAGGCCCACAGCAACGACCGACGTAGGACCATCCGGATGGCCGTGGTGCAGGAAAAGCGCGCCGGCCGGCATGCGTACGACGCTCAGAACTCGCTCGAGCGCCTGCGACAGCATCTGTTGAATTTCTGCGCCGACAAAACTGGAAGTCGCCAGGTTGACGTTCGAAAGCGCGAGCATGTTTTGCTCGACACGGCGCTTTTCCTCCTCATACAGGCCCATGACCATCAGCGCGGCGGCGAATAGTTGAGGCAAAATCTCAAGCGCATTCAACGAACTGGCAATAGTAGTGCCGAGCAACAATTCTCCAAGGAGAATCGCGCCCCAGCTGAGAAACGCAGTCGCCAACAACAAGTCCGCGAATGTTTCGTGACGGCGGCTTTCCTGATAGAACATCCAAGCCACACCCGAAAGCACGACCGCGACGCCAAGTTGCGGGGGCATGCTGATTGCGTGCATGTAGTAAGCGGCTGACCAAACCGCGAACACACCACCCACAGCGATCTGCGGCCGGACCCACGGATCCGAGTTCGTGTAAACGCGGGCAGTGCTGAAAAACAGCAGCGCGGCCGCAGCCAAGAGCCACTCATTTACGGCGGCTTGCCATGGAGCGACGGTCGTCCAGGGTTCGAGCGCGGGGCTGAGGTAGTGCAGCGAGAGCAGGCACCATCCGGCGCTCCAGAGCAGGAGATACGCCTGGCGCCGGATGTTATGCATGTAGGCGAAAAAACCCGACGTCAATGCTGAGGCAGCCAGCAGGGTGATCGCAATGATGCTGTTCGAGGTCATCAAATCAGCACGAACCTACCAACCAAACACACACAGAGCCAGGACATTGATCGCTTTCTACACAGCTCAAAGCGGCTGGCTGTGTGGTAAAGAAATCAAAGCGCTTAGCAACGAATTCTGCCTCGCCAATCCATCTCTGTTGATGGACCAGTTGCAGTCAAAAGGCCACACCTCTCCTCACAAATTTCTCGCTTTTTTGAATATACGGACGCCTTTCCAGAGGGTCAAGGGTACGGGGGTACCAGCCTGGAACATAGTAACTTACGGGTTCGGAGAGCAATTTTCGGCAAGGATTCGACGAAGAATCGACCTGCGTTTTCTGGTCTTGTGGGCTACCGGCTGCTGCGAAGCATTCTACCGTGCGCACGGTAGCGCGCAGCGCGCAGTGGATTTCGTTCTTCGCTGGCGAACGGATTCGGCTCAACCTCGCTAGGCGAATGCGATTTGACAGGGCCCTTCCGAACCACAAATGCGAACCGTCACAGCTGCCGTATGGTGATGTAGACTCTCTCGATGTGCTCGGAAAGATCGGGCTTGGGTACTGCGAAATGATTTCTTACGGTTTTACAACATCTCCCAAAATGCCAAAGCGCCTCACGCTCACGCAGCGTCCCCGGCGGCGGGGCGCATCATCAAAATGACCTCCATCGTGGGATTGCTGGCGGACGTCCTACCGCCCGGAGGTGTTCAGCGCGTCAGTCGCCACGTCGCAGCGGTGAGCGCAAAATTTGCCGCCGACCGAAACATGCCTGTCCGGTTCCTCAGCATGAACGATCCACAGGGTTTACATACGGTACGCGTTGGCTCTCTGGAGTTTGCAGTTTCAGGCTACGCCGGGAGCAAGGCACAATTTGTTCTAGCCGCAATGCGAACGGCACGCCGCAAACCGGCGCTCGTGATCGCCCTCCACCCGCATCTGGCCCCGATTGCGTGGGCCATGAAAGCGAGCGCGAGAAACCTTCGCTCGATGGTATTTGCGCACGGTATCGAGGTGTGGCACCCCCTCCGCTGGCCGCGCGGGCCCGCCTTGCGCCGGGCGGATTTGGTCGTTTGTCCGAGTCGAGACACCGTACAGCGCCTAATTTCAGCGCAGGGCGTTCGCGAGGACAAAATCCGGCGGCTCCCTTGGGGCCTCGACCCTGATTTTGAGGGACGCCTTGCCGCGCGTGATGGCCTGTTGCCTCCGCCGGGTTTCCCGCAGGGCAAGCGTATCATTTTGTCGGTCGGCAGATGGGACACGGCCGAGCAATATAAAGGAGCAGACACGCTCATTACGGCGCTGCCGCGAATCGTGAAAGCTATGCCGGACGTTTCTCTCGTGCTCGTTGGTGACGGAAATGATCGGCCGAGGCTTGAGCAGCTCGCTCGCGATCGCGGCGTCGTGGAGCGTATCCAGTTCCTGCATGGCTTGACGGCCGAGCAGCTCTCCGCGTGCTATGCAAACTGCGATGTCTTCGCGCTGCCCAGCCGGGGAGAAGGGTTTGGCCTCGTGTTTCTCGAAGCCATGGTGCATTCGAAGCCGGTGGTCGGCGGAGCCCACGGCGGCATTCCAGACATAGTGGAACACGGCGTCACGGGTTTGCTAGTGCCGTACGGCGACACAGATCGCCTTGGGCAAGCACTCGAATCGCTACTGAGTAGTGCGGACGAAGCGCGCCAGATGGGTGAACGGGGAAGGGAGCGCGTGCTCAGAGAGTTTTCCTTCGAGCGCTTTCAGTCGGGCCTGGAGGAGCTTCTCCGGGATGTTTCTTTTTAGCAACTGCCATACAGGAAGCTCCCGATGCGAACTCAATTCGACGGAGTATAATTCGCTGCGGGGGAATCGTCCTGAGCCGCGGCTCGAATTTTTCGCGGGCCGGTTTGGACTGCGTATGCGCCTGCTGCACGTATCGCAATCCTATTTCCCATTTCTTGATAAGGGCGGCCCTACGGTCAAAGTACGCGCGATTGCCCACGGAATGGCGTCGTCCGGTCATGCAGTGACCATTTTGACAGCCGATCTCGGTTTCGATTCGGCCAAGCTGGAAATTGCGGGCGCGATTCCCGGGCGCTGGGGATTTGAAGCCCGGGAAGAAGGCGTGGAGGCCATCTACCTTCGCACCCGTGGCCGCTATCGATCCACGACTTGGAATCCGGGTGTCGCCGCGTTCTGCAAAGAGCGAATGCGCGACTATGACCTCACCCACATTTTCGGGCTCTACGATTTGATCGGGCCGCGCGCCGCGCGCGCCTGCAGGCAGTTTGCTCGCCCATACGTTGTCGAACCCATGGGAATGTTCCGTCCGATTGTGCGCAACATTTGGATGAAATCTGTCTATCACGACGTGCTTGGAGGCCGCCTTCTTAGGGGAGCAAGCCGAGTCATCGTGACGTCCGAGCAAGAACGCCAGGAATTGCTCGACGGCGGAATTGAGAATTCCAAGATTGTGGTTCGCAGAAACGGGATCGAGGTTCCGAACGAGTTCCCAGTCCCAGGATCGTTCCGCCGTCAATGGAATATACCCAGCGAGACGAAACTCGTGCTCTTCCTAGGCCGTCTAGTGTCGAAGAAGAGTCCCGATCTGATGCTGGAAGTATTTGGTCAATGGAATCGGCGCGGGAATGGGGCCCGAAAGTCCGTACTGATCATGGCAGGACCGGATGAGGGCGACGGCCTCCGTCAACGCTTAGAAACGTCCGTTGCGCAGATGGGAATGGGTAGCAGGGTGTTGTTCACTGGGCCGCTTTATGACAGCGCGAAGTGGGCGGCGTATCGGGACGCGGACGTGTTCGTCTTACCTTCCCAGAACGAAAATTTCGGCAACACGGCCGCGGAAGCGATCGCTTGCGGTACGCCAGTCCTTGTGACGGATCGCTGCGGCATCGCACCGATGGTCGATCGGCGCGCAGGGCTTGTGGTGCCGCACGACCGCTCCGCGCTGGAAGCAGGCCTTGCCCAAATTTTGGAGGATTCCGCGCTGGCGGCTCGCCTGCGCACGGGGTGCAAAGATGTCGCAAGGTCGCTCGGCTGGGCCGAACCCCTTGCACAAATGGAATCCCTGTATTCAGAGCTGGCCGAGGAGCGGCGCGACCGATGAAGAAATATCCATTCCTTCGCGCGTGCTGGTTGGTTGTCGACCTGCTGTTGGCATTCTCCGTGATCGCCGTTGTCTACAGCATCGGGTGGGAATTTTCAACGCGAAGCTATTTGAAAGGTTTTTCGGACGCGATTATCCCTGCGTCCGGCGATCCGGTGCAAAAAATCGAAGCCATCTTGCAATGGATGGCCCACGGCCCCGCGCGCCGAAGCGCGGCCGATCCAGGGGGCCTTCAGGACCGCAACCCGGAGGATACGCTGAATATCCAGCAGCTCCTCGAAGTGTGCGGCACGGCGACGAATGCCTTCGTGAATCTCGCGCAGAGCAGCGGCCTGCACGCACGGCGGCTCCTCTTGCTCGACGAGCGCGGCCAGAGCAAACACGTCGTCGTGGAAACTTTGGTTGGGGACCGCTGGGCCGTTGTCGATCCTTCCTGGCATGTTCTGCTTCGCCTCCCTGACGGACATTTGCCCACCCACACGGAGCTGAAAGACCCCGCCGTTTTCAGAAGCGCGACTCAATCGATTCCAAATTATCCGCAGTCATACACGTACGAAAAAACCGTGCATGTCCGCTTGCGGCGAATCCCATTGATCGGCGATGTCCTTCGGCGAATTTTTGACTTCGCCTGGCCCTCGTGGGAAGAGTCCATAAATTGGACCTTGCTGGTCGAGCGCGAATCCTTCGCGATGCTGACGATATCGATTCTCATACTTGGTTTCGCGCTCGCCGCCAGGATTCTTCTCGGCTGGTATTGCTCGGGAAGGTTGGGCCTTGCCCGCGTCCGCCTCCGCGATCAAATCGTTCGGGCCGGGCATGTTCTCGTCGGAAGCTCTCGCTAGCTGGTGCCTCTGCATTTGCCGCATTTCCATTAATCTGCGAGGGACGCGGGGGTGCGATTTTTCATCGTTTGCGCTGTTTGCAAGCGCTTAGAATCCCTAGTAAATTGCGGGCGACACATACACAAGGAAGTGCGAACCTCCGTCGCATGTCCGAGAGCGAACTTGTGTTTCTCGGCATGAATATGGAACCCTTTTGATGGAAACTTCGGGTCAAATTCTCAAATCTGCGCACCAAAAAGATGTTTGGCGTCTAGGACGTTGGGCCCTCTGGCTGATAATGCTTGCCGCATGGTTCGTCCAAGCCATGGCGTCACGGCACAAGATTGATGCAGATGGAATCTCGTACCTCGATATCGGCACCGCATTTTGGAATGGAGATTGGCATGCCGTGGTCAATGGTTGGTGGAGCCCTGCCTATCCCATTTTGGTCGGTCTCTGGCTCAAAATCTGGAGACTAGCGCCTTACTACGAGTTTGCAGCCGTCCGACTATTCGGTTGCTTGATGGCGGTTGTGACTCTGATCAGCTTTGAATTCCTGTTGAAGGCCGTCCTCGCTCTCTGTAAGCCTGCTTATATGCCGACCTGGATGGTCCGTGCGCCTGCATATGCCATATTTTTTTGGGTTACGACGAAACTGATGCCGGGTGGACTGGAACATCCCGATCTTCTCGTTTGCGCGGCGGTTTTTGTGTCGGTCGGGATCAGCGTGAAACTCGCCTCAGGCATGAGTGAGTGGTGGCGCTTTTTGCTGTTTGGTTTGGTTCTGGGAATAGGCTATCTTTGCAAATCGTTCTTGTTTCCGTTGGGGTTCGCGCTCCTACTCACTACCGCGATCGCGGCGCACGGTTCGAGGCCTGTTCTTCGAGGACTAGTTTTCAGTTTCGTAATCTATCTAGCTGTGGTATCTCCGCTTGTGTTCGAGTTGTCACGACAAAAGGGGCGGCCGACATTCGGTGATGTGGGGGCCCTCGCCTACGCTCGATACGTCGACTACATCGACGACCCCACAGTCGCAAAGGACCTGCCGCTCAAGGCACGCACATTCAAGCACCCAGTCCGAGTCATTTCGCAAGCGCCGGTCGTGGAGGAATTCGCCTCTCCGCTCAAGGGCACGTACGCTCTGTGGCTCGATCCATCTTACTGGTACGAAGGGATCCGACCGTACTTTAAACTGAGGGCCCAAATCAACGTCATCCACATTGCTTTGAGCGGCTATTTCCAAATCATCGTGGTTCAGCTAGGCTGCCTGTTTGCGGTATTTATTTCGCTGGTTCTGTTGGGGGGCGATCTCGTTACGGGATTTGCGCGTCGGTTCGCTGGCCAAGTCGCGATTTGGGGACCAGCGGCGGTAGCGATGGCCGCTTATTCGATCGTTCATGTCGATGAGCGCTATGTCGGCGGATTCATAGTCTTGCTGACATTCGCGAGCTTCCTAGCTCTGGGTCCCGCTCTTTTTGACGCTTCCACCAAACGGACGCGCACTCTCCTGTTTGCAGCGGTCTTTGTCCTGGGCCTTCAAATCACGGATATTGTCGGCCATTCTGCCTCACAACTCCTGTCTCATCAGGAATTTGTGGAGTGGGATGTAGCTGACGCACTGCACCGCTTAGGCATACCTGAGGGCGGCAAGGTGAGTTATTTAGGGTCTACCTTAGACGATCACTCGTGGGCTCGGCTCGCCCGCGTATCTATCGTCTCTGACATCCCTCTCAACGGTGTGGAGGATTTCTGGGCATCGGATGACGAGGGCAAGTCGCGCGCGCTCGCCCTGCTCGCGTCTACTGGCTCTGCTGCGCTTGTGACTCGCGATGTTCCGCCTGTTGCTGAGTCTGCCGGGTGGGTACCCGTTCAAGGTACAAATTATTTCATCCACCGGCTGCCCGAATAATGCCAGGGGGGGAATTTTCTTTCGTAGCGAGTTTGAAAATGCCTTCTAACTGCTGGGCCATTCGGTCCCACGTATGCCGCCGCATTGTTTCCTGGGCAGCACGGCCAAGCCTGGCGCGCAGCTCCATTGAGTGAATCACCTGCTCCGTCGCCGCGGCAAACGTCGCCGCGTCGCCGGGTTTCACGAGCAGACCGTTGTACCCGTCCTCGACGACGTCCTTCATGCCGCACGTTTCGGTGGTGATCACGGGCATTCCGGCTGCCATGGCTTCCAACAAGACAATTGGCATCCCCTCGAACAGAGAAGGGAATACAAAAATGTCATGCCTTTCATATAGGGACCGCATGTCCTCGCGCGGGACAAACGGAAGGACCTCAAGCTGATCCTGGACGGCTGTAGGGAAGAAATTGTTTACGGTCTCTGCGTCGGCTGAGCACCCGGCAATGGTAAGACGAACTTCCGGAACGCGTTTCGCCAGCTCTTCGAAGCCGTCGCGAAGATAGTAGACCCCTTTGTGGTCCAGCCAACTTCCCACGAACAGGAGTCGCAGTGCATCTCCCAGAGTATATTCCCTCGGAATGAAATATGAGCATTCGACTCCATTGGGGACATACCAAACCGTGCCGATGTCCCGGTTGTATTTGAGCTGGAGCATCGTCCACGTTTCCCGATTGATCACGACTGAATGATCGGCGGTTACGATCGCGAGGCGGTACAGCGGCATATGGTAGAGCCTTTGCCACAGGCGGTTTTTCCAGCGGAAATACCAGGCTCGTCCCTTTTTGGCCTCGCGGCCCATTGTGTGGATGCGCCGCTCTTCGATCCCGTGAAGCGTCATGACGTAGGGCGGCAATCCCGCCGACGGAGCAAGTTTTCGCGCGAGCCCATATACGAACCCGACTGGAGCGTGAATATTGACGACGTCGAATTCGCTTCTTCTCTTGCTTAGGATTTTCGCTAGGCGATAGGAAAAAAAGGCGCTCTGGAAACGTCGGCGTACCCCTGTAGATGGGAGGACATCTTCGCTGAACAGGCACGTCACATCGTGGCCGCGGTCTCGCAGCGCTCGTGCTGTATTGTGCACGACGTTTGCGACCCCGCCTTCCGGCTGCCCTGAAGAAAGGGTGGCAATTGCAATCCTCATCCGGGCAACCTACTCCAAACGCCCGAAAAACAGGCGGTCCCGGTCAAGTTTGACGCCTTCTGTCTGGGTTTGAACGTGTTGGTTGGGCATGCTCACGAGCTGAACCTCCGCGACCTGGTCACATGCCGTGGCTCGGGAACTGGGAAAAATACCTTTCTCGCCCGCGCAAAGAACTTGTTCGCGGCGAACTTCCTCCTGAGGTTGTAGTAGAGTCGCGGCGGGCACAGAAGTGCTGGCAGCAGGCTAGCAATTTTGAAAATCCTGTGAGATAGAGTGCCGTCCTCGTGAACCACTCGATAAAAACTCCACTCTGCGCGAACCGTTTCCCAGGGAAGCCCTCCCTTTGTTTGGAGGCGCATCAGATCGGCTTCCGACTGTACGTGCTCGACGACGGCGTTTACTGCGTCTTTAGGCATCCCGAAAGCGGATAATCTGGCCGCAAGAGCCTGTGCTAAGGACTCCATGCTCTTCTGCTTTCGCAACATGGATTCCTTGCTGAGTCCTGATAACTGAAACAAGTTACCGCTGTGAATCCGGTAAAACGTCAACGGCTCTCCGAGAATCGAAACGACCGAAAGCGCAGCAGCCAGCGTAAAGATATATTCGTCCGCCTCAATGATCAACGCTTCGGGGACAGGCAGAATCTTTCGCAGAATTTCCGCGCGCACGGTCATCCGGCTTGTGCCGAGCTGGCTCTTGCGCCGGCGGAAAATGCGCGCGCCTTGAACGGAATCGATGCGAAATCGTGGCGTATCGTGCAAGACTTCTGAACGCTCCTCTCCGCTTTCGAGGACTTCGGTGATCCCATTTCCGATGACTCCCGCCTCGGCGTCCTGTTCCAGTGCCTCCACGACGAGCCGGAGTTTTTGCGGCGCCCACCAGTCATCGCCGTCGAGAAACGCCACGATTTCGCCGCGACACTCGGGGATCGCGACATTAAATGCCGACGCCTGGCCGCCATTCGCCTTGCGGATCAGGCGGACGCGGGGCTCGAAACGACGCACGATTTCAGGTGTACGGTCCGTCGAGCCGTCATCGACCACGATGATTTCGACGTCATCCAGGCGCCGATCCTGTCCGAGCACGCTCGTGATGGCCTGCTCGATGAAGCGCTCGTGGTTGTACGTGTCGATGAGTACGCTTACGTACGCCTTGGACATGTCATTCTCGAACGATCTTTCAGATTCGCGGCGGCCCGCAAACAATTCGCGCCTTAGCCTGCTGCGCAGTATCGCTCCCGCAAATCCGCCTCATTCTCCCGCACCCACGCGATGATAGAATCGAGCCCTTCCGTGACTCTTACCTGCGGCCTCCAGCCCAAGGCCCGCTCCACCTTCCGGTCGTCCGTGATGTAAATCGCGGTATCGGCCTTTCGAGGGCTTTCGACGTGTGAGACCTCTATCGCGCGGCTCAATCGATCCTCGAAAAACTGCGTGGCTTCGACAAGAGATATCGAGTTGGCGGCGCCACCGCCCACATTAAAAACCGCGTTCCGCAGGTTGCCGATCTGCGACATCTCGACATCTATCAGCCGGCACACATCGTCAATGAACAAAATGTCCCTGACCTGTTTGCCGCCCCAACCGATGTATTTCAGCGGCAGTCCAAACCAGGCGGCAATCGCCCACCACACGACCCATCCTTGGTCGATCTTGCCAAACTGTCCTGCACCGGTGATGACCCCAAGTCGGTTGACAATCACCGGGATGTCGAAGGCGTCAGCGTATTCCTGGCAGACGACGTCGGCCATGAGTTTGCTGACCCCGTAAATGCTCCTGCCGCAGCCGTCGATGCTGAACTCT
>Ga0307477_10003113_pt1 | contig 12467 bp, 11 predicted proteins | sample atmos_gasesECM2C_FD_203316 | JGI IMG/M metagenome (GOLD analysis project Ga0307477, IMG submission 203316) | Hardwood forest soil microbial communities from Morgan-Monroe State Forest, Indiana, United States - atmos_gasesECM2C_515 | ecosystem: Environmental > Terrestrial > Soil > Temperate...
CATTCGCGATCCTCAAGATATACTTTATCGTCATTTCTGCGAGAGCATGTACGCGGCCGCGACCGTACCGGTCGAACATGGTCGGCTGGCCGACGTGGGCTCCGGAGGTGGGTTTCCGGGGTTGCCACTAAAGATCTTGTGCCCAAATCTAAGGGTCTTTCTTGTGGAATCCAATCTGAAAAAGGCCACTTTTCTGGCGGAAGTCATTCGTGAGCTTGAACTTACGGACACCCAAGTCCTTGTCCGCCGCTACGAGGAGCTCGGCGAGGAAATCACCCCCCTTGACTACGTTTGCTCGCGGGCCCTCGGCGAATTCCCTTCCTTTCTGGAATGGGCCCACTCGGAGCAGATTGCAGCGAAACAAGTTATCCTTTGGATCGGAGCGCGTGACTTTCCAGACCTCCGGAAGATCCTCACTTGGGAATGGCACGAACCGATCCCGGTTCCTCATTCTTTGCGACGCCTCATTCTTGTCGGCACAAGAAAGGATTGAAGGTGCCGGAGCATCTAGCTGATGCAAAGGGGTTTTCCAATTTCTTAAGCCCTTTTTGAACTTCTCCCTCGTTCCACGTGGAACACCACGATCGTGCAACCATTCCCCAACGCGCCCTCGGAATTGCCATCCCTGCACTGAAACTGAGAGCACGGTACTGTTCCACGTGGAACACAAGTGCAAGAATCTTGTCCCACGAGGCGTGGTTCCACGTGAAACAACTTGCAACGTACTACAAGCTTTGCTAGATTTTCGCTCGCGAGGTTATTTTTGTCTCGAATCATCGCGGTTGCGAATCAAAAGGGTGGGGTTGGCAAGACTACTACGGCGGTCAACTTAGCCGCCTGTCTCGCTAGCGCTGAGCAGTCTACTCTTCTCGTTGATTGTGACTCGCAGGCCAATGCCACCGCTGCCATCGGTTTCACCAAGGACCCGGCTCGCCGAACGCTGTACCACGTCTTGATCCTGAACGAGCCTTTCGACAAAATCATCCAAAAATCGCAAGTAGATGGCTTAGATGTCGTCCCCGCCGACAAAAACCTCGCTGGGGCGGCTGTTGAGCTGGTTACTGCTGAGAACCGCGAATATCGGCTGCAAGCTGCCTTGAAGCCACTTCACGACAAGTACAAGTTCATCGTGCTCGATTGCCCGCCAGCGTTGGACTTGCTGACGCTTAACGCTTTAGTGGCGGCCAGTGCTGTCTTGGTGCCGATCCAGTGTGAATATCTGGCGCTCGAGGGCGTTTCCGAGTTATTGGATACGCTCATGCGCATCCGGCGAACATTGAATCCTAGCCTCGAAATCGAAGGCATCCTTTTGACAATGTACGATGAGCGCACCACGCTTTCCCGACAGGTCGCCACGGATTTGCGCAGTTTTTTTGGTAAGCAGATCTTTCAAAGTGTAATTCCGCGAAATGTGCGGCTTGCGGAAGCACCGAGTTTCGGAAAACCGATCATTTTTTACGACATTCACAGTAAGGGCGCGGAGGGCTATACACACCTCGCGCAGGAGGTCATTGCCAATGCCGAGAAACGCGCTGGGACGGGGGCTAGGAGCGCTCATTCGGGAGCCTGAGGCTAAGGCTCAGCCAGAAACGGCGGCGATCCAGCCGCACGCAACAACTGTCGGCGGAGCCGCGGCAACTCCGGCTCGCGAAATCACCCATTCTGGACCGCAGCAAATTGACATTGATTTGATTGAGCCAAGCCCGTATCAGCCGCGAACGCGCTTTCGGGAAGAGGCGCTTGACGAATTGGCACGCTCTATCCAGTCCAGCGGCATCATTCAGCCTTTGGTGGTTCGCCCGATCGGTTCACGTTTCCAGTTGATCGCCGGCGAACGGCGCTGGCGAGCTGCCCAGCGCGCCGGCCTCAATAAAGTTTCCGTGATCGTCAGGCAAGTTCCGGATGAAATTGCGCTGGAAATGACACTGGTAGAAAACATCCAGCGGGAAGATCTGAATGCCATCGAAGCGGCACGGGCGTTCGAACGCTTAATGGACGAATTTCAATTGACGCAAGAAGCGGTTGCGGAACGCACCGGCAAGGATCGCGCCACGGTGGCAAACTCGATTCGCCTGCTGAAACTCGAATCAACGATTCAGGATTGGATTGAGGAAGGGAAGCTGACCGCCGGGCATGGACGAGCATTGCTGGCGGTGCCGGATTTGCAACTGCGCATGCGCTACGCGCAGCGGGCGGCGCGCGGTGGCTTGAACGTGCGGCAAATTGAACGTCTCGCGTCGCGGCGTTCGCGCAGCGGTCAGGCGGCGGCAGAAGTTCATGTGGACGCGAACATCCGGTCAGCGCTGGATGAACTCCAGCGTCACCTTGGCACGAAAGTACTTCTGCGGCAAAAAACAAAAATGCGCCCGGGACAGCTGGTGCTGGAATATTATGACGACGCACAGTTGATGGGTCTCTACGATCGCCTGATGAAATAAACTGGCGGGCTTCGTTTAAGGCACACTGCCCGTTAGTTCAGTCGTATCATTCGACAACACCTGCGCGGAGTTGCGTTGACTTGTCTGCAAACGCGGCTAAAGTGGATGTGTCTGACGATGGGGGGTTTTGACATGGCATGGAAGTGGTCGGGTACCGCGAAAAATAGCGTCAGTGAAGAGTGGACAGGATTCATTGACCAAGGCGTGACGCTTGAGGGGACGCTAACTGTCACCGGCACGTTCCGCGTCGACGGCAACGTAAAAGGCAATATTATCTCGGAACAAACGATTGTGCTGGGTGAAGGCGCGAAGGTCGAGGGACAGATTGAAGGGAACCGTGTGGTGATCGCGGGCCGCTTCGATGGCGTGATTTTCGCAAAAGGGCGCGTGGAGATTCAGGCGAAAGGTGTGGTGACGGGCGAAGTGCATTCGCCGTGCATGGTCATCGATCCCGGCGGAATTTTTGACGGCCGCTGCCACATGCTGGCTTCCTCGGAGAATTCCTCAACCGTAACGATTCCCATTCGCGCTGCAGGCAGCGCTTAGAGAGTCCGTAGGCCCGCAGAGTTTCCGTACTTCAGGAGATCCTCGCCGAGTTACTAACCATTTTATGATATATTAGTAGTTAGCAATTAGACGGGCAGCCTGGGACTGCCTGCGAGCCGATTTGATTTAGGATTTCAGCGCAGGAGCCTGCAATTGTGCCAGCGCTTTCTCTGCCTCTTGCAGTCCCGCTTGGATATTTGCATTCCAATCGGCATGTGGAACGGAAGATCTGGACGCGGATTGATACAGCCGGCGCGCCTCTGCAGGTTGATTCAACTTTTTCAGCGTGAGCCTCCCCGCAGCCATTAGAGCCAATAGAGATTGCCGCTCCGTGGGATACGCTTTGGCCAGTTTTTCATACTCGGTAACGGCGCGCTGATACTGCTCTTTGCCCTCCGCCGCGCGGCAGAGCTCCAGCCAAGTGGAAGCGGGCATCGAGGTACCACCTGAGTTAATATACTCTTCATAGTCGTGCCAAGCGGTGTCGGCGTCCTGGGCTTTCAGGTGCAACTGGCACAGCTTGATGATGGCATTCTGATAGGAAGGAATGTCGTTCTTTCGCCAGTAAATTTGCGGCAGAAGATTGTAAGCCTCGAGAGAATCCGGTTTCGTGGCAAGGTAGCTGTTTAATGAAGCGATGGCCTCGTCCAGCTTTCCGTGCTCCATATGTTCGGTTGCTTGCACGATTCCAGGATCAGCGGTCCACGTTACTTTCGCCTCGATCGCTGCGTTGGCCTTGTGTTCCAGGCCCGAATACCGCAGGCCCAGCGCCACGACAGCTCCGAAAACAAATCCACCAACATGGGCCCAGTGCGCAACTCCCGAATATTGTCCGAAGAGCGCCCCGGAGAAAATTTCCATCAGAAGCCACATCGGCAAGAGCAAATACGAAGGTGCTTTGAACCGGATGCCTTTCCCCAGAGCCAGATTCGAGAGACTACGCAGCCCAAGTATCACCGCGACCTCAATCTTGGTATTCGGGAAACGGATCATAAAGGCGCCCATCAGTGCCGCCACGGCCCCAGATGCTCCGATCGTGGGCACCAAGCTGCTGGAGCTCAACCAAGCGTGAAACTGCAGCGCTGCCGCTCCGGCCGCTAGATAAAAGAGGGGATAGATGACGCGGCCCCAGGTATCTTCAAGAATCGCGCCGGCAAGCCAAAGAAACCACATATTTCCGATCAGGTGCAGCCAACCACCATGAAGGAAATTTGCCGTGACATAGCTGAGGGCGCTGGGATGCGCTGGGACGAAGGCATACTGCTCTAGAAACGAATCCTTCTCGAAGGTAGCCCACTGTTCCGCCAGTGAATCCATTTCCTGTTGCAGCACCGCTTGATTCTCGATCAAGCGCATCTTGGCATCCCAGGCATCCGCGATGTCGCGGGTCTCCGACTGCGCTTCGTTCCAGGTGCCGGGATTGTCGCGCTTGAATTTGGCGACCATTGCTTCCACATTCGGCGGCTGGGTGAGTTCGGGATGCGTTGCCGCGAGGAGTAGAATGTGGGCGCGAACTTCCGTCCGCTGCGGATTCTCGGTGTCAATCTGCCCGCGGGTGGCGAGGAAAATACCGAGATTGAGAACCACCAGGGCGATGGAAATCACCGGCCACCGGCGGCCCTCCATGTTTTCATGGCGCAAGGGAATCAGCATCGGACAACCCCTTCCGATCAAAAAGATAGAGAGGAATAGCTGTGCCGAGAGTAAGAGGTGAAGGTGGCCCGGCGTAACTGGCCATTCGAACAGGCATAGCCAATTGATAAAGGCCGCAGTGTTTTACCTCCACGGTCTGCATTTCGAGGTGCGGTTTGCGGGAAACCGGTCCGAGAGACTCTCCAAAGATGTCTTTGCGCGGTGGTGGGTCAGTGTAGCCGACGAATTTTGCGTGTCACCGGTAACATTTGACAATCAACGAAGTCAAAGCGGTGGCAGCGTGGGTTGGCTTGACAATCCATTCCGGGCGATACTAAAAGCTTGCAGTGAAACTGCTCTTCCAGAAAGCGGTTTCACGGGGGAGTAAGATGGGTGGACAAGGGGTAGAACGTCGTGACATTCTCCGTTTTATCGGAATTGCTTCCGTGGCTGGCACCTTTCCTGGATTCAGCAAATGGGCATTTGCCTGCGCCCAAGCTCATGTGCACGCACCCGTCGCCGCAACCGCACAAGCTACGCCCGGCCCATACAAACCCCTGTACTTCTCTCCGAAGCACTACCAGATGGTCGAGCACCTGGCAGAGATGATTATTCCGGCGGACGACACCCCGGGAGCCAAGCAAGCTGGCGTAGCTGAGTTCATTGACTTCATGGTTGCCAATCGGGTTCCTGTCAGCGCGAGGCGCGATGTGCGCTCCTCAGAAGACGCGATTCAGATAGGTAATGAGGCTCAAAACCGCTTCCTCTCTGGACTCGATTGGATCAACGCCCGTAGCAAGTCAGAATTCGGCCATGAGTTCATGGACTGCGCTCCAGAGCTGCAGAAGAGCCTCCTCGAGGAACTTGCCTACAAAGCGAAGTTCAAGCCCACAACCGAGAGCGGCCGCGAGTTCTTTCAATTTATGCGGGACTACACCGTTGTGGGTTACTACACGACCAAGATTGGATTGGAAAGTCTCGGCTATCCCGGTCTTCGCACGGTTTGGCCATCTATGCCTGGTTGCAGCCATACCGACGATCCCGAGCATATCCACCTTCGCGAACCGGAGCGCGCGCGTGCCGGCTTCGAATAGCACGGCCTAGAAAAGGGTATTTTTCATGCCGACAAAAACGTTTGACGCGATTGTCGTGGGAACCGGCGCGGGCGGCGGTACAGTCATGAAGATGCTGTGCGAAGCCGGCCTCAGTGTCTGCGCGATAAATTCGGGACCGCGCTTGGAACCCGCCAAGCACTATCGACTGCATCGGCAAGTCTATGACTTGAAGTACCGCGGATTTGGGAATCCGATGAGACTGGAAGGTAAGGCTCACCAGGAGCCTTATTCGGTGGAAGAGTCTGAGTACAGCGAAGGAAAGGATCTCTTCGAGCACGACGTCGCGTATTCCAACGGCCCGGGCACCGATTGGTATTGGAAGCGCTGCAAAGCAACTGGCGGTAAAGCCAATTTCTGGGGACGTTCATCCGCTCGTTACGGCGACATCGATTTCAAGGCCGCAGGCTTGGATGGGTTCGGCGAAAGTTGGCCCGTGGACTACGCGGAGATTTCGCCGTGGTTTTCCAAGGCCGAGCGGTACATGGGCGTTGCCAGTACCATTCAAAATCGGCCAAGCAATCCGGACGGCGAGTATTTGCCGCCGATTCCTTGGCGCTGCATAGACTACATCATCCAGAAAGGGGCGGAAAAAATCGGCCTCCCGTACCTGCCAGACCGTTGCGCTCAGCTGACGGTCGCGCACAACGGCCATCCGGCCTGCCACTACTGCGGGAACTGCAGCCGGGGCTGCGACGCAGGAGCGTTTTTCTCTCCGACCTGGTTCACGATCCCCGACGCCGAAGCTACGAAGAACCTGACGCTGCTAACCAACGCTCTCGTGCGAAGGGTGCTTGCCGACGACGCTGGCATGGCCAGGGGCGTCGCGTATGTCGATCGAACCACCAGGAGGGAAGTGGAAGTTTACTCGAAGGTGGTTGTGCTTGCGGCGTCCTGCGTGGAGACGGCGCACATCATGCTGAATTCGAAGTCGCGTCATTGGCCCACGGGTATCGCGAATTCCAGTGGACAGCTCGGCCGCAATCTGTGCGATCACCTGTACGGCAGTCCTGGGTACGGTTATTTGCCACAGCTCTTGGGCCAGCCTCCTTCTCCGGACAGCATTGCCGATTCGACGGTTGCTTGGATGCCGCGCTGGCAGAATTTGAAAAATCCACGCGAAGAAAAATTCATTCGCGGCTACTCGGTCTATGTCGGTGGCGGGTGTGGGGAGTTCCCCGGCCATTACAACCAAATCGAAGGCTTTGGCGCAGAGTACAAGCGCAACATTAAGCGTTACTATCCGACTCCGATAGGCGCCCTCATTCAAGCGCCTTCTCTGCCCAGCCCCACAAACTACGTCGACATTGATCCTGAAAAGAAGGACATATTCGGAATTCCTCAGCTCCGCTTCCATTTTCAGTGGGGTCAAAACGAGCTTCTGATGTGGGAACACTCTAAACAAATAATGATGGATCTGTTCAAGGCGATGGGTGCAGAGATGTGGGGCGCTGACGGTGAGCCGAATCGCCCGGGAACCAGCTTGCATGAAACGGGAGTCTGTCGTTTTGGATCTGATCCGAAGACCTCGGTCACGAACAAATGGGCACAAACTCACGACGTTCCAAACCTTTACATCTGCGACGCGAGCATTTTTCCAAGTCCGACGGATAAGACTACGACGATGCCGATCATTGCCTTTGCCATGCGGACGTGCGACTACATGCTCGGGAATTTCAACAAGGGTGTTCACAACCGTGCATAGAAGACGGATCCGTTCCTTTCTCGTTTGTCCGCGGAAGAATCCATGCACCCGTTGGCGTTCGGCAGGCAGAAATCAGAAGAGCATGAGCATGTCGTTTACGGCTATCGAGTCCAAGACCGGCAGCGCAGGACCGCGAGTCTTTCCCTAACGGGACACCCACGCCGGGGTGATGACAATATTCCGGTACCTTACGTGACCATCCTCGCTGCCCTGCAAATAAATCGGCCCAGGTAGTCCTTCGTGGCTATCGAGGGCACCGCCCGTGATGCCCGGGATCTCCTGATTATCAATAATTGTCCTGCCATTGAGCGCGACGTTCACCATTCTCCCGACCAGCGTAACATCGTAAGTCTGCCATTCTCCCGGCTTGCGCGGTGCTTCCGGATATGGAGCCAGGAACCCGTATATTCCTCCCGTGCGCTGACTCGGGCCTTCTGGTTCTGGGTCATCCTCGATCTGAAGCTCGTACCGCCCGCGTAAATACACGCCGCTGTTCGATTTCGGCGCGCAGTTAAACTCAATGTGCAGCTTGAAGTCTTCAAAGTCAGCAGTGGTCAGAAGGTCAGGGCCGCGTCCGGGACTCACGAGCGTTCCATCCTCGACTTTCCACGATGTAGGCGCGCCGGGGTCGCTCACTTTCCATCCAGTTAGGTCTTTGCCATTAAATAACTTGATGAGTTCTCTCCAGTGCGGAACTCCCGGTCTGTTGAGCGACGGAGCCCTTTCACCCCTCCATGTCCACACAGCCCCATCGGGTCCGCTCGTGGTCCCCCCCAAGAATTCGCCTGAGAGCTTGCCCACAAAGACCATGTCTGAGTCCTTGCGGCCTTCCTCTTCCTTGGGCGACACGAACGTGATCTGGCCATTCGCTATCTCTGCCTTCGGAAGCAACCGCGCGTGTCCCCAGCGGCCCACCATGCGTACCTTGAGATGTCCGTCTTCCTCGGTGATCTCCAACCAAGAGGGATACTCGCGGTCCGGCGTCTTCAACGTTAAATCCCACCGTCCGAGGAACGGGCGGGTGGAAGCCGGCGGATGCTTGGAGTTCGCGGTTTTGGAACAGCTGCCAGCTGACCCTAGCAACGTTATAAGTGCCATGCCAAGTAAGTTCCGTCCAAGCCTCATGAGGTTTTATCTCCCCACTCCATTCACCCTTAGGCCCGCGAGGGTGACACATCATTAGACCATTGTCGTCAAGCCTTAGTAAGTCGGGTATGGTCACACCAGCCCAACTGCCCCAGGATACCCCAGATTCGCGCCTGTTCTTTGAGCGCTAACCTCCGGCCCGAAAACTCCCGTATGGTTGGCTAACCGGAAACGACCCTCTACCCTTTGCGCGGCCCGGTTGACAGGTCTAAGAGGGGCGTCTATCGTTCGAAGGAGTTGCTCACCAGGGATTGCGAATGAAGATTCTGATGATTGGCGGCGGCGGGCGCGAGCATGCGCTGGTATGGAAACTAAGGCAGAGTGCGCGCGTGAAAAAAATCTGGTGTGCACCCGGGAATGGCGGAATTGCGGCGGAAGCAGAGTGCGTGGCCATCGAGGCCGGCGACGTTGCCGCGCTGATCGCGCTGGCCGAAAAGATTCAGCCGGATCTGACCATCGTGGGACCGGAATTGCCGCTCGTGAATGGGCTGACTGATGCGTTCCGCAAGCGGAATTGGGCCATCGTGGGCCCTTCGCAGCAAGCCTCGCAGCTCGAAGGGAGCAAGGTTTTTTCCAAGGAATTCTTGCAGCGCCACCGCATTCCTAGCGCGAAAATGTATGGCGCGTACGACTCTCCTCGAGAAGCCTACGCCGCACTGCGTTTCGTGACCTGGCCGGTCGTGATCAAGGCGGATGGATTGTGCGCCGGCAAAGGCGTTTTTCTGGCGCCGGACTTCGAAGCGGCGCGAGATTTCATCGAGCGGGTGATGGTGAAGAACGAACTCGGTGCCGGCGGAAAACGGATTCTCCTGGAGGAAACCCTCGAAGGCGATGAGTTGTCGTTCATCATTCTCACCGATGGAGAGCGTTACGCGCCACTTGTGCCAACGCGGGATCACAAGCGCGTCTTCGATGGAAACCAGGGCCCAAACACGGGGGGCATGGGGGCGTACTCGACAGATGAATTACTGCCGGACGAATTGCGCAAAACGGTGATCTCAAAAATTGTCGAGCCCACCTTGCGCGGACTGGCAGCGGACGGCATTCGCTATCAAGGGTTCCTGTACATAGGACTCATGCTGACAAAATCAGGCCCGCAAGTTCTGGAATTCAACTGCCGCTTGGGCGATCCGGAAACACAGGCCATCGTGGCGAGAATGGACTTCGACTTGGCGGAGGTTCTCTGCGATGTGGCCGCCGGGAAGCTGGAGCCCTCGAAATTGAAATGGAAGCCGGGGGCAAGTGCATGTGTTGTGATGGCGTCGGGAGGTTATCCGGGCAAGTTTGCGAGTGGGAAGCAAATTGAGGGACTAACCGCTGTGAAACAAATTAGCGGTGTGAAGGTCTTTCACGCAGGCACGAAGGTTAGCGGACGAAAGCTGGTTAGCAGCGCGGGGAGAGTGCTCGGCGTGACGGCAGCAGGCCCGTCACTCGAGGCGGCCCTCGCGACTGTTTATAAGGCTGCCGCCCGAATTCATTTTGAGGGGATGCACTACAGGAAAGACATTGGCGGCCAGGCTCCTCCGCTGCGGGCCGCTGGGAACTGAAGAACATGGCCAAGGTTCAGAATCTCTTCCGATCGCCGAAAAGGCACCTCCCGATGGAGGAACTCGCGCAAGTTCGGGTCGTGGATGACCACGGATTCGAAGGCTGCGCGCATGCCCGGCCGGGCGGAAACCGCCAAGTATTGCTCGTGGACCGGGAGACACTCGAGGCCATGGATCTCCGTCCCGGCATGATCCGCGAAAACGTCACGACGGACGGCCTGGACGTAAATAGCCTCGCGATTGGCCAGCAAATCCGCATCGGCCAGGCACGGCTGGAAGTCAGCGCGGTATGCACGCCATGTGATCAGATGGATAGAATCCGCCCGGGGCTCCGCAAGGAGCTATGGGGACGCCGGGGAATGCTTTGCCGTGTGCTCGAGGGAGGGATCATCCGCCCGGGTGATCCGATCGAAAAACTCAGCTGATCTTCGGTATTGGGTCAGTTTCCGGTTAGCCTCATGCGCCTTTGGCGCACCACCAAGCATGAAAATAGGGTTCAGCGGCTGGTTCAAGGGGACGGGTCAGTCTGTGGTACAAGCAACGCTGGATGGCGGTTGCTTGGAGGTCGGGAAACGCTGTGTGGACATCGATCCCGTTGGTTAGACTGACCCGCGCCGGTAAAGGTACCACCTTTTGTCGCACCCAGAAATTGGGAAGGACGCATAGCAGTGTCTGTAACAAACCTGCGGCGCAGCAATCCGTTGGCGATAAATCCCTATAGCGCTCAGGACTTCACAACAGGCCTTCCCACGGACTTATCATGGGTGTCGTCAAGCCGGAAGTAATCCTCGGACCCGACTTGTTCGGTGGCCAGGTTGTCATCGTCCTTTTATATTGCGCCGGCTTATCGGAAACCGACCCAACATCTGATTCTCAAGGCTTGATTCTTTTCCGAAGCGTCGGGGCCTCGGGCGGCCGATTCTTATCCTCCTCCGCCTTTTCGACCGGCTCCGCCGGCCGCACAATCCATTCGAATCCGCGCCGCTCGTCCATTGTGGCGAGGAAGAACGACGCGTCGCCAGAGATTTGCGGCAGCACGGCGCGCAAGAAATCAGCGGAGTCTGCGGCGACGGCTTTCTGCGCCTGGCCAGCGTGCAGGTTTTCAATGACCTTCTCAAATCGCGGCTGTCCGGCCGCAATTCCCACGACTCGCGGATCGTTGCTCTGGATCATCTCGCGCAAGGTCGGGCCCTTCATGTCCGGAGGATAACGGCTCTCCACCAAAGTGCGCGGGGCATGTTTCTCCGGCGGGTAGAGCTGCGTAAAGCGCGGGCGCAAGACGCGCGTCTGCCAATATTCGTTGCGCGTGGCGATCAGCTCCTGCTCGATGTGAAATTCGGCCACCCACACCTCCGGGCCGTAGTCGTTCGGCGCGTAACCGATGATTACCAGCTGGAAGATCGGCTCATCGGCAGAAAAATCAAGTTTGTTGTGAAGCTGGGCGGCGAGCGGACGCAGCTCCTCGAGGAAAGCGGTCCCCAGGGTCTCCAAATCCGGCTCGGCTTCGCCGGGGGACTCGTAACGCTTGTCTCTTCCACTCACCTGGGGAAACTTACGGTCCAGCCGGATCGGTTTGGGATCCAGGGGAACACGCCACTCCGAAGCACCGAGAAGCACGCCGATATGCGTGGAGTCCAGGTTCATCACGCGCGGAGGAATGGAATTTCGCTCGACGGGCTGATCAATCGCCGCAAAAACGATCAGGTCTTTGGCAACGTGGACGATGACGCGGCCACCGGCCAGATTGGCGACGATTTCGTCTTCACGGCTCTGAGCGGAAACTGGAATGGCGGCTGCCGAGAAGAGCAGGAATAGCAGCAGGCCACCAACTCGCAAGGCACTGTGCCGCCGTCTCGCGCGATCGAAGTAGTGTGGATGTATCATTTTCCCGAGGGCACGGCCGCCGGCCTGATCCTGACGAGCATACCATCAAGCATAACGCGGCTGGGGCGCGGAGACTCTCCGCGGGCGGCACAAAATCTTGCTTGACTGCGTAATTGGCTTCGCGTAGCAATGAAGCTCTCCTGACCATGGCCACCAAGATTCGCGGGATTGAAGAAATGAAGCAGGGCGAGTTGGACTTTGAACTCCAGCGCGGGGCAAAGTTCGTGCTTTTCCAATACTGCATTTCCGTTGTGGTCCTGACGTTTCGAAGGCCTTCGGATATTTACTTCATCCGGCAGGGCGAAAATGCCGTGGTGAAGAGCTTGCCGTTCACGCTGCTGTCACTGGTGGCCGGGTGGTGGGGCATTCCGTGGGGGCCGATTTATACGATCCAGTCGGTGTACAACAATTTTCGAGGGGGCAAGGATGTGACGCAGGCGGTCGTCAATTCACTACG
>Ga0307477_10003114_pt1 | contig 12465 bp, 11 predicted proteins | sample atmos_gasesECM2C_FD_203316 | JGI IMG/M metagenome (GOLD analysis project Ga0307477, IMG submission 203316) | Hardwood forest soil microbial communities from Morgan-Monroe State Forest, Indiana, United States - atmos_gasesECM2C_515 | ecosystem: Environmental > Terrestrial > Soil > Temperate...
CGCTGGGGCTTGCCGAATACTTCGCCGGAAACGATCCCATTTGCGTGATCCTCGGCGATAACATCATTGAAACCAACATCTGCCAGGCGGTTCAGAATTTCAAGAAACAGAAAGACGGCGCAAAGATTCTCCTCAAGGAAGTGCCAGACGCACAGCGTTTTGGCGTCGCCGAACTGCGCGGGAATCACGTGGTCGGGATCGAAGAGAAACCCAGAAATCCGAAATCGAACTACGCGGTGATCGGAATCTACCTCTACGATAAAACCGTGTTCGAAAAGATCCACCGGCTAAAGCCATCCGGGCGGGGAGAGCTTGAAATCACCGACGTAAACAACTTCTATGTCAAAGAAGGCAAGCTCACATACGAAGTGATGGACGGCTGGTGGACGGACGCCGGCACTTTTGACTCGCTCCTTCACGCGAACATGCTCGTCTCAAAGACGGGCGCGAACAAGCTGACGCCCTCCAATGCCCCGCGGCGCGATATGACACAGGGAGTGACCCGATGAAGATTTTTGTTACCGGCGGCGCGGGATTCATTGGCTCGAACTTTATCCGGCACGTTCTTTCGTTATCCCGCGGCTACCAAGTCGTGAACTACGACAAGCTGACGTACGCCGGCAATCTGGCAAACCTGGATGAGGTTGCGGAAAATCCTTGTTATTCATTTGTGCGCGGCGACATTTGCGACGGCGTCGCGGTGGAAGAAGCGATGCGGGGTTGCGATGCGGTCATACATTTTGCCGCCGAATCGCACGTCGATCGCAGCATCTACGAGCCTGCGCCCGTCATCGAGACCAACGTGACGGGAACCTTTGTGCTGCTTCAGGTGGCGCGCAAGCTGGAAGTTGGACGCTTCGTGCACATTTCCACCGACGAAGTGTACGGTGACATAGCTCCAGGCGCGTTTGCTGACGAGGATTCTCAATTGCAGCCAAGCAGCCCGTATTCGGCGTCCAAGGCGGCCTCGGATCTTCTCGTGCGCTCCTATGTCCGCACGTACGGATTCCCGGCCCTCATTACGCGCTCGTCGAACAACTACGGCCCTTATCAATTTCCTGAAAAATTTCTGCCGCTCATGGTGGCCAACGCCCTCGAGAACAAGTCACTCCCGATCTATGGCGACGGCAAGCAGCAGCGTGACTGGCTGCACGTGGAAGACAACTGCCGTGGCGTGCTCGCTGTGCTGGAGCGCGGGCGCGTCGGCGAGGCCTACAACATCGGCGGCTTGGACATCGTGGAAAACATCACCGTCGCGCGGCAACTGCTTCAAATCACGGGCAAGCCGGAAAGTCTTCTCACGTATGTGAAGGATCGGCCCGGGCACGACCGCCGGTATGCGCTTCGCTGCGACAAGATGGAAAAAGAACTCGGCTGGAAACCGGTCATTCCTTTTGATCAAGGCTTGCGGCAGACCATCGATTGGTACAAAACCAATTCTCAATGGGTGGCTGCGATGCGAGAGGGAGAGTACCGCTCGCATTGTGGACTGGCGCGCACGGAGTGACGATTAGCGGGCTGCGAATCGTGATTCCTGGGGTTGTGCTGCTAACATTGGGATTTCAGGCTGTGCTTGTCGAAGTTTTTTCCTAGCGTCCTAGGCTAGCTAGCTAGGGATATCAGGACGATAGACGATGCTGGCGCGGAGATTCTCTTGCAGTGCGATCGGGTTGGCTGCAGTCTCATCGTGCTCAGCTCGGAGCCTTGAAATGTCTACAAAAGCACATCGACTAGAAGTGGGTGAGCGTGCCCGCGACCTGGGTCCGGCGCAGTGCCCACGAGAAAATCGCGAAGGAGATAGGGAGAAACACAGCCGCGAAGATTACCAGTCCCGCCAGCGATGGCGCGAGCTCGCGAATTGTCGCATGGCCCAGGATCGCGGCGCGCATGCCCTCGAGGGAATATGTCATCGGAATGAGCCGCGCGACGCTTTGCAGCCACACGGGAAGCACAGACACCGGATACATCATCCCGCCCGCCACCGAAGAAAGGCCGAGGATCGCCCAATTCATAGGATTACCCCGCTTGAATACCAGCAGGTAACTCGCGCTCAGAATCCCCAGGCTTGAAAACGCGAGCACGGAGGCTGCGAGCACTAGAAACGCGCCCGCCCAATTTGCGCCCTGCAGAGGGAAGCCGAACAGGATCGCTCCCCACGCCATGTACACCGCCGTTCGCGCCGACATCAACACGAACGGATACAAGCTGGATCCGGCGAGAATCACAGGGAGGGAGGTTTGCGTCACGAGCAAATTTTCAAGCGTGCCGTTCTGCCTGGCTTCTTGCAAGCTCGCGTCGAAGGTGTGGAGCGCAACGCTCAGGTAATCGAAGAATGCGATGCCCACTAGAGCGAACGCAAAGTAGGTCGTGCCGGGGGGAAGCGACTTTTCCAGCTTCGTGCTTTCGACAAATCGCGAAAGGAAATAGAAGCTTGCCGACCCAAATAGCGCTTCGAAAATCTCGATCACAAAGGCCGCGCGATAGCTGCGCGCGACGGCAAAGTCGCGGAGAAACAGGAGCCCAAGCTTGTGCAGGACCAACGCGAATCGCCGCCCGCAAATCATTGCGTTTCCCGGGGCGCCCGGCGGGTTAGAACCTCCAGGGAGCCTTCGAGCGTCCTGGCGCCAGTCGCAACCTTGAGACCCGTCAGGGTGTCGCAGGCCAGCAACCGCCCACTGTCCAGGACCGCGATCTTGCCGGCTAGCTGTTCGACTTCCGCGAGCGTGTGCGACGCGAAAATCATCGCAGAACCGCCACTTTGGGCCAGCTGTTGAAGCAGGAATCTCCGGAATTCGGCGGCAGCAAGGGGATCGAGGCTGCGGGTCGGCTCATCGAGAAGCAGAACGAACGGGTGGTGAAGCATAGCGCGCGCGAGACCTAGCCTGTGAATGTTTCCGGTGGACAGAGTTCGCACTTGGCGATCCAGCAGTGCACCGATACCGAACGGATCGGCGAGTTCCCTGATCCGCTGCGACGCCTCGCTCCGCGAGAGATTGTTCAGCCCGGCGAACAGCATCAGGTTTTCTCTTGCGGTCAAGCGCGAGTAGAAGCATGCATCCGCTCCAGTGTGATATCCGATTTGAAGGCGGACTTTGGCCGGCTCTTGAGCGACATCGAATCCGCCGACCCAGGCGCGTCCGCGCGTCGGAATCAGCAAGGTAGTGAGGATTCGCAGCAGTGTGGATTTGCCCGCTCCATTGGCGCCGACGAGAGCCAAGACTTCGCCTCGCTTGAGCTCGATCGAAACACCCCTCAGAGCGGGTACAGTCAGGTGCGAAATAGGATGCAACAGCGCCCGCCATCCGGACTCAGCGGACGGAAAATATTTTTCGACATTTTCAACTCTTAGGGCGAGCGTCTCCACCGTTCGCCCTTATATCCTTTCGAAGGGCGCGAAACAAGGCGCAGATTTTGCCCATACGGGGCGCCGATTTGGATTGCCATCGCTATCGTGAGCCGCTACAATTTCGCAAGACGAGTGGGGTCAACCCAGCACCGAAGGGCTACCAGCAGGTAATGGCGCAGCGCTAGTGGCGAAGCTTCACCTGATGTCAGGTCTGAGGTCATGGGCATGGGAAATATTGATGTTCCATTGTGGAACATCTCGAGACCTAGCTCATTGGCGAGCGTTGTTTCGGGAATCAGTTCCAAATTGGGCTTGCCACGCCCATCCCCTCTCTTTACAATCCCTTCGTTTGACGATCGTGGGGGCCAAAGTCTTCGTTGTACGAGAAATTGGTCTTGCGTGAGACCGGATTTTTCGGCCTTAACAGTAACGCAAAAACTTTGCCCAGAGAGCAAGACGCGACAGAAAGAAATCAGCTCGCGCGCTTACCACACTAGCTGTATCGCTAGTTAGTACAGATGGCGAGGAGTGACATGAACGTGAAACGGGCTCGCTGGTGGCTGGTCAGGTTTGCCTTGGCTTCAGTTTGTTGTGCTCTGGCCGCAGTTCTGTTTGTGGTGCCTTGGGGCAAGAAAACGCATGCCCAATCTCATACTCCAGTTCACATGACGACGGATTGGAGCAATCGGCACATGGTCTACTCCGCCCCGTCTTCGATGGCGCAAGCTTGGAGGCTCCAGGCTGAGCCTCGCTACCTCCATCAGTTGACGAGGCGGAGTGCGCCGGCGATGCAGCCGCAAGCCGCCACCGCCGCTACCGTTATGTCAGAAAATGCCACCGTCGACGCTGAAAACCGTGAACAAGGCGATTCGATCAGCGCTGCTTCGAAGAACGATGATGATGGCGGCGGCGACGATGATGACCAAGAACATCGGCATAAGCCCGCCAGCGTACGGAACCATGGGGATTGGGGCATGTCCATGCTCTCGGGTGGCTTGGTTGGGACCGCCCAGTTTCCGGCGAAGTTCAGTTTCGACGTGACTGCCTCCCCGAACTGCACCAATGATTTCGTTGTCTACAATGACAGCCTGGCAGGTGCAAGCCCCACAGCAGCAGCGACCCGAAATGGAACCTTTAGCGCACTGACGACAAGCGGCACGGTCACCATCAGAAGTACAGAAGGCACTCTCAGACTGACCGCGAGCCCAACGACCAATACCGGGACGAATTTTCAAGTCGGTACCAGCACGACGTTCCAAGCAACGAATCTCGCTGCCGCCATCAACCGCAACAACTTTGCAACGCTAGGGTCGGGCCATGTGAAGGTGATGGCATCCAGCGCGACCAACGTGGTGACGGTCACTGCAAGCAAAGACGGCACAACAGCCATGGACGGAGTTGAGGGCAATTCCATAACCCTCGCGAAGGCGGTGGCCCCAGCTGCTAGCTTCGCTTGGGCGGGCGGTACTCTTGCAGGCGGCGTCGGGAGAGGTAATATTGTCGCCTTCAACAACCTATATTCGACCCAGGGTGTTGCAGGCGGCGTGTGCAACCAGAATGGACCGTTGGTTTACTGGTCTTATTTCACGGGGACTGGCACTGCCACAACATCCGTGGTTCTTTCGGGTGACGGCACAAAAGTGGCTTTCGTTGAGGTAAGTGGCGGAGGCGCGGCAATCTTGCGCATCTTGAAATGGAAGGCTGGCGAAGGCGGAGGCACGGGTTTTCCATCGGCAGTGGATCAGACCCTTGCAGCGGGCGCGAATTGGTCGACGTGCACGGCCGGCAACTCGTGTATCGAGAGTATCGCTTTCAACGGCGGGCCCAATGATACGCGGTCAGCGCCATACTACAACTACAGCACCGACACCATATACGTCGGTGACAACGGCGGTCACGTGCACAAGTTCGTCGGCGTGTTTAAGGCGGCGCCGACAGAATGCCTTGCCGGCGTTGTGGCGGTGTGCGGCACGGCCGCCCAAGCCGCCGCTTGGCCACTCACGGTGAACGCAGCGATTCTCACCAGCCCTGTTTACGATGGCGTATCAGGAAACATCTTCGTCGGCGACAGTACGGGACGGCTGAGCTTCATCAGGGAAGTAGGCAGTACTGTAGGCTCGTGCACGCCGCAGCCGTGTGTCGACACAAGCAATCAGGCGGTGGGGACAGGTGGCGCCATTGTTGACGCCCCCATCGTGGACGGTACCAACGGAACCGTATTCGCGGTTAATGGCACCGACACCACGAACAATGGAACAATCCTGCAGGCGAACACGGCACTAGGTGGCGCGGTGTCGTTTTCCATCGGCGGTACCGGCGCCGCCGGCTCAGCGATATACTCGGGCACCTTTGACAATAACTATTTCACGAGCGCCGTCCCCACTCTTACGGGACACATGTACGTATGCGGCAAAGATCCGGCCAACATCGATAGACCAGCCGTATATCAACTCAACTTTAACGGCGTGACTGGCGTCTTGAGCAGCGTGGGAACGCCGCTCATTGGCCTGGCGAACGGCGACGGTGAAGCATGCTCTCCGGTGACCGAGTTTGAGAATCCCAATGGCGGCGGCGCCGGCGTCGCAACGGATTTGATATTCTTCAGCATCGGGAACCTCGCGGCCAACGCCAACCCTATTCCGGCTGGAAGTCGCTGCCGAGCCAACAATGCCGGTTGCGTCATATCCATTAACGTGACCGGAAACCCGACCTGGAACAACACGACGCCGACGACTGTCACTGCCACGGCAGCGACGCCGGCGAACAATGCGGGAAGCACGAGCGGGATTGTCGTGGACAACACCTCTACTGCGGCGCAGGCTTCGAGCTTCTACTTTTCGCTGGGCAGTAATTCAGTAGGTGTGGGGCCTGGTGTGCCGAGTTGCAACCAGACTGGTGGCCGGGGATGCGCGGTCAAGCTGACGCAATCAGCCCTAAATTAGTTGAGGGAGCGCTTATTACATGACGGACACGACGAAGAGGGATGCACCAAATGACGCCCGCGAACCGGCCCTGAAGAAGCCGTACAAGCCCCCAACTTTCCGCTTCGAACACGTATTCGAGGTTTCGGCGCTCTCCTGCGGCAAGATGAGCGACACGCAGGACTCGTGCCGCAGGAATCGGAAGGCTTCGTAAGGATCATCTTTCTGAGGGAGATCTTGTGGAAGCGAAGAACGCGATCGGATGCGATCTGGCGGCTGAAATAGCCGGTGTATTTGGGAGTGTTCGTCTGCGCGTTTCCGGCACAAGCATGGCTCCAACGCTCTGCCCGGGCGAGTTAGTGTCCGTGGAAAAAACCAGAATGACGGAAATCCTGCCGGGAGAAATCGTGGTTTTCGCGCGTAACGGACGACTGATCGTCCATCGGGTTCTAAGCACGATCCAGTGCCACGGTGAGTCCAATCTCGTCACCCGTGGCGACCGGACGAGGAAAAACGATGCGCCGGTGTCTAGCTCCGAATTCGTTGGCCGGGTAACCCATGTCGAAAGCGATCATTCAGGGGCCCTCGCCTCTTCACGCCTCAATTTGGCATCGCGAGCCATTTCGCGCCTGCTTAGCTTTTCTGATCGGGCGACGCACCTTTACCTCCGCCTTGCCTCGTGCTGGCGCAAGCTTTTTTTTGCCGGGAGGACAGTGTGCCGGGCGTAGCAGCGGCGAGTCAACGTTCTGACGTTGTGGTCGAAATCGGTGGTCTACCCATCCGCCTGCGGTCCGACAACCCATCTTTCCTTCGTTTCCTCCGAGAACGCTATGCGGGGTACATAAGCTCCTCGAAACGCGCGACTTTTGATTTCGACGTGGAGCTCTCGCCCCCCGGGACTAATTCTGGGGATGAAGATGTCCAAGTGACCTGGAATTCCGGCTGTTGGTTGATGACGCGCGGTGACTTCCGGGCCGAGTGGAACCCGTCTAATTCGTGCGGGCGAATCCAGCAGAGCGTCAACCCGTACTCGCTGGATTCGGTGCTCCGCATTGTTCACACGTTGCTCTTGGCCCAGAGGGGCGGTTTTCTGGTGCACGCCTCGAGCGCGATTCGCAACGGGCGCGCGTTCCTTTTCTCCGGAGTTTCAGGCGCCGGGAAAACTACGATCTCCCGACTTGCTCCCCCGGATGCTGCACTGCTCACGGACGAGATTTCGTATGTCACGTGCGAAAACGGCGCTTATTTCGCTATAGGCACGCCATTCTTTGGAGAGTTGGCGCGCGCCGGTGAAAACCTGAAGGCTCCCATCGATACGTTCTACTTACTCGCGAAGGGCATCGAAAATAAGATTGAGCCGATTACCGGTGCCAGCGGGGTGCGCGCACTGATGGCGAACATTCTGTTTTTTGCGCGGGACCCACAATTCGTGGAACTGGTCTTTGACTCAGCCCTGGATTTTGCCAGGCGTGTTCCCGTCCGGCGGCTGACGTTTGCGCCCGACTCCCGGGTATGGGAGCTGATTGTATGAGCCCGAAACGCTATGTAGCGCGAAGCCGTGCCATCGCCGCGCGGGCTCTCGGCGACGAGACGATGGTGATGTCCGCGGCGAGCTCGACGCTTTTTACGCTGGACCAAGTGGCCACGTTGATCTGGGAAGCGGCGGACGGAGTGACGCCGCTCGACCAGATCGTCACGGACAAGGTCTGCAAGCAGTACGACGTCACTCCCGACGTGGCCCTCCGAGACGCGAACGCCCTCGTCGAGCAACTAGCAGAGCAGGGCCTGCTTCTACTTTCCGACCAGCCGATCACCGAGCCTGGCACACTCGCCGCGGGGGCGCGATGAGCCACCTAGTCACCGAAATGACTGCCAAAGCCTTGGACTTGGGCATTCCCCTGAGCGTGCAACTAGACCTGACCTATCGCTGCAACGAGCGATGCGTCCACTGCTACCTCGATCATCATGACCATGGCGAGATGACCACCGCAGAAATCAAGGATCTTCTCGACCAGATGGCCGAAGCCGGAGTTTTCTATCTGACGATCAGCGGCGGCGAGATCATGATGCGGCGCGATTTTTTCGCGATTCTGGAGCACGCGCGTGCTCGCACCTTCTGCATCAAGCTCAAGACCAATGGCATCTTGATCGGCGAGAGAGAGGCCGACCGGCTCAAGTCGCTCGGTGTGGAATCCGTGCAAGTCAGTATCTATTCCCATCGGCCGGAAATTCACGATGCGATCACCAAGCTGCCGGGTTCGCTGAAGCAATCCATCCAAGCGATCCGCAGGCTCCGCGCCCGCGGCTTGCGGGTCATCTTGGCCAACGTGTTGATGACTCGAAACGCCATGGACTACCCTGGGGTTCAAGAACTCGCCAGGGAGTTAGACGCGCAATTCATCATGGACCCGACGGTCACTCCCATGATGGATGGCGACAGATCAATTCTCGATTTGAATGTAGACGAGGGCGCGCTACGGGAGGTTTTTCAAAATGGTGCGCTCGTTGGAAATGTCGAAGAGTTTTGCGCCCCACCGCAAGGGCCGGACGATGAGGCGCTGGATTCGCTGCCCTGCAGCGCTGGTCATACGGCTTGCTACGTCTCTCCTTACGGCGACGTTTACCCATGCGTTCAGTTCCCGCTCCCCTGTGGCAATGTCCGGCGCACAAAGTTTGCGGATATCTGGCGCCACTCTCCTCAACTGAACGAGGTTCGTTCGATCACCTTGCGCGACATGCCTTCGTGTTCCAAATGCTTTCACGGAGCGACCTGCACCCGGTGCCCGGGACTGGCGTTCATGGAGGGAGACATGCGCGGACCCTCCTATCAGGATTGCGAAAAGTCATATGCCCGGACAGGGATCCCGTCCGAGAACCTCAAGGCCAGGAAGGCGTCTCCGGAACCATATCACTCCCTGCGTTTGGTTCAGATTCAAGGAGTGCAGGTCCCTTCTTTGGGCCTAAGCGGGAAAATGTCTGAACCCAGTCCTGTACCAGCCTGACAATCCGGAGGGCGAACCGTCCCGCTTCTCAACGCTAGTTAAGAGACGCTCTCGCATTTCCAGTTGCGGGCTCCCCTCGATTCGTAGCAGATTATCGGCGCATGTCTGAGGGAAATGCCAACCCAGCCTGGCGGAGGATGACTGCCGCAGGCATCGCGGCGGTAGCGGCGATTTGGTTCTGTTACGCCGGCGCCAAACACGCATTGGCAAGTCATTACGCGGCTTCCTCAAATTTCGAGGACTGGGAGCGAGCCACTCGGATCGAGCCGGGCAATCCGGAAATCTGGTACCAGCTAGGCCGCTTCCGTCAACTCGATTTTGACCATTCGGACCTTCCTCTCGCGATTTCCGATTACCAGAAGGCGGTGCAGCTCAATTCGCATTCCCCGTATTACAAACTCGACCTGGCAAGCGCGTTCGAAATGTCCGGGGACGACGGCGATGCGGAGCGATATTTCCGGGCTGCGCAAGACGGATACCCGATCTCGGCGGAAGTTTCCTGGAAATATGGCAATTTTCTTCTTCGCCAGCAACGGCTGCCGGAAGCCTATGCGGAAATTCATCGCGCTTTGCTCGCGGATTCCAAACTGCTGCCGCTCGCGATATCGCGTGTCTGGCAGAGTGACTCGGACGCCCACGTGTTACTGGACCAAGTCTTGCCGGACACCTCTGAAGCGGACTGGCAAGCGATCGCCTACCTTTCAGACGCCGAGCAAGCTTCGGCTGCCCTGACGGTCTGGAATCGGCTGATCTCAAGAAAGCCTCCGATGGAATGGACAAACGTCTTCGCTCTCATCGATTTGCTGCTCTCCCAGAACAGATTCGAGGAGAGTGGAACCGTGTGGCGGCAGGCCATCTCTCGCGACGAAGCAGGCGCCCCGGGCTATTCCGGCGATACGCTCGTTTACGACGGAGGGTTCGAGAAAGATATTTCGGGCGGCGGCTTCGGATGGAGACAGCGGGACGTCCAGGGCGTAGACTTTGGAATCGACACGGAGGAGAAGCATTCCGGTAACCGCTCCGCGCGGCTGACGTTTGAAGGTACTCAAAATCTTTCGTACGGAGACCTATACCAGCTCGTCTTGGTTTCTCCGCACACACGGTATCGCTTTCGCGGCTTCCTTCGCACAGATCAGATTTCAACCAACAGCGGCATTCGATTTGAGATCGCGGACGCCAAAAACGAACGGGACTTGCATATCGCCACGCCGAACGAGACGGGAACCGAGGCGTGGACCCTCGAAGAACTGGATTTCACGACTGGCCCGCGCACGCAATTGATTCAGATTCGCGTGGTTCGACGGCCGAGCGAGCGGCTGGACAACAAGATCAGCGGCACGGTGTGGATCGACGACGTAGCCGTTTTTCCAATTGCCGACCGGCGGCGATGAAGTCGCCGCAACTGCTAGTGTGCGGTGATTCCGGCGGTTTTGGGATTCAGACGAGCGATGGATCGCATGTAGGCGGCGAGGCCGGACGAATTCTGTGATCGCACGCCTTTCGGAACTGGACCAATGAGTGCGATACGCCCGGGTGTTTGCGTATTGGTAGCATTTGCGGTGCTCGCGCACGGCGCGGTCGAACCTTGGTCGGAAGCCGTTCTCGAGGTTGGAGCTGCTGTTTTACTGCTCATCTGGTCTTGGAAGGTATGGAAGGACAAGGATCTGAAGATCATTTGGAATCCGTTACTCTGGCCACTTCTGGGTTTTTGGCTGGTTTCGGCGTTCCAGTCGGCTACGGGCTTGACGGCGGTTCCATTCCTGACGCGGATCGAACTGCTGAAATACTCCGCCCTCCTTGCTTTGCTCTTTCTTTGCATCCAGTCTTTCCGGACGCGGGCACATTGGCGCGGGTATGTTTGGTTTCTCTTGAGCCTCGGCTTTGCGGTTTCCTTGTTCGCTATCCTGCAGCACTTTACGTTTAACGGAAAATTGTATTGGGTGCGCGAACTTCGCTACGGCGGCATTCCATTCGGCCCATATGTGAACCGGAATCATTTTGCAGGGCTGGTGGAATTGCTCATTCCTCCAGGTCTTGCGATCCAAATTTTGGGAGCGGAGCGGCGCGACCAACTGCCACTGATAACCCTCTTCACTTTGCTGCCGATTGGAGCCCTGTTCTTGTCTGCGTCCAGGGGCGGTATCGTTGCCTTCGTGGCGGAAGTATGCTTTCTAGCAATGATATTGATCGTCGCCCGCCGCAGGGAAAAAAAAGTGATGTTTGCAGGCGCCTTGATCGTGATGCTCGCTGTGATCCTGGTTTCGTGGCTGGGAGTCGGCCAGGCCCTGGAGCGATTCGCCACCTATAAGAAGCTCGAGGTCACTGAGGCTCGCCGCGGTGAAATGTTGCGCGACAGCCTGCACATCTTTCGGGACCACCCGGTTATCGGAACCGGGCTCGGAACTCTGCAGGAAGTGTTCCCGCTTTACGAATCCTTTTATGACGGCCTCATTGTAAATCACAGTCATAACGATTACGCAGAGGCCCTCGCCGAAACCGGCATCGTCGGCGGGCTTTGCGGGTTCGCCTTCATCGTCCTGTTGTTTTGGGTGGCATGGAGGATCCTTGCGGTAGAAAAAGATCCGCAGGGCTTTGCTTACCATGCAGGGGCCTTGGTTGCCTGCTTGGGCCTGCTGGTCCATGCCGGCGTGGACTTCAATTTTCACATTCCCTCGAACGCACTCATCTTCCTGTTGCAATCGGCTTTGGCAACGTCCGCGTTCCCGGCATTGCCGGCTAGTCGTAGCCGCTGAACTCCGCTAGATTCCTGCCGATCTTTTCCATTCACCGCCAACGCCTGCCGTCGCACTTCAGGAAAGTATGCCCTTCTGGAATAGGAGCACCCTTCGCCAACAAATACCCTTGACGGAAGGAAAGTCTCTGTATAATGGCAGGCGCGTGGGGGGAGTATCTATCTTGAGAACTCAAGAATGGCGGGTGGTAGTCCGCCCGGTTTGCTATTGGTCTAGCTGGATAGCACTTTTCGTCGTTTTCTCGGCTCCGTCTGCTTATCCCCAGCAAACAAAACAACCGGTAGCGCCATCTACGCAACTGACGCCCGAAAGCCAAGTCGTGTCCGAGGCGAACGAACGCATCGCCCAACTCGCGCGTGCGTCCGAGGTTAAACAGGGTGACTACGTGATTGGCGCGGGCGACTTATTGGCGGTTGAAGTATTCGATGTCCCCGAACTGTCAC
>Ga0307477_10003115_pt1 | contig 12463 bp, 8 predicted proteins | sample atmos_gasesECM2C_FD_203316 | JGI IMG/M metagenome (GOLD analysis project Ga0307477, IMG submission 203316) | Hardwood forest soil microbial communities from Morgan-Monroe State Forest, Indiana, United States - atmos_gasesECM2C_515 | ecosystem: Environmental > Terrestrial > Soil > Temperate...
ATCCTATCAATGGCGTCAGTTCGAACACTTTGGCCAATATTGGATTGCGGGTTCCAATTCCCGGAATACGTCCCGATGCTCTTCGCGAGGTCGAATCCGAGGGCAACTCGTGGTACAACGGGCTTGAGATCAGTCTGACCAAACGGTTGAGCCATGGTCTTCAATTCCTTGCTTCCTATACTTTCTCCAAGACTCTGGACACGGATGGGGCAGACATTAACTCAACATCAGCCGGAAACGCACTGACGCTGGGAGACCAAAACTCTCCAAACCAGCGTTGGGGACGCGCCAGCTTTGACCGTACCCATCGATTCGTTTTCAGCACGACCTGGATTCTTCCGAATCCACCTCGTGGCATGTCGAGAGTCGTCCTGGGCGACTGGTCTCTGGCTGCAATCGCAACCATTCAATCCGGCAGCGCGCTTACTATCGCCGATACAAATTCCAAAAATGTTTTCGGCATCAGCGAAGACAGGGCGCAACTAGCCGGAACGTGCTCGAACAGCCAGCTTGTACGCAGAGGGTCAATCGAGTCGAAACTTAATACATATTTCAACACATCCTGTTTCACAACCCCTGCGGTCATTGGCGCTGACGGGATCGGAACTGCCTTTGGGAATAGCACAACGGGGCTTGTGGATGGTCCCGGACAAGCCAACATCGATATCGCATTCTCAAAGAGCATTCCCATTCACGAAAGCAGTGCCATCCAGTTTCGTGCCGAGTTCTTCAATGCACTGAATCACCCTCAGTTCGCGAATCCCGATACAAACTTTACTTCACCCACGTTTGGCCTCATCAGCTCAACGGCTGTCAATCCTCGGGTCGGCCAGCTAGCGCTGAAGTACACGTTCTGAATGGATTGAGTTTTTGACCCTTAGTTTGCAAATCCGCCTGGATTGCAAGTTGCGCTCATAAGAGCCGAGTTTCCCACATTCCCTATCAAAACTGATCTTCACACAGGGGGGCGCTCTGGGACCATGTCTTTCCCTTTTCCCGTCAAACGGCGAAAGGGGAGAAGGGAAAGACATGGTCCCAGAGCGCCCCCCCGTGAAAAATCAGGTTTGGACTGGGGCTGGTCCAACTCAGGTCTGTTCAACTTCAGATCAACTCATTCGCAGATCAACTCATCGCAATTTGCATGGAAAGAGTAGGTAGCCCCCTGAGACAACTATCAAAACTGACAGGTTACGGTAGCAAAGGCACGAGCTTAAACTGACGTGCTCTAGAGAACGTTGATTGAGCTACGGGTAGGTTCTTTTTGGGGGAGTGGTGAACACTTCTGCAGTTTGTGAACGAAGGGCACGCCTGTGCTCAAGATGCCCTGGGATCGAATCGGTCCGAGCTTTTCTCGTCCTGACCATTGTAGCCTCGTTGTTCGGGATAAATTCCGATGAAGGGGCGTTTGCCCAGTCTGTCAACGGGCTTGTGAGCGGGACAGTATTCGATCAGCATGGCCGTGCTGTGGTGGGGGCCACGGTGCGAGTGGTCGACCAACTCAATGCAACGAGTCAAACGACGCCAACGAGCGAAGACGGCTATTTCGTGTTCGCCCAGCTCCGGCCTGGCAAATACACACTCTCCGTCGAACAGGGTGGGTTTCAGAAGCTCGAGAAACGAGAGATTTTGGTTCTTACGGCCGATCGACTCTCCGTCGGAAGTTTGATTTTGAAAGTAGGGTCCGGTACCGAAATAGTCCGAGTTACCTCAGAAACTCCCGCTGTCCAGACCACGAGTTCAGAACAATCCGCCATTATTTCGGCATATGAAATGGCCGCACTTCCGGTGATTGGCAATGACTATGTGTCTCTCACGAAAATTATTCCCGGATCCACATACTTGGGCAATGGGAACAATTCATTAGGCCTCAATTCCTCACAAGCAGGTTTCATGGGGATCGATCACCCGAGCGCAGCCTATTTCAGCACAAATGGTGTCTTCTCAAGCTTCAGCAACTACAGTTGGGACGACTCTCCTACCGTTCTTGCCAATATTGAAGATGTCAAGGTTCAGGTGAGCGGCTACGAACCGGAATATGGAAAGGCCACAGGCGCGGTCCTCAATGTGACAACCAAATCGGGTACCAAGGATTTTCACGGCTCGTTTTGGTACGCATTCCGGAATGAGGACCTGAATGCCAACGACTACTTCAACAATCTGACGGGACAGCCACGAAGCCGATATCGCTTCAACACTTTCACTGGAACCCTCGGAGGCCCCGTTTTTATCCCTCGTGTCTTTAATCGACAACGAAACAAACTCTTCTTCTTCTTTTCCTATGACAACGAACCGAATACTGTGCCGCAGGGGCTGAATGAACTCCGGATGCCAACTGCACTGGAGCGAACCGGAGACTTTTCGCAAAGCTATTTTCCGGGAACCGCGCAACAAATCCCCGTGTACAACCCCATTACGCACCAGCAGTATCAGGGTAACGTCGTGAATCCGGGTCAAATTGTTCCGGTAATGCAGAAGTTGTTGAACTGGTTCCCGGAACCCAATTTCACGGATACGGCTGTTAGCCAGGGAGCCTACAACTATGTGCTTCCGGCCGTTGCCGACACCCCCGTGCATCAGGCATCACTGCGTCTTGATTACGCTCCTAGCGACAGGTGGCGAATTTTCGCGCGCTGGCAGCACGGATTCTTTGGCTCTACAGGCATTAATGAGCCGGGAATCAACGCGGGTTGGAACGGCCCCCAATCGTATAACAACACTTCTGAACGAATTGAGCTGAATGTCACTTATACCGTCAACGCCCACATGGTGAATGAGGTGGCCGGAGGGTACACAGGCAAGCACGAGCAGACTTCAGCGCCAGCCTCAACTCTTCGGGGTTTTCAAATCGCAGCAACCGGCATTAGTTTGCCTCAGGTATATCCCCAAACGAATCCTCTTGGTATGCTCCCGGGCTTCAGTTTCGATGATTTGTCACACGGTCCGACGTTTGGCTACGATCCGCGCTTCCCAATGGACAATCACTACTACGGCTTATCGATTGCCGACAATTTCACGTACGTCCGAAAAAATCACCAGATGAAGTTTGGTTTTTATTACGACGATGAACATCAGAACCAGCCGCACCATGCTGGCAGCGGAAATCCTGGCGGCTTGTTCAACCTGGATGGCGCCAATCCGAATAATCCCTTTAATGTCGGCTATTCGTTCGCCGAAGCCCTGCTCGGCTATTTTGACACCAGCGTCCAGGTGACGAACTTCGTAGACGACTCGAATACGGCGAAAGCTCTTCAATGGTATGCGCAGGACAACTGGCGAGTCTCCCGCAAACTGTCGCTCAATTACGGAGTCCGTTTTACCTACGACATCCCGCAGGCAATCACCGGTGGCCAGGGGGCAATATTGCATTTCGATAAGTATGATCCATCGGCTGCTCCGGTACTGTTTCAGCCTGTGCTAGTCAACGGCGAAAGGATGATGGAAAATCCGCTGAACGGGGAGACCTTTCCTGCTGCGTATTTGAACTACTACGTTCCCGGAAGCGGTACGATTGCCCCGGGAACTGTCGGCGTAGGGTCCCCGGATTGGCGGGGAATTTTTCACTCCCAGCATGTCATTGCCGAGCCGAGGCTAGGATTCGCGTACGACCTGTTTGGCGATGGCAAGACTGCCATCCGCGGAGGCGTCGGTCGATTTGTTGCCATGCGGACTTTTTCAGGGTCGATTTTTGGCTACATCATTAACCCGCCATCAATCTCTTATCCAACCTCGTATTACGGAAACTTGACTGACCTGTCCGCGGTTCCGGGCCTGCTGGGCCCGCCCTCTACGAACTATGGGAATCCCAATGCAAAGTTGCCTTATTCCTATTCCTGGTCTCTCGGTGTTCAGCGAACTGTTGGTTTCAACAGCGTTCTTGGCGCTTCCTACGTAGGCAGCGTTTCCCGCAACGGCCAGTACAGTTTCAATCGGAACGAAGTGCCTTACGGGGCGGAGTTCCTTCCACAAAACCAGGATCCAACCACCGGAACGCCACTTCCAGACGACTACTTTCGGCCGTATCGAGGATATTCGGCGATCAATGACTCCGAATGGGGAAACAACGCCAACTACAACTCGCTGCAAGTCACGTTCAATCGGCGCATGTCGCACGGATTAGCGTACGGCGTCGCATACACGTATTCGAAGGCGCTTGATGATCGCAGGAGCACGACCTACGTACCCTACTCTCTTACGTACGGTCCAAGCAGCACCGATATGCGGAATCGACTGACTCCCAACTGGGTGTGGGCTCTCCCCAAAGTGAGTACTCATTGGAACAATGCGCTTAGCCGGTGGGCTCTGGACAACTGGGAGTTTTCGGGGATAGCTTCTTTCATCTCCGGCCAGCCCATGAATGTCAACTTGACCACGACAAACAACCAGAACATAACCGGTAGGGGCGACGGTGCACAGGTCATTCTCACCGGAAACCCCGTCATGCCCAGGAGCAAGCGGAGCTTCGACCTCTATTTCAACCCGAACGTATTCGCCCTTCCAGTCAAGGGCCAGATTGGAACGGCTTGGAACGGAGCCGCATTCTACGGACCGGGTGTTAACAATTGGGACATCGCCGCGACAAAGCACTTCCGTTTCGCAGAGCGTGTTGATACCCAACTGCGCGTCGAGACCTATAACACGTTCAACCATCCCCAGTGGTCCAGCGTGAATAATACGGCGTTATTCGATCCATCGACCGGAGAACAAGTGAACTCAGCTCTAGGCAGGATCACGGCGGATCGTGGTCCACGAATCATGCAACTGGCACTGCGCGTTGGCTTCTAGCACATAATATGTTTGATTGATTGTTAGATAGCCCTATCCGTTGATCTAGCCTATGCTAGTCGATGCTCAAGACGTGAAGGGAACGGCATGAAGAGGCTGTTCATCGCCGAGGGGACTACTAGCAGGTCTGACTTTCGCTCGGCTTCGCGACGTTGCACGATTTTACTCGTTCTTTTTACCCTCCTTTCTCGTGTTCCTCTCTCTACAGCACAGGCGACACAGAAGAACGTATTGGTGCTGTCCGGTGGACGCGGGCGTGTGTCCATCAACCTGATGGAGTCCTCGCTCCGATCGCATTTTGCTGGGCCGGTGAACTTCTCGATCGTGGATCTGGAAAACCCACGGTTCGAGCAGAAAGCTTACCAGGACAATCTCGCAGAGGCGATTCAGGCCGGATACTCCGGGGAGAAACTTGATCTCGTAGTCCCGGTGATGACCATCGCACTTCAATTTGCAGTGCAATACCATGACAAGTTATTTCCGGGCGTGCCCATCGTCTTCATGTCAAACATCAGTCCGCTTCCGGTCAAGATGTGGCCGGGAGCGACCGGTGTCGAATCCACTAGCGGAGTTCGAGAAACGATTGATTTGGCTCTGCGCCTCCACCCGGATACGCAAGCGGTTGCAATCATCAGTAAGGCATCCGGCCCGGATAACGACTGGTTCCAAGAAGAGCACTCCGAACTACTTCGCCACCGAGACAAAGTGACCGAGATCGACCTCCTTGGACCGGCAAGCCCTCAATTGCTTCAAAGAGTTGCGGAACTCCCCCCTCATACAGTGATTTTGTTTCAGCTCTATCCCGAAGATTCAAATCAACCGGCCTTCGGAGCCTTGGATGTCCTGGCGGCGGTCACAGAGCGGTTTCCCACCTATTCCATGTTGCCGCACATCACCGTGGGCCATGGGGGCGTTGGCGGAGCGTCCTACGATCCCGCCATAGATCCTGTTTTGGCCGGAGAGTTAGCAGCACGAGTACTGTCTGGTGAGCCAGTAGACCACATTCCTGTCGTGCACAACTCCAAGGCCGTGGTGTCAGTGGATTGGCGGCAGCTTCGCCGATGGAACATCCCCGAATCGGCTTTGCCTCCGGGCTCCAAGGTTCTATTTCGCGAACCCACACTCTGGGAGCAAGGCCGGAAATACTTCCTCATCGGGATCGCGGTGATCGTCGTTCAGGCCTTGTTGATCTTTGCCTTGTTCTGGCAACGGGCGCGCCGGCGGAAGGCAGAGGTTGAGCGTGCAAAATCGGAGCAAAAGTTTTCCAAATCCTTTCGACAAAGTCCTCTTGCGATCAGCATCGCCAGTACGTACAAGGATCGCTACCTGGAAGTCAACGAGACTTTCGAAGAGTTAACTGGGTGGAGGCGAGATGAGGTCGCTGGGCGGAGCCACTCAGAGATCAAACTTTGGGTAGACCTCGAACACAGGTCGGCTTTCCTGAAACAACTTCTCGCGCAGGGCAGCCTGCGAGATCTAGAGATCAGGATTCGCAGAAAAGATGGTCAGATTCGGACAACTCTCGGTTCAGCCGAATTGATCGAGGTCGATGGCGAGAAGTGCTGTCTTTCTGTATGGACCGACATAACCGAGCGCAAACAGGCAGAGGAGGCTCTTGCCAGCGTGAGCCACAAGTTAATTGAAGCCCAAGAGAAGGAACGTACGCGAATTGCGAGGGAACTGCATGACGATATTAATCAGCAGATTGCACTGGCGACCATCGAGTTCGAAGGACTCAAGCAGAGATCGGGTTTGGACGATGAAGTTCGGAGTTGCATGAGCGCGTTGTGTGTACGCCTTTCGGAAATCGGCAAAGACGTTCAAGCAATATCTCACCGCTTGCATTCTTCAAAGTTGGAGATCCTCGGGGTGGTTGTGGCATGCCGGAGCTTCTGCAGAGAAGTCGCCGAACGGAATAAAGTAACCGTTGATTTTACGGAAGAGGGTAACCCACGACGGGTGCCAGAGGACGTCTCCCTTTGCCTGTTCAGGATCTTACAAGAATCTTTGAACAATGCGATCAAACATAGCGGCGCGCAGCATTTCGAGGTGCGCCTACGCGCGGTTTCGGACGAGATCCAACTCACTGTTCGCGATTGTGGGGTGGGTTTTGATGCTCCGGCGGCTTTGAGCGGGCACGGTCTTGGCCTTATCAGTATGCGAGAAAGAGCCAGCCTGGTAAAAGGTACGATCTCGATTACATCGAAGCCCATGGCAGGAACCGAGATCACTCTTCGCGTTCCCATTGCGCTTAATCGTGAGAGTCAAGCGATATCGGGAGCAGCGTGAAATTATGGAGGTGAAGATGGAATCTCCACGAGTTTTGTTGGCCGGGTGCCCCATCGTTCGCGTTTTTTGCAAGGGCGGGAACCCGACTGCCGGTAGCGAGAGATTTTTGAAGTCTGCTGCTGGCTCGACGTTTTACCGGCTTCCAAAGCGACCGTGAGAGAAATCACAGCCCGATGTGACACCTGCCCCTGCGCACGACGTCAACAGCGCAGATCATAGCCAAAGCGAAAGCGGTGGAAGCAGGAATCTGCCGCTCGGACCTAAGTCCCTGCGGCTCAAGATTTTACCCCTAAGCTATTGACCGCCATAGATTTCGTTGCGATTTTCCGCCAAATTGATGATTCCAATAGACGGTACGGAAGGGGGGAACCCGAAATCCACCGGACTGTCACTCGCGTCCCAGGTAAAAAACGACGGTGCCCGGCGAATATGCTCGAGCACCGCGAGAGGGTGAAGCAAGCGTTAGCAGATCGCCGCGGCGTGGAACGACTGGTTGATGAGACCGCCGCCGAAGAAGAGCAGATTCCGGACTTGGATTCCGCTGCTGTTGGAAACCGGGCCGGCCGTGATCTCAACCGTGGTCGGGCTGAAAGGAACGCTCTTGTCGACCGAGCCGCGCGTGCCAATCATCGTGCAGGCGGCCAAGCTCTGGTTTGTGACAAAGACGTAGTTGCCGGTTGAGAGGTCGAAAGAGCTGGTCAAGCCGGCGCCGCGCTTGGCCAAGCCGTTGGCGATGACGACCAGAGGCTTGGTGCTTTTGGCATTGGGGCAGACAACCGCCAGATGGAACGGGATCCCATCCGAGAGGCCGCCGCCCAGGTTCTTGGTCTCGATGTAGACGGCGGTGGCGGTGGGGCCGCTACCTGTGTAGACGCCATTCGGATTGAAGACGAGGGCCTTGCCGGGGTCACCGACGGTGGCGAGGTAAGCGCAGCCCCCGACTGCAGCGGCGAAGGTGACATCGTATCGGCCGACGCCCAGGTGGGTCAGCGTTGCGCCAGGCGATGAGCGGACCAGGTTGGCGGTGTAGCCGACGACGGCGAAATCCCAACCCGTCAGGTTGCAGGCGACGGCGAGGTCGAAGGGCCCGTCCATCAGGCCACCGCCCTGGTTCTTGACCTCCACGTACACGCCGCTGGTGCTCAGGTGGCCGCCGGCGGTGAAGCTCTGGATGGCCTGCGAGAAGGCGTTTTGCGTCGTCGAGACGTAAGCGCAGCTGCTCACGACTGAGGTGAAGGTCACCTCGTACTGCCCGGTGCCGACGGTGTGGGTTACGGAGGAGACGCCGTTGCCGTTCACCAACGTGCCGTTCGCCGCCACTGTGGCGAATAAGTTCGGGGATGCAGCCGAGGCGGCCGGCGGCAACAGTGCCGCGGCTACCGCGAGCGCCATCCCGAACAATAGGGTGCGAATAGTAAGAGTCTTCATAGTGATCCCCCCTTAAGGAATCGAGAGTTTGAATTTTTGGTGTTTCCCCGAATCGGGATTTACTTTCGTGGGCCCCAGGTTGGTTACCACTCGTTGCGAAAGCAACAAGCATTTCTCTAACCAATTCAAAGTGTGGGTTCGGCTTCTACACGGAAAACGGCAGTAGCAAAGAACTTGTCACCACTTATGCCAAAAACTATGGCCTCGAGGTACGGGTCCCTATGCTCGGCGGGACTATCCGTTTCGATAGCAAAGAAAAAAAACGGATAGCCAGTCACTCGTGAACAGGCTCACCTAAGAAATATCGGGACAGACGGAAATGTGGAGACAGCAGAACGTCCACCCGTTTTTCGGAGACTTCGCGACGCGAGAAGTGGGGCCTTCCCAGGTTTCTTCGTGGTCAGTTCATTTCACCTTCGAGAGCAGAATCAGGTCTCCTTTGGGAATGGGCACCTTGGTTGTGTATCCGACCACTTGCGAACTTTTTCGTGGCATATCCCGCGTAAGTCTGCTGACCGGCATGCCGATGATCGTAATGTCCTTATCGGTAATTTTCCTTCCGGCGCCAATGTCAGTCGCGGCAACCACGACATCGATTCGTTCATCCGTTTTGAGCAGAACGCAGGCTGTCGAGTTAAATGCCAGGACCAACGTCAGAACCGTTCGCGACCACATCATGGCCAGACTCCTTTTTATGGCCTGACATTGTAGGCCACATCCGGTCCGCCAGGTTCGTGTCCGCTCGGCATGAACCATTCAGAACTGCTGGATCGAGTCAGGCTACCTCGCTCCATTCCGAAATCAGCTGCTCTGAACGCGGGTGGTTCACGATCTCCTCGCAGTTGGCACGGGCAGACACCGGCTCGCGAAAAAATGCAACACTACCAGCGTGCTCGGGCACAGGAAACGTCTATTCAGGCGACACGCCGGTCGACTTGATGGATTCTTTTCAGCTCATCCAGGGCAAGGTGCGCGTTCCCCAATGCTTTCTGTTCTGATTGGCTGTCGCCGGCGGTTCGGGCCAGCGCCAAGGTTCGTTTGCCGATGGCTTGTTCTGCAACTGCGATTCTCTGCGGAAGCCGGCCAGGATCCAGCTCAAAAAGCGCGGCCAGATAGAACTGCCTCCATGATTGTTCAGATTCGAATCGTCCGTTGCGACTATTCACGGAAACACCTCAGAACCTGCAGTTGAGCATTTTGGCCTAATCTCAGGCCGCCTGGCCTCGACCTGTTCTGTCACCGCTCTTCTTGCCTGTTAGCGCGCTGCGGAGCGCCTGTAAAGCTTGTGTCGCTGCGTCCACGGCTTGGCGCTCATGGAAGAATTCCTTGTCTGTATGAAACAGTTCTCGCGCACGCCGGCTGAGAGCCAACTCGGCCTGGGCTATGCGCTCTAACACTTTGCTTTTATCCGTTTCGAATAATGCTGCTCTGTAGAGTTCCTTCCAGCTCTTGCTCACTGGAGAAACCGGTAATCCCATACGCATACTGCTGATCCCCATTCAGGTAACGATTTTTGTTTGCTGACAAGTGCAGAAGGGCAAGCGGACGTTCCATCCCCGGTCGGTTCCCGAAACCCAAAGAGTCGCTTTAAAGGACTGCATCGCATCTCCACAGAGCGGGCAAAAGCGTTGTCCTGCGCGCAAACTTTCATCGGCAAGAAACGTTGTCAGGGATTTGATCAGCTTTTCGCGGTCGGTTTGCGGGGACCGATCCATGTCACACCGTCACTTCACTTCGTTGGACTGTCGATAGGATTGATTGCGCTATGCTACGTCATCCCCATCCGCGCGTCTGTCTGATTTCGGACTTAATTATGTGCGATATCGTACATACATACCGGAAGCAATATTCGAGGAGGCAGCAAATCGTCGCGCTTGCACCTGGCCGAATTCGGCGTAGCCGACGCCTTCAACCACTACGGACAAATGGTCGATATCTGCGGATGAACGGAGTCGTCCCGCAAGCCGCGGAAAGTCAGACTGACGGGTTGATGCGTTGCCGAAGCTAGGCTGCGCTCGAGACGACGCTGAGCGCGTCCTGAAACCGGGTCGTTCGCATATTCCGCAAGACCTGGTTCATATGGACCCGCCCGTACTGCAGCTTCGTCTCCGCGCTGGCTAGACTAATCTCACCAGCCCAGATGCCGTCATGAAAGTCTCTGAAGTCGGGCGCTTTAGCATTGAGCTCGATCGGCTTGCCGGAAGAGCCGAGCAACAGGAAGATCATGGCATAGAACATGTGAAGCGCCTGCCGCATCAGGTAAAACCGCGCCAGCCTGTATTCCGAAACCGCTTCTCCGAAATAAGTACGGAGGTAAATCTCTTCTTCCGCATCATTGGTGACCACAAAATTCGCGGTCACCGCTAGATCGGTGTAAGGGTCGTTCAGAAAGGCCGCTTCCCAATCGACAAGCCAGACGCGGGCTCCATCGAAAAGGATATTTTCCGGCTTCAGATCGTTGTGACTCGACACCATCTCCGCATCCTGACGCGGGTAAACGCTCTGGACGCGGGCGTAGAGTTGGAAGAGTTCTTCGGTTTCGCTGGCCGGCATGATCTTGGCGGCCCGGAATTTTTGAATATATCCATCCAGGGCTTCGAAATAATCGCGGTAAACGATCATTTTGGGGAACGGCGGCAACGCGTGCAGCGTTCTGAGAGTGAGGGGTAACACGGCAAGAGCCTCGGTCGTCGGAAACTGTCGTGCCTCCACAAAATCCGTAATCGAGATCCTGTCTTCCGTGCTGGTGTACCAGACGCGCGGAGCCAGCCCTGCTGCCGCGGCGCTCTTCATGCACGCGAACTGGCGCGTAGGGTCATTCATCGCATCGGTGCGCGTGATGATGCGCAACAGGTAAGGGCAGCCGCGCACCACGATGCGAAAGACGACGGCGGTGCTGAGCCCTGCGGTAAGCATGCGTATGTCTTCGAACTCGTTCACCCCAAATGCTTCCTGCAGGGCGCGCCCCACGACGGCAGTCTTTGCCTCTGGAATCATCAAAACCTCTGGGCGGATGTTGGTTCAGTTTTCCCAACCCTACCAAGAAAAGTTTTGCAAAACAGTCTGTGTTTAATTCGCTGCCCTTGTTATGCTTTATGTCGTTGGGCAATCGGGGTGCTCCTGGTTTCGCACTTTTTGCGAAGTGATGAGGGCGGCCTCGGCGGCGCAATCTTCCCGATCGTTTTCCACAACAGAACTTGATTTCTTGTGAATGTTGGCATGGCGCTGTCCACTCGCAAATTCGGCACCACCTGTCCCATCTGCAAGCGCTTCTGCTTTCTCAGCTACATCGAGATCGAAGAGATGGCCTCGGTAGGGGAACTCCGGGCCAAGCTTTTGCGGCAGGGATGGCTGGGGGAGCAGGCCCGCTGCGACGATCCGAAGTGCAGCGGCGAGACCTTCTGCGCCTGGAATCAAGCAGTGTTCCCACGTTAGCGCGGTACCCTAGCATCGTAGAGACGTTGCTTGCAACGTCTCTGGCGGCGGCGCCTTGAAACGCATGCGCTCACAAACGCTGTCGGCAGAGACGTAACAAGTTACGTCTCTACGAAAGTGCTGCATGGACGTGATGTAATGGCCAAGTGTCCTGGCTCACGGTACTCAATCGCGAAGTAGTCGGTTGCACTCGCTGTCCGCGCCTGGTCGCTTACCGCGAGCAAGTCGCGCGTGAGAAGCGCCGCGCGTATCGCGACTGGGAGTACTGGGGCAAGCCCGTGCCGGGATTCGGCGATGCCGCCGCTCGCGTGCTCATTATGGGACTGGCCCCCGGCGCCCACGGCTCAAACCGAACCGGCCGTCCCTTTACCGGCGACGCCTCCGGTAAGTTCATGTATCCGGTGCTCTATGAGACGGGATTTGCCAACCAGCCCACCGCGACCGACCGTAACGACGGCCTGAAACTCAAAGATCTCTACATCACCGCTGCGGTCCGATGCGCGCCGCCCGACAATAAGCCCTTACCGGA
>Ga0307477_10003116_pt1 | contig 12463 bp, 11 predicted proteins | sample atmos_gasesECM2C_FD_203316 | JGI IMG/M metagenome (GOLD analysis project Ga0307477, IMG submission 203316) | Hardwood forest soil microbial communities from Morgan-Monroe State Forest, Indiana, United States - atmos_gasesECM2C_515 | ecosystem: Environmental > Terrestrial > Soil > Temperate...
TACAAAACTCACATTCTCGAGCGAGAGCATTCCCAGCAGCGAGAAAAATCCCGCCGCCATCAAGGGCAGCGCAAGCCACATCCAGCCAACGCGCATCGCGCGCCCGAATACATTGAGCAACGCGCGCGGCCGGAAATCGTGCACTTCCCCGATGGTTTTCATCGCCCGCGTGAGACAGATTTCGCCGCCCGTGCCTATCACCACAATTCCGAATATTAAGATAATTTCTGCCAGCATCAGGTGCGCTCCATCGTGGTGGGTTGCATGATGGATTCCGCGGCGTCTTGAGTGGTGCGGGGCGGAGTGCGCCCCACGATCAGCACTCCGCAACAGATCACCAGAATGCCCGCCCAGCGCAACGGCGTAATCTTCTCGCCGAGCGCAAAATGGCCGAGCAGCGCAACGACCGCATACGAAAACGAAGAAGCCGGCTGAACGAAGCTGTAATCAGCCCAGGAGAGCACCAGCGTGTACGCGGTGAAAAATCCGATGAGCGAGAGGATTCCAAGCCAAATCACTCCGGAGGTGAAAACGCCGACGAAAAGATGCGCCAGTTCCGCCGGAGACCAGTTGGGAATTTCGCCGAGGTCTTTCATGCCCCTGCTGAGCAACACGTCGCCCAGCGGGCCGAAAACGACCATGATGAAAAGGAGGAAAAAAGTTTTGAGATGCAGCCCCGAACCGGGCGTCATGCGCTCGTGGATTCGCTCGCTACTCCTACCGACGAGCTTCGCTGCTCCGGCACATTCACGAGCACTTTCTTCTGCACGCCCTTCTTCGCCACACGCTTGCGGTCAGCACGAAGCTTCATGAAGTCCACGGCTTCGTGGAAGAGCCGTTTACGCTCGTGCGAATCCCACAGAGCATCGCGAACGATGCGCCATGCGACGCGCGGACGAAAATAATAATCGTCGTAGAAGCGGTTGACAGAATCCACCATGTACTCGCGCGAAAGTCCGGGATACTCGAGGTGCGGAAGCTGGTGGCCGCCGGCGTCCGTGACAGCTTCGCCTTTCAAGAAGCCCTCGCGAGTTCCTTGCTCGTACAGCTCAGTGCCGGGATAGGCGTGGGCCATGGAGACTTGAATCGTCTCGCAGTCGAGTTCCTTGGCGTAATTGATCGTTTTTTCGATGGTCTCTTTGGTTTCGCCCGGCAGTCCGATAATGAAATCGCCGTGGACGCGAATGCCGACTTTCTTGCAATTCTGAACGAACGTCTTGCCCATCTCAACCGTCGCGCCCTTCTTGATGTTCTTCAAGATTTGCGGATCGCCGGACTCGAATCCCACAATCAGGAGACGCGCTCCGCCATCGGCCATGGCTTTCAACGTTTCGTAGTCGCTATGCACGCGCGCCGTGCAGGACCACTGAAAGCCCACCGGCTTGAATTCCTTGCAGAGCGCGAGGACGCGATCTTTGCGAATGTTGAACGTGTCGTCGTCAAAGAAAAATTCCTTGGCTTGGGGAAACATCTTGTGCGCCTGCTTGAATTCACGGGCCACCGATTCAACCCCGCGCACGCGCCAGGCGTGCCCAGAAAGAGTTTGCGGCCAGAGGCAGAAAGTGCAGAGAGCCGGGCAACCGCGCGCAGTATAGAAGGAAACGAACGGGTGCAACAGGAACGGCACATTGTATCTTTCGATCGTTAGGTCGCGCTGGTACACGTCAGTTGCAAAAGGAAGCGCATCAAGCTCTTCGGTCTGTAACAGCGGACGCGGCGGATTGTGGACTACCTTGCCATCCTTGATGTAGCTGACGTTTGCGATTCCTGAGATAGGCTTGCCGTTCGCATAGTCCACCACGGCGTGATCGAATTCTCCGCGCACGACCAAATCAATATCGGGACTGGCAAGAAGGCTCTCCGCCGGCTTGATCTGCACCTGCGGACCCACGAAGCAAATCTTGATTCCGGGCTTCTTTTCCTTCATGGCCTTGGCCATGCGAAGGTCGCTGTGAAAGCCCACTGTAGACGTGAACAGAACTACAAATTCATAATCTTTCGCGATTTCAACCACCTGCGCTGGAGTGATGCCGTGAGGAGGGCCATCCAGGAGACGGCTACCGGGTAACATACCAGCCGGATAAGCGAGCCAGACCGGGTACCAGTAGGATTCGATTTCACGCGTAGCGGGCCAGCGCGATCCGGCGCCGCCATCAAAGTGCTCGAAGCTCGGCGGATTCAGCAACAACGTTTTCATTACAGACGACATTCGCAATCCCCCAGAATGCAGACCGTCATGCAGACGCAAAAATAGCCGTATGTGTATTCGTTTAATTTTACCCGATTTCGTCTGCTATCCCAAGCTGAGGTTTGCCGGGAACCGTGTCTACTGAAACACCTTCGCGAGTTGGCCGGTGGCTTGGAGAAGCGAGAGTTGCCCCTGCTGGCGGGCGAACTCGGCGTCGAGGAAGGCCACCCATTTGTCGTTCTCTTCGAGGCGAGCCTGCTCGATGTCGCGCAGCGTGGCGCGGCCCTCGTCTAATTTCGTTTGCAGAATTTGGAGCGACTCCTGGGCGAGCTGAAGATCGAGGCGCGCCACTTCGCGAGCGGCGTCAAGCTCGCGAACATCGCGGGCTTTTTGCAGCACGTCGGTGCGGACTTCCTGGCGCTTGTTCCCGAGGACGAGTTCCGCTTCGCTCAGCTGGCTTTTGGCCAATTTTATGTCGGCGAAGGTCTTCGAGCTGAAGACTGGAATGTGCGCGTCGATTCCAATGGTGACGTTGTTGCGTCGAAAGGAATTGGGGTTAAAGAATTCGTTGTAGTTGTTGAATTTGCCGAGCACCTGGTAGAGGCCGACGGCGCTGACCGTGGGCCAAAACTCGCCCTTCGCGCCTTTTAGCAGGTGTACGCGGGCATCGCGTTCCTTTTCCGCTTCGGTTACAAAGGGGCTCGTCTTGAGCGCAGCGGTGATCATGTCGGTCTCTTGTTGATCCAACGCGAACAATGTCTGCTCGGTCTCCACTTGAACTGACTGGCTGGATGTGCCCGTGAGATTCTCAAGCTGTTGAGTGAGAATCGCGTCACGTCCTTCCAGATGAATGATTCGCTCGCGAATGCGGGCGAGCGTCAACTGGCTGCGAGTGATCTCAATCGGCAGTTCCTGGCCGGCTTGGGTACGTTCGCGAGTGACGCCGGCAATCTTTTCGGCGCTGGCACCCTCACCGCGCAGCAACTCGAGCGAAGTTCGGACCTTTGCGAGTTCAAGGTAGGTGGTCGCGGTGCGGACGATCACGGCGTCGCGGGTGCGATCGAGATCGATCTTCTGGCTTTCCGCCCGGTCCTCAGCAGCTTTCAGTTGTCCGCGCAAAGGCAAATTAAAAATCGACTGCGTGTAGGACAGGCTGAAGAGCGCCGGGGCCGAGCCACCAACAGTCGCAGGAAAGCCGCTGGTATAAGCTGCACCAGAGCCGGTGTAAAGATTCGGCCGAAAATCGGCGCGGTTCACGCCGGCAGCGTTGAGCGCGACGGTATATTGCATTCGCGCGAGAGCAATTTCCCGGCTGTTCTGTAGAGCGAGCGTGACGGCCTGGCGCAGCGTGAGTTTGTCTGAATCCTGCGCACGAGCGAGGCCCGGAAAAAATCCAGTTCCGAAGATAACGAAACTGGCGACCATCGCGAGTAACAACCATCTCTTGTTATTCATATCCTTACTCATACCGGAGCGAATCCGTTGGATGAAGGCTAGCTGCCCGGCTCGCGGGCAAGTAGCCAAATAAGATGCCGGTTGAACATGAAACGACAAACGCCAGGACCACCGAGACCCACGATACGGGCACACGAATTCCTACCGCTTCTGGGATCACGCGCAAAACGAGATTGATCGCCACCGGAATCGAAACCGCAATCAAAATTCCAATCACAGCTCCGGTGCCGCTGATCAGAAAAGCCTCCATTAAAAATTGATAGAGGATCGCGTCGCGTGGCGCTCCTACAGCTTTGCGTATACCGATCTCGCGCGTTCGCTCGGTGACGGTGACGAGCATAATGTTCATGATACCGATGCCGCTGATTGTGAGCGCGATGAGGGCGATCACCACGAGAAGCACCGTCAAGGCCTCTGAAATCTTGCGGGCTGAATCGAGCAGGGAGGCAAGATTCTCCACGTCGTATTCTGCGCCGGGACGATGCCGGCCTGTCAGAACTTCCGCTACCTGCTGCGTCACGCCGGGAACGGCTTCCGGCGAGTCCGCCTGCACATATAGAGTACGGATATATTCCGTGCCCGTGTAGTAGGTCATCAAGCCGAAGGGGATGAGCACCGACTCGCGCGCGATTTCCGTCTCGCCGAATGTGGAAATCCGCTCGCGAAACACACCAATCACCGAGAAGCGCAGGTCTCCAACGCGAATCTCCTGGCCTACGGGATCCTGACGTGGAAAAACGCGTTCGGCTAGTTCCTGGGTGAGCAAGCAGACCTTGGAGTGGGTCATCATGTCGTCGGGATCGAAATAGCGCCCGCGAAAGACGACCAGGCGGCGAATCTGCTGAAAGCCGTCGGTGACGCCTACCAGTTTTACCGGCCGTTCGACGCCGGCGGCAACAACAGTCATCGGGATATCGCTCGCTCCTGCGACGACGGCAACTTGGGGAATCTGGGTCTTCATGGCTTCCATGTCGCCAAGCGAAATCTCGTCACCCAAGGTGAGACGCGAGGAATTATTGGAACGCGTGATGCCCGCATACACGAGGTTCGAGCCGACGCCTTCAATCTGGGTGATGATGTAGCGCTTGCCGGCAAGGGCCACCGTAACGACAAGAACGATGCATCCGCTGCCGATGATGACGCCGAGCATCGTCAATGCAGCGCGAAGTTTATTCGCGCGCAGCGCCTGAAGGGCAAGGTGCCAGGTCTCGTTCCAGTATTCGGATTTGTTTCGTAAGTTGGACATGGCAGCAATTCAGATTGGCCCGGACGAAGTCCCGGGAGCTATTTCGATTTCTCCAGGTGTTCCAGCCGCGTCTTCGTTTCCTTGCGAGTCGGGTCGAGTTGCAAAGCAGCGCGGTATTGTTCGGCCGCTTCGGCGCGTTTGCCCTGCGCCTCGTAAAGACGCCCGAGCCACTCGCGCGCGGCAGCATGCGAAGGCCAATCGCTGCGGTCGGGCGTGCTGGCGAGGTACGACTTCAAATCCTGTTCGGAATGCGAAGGATCAACCGCCGAAAGCACTCCATACACGCCGCGATAGTAAGCCAGGCGAGGATCGTTGGGATTTACGGACGCGGCTCCGTCAATAGCGGCCTTCAGATCAGAGGGCTTATTCTGCTTTACGTAGTAGTTGGCCGCGTCGAAATAGGGTTCCACGGTCTTGGGCTTCGCGGAAAGGGCCTGCTGGTATTCGCTTTCGGCGGCATCGTGTTTCTTGGCTACCTGGGCCTCGTAGAGGGCTCTCGCGAGATGCCCTTGGACCGTATCGATCGCAGCGATCGCTTCCACCTGGGCTTTGGCTTCGTCCTTATTGCCGCCGACGACCCACGGGGCGTCAATATCGAACTCCTCAAGGTCGCGGCGGGCCGCTATATTCAACGGGTTCGCGGCAACGGCGTCTTCAAATTCCTTCTTCACTTTCTTGGCCAGGAAAAAACTGCGCTCGCGGTCGGCTTTTCCGCCATAGGCGCGGCCGAGCCACAAATGGTAATCGGAGTTCTTGGAATCGAGCTCGACGGCTTTTTCGCCATTGGTGATGGCATTGTCGTAGTCATGCAGTTCGTAATAGCTGCGGCCGAGCCAGTAAGCGAGTTCGGCGTTATTCGGATTCGCGATCACTGCCACCTGCAATGTGGAAACGGCGCCCGAAAAGTTTCCGGAATTGTATTGGCGTATGGCGTTCTGGAGAGAGGAGGAAGCGTCCGGAGGAAAGCCGGATGCCACGGCGCGGCTGCTTGCTGCAAATTGAACGAGAAAAAGCACTGCGACCGAGACTGCCCACAACAGCTTGTGTCCGCGGTGCACTATATTTTAGCCTCCGTGGCTCGAACGTCCATGCCATCCTTCAACACCTGCATGTCGCCCGGCAGCACTACCCTGTCTCCGAGTTGCAGACCGCTGATCACTTCGTATTTTTGCGCACTGGCGATACCAACGGTGATGTCGCGGCGGTGGATCTTGTCGCCGCTGTAAACGAAAACAAAATGCTGGCCGTTGTCGTAGCGCACGGCGGCGCGCGGAACCACCAGCGCACCCTGGCGGGCATGGACGAGGATGTGGACGTCCACGTTGACATTGGGAAGCAATTCGAGTTTGTCGTTGTCGATTGAACAGAGCACTTCGCCGACGCTGCGAGCGCCTCGCGACACTACCTGTTTGGGAACCTGCTCGGTGCGGCCAGTCCAGGTCTGGCCGGGCTTCGCGTCCCACGCGACTTGCACAACTTGATTCGGTTCGAGCGCGCCAAGGTCGGGCTCGTCCACAAAAGCGCGGACGCGTACGTGGCGCAAATCCGCCATTTCGGCAAGGATGTCTCCCACTTTCACGTAGTCGCCCACGTGAACCGGAAGCGCATAGAGTGTGCCGTCAGAAGGCGCGACGACGGTGGCCGAGCGCAATTTTTCTTCGAGCGATTGCACCTGGGCCTGGGCTTCCTTGGCGCGCAGATCAGCGCGTTCTGCATCGCCTGTGGTTCGTTGCGCGAGTGCCGCTTTTTTCTGCTGGAGAGTTTCGAGCGTGGCGCGAGCTTGCGCGAGAGCGGCGCGGTTCTGTGCGACTTCGTATAGCGTGGCGGCCTGTTTGGCTGCGAGCTGCTCGAGCGCTTTTTGAGTTTGCTCAAGGTTGGCGACGTTGGCCTGGGCTTTGACGAGATCGCCGTTCAGCTGGGCGAGTTCGTCGGGCGGACCGCCGGCGCGCGAGTTTCGCAAATCCGTCTGGGCCGCCAGCAACTCCGCGCGTGCCTGCGAGAGTTGCGCGCGAATGTCGGAAGCATTCAGGGTGAGAACCAGCTGTCCGCGATGGATAGCTTGGCCTTCGGTAGCTTCGATTTTCTCTACAAAGGTGGGAAATTCGGCGCGGGCGATCGCTGGCGAAATGGGTTCCACTTTGCCATTACTGGAAATCGAAGCGCTTAGATCCTCGCGTTGGATGGGTACGTAGTGAACAACCGGCGCCTGGCCGCGGCTTGCCAGCAAGACGATGAGGACCAGCGCACCTAGCGCGACGGCCAGGGTGGGAACGAGCCATTTTCTCTTACCGTTGTCCGCCATCTTGGGCGGCGCTTGCGCGCGCAGCCTACCCCCAGAATCTCAAAATTGTAACAGACCCTTTCGAAGCTTGCCTACGGAAAGGCCGAAGGAGTGGCGCCGGGAGCACCAATGCGTACCTACGTACCTACAGGCTACCTATAAGAGATGCGCTACTCTAAGAATGGGATGCCGGTGGTGTTCGTGATCGCGACGGAGTGGAAGCTGCGCACGGCGCTGCGGGCGGAACTGCGTGAGCGTGGGACTGATGCGCTAGGAATAAATTCGGCGGAGGATGTGGGGCGGGCGTTGGCTGGTGGGGCGATGCCGGCGGTGGTGGTGCTGGAAGCGAATGCGGAGCTTGCCGGGGATCCGGCGATTCGGAGTCTCGTGAGGCGGGTGCCAACGGTGTTGGTAGCTTCGCGGACTGAGACTGTGGCGCTGCCGAGGGTGGCGGCTGTGTTTTACCGGCCGGTGCGGATTGGGGAAATTGTTGCGAAGGTGAGTGAGCTTTTGGAGCGTAAGGTTGCTTAGGTGGGTTAACTGGCCGCGGCCGAGCGTCGACGGCCGTGGGCATTGACGCGAGGGGTTGGCATTGCGCGTCGTGATAAAATTTACGGCATGAGCGAGACACCTCAATCACAAACGAAAGCGCCGGCGGCGCCGGCGAGTTCCGCGCCTTCTGCGACGAGCGCGACTGGGCAGACCGCGGGTCATCACTCGACGACCGGGACTGGGCCGAAAATCCATCGCGTTTGCATCGGGTGCAACAACATGTTTGAAGTTACGATGGATAACTACGAAGCGAAGCACTGCTCGACCTGCCACAAAGGCTAAAGCTTGAACCTGCCGGTCTGAAGACCGGCGCTACAAATGCTGACCACTCCTGATAGGCACTTGCCTGCCATATGAAAATCTACAACGAGGCGATTACCGTCCAGTCGAAGAGGGCGCGCGAAGTTTTCGATCTGACTTCGCAAATTAAAGCGGCGATGGAAAAGAGTACGTTTCGCGACGGCATCATTCTTGTGTCGGCGCTACATGCCAATGCGGCGGTGGTCGTGAATGACAATGAACCCGGGCTGCTGGAGGACCTCGAGGCGTGGCTCGGCGAAGTGGCTCCGGTGCGTGAAGACTTTAAGCATAAAGGGCGGTTCGAGAGTAATGCTGCCATTCATTTTCGGAGCCTCTTGCTGCATCACCAGGTGATTGTCGCGTTCACGGAAGGGCGGCTCGACCTAGGGCCCAATCAAGCCGTGCTTTTCATCGAACTTGACGGCTTACGACCGAAGCGAATCCTCGTCAAAGTAATGGGTGAGTGATAAGCCAGCGGGATTTAGGATTCCAGCTGGAGCCGGCGCGGAAATGTGTTGTCGTTGCCGCGATGTGCGGCTTCTCCGCGTGGCTCGAATGTTAGAATTGTATCTACATGAGCGCCGACCCCCTTATCTACGTGCACGATCTTTGCAAGGACTTCCGCACGTTTCGGAGGCGGGAGGGGGTGTGGGGCTCGATTCAGAATCTTTTCGTTCGCGATTACCGTACGGTGGCGGCGGTGGACCGCGTCGGGTTTTCGATCGAACGCGGCGAGATGGTCGGCTACATCGGTCCGAACGGCGCCGGCAAATCGACCACGATCAAGATGCTGACCGGCATCCTGGTGCCGACGAGCGGAGAGATCCGCGTCAATAATTACGTTCCCTTCCGGCAGCGACGGCAATATGTAAAGACAATCGGCGTGGTGTTCGGCCAGCGAACGCAGCTGTGGTGGGACATTGCGGTAATCGAATCGTTCAAATTGCTGAGGCGGATTTATGACGTGCCACAGCGCGATTTCGACGCGCGCATGGAACGCTTCAACGAAATCTTGGGCATCAACGACTACCTGCACACACCGGTAAGGAAACTTTCGCTTGGCGAGCGCATGCGTTGCGACCTGGCTGCCGCTTTGCTCCATAATCCGCCGCTGCTGTTTCTCGATGAGCCGACGATTGGCCTCGACGTGGTCGCAAAGGATCACATCCGGCATTTCCTGCGCGCAATCAATCGCGAATTCCACACCACAATTCTGCTGACGACGCACGACCTGGACGATATCGAGGAGCTTTGCCGCCGCATTATGATCATTGACCACGGGCGCGTGCTCTTCGACGGTCACCTTTACGATCTGAAGCAGAAGCTGTTGCGCACCAAGCAGATTAAATTTGCGCTGAAAGACCGCGACCAAGTGGCATGCCTGGAAGTTTTTGCGCGCGAAGGATTTGAAATCGAGACGGTGGACGAACTTACGTATCGCATCCGCTTCGACCGGGTGAAAATCGTAACCGCGGATTTGATTCGACGGATTCTCGCAGCTGTGGAAGTGCGCGACCTCTTAATCGAGGACGAACCGATCGAGGAGATCGTCAAGCGCATCTACGCGGGCGAGGCGCTGCCCGAGGTAACGGTGTGAACGGCTTCGCCGATGCGTTGGTGCCGTACGCGGAATTTGCGCGCGTTGGGTTCGTCAACATCCTCGCTTTTCGGCTGCGCTATTTCACCGGCATCATCACGTATTTTCTCAACGTGACGGTGTACTACTTCATTTGGACGGCGGTTTTTCACAGGGCGCAATCGATTGCAGGGTTCAGCCTGCCGCAGATCATTACGTACGTGAGCGTCGGCTGGATGATTCGCTCGTTCTACTGGAACACGATTGACCAGGAGATGGCGTATGAGGTGATCGAAGGCAAGATTGCGATGGATTTGATCAAGCCGGTTTCGATTCAGTGGATGTGGATCTGCCGGGCGATGGGAGAATCGGCGTTTCGTCTTGGACTGCTGACGCTGCCAACGGCGATCGTGGTGGCGTTTGTGTTTCCAGTGCAAGGACCGGCTTCGCGTGAGAATTTCGCGCTATTTCTTGTGAGTGTACTGGGCAGCTTCTTCTTGATGGCCGCGATTAATTTCATGATTGGGACGTGCGCGATTCCGTTGAAATCGATTCTGGCTTTGATTCGTGCGAAATACTGGCTGATCGAGATGCTCTCTGGGCTCTTGATTCCGATTTCATTTTTCCCCGATGCGGCGCAAAAAATCATGGCGCGACTGCCGTTTGAGTACATCGCCTTCGTGCCGTTGCAGATTTACCTTGGCAAGCTCGACCGGGCAGCGGCTCTTCGCGCGCTCGGAACGCAATGGCTCTGGGTAATCGCGATGCTGGCGCTGGCGCATTTCTGGTGGGAGCGGGCGTCGCGGAAGATCACAATTCATGGCGGGTAAGCGATGAGTTCGTTCCCGATTAGCACTCCGATGAAAGAAAAGACCGGTGCGGCAGCGCTTGCCGCAGGCGCGAACCGGCACGCGCTGCTTTTCGCAGATTATTTCACTCAATACGCGAAGGTGCGGATCGGGTATCGCGGAGACTTTATCGTTAGCCTGCTGACCAGTTTCGCGGCGACGATTTTTCAAATCGCTTTTGTGATTGTGCTTTTCGAAAAAGCGCCGCAATTGGGCGGCTGGCGCTTCGAGGAAGTTCTGTTCCTATACGGATTCGCGCTTGTTCCTTACGGACTCTTCAACGTGATCAGCATGAATCTCTACGATTTCGGCAACAACTACATCATCGAGGGAAAGTTCGACCGGATTCTTTTGCGCCCGGTCTCGTCGCTATTCCAGGTGCTGTTCGAGACATTCCGGATCGAGTCGTTTCAGGAAGTCGCCACGGGAATTTTCTGCATGGTATGGGCAGCCCATAGGCTCGGGATTGTTTGGACGCCCGCGAAACTCGCGATGCTGCTCTTCTTTGGAATTTGCGCAGGCATCATCTATATTTCAATTTTTCTGATGCTCAGCACCGTCTCCTTCTGGTTTGAGGACCGCATCGGCGTTCATCCGCCCGTGTGGAACGTAATCGCTTTCGGCCGCTACCCGCTCTCGATCTACAGCCCAGTGGTGCAATTTTTCCTGTGCTGGGTAGTTCCGTTCGGGCTCGCGTCGTTTTATCCCAGTGTGAAACTGCTCGGCCGTGCCGTTACGCCGGAATATGCGCCGCTTGTACCGGTGGTTGCTGTGGTGTTTCTTACGCTCTCCATTTCTCTTTGGAATTTCGGCACACGCCACTATTCATCGACCGGGTCGTAACCGAGCCATCTCGAGGGAATCCACCACGCCCAAGCAGCTTGCTTACCTGTAACTTTTGACAGTTCCATCCGTTTAGCCAGTTCGGTAGCCTTCGAGCGAAACCAAACACACTAATCGTGAGGCGGAAAGTTAAACCGCGCGGCGAGATTGGAGAAGTGGTACGCTCAGGGCCTCAACCTTGCAAGAAAGACGTCCAGGCACCAGGGACGTGCGATATCCGAACGAATTCGCGTTCGGCGGGGTTGTGTATTTGACAGCACGCCAGTTGAAGATGGACACATTAGTTGGCCGTTGAGACCGCTTTGGCGATCGGGAAGTTCGAGGTACCCGACAGTTCCCGACCTGCCTGCTCATGATCGGTCAAGCCACTCAAAGTGTGAATTTCTGAACAGATTCCTACCGGGACGAGCACTACAGGTAAACGGAGGCGGAATTGTCGATGAGTGTCTTGCGATCCAATGATTTGCGGCAAAATCAGCCCGGCGAGAATCGATTCAACTGGAAAATCGCGCCTGTCCTGATGCTGTTTCACGTGGGCGCAGTGGCCGCACTCTTCTTCTTCACTTGGAGTGGACTCTTCACCGCGATTTTCTTGCACTGGGTGATGGGCGGGCTCGGACTCGGCGTGTGTTATCACCGGCTGCTCACCCATCGTTCCTACGCGACACCCAAGTGGTTCGAGTACTTTCTGACGATTTGCGGCGTGACGGCGATGGAAGGAGGTCCGCTGGTGTGGGTGGCCACGCATCGCAAGCATCACCAATTCGCGGACAAGGATGGCGATCCGCACTCTCCACGCGATGGCAGGTGGTGGTCATACGCGGGCTGGATCCTGATGGGCAATACCTTCCGCCAGGACGTTGCAACGCTCAAACGCTATGTCCCCGATCTGGCCGAGGACAAATTTCACGTGTGGCTGACGGAGTGGCATCTCACGCCAACGATTATTCTGGGACTGGTCCTGTTCGCGATCGGTGGATTCCGCCTGGTGTTGTGGGGCACTTTTTTGCGCACCGTCGTGGGACTCCATTCGTCTTGGATCGTCAACATGTGCGCGCATATTTGGGGGTCGCGGCGGTTTGAGACGCGAGACGCATCAACCAACAATTGGTGGGTTGCTATGTTGAGTTTCGGAGATGGGTGGCATAACAACCATCACGCCTACCCGGTCTCG
>Ga0307477_10003117_pt1 | contig 12462 bp, 6 predicted proteins | sample atmos_gasesECM2C_FD_203316 | JGI IMG/M metagenome (GOLD analysis project Ga0307477, IMG submission 203316) | Hardwood forest soil microbial communities from Morgan-Monroe State Forest, Indiana, United States - atmos_gasesECM2C_515 | ecosystem: Environmental > Terrestrial > Soil > Temperate...
GACTCTGCCGCTCTAACCGCTGAGCTATAGGACCGCCTTTAAGCTGATTAACCACAGGTAACAGGTTAAACGTTTTCGGAAATCAGAAATCCTTATCGAGTCGCGTCACGGTAGTCGTCAGTTTGGTTCCTTTTGTAAAGTGGCTGTAGAGCGTCCGTCCTGATACCTAAGCGTAATCGAGCTGCTCTGGTCCATGAACCCGCTGTCGGCAGAGCTTGTATCGGTATGCATGCGGTGCCGTGCTGCTACGCAGCGTCACTTTATCCTTGACAGATTGTATTTATGTGATTAAATCTTGGTCCCTACGAAGCATTCCCCCGATTGTCAGAGTTCATAAGCACTAAACTTCCCCGGTTCGAGCGGATTTAGACCAACGGCGACACTCCAGATTCGAAAAACGTTGAAAGCCGTTTTGTGATCGCGGAATCCTCGATCAGGAGTAGCGGGCGGCCCTCAGCACCGGCACCCTTCGACCGAAAGAGGAGATATCACAATGAAAAAGTTCAATTTCGTGGCAGCGGCGCTGGCGTTTGGCACGTTGTTGATGCCGGTTCGAAGTGCGGCGCAGAAGGATTCGCTGACCACAGCCTTCTTCGAAAAAAACGGAGTGGCTCCGCGAACCTCGGCGAAATTACGCACTTCGGTCTTCGACAGAACCATTTCGATCAAGGAGTTGAACAGGGGCACGATCGAACGCGTCTACTACGGGTACGGCGCGCAGCGCATCGACGCCAATGGTACGAAAACCAAGTATCACATCAGAGACGGTCATATCGAGGAGGAATATGGCGGCGTGCCAAGGATGCTCATAATCTATGACTGGCACGGTCGCGCCTACATTTGCGTTGACAATGTCGGCGACCTGGATGAAATCGGTGACGCCGCGGGTACCTGCCCCTATGAGGTGGTGGCCACAGCGCAAGGCAATCACATGAGGGAAAAATAAATGTCAGTTCCGAACAACCTTAGCCAAATACCCTGGCTCTCGGCCGCGTACCATGAACTGCTTGCTGGCGTCGGTCGCCTTGGATCGATAGATGTACACGGCAAAGCTGTGCCAGCACATGATACGGAAGGCCACATCGTGAACAATCCGCGCATCCTTGAATACTTCGCGGCGACCGAAAAGAAAGGAAAAGGGCAGTGGGCAGAAACCGACTCCTGGTGCTCGGCCTTCGTCAACTGGTGCATGCGACAGGCAGGCATTCCCGGCACGGGGAGCGCGATGGCACGATCGTGGCTGCACTGGCATGGGGGTGAGAAACTGGATCAGGCGCGTATCGGTGCGGTGGTGGTATTTCCACGCGGGTCCAATCCAAAGCAAGGGCACGTCGCGATGGTCTGGAGCAGTGACGATGATAATCTCGAAGTGCTCGGCGGGAACCAGGATGCGCATGTGGCTAGCCATCATAGGGCGGCCACTTCCAGCCATGTGTCGATTCACCCGAGAAAGGCGAGCACCGCGCTGGGATTTTTTTGGCCGAAAAGGTTTTACGGTGTGAAAGCAATCAGCCAGACCGCCTCAACCGGGGATGGGATGACCATGCTGATCCTGAGGGGCATTGCAGGACATTACGCTCATCGGGATTGGCCGCGTGGAGCGTTGGACGAACCACCCGCGCTCGAATACGCCAAACGCAGAGACTACCAAGGCCGCGTTTTGGATGTGGCCGGTGCGACCGGTGCGCACTCCCCGCAGACTCAAATGGCTCTGGCGGAGTTTCGTAGCGATGAGTCGGTTGCGGCTCTCTATGGATTTTCAGGTGGAGGCTACAACGTGCTGCATATCATCCATGCCCTAACGGCCGCTGAACGCAAGCGCCTGCGACTGGTTGTCGTGCTCGGCGCGCCGAAAAATCCCGAACATTTGTACGAAGGACCGTGGGAGTTGGTTTATCGACACGATCCGCCGGGCGGCCACATGGCGGGGCCACGCGCCCTGCTCGAGAGTTTGCCTTAATTCGCAGCGCGAGCGCTACAGTCACGCGTTTGCGGCCTCGTCCACGAGAGGTTTTTAGCATTTTCGCTTTTGTTTCGCCATTGCGCAAACGGGTCCGTCCGCTGGTGCTACCTGTGATCTCTACCTGTGTTAAGGGTAAGACGAAGCACGCTCTTCGAATTGCCTTAAGCTGTTGTATTTTGTATGCGCGTTAGGTTGACACGGAAGAGGTCGATAGTTCGAATCCATTCGGGCCTACCATTCTTTTATCCCCTGCTCATGCGGATTTCCAGATGCGATGTCCTGAGCCCTCCTAGCGGCGCCCGACAACGACGATCATGAAGGTGCCGGGCTTGGCTGCCGGGCGAGTTCCTGGTTTCGCTTCCTCAAACTCAGCTGTGGGCAAATAGACCTTGTGCTTCTCCGGGTCGACGTCCATTGTTTTGGCGCCTACGGCAGTAGTCACTACTTGCTGGATCTCGAACTTGCCGTCCGCAGTCTCTCCCGCAATGTGAAGCTTGCCGTCGCGGCAACTCGCGAAGGCCTGATGACCTTCGAATTTCGTGGCGTCGACGCCGGCGCTGATCGGCAGGTCAGCGACCACCTTGCCATCGTCCGTGCTCATCACGATCATCTTTTGCGGATTGCGACATCCGACAAAAAGCCGATGCTTCTCGATGTCGATCGATAGCCCCACGGGTGTGCCGCCAGGAGCGACAGGCCAGTGCGCCAATACTTTTCTGGCCTTAAGGTCTACGACTGCTACCTGATTCTTGTCTTCCAAATTGATATAGACCTTGCCGGCGCCATCGGCGGCGAGGAACTCGGGTTTGCCGCCCAATGCAATATCAGGATCGAGGGATCCGGTTTTCGGATCGACGTCGGGCTTAAGCGTCATCAGGACGCCGTCATCGCCCGAAACGACGAGTACCTGGCCGCTGGCTTTGTCGTAGATGATGCCGTCCGCATCGGGGTGCGCCTTGATCGTTCCCAGGACAGCATTGGTTTTGAGATCGAAAATTACGACTGCGCCCTCTCCGTCGCTGATGAATCCTCGTCCGACCTCGGGAACCAGGGCGACACCATGATTGTGCTTCTGGCCGGGAACGTCGCCGAGAATCTTGCCGGAATCGGCGTCGATGACCATCGTGTGAGTGCTTCTGGGAACGTAGAGCCGGTTCGTCTTGGCGTCCAAAGTGATGTAGTCCATGCCGCCGTCGCCGCCGATATGAAAGGTCTTCTCGACCGCCCATGTGTCCTGCGCATCAGCGGGGATGCTAAGCGCAAAGGCGAACAATGCGATGAGAAAGCCAGCCAATACATTCCGAGAGTACATTTGAGATCCTCCAGTTGTTTGCGGAAACCGTTCAGCGTAATGCTACCGGGTGAATATGAAAACTACCTGAAGGGAAATCGGAAACCGCGGCTGGCTGCCATCGCTGTCGATCGGTAACCGAAGCGATGGCGAAATTCTCAAGCTGAACGATTACACAATATCCCATTTGTGATCCCGCGACGAAGAGAGCATCATTCCCTGTGCGATAGCAATTGAGAAGGGACCACGGAAAAATGACTTCTGTTCTCGTGCGACTGCGTCGTGCTTTGACTCTCCTGCTGTTGGTGACTGCAGCCTGCATTTTCTCGGGCGCCGCCGAAGCTCCCAAGTTGATTGAAAAGGATGGGCGCTGGGCGCTCCGAGTCGATGGCCAACCCTACTTGATGCTCGGAGGGCAGGTGCATAATTCCAGCGCCTGGCCTTCGGAACTGCCGAAGGTCTGGAAGGCGCTCGCCGAATTGCACGCCAATACCGTCGAAGCTCCCGTTTATTGGGAGCAGATTGAGCCGCAGCAAGGCAACTTCGATTGGGGCAATGTCGATCTGCTGGTGAAGGGGGCGCGCGAGCACAATCTGCATGCGGTGCTGCTCTGGTTTGGGACGTGGAAGAACGGCAACATGCATTACGTCCCGCAATGGGTGAAGACCGATCGCAAACGGTTTCCGCGGGTGATCCGGGCCGACGGAGAACCGATTGATGTGCTCTCGGCCAGTTCTCGTTCCAATCTCGAAGCCGACAAAGCTGCGTTTGTCGCCCTCATGCGCCACCTTAAGGACCTCGATGGAACAGAGCATACGGTGCTGATGGTTCAGGTGGAAAACGAGTCTGGCATCGTCGGCAGCGTGCGCAATTTCTCTCCGGACTCAAACAAGGATTTTGCGGGACAGGTTCCGGCGGACATGCTGGCCGCAGCGCACAAGCAGGGCGGCACCTGGAGTGAGGTATTCGGCGGCGACGCCGACGAATTACTTCAGCTTTATCATCAGGCGCACTACCTCAATGAAATCGCAGCGGCGGGGAAGGCCGAGTTCGATATCCCGCTCTATATGAACGTGTGGTTGAGCTATCCTCCGGCGGAATTGCCGGAGCGTCGTTTGGCGATTCCGGGCATTCAGTATCCGAGCGGAGGGGCAGTGCAGCGGTGGGTAGGCCTGTGGCGCACGCTGGCTCCGTCCATCGGCGCGATTGCTCCTGATATTTATGGGGACGATGCAGGTTTCGTTCGCGACGTCCTTGCCGCTTATCACCGTCCGGACAACCCTCTGCTCGTTCCCGAGATCGGAAGGTCGGACGTTTTCGCACGCTACGACTTCCTGGCTCTGGGCGAAGGTGCGATCGGAATAGCGCCGTTCGGCGTCGATCCACACGGCTGGAATATCCTCGGCGATGTGCCGGCCGCCGCGCACGCCAGGAATTTTGCGCTACTCGCTCCGATGGTGAGGGAGATCGCGAAACTGAACTTTGAAGGCAAACTGAAAACTTCGATGGAAGAAGTTGGTCGCGCCCAGCAGGAACTGGATTTTGGCCCTTGGCAGGCGACCATCGCCTACGGATTTCCTCAACATGATGGCGGCCGTCCGCCGGGGACCAATGACGCGCACGGTGTCGCCCTAGTCGCGCAACTCGGGCCGGATGAATTTCTGGTTACGGGCGTGGATGTGAGCGTCAGCTTCCATGTTCCGGGACGCCTGCCGGGAATGCGTATGCAGATCCTCTCGGCAGAAGAAGGTTCGTATCAAGACGGAGTCTGGAAGCCCATGCGTCTGTGGAACGGCGACGAAACGGATCGCGGCTTACAGTTGCATGGCGACGATCCCGCTGTCGTGCGAATCAAGATCGGCAAATTCTAAATACGTAGTCCAGTGCGTCCGCGGCATCAAGCGGAACAAAGGTGTGTTCTGCCTGACGCGCTGTCTATTCTCACACACGGTGGCGAGTCAATCCTGACTCCAAAAGATTCTGTGGCAGATTGGAAGATCCGTTTGGTTAGTGCCGTGCTTCTCAATTTGCAGGACGGGATTCAGGGTTTATAGTTCACTGTCCCAGCCGCGAGGAGATATGAAGCGGGCGTCGGTCGTAGGAGTGCGTGCGGCAATTGCCGCTGCTGCGAGTGCCTCTGTTCTGGTCGGGGTGGCAGTCATCTGGCGCGGTTCGGAGGCGATTCGTACCGCCACTAAGCAGGTTCGCGCAGAACACGAATTTGCGCTTACGGTTCAGCCCTATGCTCCGGCGACCAACCTTGGCTTCGAGGTCGTCAGCTCTCCCCAGATTTTCCTGCAGGCAGCGCGTTTTCAGGATCATCTTTTCATCGCCGGACCCGCAGGGTTGCTTGAGTACGAACCCAACGGCGTCCTGCTGCGACAATATTCCGTTGGCAGCGATTTGCCGGGTTCTCCGGTCGTCACACTTGCCCAAGCTGTCCTTTCGGACTCACACGAACCGGAACTGCTGGCTGCGACTGCAAGTGACGGGATTCTCGCGTTCAACGGAAGGGCATTCCGTCAGATATTACCCGCGAACGCCGAGGCTCGTGCCATCAATGCCATTCTGCCAGTTCCTTCCGGGCATCTTCTGATTGGAACCAGGAAGCGCGGCGTGCTGGTTTATGACGGAAAGCAGATCAGTGTCCTGCATCCTGCGCTGGATGAGATGCATGTAACCGTCCTCGCCGGCAACGAGTCGGACCTGTGGATCGGAACTCTGGATCGCGGCGTCATCCACTTTCACGGAGGCCAGGCCGAGACCTTTACTGAAGATCAAGGACTGCCCGACACAGACGTGCAGTCACTCGCGATCACGGGCGAGAGGACATACGTGGGTACAGTTTCCGGTGTGGCTGTATTCGATGGCGGGCGCTTCTCGCGCGTGCTGGCTCCTGGTGTTTTTGCAACGGCCCTGTTTCCGACGTCCACAGATCTCTATGTCGGATCCGAAGATCAAGGCGTGTTGGTGATTCCGCTTGAGGGACGTCGTCCAAACCCTGGCCTGGGGCGAGGAAGTGACTTGGCAGAAGTGCGCCAACTGTTTGACTCAGGCGGTTCCGTATTTGCCGTCGCCCGAAACGGACTCTACCGTATGAAAGCTCATGGGTTCGGTTGGGAGCGAGTACTGGCATCAGGAACCGCGGTACTGAGTGACCGGAGCATCTCGGCGCTAGCAGCCGATGCGAGCGGGCAGCTATGGATTGGCTACTTCGATCGCGGGCTTGATCTGCTCGCCTCCGACCAGCGCCGCGTTCGTCATGTCGAAGACGAGCATGTCTTTTGCGTAAATCGCATTCTGCCGGACAGGAAGACGGGCGCCATCAACGTCGCGACCGCGAACGGATTGGTGCGCTTCAACGATTCGGGCGGTGAGCAGCAGATTCTGACGCGGAGTGACGGCCTGATCGCCGATCACGTCACCGACGTTGCTGCCTATCGGGGAGGCTTGGCCCTGGCTACTCCGGCGGGCCTTACATTCCTCGATGCCAGTGGCGCACACAGCATGTACGCCTTCCACGGCCTGGTGAACAATCACGTATATGCGCTCGGCGTCTCCGGCGACGAGATGATGGCTGGCACCTTGGGCGGGCTGTCGCGTCTGAATCAGGGCGACGTGAAGTTTAACTACACGACTTCTTCTTCGAACCTGAAGCATAACTGGATTACTTCCGTTGTTCCAGTCGGATCCGAATGGATGGTCGGCACCTACGGCGCCGGCGTACTCGCCTTGGATTCATCGGGGCATTTTCATTCCTTCGAAACGGCGTCGGGGCCGCTGGAGATAAATCCGAACGCGATGCTAGTCACGCAAAACTACGTGCTGGCGGGGAGCCTGGGACAGGGCCTGTATCTTTACGACCGTCAATCCGGCCGCTGGTCGGTGATCCGCAACGGCTTGCCCTCGCTCAACGTCACCGCATTTGCTGCCTCCAACGGCTACATCTTTATTGGCACCGACAACGGCCTGGTCCGCATACCAGAGCAGAACCTGCACTCATGAAGAATCTGCTGCTATCCCTCGTAGTTGCGCTACTCGGTCCCTCTCTGCTGTTCGGCGATGCGGGAGTGCTGATCCCGCGCGACAAGCAACAGCCGAATCCGGCGATCCTCTCGCTCGAGGAGATGGAAATCACCATACGCATCGACAATGGTGACGCGCGGGTCTTCGTGCGGCAAGTGTTCGCGAATCATACCGGCCGCATCGAGGAGGGGAACTACTTGTTTGCGCTTCCTGGTCATGCGACGATTTCTGATTTTGCGACTTGGGACGGTCCGGTTCGCCTGCCTGCCGTCATTCTGGAACGCAAGCGCGCCGAAGAGATCTACAACCAACTGAAGCAGCAATCCATCGATCCCGGTCTGCTGCAGATGGGAGAGCGCGGTTCGGAGGAAGCCAAGCGCACCTCGGTGTTCAGCGCGCGCATTGTGCCGATCCCGGCCTTCGGGACGAAGCGGCTCGAGATCGAGTATCACGAGTCGATCCCCGTAGAAAATCTGAAATCATACTTCGGCATTCCGCTGCGGCCGGATGCGTACTCTGCACAGGCCGCCGCGCATCTGCGCATCAACTTCGAACTCCACTCAGCGCACCCGATCCGTAATTTCCAGGCGCCGGCCAAGACGTTTCCGCTGCAATTGGATCAGAACACGCCTCATCTCCTGCAGGGGCACTTCGAAGGGCAGAACATCAATCTCGGGGAAGATTTTGTCGCTACATACGATGTCGATCCGGCCGCGGCTGACACGTTGCAACTCCTGACCTACAGAAACCCGGTCAGCGGCCAGCCATCGCCGACGGAAACGGCCCCGGTCCGCAACACGAACGAACCCGGATTCTTCGAAGCCCAGGCGTTGCTTGGCTTCGGAGCGAACCCGCCCGTCGCGGACAATTCAGCGACCGGCGCTCCGAAGACGGTCATTGCCTTGTTCGATACCTCGCTCTCCATGCAGTGGGACAAGCTGGAGCGCAGCTACCAGGCTCTTGAAACTCTAGTGCACTCACTGCGGCCGACCGACCACTTCGGACTGGTACTGTTCAACAGCGAAACACAGATTGTGCCGGTGGCCTCGGCGGAGCAAGCCAACATCCAACACGCGATCGATGCCGTTCGCGCCAGCCGTTTACGTGGTGGCACTGATCTGCAGGCTGCGCTGAAGGCTGGACTGGAACAGTCCGCGTCGCCCGGGGCAAGCAATACTTATCTGGTCATTCTCAGCGACGGCGGGGCGACACGTGGCCCCATTCTAAATGGCAAGCTCGCCGCGTGGTACGCATCGGCATGGAAGCAACTTCCCGACACCCAGCGACCCCGCACTTACATTCTCGCCGTCGGCGACGATGCCAATCTGCCTCTGTTCCGCCTGCTCGCGCAGCAGGACGGATTGCTTGGACACGTGCTCTCGACCGAGCCCATGGAGTTCAAGCTGAATTCCTTCCTGTCGAAGATCGGCCGCAGTCCGGTTGGGCAACTGGATCTCTCGATCAGTCCAGGTGATGCGGTTCATGCTGTTTACCCGCTGCAAGCGGCAACCTTCTCGGGATCGGTCGCGTCGTGGGTCGGGCAGTATGACAAGCCGCAGGAAAGCGTCAGCTTCACCGTTCATGGCGTTCGCGATGGAACTCCAGTCCAAATTCCAAGGAAGACCAGCCTGCCGAAAGAAGCTTCCGATCATCCACAGTTGCCGCGGCTCTGGGCTCGCGCCCGCGTCGACGCTCTGCTCGAAAAGATCGAACGCGATGGCGAAGATCAGGCAACCATCGACGAGATCATCCGTCTGGCGCGCAAATACAAATTCGTTACACCGTACACGTCATTTCTAGCTGTTCCCCGGGCGCTGCTGCGGCCTCGGGTGATCCGGCCGGGTGATCCCATTCTTCGAGTCAAGACCGACGAGTCGATCGTCTCCGTCATTGCGGTTTTTCCGTTTGGACTCGTGCAGCCGCTTCGGCATTTATCTTCCGAGGACGTGTGGCAGACGCGTTTTCTCGCTCCGACCGACATGCAGGATGGAACGTACACGGTGCGGCTGATCCTTCGTGATCAAACCGGTCATACCTATCGCGAATCGAAGACATTCGTGATTGCGAGCAAACCGCCCGTGGTGCAGGTGAAGCTCGACCGCAAGCGATTTCAGCGCGGCCAGAGCATCGTCATGAAAGTCAGCGCGTCTGAAACCACACGGACGTTAGTTGCGCGCATGGATGGTGCCGCCCCCGTTCCACTCCGCTGGGACGCCAAGTCCGGAGCCAATACCGGCGCGCTGACGATTCCCGAGCAGATGATTCCCGGAACCTACAAACTGACGGTTACGGCGGAAGACATCGCCCACAACATTGGGACACAGGAGGTGCAGGTTGAAGTACTTCCTTGATTCATCGACCAATCGGACTCGGCTGCTATTGGTCGGAGCCCTTGTTCTCTCGGTGAGTGTAACTCTAGCCGCGATGGCTGAGCTGCCCTCCTGGATTCGTAACGTAGAAGCGAACACTGCGATTGAAGCGGCTTTCTTCCGCGTGATGTCGCTGCCGAGCGGGGCCGTCGCGTTCCGGCGCCCTCCGAGCGAGACTCGCCCGGCTCTCGGAGAATTAATCAAAGGGCAACCCCGCAATGCAGAGCTCTATTCTTTGCGGGCACTCGAAGACGAACAGCAACTTGATTTCGCAGCGGCAGAATCCGACTGGAAAGCGTACGTTGAGAATTCGTCCGACAAAGTCGGTGCTCAACTGTCTCTTGCCGATTTCTATCACCACCGGCTACGGCCTGCCGATGAGATCAAGATACTTTCCCTGGTCGCGACGGCGCCGCCAATCGCGTCGGAAAAACTAACTCCTCCTGCTCAGCAGCGAAGCTGGCAGACCTTCGAGCGAATCTTCACCCTGATTCAGGATCAGGCTCTTCCGAAAGAAGTTTCGATCACCCAGTATCGCGCCTGGATTTCGCGCTATCCCAAAGAGCAATCGCTGTACGCTCGTTTTTTGGAATTCCTGGTTGCGCAGAAGGAGTACTCGGCGGCCGGACAATTGATCAGCGACTATCGCAAGCAATTTCCCGACGATCAGATCTTCCCCGTGAAGGCCAAGGCGATCGTGGAGTATCGGCAGGGATCCGTCCGTGAAGGATTGGCCGTCTACGAGCAGAGTTTTCAGCCGCTCTGGGATCCGCAACTGGTGAAGAGCTATTTCGATCTTCTGCGCGATACGCAGAACCTGCGCAAGTCCCGTGACGACGCCCACGGCGCGCTGTTGGCCAACCCTCAGGATCTTAACGCCACGGCGCGTCTCTTCTATTACTACCAGCAGCAAGGCAAGAACGACGCGGCACAACAGGCGATCGCCGATTTTCGCTCGCGCAAGGAAGCCGCCAAGGCGGCGTGGACTTCACAGGAACTTTACATTTGTGCGCGGTTGTTAGAAGACATTCACTCGTATCCAGAGTCGGCCCGCTATTACTTCGCTCTATATAACAGCAAGGAATTGCCCAACGCGCAGGAGACTGCAATCGCCGGCCTCACCGGCCTTCTGCTGACCGCGCCGGAGACTCCCATCCGCCTCGGCTCCGGCGAACTATCGATGTATCGCGATATTGCGACGCTCGACCAGGGGCCCGGGTATCTCAATGGAATTCTCTCGCTGATCCTGAACACAACGCAGCCGGCAAATCAGTACGCGGATGAAGAGCAGCGCGCCGTGCCTTACTTCCATCGGTCTCGCGCCGCCGAACTGCTGGCATTACTCGATAACAAGTTCCCGAACGCCACCCGTCGCGCCGAATTGCATGCTCAGTTGCTCGAGTTCTATGCCAACGCCGGGGAGAGTGACGCAGCCATTCAGGGCGGCAAGCACTTTCTAACGAACTTTCCCAAGGCTCCGCAGCGCACGGCTGTCGCTCTGCTCATGGCGGACGCTTACGCACGCAAGAACAATACGAAAGATGAATTTGCCATCTACGACTCCGTTCTCCAGGAATTAGCTGCGAGCGCGCAGAACGTTCCGCTGGGTGCGGCCGGCGCTTCCTACGGCTCGTCCTCCTCCGCTCCGGCTTGGGCATACCAGAATGAGCACACCGACGAGGTGGAAGGAGACGCGGGGGGAGAAGGTGAATCCGGTGAAACTCCACGAGGAAACGCCACCCCGCAAAGCAGAGTCAGCCAATCGTTCCAGCTAGGCAAGAGCACTACTCCGGAACGGCAGACCGGCGCCCGGTCTCCAGAATATGCGCGAGTGCTTGAGCGCTATCTAGCGCGGCTCGTCGAGATGAAACAGATCCCCGCGGCTCTAGGCGTGTTGCGCCATGAGATCGATCGCAATCCGGACGACCCTGGACTTTATGAACGGCTCGCCACATTCCTCGATCAGAATCGTTTGGGATCGCAGCAGGAAGAAGTCTATCGCCTGGCCATGTCGCGGTTCCCCGACAAGTCCTGGTACGACAAGCTCGCCCGATTCTACCTGCGGCAGAAGAGAGACAGCGAATTTGAACAACTGATGCGCGAGGCGGTTGCCAGCTTCAAGGGCAGCGAACTCGAGCAGCACTTCAATGATGTTCTCGGCGGCGGACCGGTGATGTATCTGCGGCTCAACCTTTATGCGCACCAGCGGTTCCCGCACAATCCGGTGTTTGTGCGGAATCTTCTGGGTACGTATCAATCCCCTAAAACCTACAATCAGGCGGCTTGGGAAGCACTGCTCCGGCAACACTGGTTCGAAGATGCGATGCTGCGGAATCGTTTTTTCGAATACTTATCCAGAGGCGGCAAACTGGAGGCGGAGCTCAGCGCGCTCCATGATGTCGCGCCTGACGCAGCAAGCTGGGAAAAGAATCCCGCCGCGGCTAACTTCCTGGCGTATGCAAATTTGTGGCGCTCGCATTTCGAAGACAGCGCTCCGGTCCTGAAGTCGCTGGCTGCGCAATATCCGGCTGAACCTGAGATCGCGAGCGTCGCATCGTCAGTGTATCGCTCGCTGGCGTATTTCGAGCCTGCCGACACCGCAGTTGCCGCAAAGATTCAGGACAATTTGTTGCAGGCGAATCCGACGGATACTCAAACCATGGCGCGCATCGGCGACATTTACGCTGATCGCGAGCAGTTCGGCCAGGCCGCGCCTTACTGGGAGAGGATCCCGCAAGTCTCGCCCGGGCAGTCTTCCGGATATCTCGAAGCTGCCACCATCTATTGGGATTACTTTGATTTCGACAGTGCGC
>Ga0307477_10003118_pt1 | contig 12461 bp, 5 predicted proteins | sample atmos_gasesECM2C_FD_203316 | JGI IMG/M metagenome (GOLD analysis project Ga0307477, IMG submission 203316) | Hardwood forest soil microbial communities from Morgan-Monroe State Forest, Indiana, United States - atmos_gasesECM2C_515 | ecosystem: Environmental > Terrestrial > Soil > Temperate...
GTCGGCGCCTCGGCGCTCGCACCGGACCTGCGTTACGCGGCGGAGAATCTCGGGGTGCGCGGCTGGCTGTGGTGGCGCCGGGTGGCCCTGCCTTCGGTGTTCCCCTTCTACGTGACCGGGGCGATCACCGCCTCGGGCGGCTCATGGAACGCGAGCGTCGCAGCGGAAGTCGTAAGCTGGGGTCAGCAGAAGCTGACCGCGCACGGAATCGGCGCCTACATCCAGGAGGCGACTGCCCAAGGGGACTTTCAGCGCACGGTGCTCGCTATACTGGTGCTGAGCCTGTTCGTCGTCACGCTGAATCGGCTGTTCTGGCGGCCGCTCTATGCGCGCGCCGAGCGCAAGTTCCGCATAAGCTGAGGGACAGCGACTTGAGGAGACGCCCGTGAACGCCAGCGCTGCCGCCCTGAACCTCGCTCCGCTCCTCGACGTGCAGGGCGTGAGCAAGTCCTTCCGCAAGCCCGACGGCGACGAGCTCGTGGTGCTCGAAGACGTCAATCTGACGGTCCGCCCTGGAGAGATCGTCGGGTTCCTGGGGCGCTCGGGCTGCGGAAAGTCGACGCTGCTGCGGGTTATCGCCGGACTCGACGAGCCTTCCCGGGGCGTGGTCGGCTATCTCGGCCAGCCGGTCGGCGGCCCCGCGGCCGGCATGGCCATGGTGTTCCAGAGCTTCGCGCTGTTCCCCTGGCTCACCGTACTCGAGAACGTGCAGCTCGGGCTCGAGGCGCTGCGCATGCCGGAGCCCGACATGCGACGCAGAGCGCTGCAGGCCATCGACCTCATCGGCCTCGACGGCTTCGAGTCGGCGTATCCACGCGAGCTTTCCGGCGGCATGCGCCAGCGGGTGGGCTTCGCCCGCGCGCTCGTGGTGCACCCCAACATCCTGCTCATGGACGAGCCTTTCTCCGCGCTCGACGTGCTCACCGCCGAGACGCTGCGCAACGACTTCCTGAACCTCTGGGGCGAGGGGCAGCTGCCGATCAAGGCGGTGATCCTGGTGACGCACAACATCGAGGAGGCGGTCGAGATGTGCGACCGGCTCCTGATCTTTTCCAATCACCCGGCGCGCGTGATCGGGGAGATCGCGGTCGATGTGCCGCAACCCCGCCATCCGCACGACCCGCGCTTCCGAGCGCTCGTCGAGCGGGTGTACGTGGAGATGACCTCGAAGCCGCGCGGTGAGCGCGTGGGGCCTAAGACCGAGCGCTTCCCCGGCACGGGCATCGGCACCGCGCTCACACACGTGTCGTCCAACGTTCTGGCGGGCCTCATGGAGGCGGTGGCCGGCCCGCCCTACAACGGCAAGGCCGACCTGCCGGCGATCGCGCAGGAGCTGCGCATGGAGGTCGACGACCTGTTTCCCGCCGCGGAAGCGCTGCAGCTGCTGCGCTTCGCCGAGATCGAGGGCGGCGACATCCGCCTCACCGAGGCGGGGCTCCAGTTCACGCGCGAGGACACCGACGATCGCAAGAAGCTCTTTGCCCGCCACCTGATCACCTACGTGTCGCTCGCGGCGCACGTGCGGCGGGTGCTCGACGAGCGCGCGAGCCACACGGCCCCCAAGAGCCGCTTCTTCGATGAGCTCGAGGATTACATGGCGGAGGAGGCCGCCGAGCAGACACTGCGCACCATCATCAGCTGGGGCCGGTACGGGGAAGTCTTCGCCTACGACGACCACCGCCAGTGCTTCACCCTGGAGAACCCGACCTGAGAGCGCAGATCAACGGCTGGGCGCCGCCTCCTGCGCGGCGAGCGCCGCCGCCGTGCCGGTCCGCTTGCCGAGTGAAGCCGCGTTCCAGCCGCCGCCGAGCGCCTGGATGAGTGCCACGCTGGCCGTCAGGCGGTTCTGCCGGATGGTGAGCAGGGTCTGCGCGTCGGCGAGCGCGATGGTCTGAGCCGTCACGACGGCGGTGTAGGCCACCGTTCCGGCCCGGTATTGATTGAGCGTGAGCTGCACTGCCAGGTTGGCTGATTTGACGGTTTCCTCCTGGATCTGGAACTGTTGTTCGAGGATCCGCAGCGTCGCGAGCTGGTCCTCGACCTGTTGGAAGGCGCTGAGGACCGTCTGCCGGTAGTTGGCGACCGCGGCGTCGTAGGCGGCGTGGGCCTGGCGCACTTGCGCGGGTCGCGCACCGAAATCGAGCAGGGTGTCGGTGGCGCTGCCGCCGAAGGACCAGACGTTGTTGGGTGCCCGGACCAGCCCGGACACGACATTGCTCACGAAGCCGTACGAGCCGTTCAGCGTCAGGTCCGGGAAATACGCGGCGACCACGACGCCGATCTGGGCGTTCACGGCCGCCATGCGGCGCTCGGCTGCGGCGACGTCGGGGCGCCTCTCAAGGAGGCTCGACGGCACGCCGACCGGCACCACCGGTACGGTCGCGCCGAGGGTCGCGGGCGCGAGCGAGAAGTCCGCCGGCGGCTTGCCGAGCAGCACCGCGACGGCATGCTCGAGCGTTGCGCGCGTGACGCCGATCGCGATCTGCTGCGACTGCGCACCCTTCAGCTGCGTTTCAGCGCTGATCACGTCCGACTTGGCGGCGACCCCCACTTTGTACCGGTTCTGGGTGATCTCGAGCGAGCGCTGGAAAGCTGCAACCGTCTCGTCGAGCAGCTGCTTCTGCTCGTCCGCGATGCGTAGCTCGATGTAGTCGCTCGCGAGCGTCGCCTGTGCGGACAGCCGCGCGGCCGCCAGCTCGGCCTCGCTCGCCCGGGCGTTCGCCACGTTGCTTTCGATGGTGCGGCGGATCTTGCCCCACACGTCGATGTCCCATGACCCAGTGCCCTCGAGCTGGAACTGGTTGGTGGGGTGCAGCGCCGGGGCCGCCGTGGCGCCGCTCGCGCTAGCCGACGTCGACCGCCCGCCGCCGCCCGATCGCGCGCCACTCGCCGTGACGCCCACGGAGGGCAGGAGCCCCGCGCGCGACTGGCTGACGAGTGCGACGGCCTGACGCCAGGCGGCTTCCGAAGCCTTGAGGGTCTGGTTGGAGATGTCGATCTGCTTCTCGAGCTCATCGAGCGTGGCATCGCCATAGATCGACCACCAGTCGGTACCGCTCGCCGCCTCCCGCGGTTCGGCGGGCTTCCAGCCTTCCGCCTCCTTGAAACGCTCGGGCACCGCGGCAGTGGGCCGATGGTAGTTCGGTCCGACTGCGCAGCCTCCCGCAAGCGCGAGGGCCGACATGGCGACCACGGACGGGACGAGTGGGGCGCGGGGAACCCTGCGGCATTGTGCGGTCATGGGTGCTGCGTCTGCGGGGCGGGCGGCGCGGGCGGCGCGTAGGGATGTAGTCGCGCCCACAGGCCGCTGCACCACCGCCCGAAGCGATCCATGTACAGGTACATCACCGGCGTCGTGATCAGGGTGAGCAGCTGACTCACGATCAGCCCGCCGACGATGGCGATACCGAGCGGCTGGCGCGTCTCGGCCCCGTCGCCCCGGCCGATCGCCAGGGGCACGGCACCGAGCATCGCCGCCATGGTGGTCATCATGATCGGGCGGAAGCGCAGCAGGCAGGCCGCGTAGATCGCTTCCTCGGGCGTGTGCCCCTGCCGCTGCGCATCGAGGGCGAAGTCGATCATCATGATCGCGTTCTTCTTCACGATGCCGATGAGGAGGATCACGCCGATCAGCGCCATGATGCTGAACTCGGTGTTGAAGAGGCGCAGCGCAAGTACCGCACCCGCTCCGGCCGAGGGAAGCGTCGAGAGGATGGTGACGGGATGTATGTAGCTCTCGTAGAGCACCCCGAGCACGATGTACACCGCAGCGAGCGCCGTCAGGATCAATATTGGCTGGTTGGCCAACGATTCCTGGAAGATGCGTCCTGTGCCCTGGAAACTGCCGTGCACCGTGGCCGGCATGTGGATTTCGCTGCTCGCGCGCGCGATCGCCGCCTGGGCGTCGCTGAGAGAGTGATTGGGCGCCAGGTTGAAGGAAAGCGTCGTCGCAACAAAGGGCCCCTGATGGTTGACCGCGAGCGCCGTGTTGCCTGGAGCGTAGTGGCTGAATGCCGCGAGCGGCACCATGGTCTCGGGCGCCGTGCTGTCGGCGGAGCCGGTCGAGGCCGCGCCGCGGCCGGTGTTGGCGAGCGCGTTGATCGACTGGTTGCGTGCGGTGTCGGCGGCAATGGCCGCCGCGGTGCTGCCGGCCGCAGTCTGGCGCGAGATCACGGTGCCGGCTGCCGCATTGGTTGACTGGGTGCCGCTCACGGTGCCCCCCGCAGTGCTCACCCAGAGGTTCTTGAGTGTCTCGGGGCTCTGCCAGAACTGCGGGGCTACCTCCATCACCACGTGGTATTGATTGAGTGGGTTGTAGATCGTGGAGACGGTGCGCTGGCCGAAGGCGTCGTAGAGCGTGTTGTCGATCGCGGCGGGCTTGAGTTTCAGCCGTGCGGCGGTGTCGCGATCGATGACCAGATCAATCTCCTGGCCGTTCTGCTGCTGGTCGGAGTTGACGTCGCTGAGCGCCGGCTCGTGCTGCAATGCCTCGGCGAGCTTCGGCGCCCAGCGGTAGAGCTCCGCGACGCTGTCGGCCTGCAGCGTGTACTGAAATTGCGCCAGGCTCTGCCGACCGCCGCCCCCGATATCCTGCGCTGCCTGCAGGAAGAGCCGTGCGCCCGCCACCTGGTTGAGTTTGGGACGCAGTCGGCCGATCACCTGATCGGCGCTGACATCGCGCTGCGCGCGGGGCTTCAGCGCGGCGAAAACGAAGCCACTGTTGGTCTGTCCCCCGCCCTGCGAGCCGCCGCCGGTGAAGCCGACCACCGAGTCGACCGCGGGGTCCGCTCGAACGATGTCGACGAACTGCCGCAGCTTCCCCGACATGGACTGGAACGAGATGGCCTGGTCGGCCTGGATACGGCCGACCACACGGCCGGTGTCCTGCTGTGGAAAAAACCCCTTGGGGATCTTGATGTAAAGGTAGATGTTGAATATCACCGTCGCCAGGAGCATCAGCATCACCAGGCCCCGGTTGGCAAGCGCCCAGCGCAGGGAACGACGGTAGCCATCGAGCAGCGCCTCGAAGGCGCGCGCACTCGTGCGGAGCACGGCGCCCTCGTGGCGCGCGTCACGACGGCCAATGAGCCGCGAGCACATCATGGGGGTCGTGGTGAGCGACACGAGCAGAGAAATCAGTACCGCCACCGAGAGCGTCACCGAGAACTCGCGGAACAGCCGCCCGACGATGCCGCCCATCAGCAGGATCGGGATGAACACCGCAACCAGCGACAGGCTCATCGACAACACCGTGAAGCCGACCTCGCGCGCCCCCTGGATCGCGGCCTCGAAGCGCGGGCGGCCAGCTTCCACGTTGCGCGTAACGTTCTCCAGCACCACGATGGCGTCATCCACCACGAAGCCGGTGGCGACGATGAGCGCCATGAGTGAGATGTTGTCGAGGCTGTAGTCGAGCAGATACATCGCCCCGAAGGTGCCGAGGAGGGAGATGGGCACCGCGACCGCGGGGACCAGAGTCGCGCGCCAGTCGCGCAGGAACAGGAACACCACGAGGATCACCAGCGCGGTGGCCACCGCGAGCGTGGTTTCGACCGCCCGCAGCGAGGCGCGGATGGTGGTGGTCCGGTCCATCGCCACCTTGACGTCGATGGCGGTGGGGAGCGAGGCCCGAAGCACCGGGAGCAGCTCCTTGACCCGATCGACCGTCTCGATGATGTTGGCTCCGGGCGTCTTGTTGAGGACGACGACCACCGCGGGGTTGCCGTTGGCCAGCCCCAGGTTGCGCACATTCTCGACCGAGTCGAGCACCTCGGCGACGTCCGACAGGTGTACCGGCGCCCCGTTGCGGTAGGCGATCACCAGATGACGGTACTGCTCGGCGCGCGACGCCTGGTCGTTGGTGTAGATCTGATAGCGTTGGGCGCCGATGTCGATCGATCCTTTCGGCGTGTTGGCATTCGCGGCGGCGAGTGCGGCGCGCACGTCCTCGAGCCCGATGCCGTACTTGAAGAGCGCCGTGGGGTTGAGGTCCACGCGCACCGCGGGCAGCGAGCTGCCGCCGATAGTCACCTGGCCGACCCCCCGCACCTGGGAGAGCTTCTGCTGCAGGATCGTGGCGGCCGCGTCGAACAGCTGCCCGGGAGTCAGGGTGCGCGAGGTGAGCGCGAGAATGAGGATCGGGGCGTCGGCCGGGTTCGCCTTGCGATAGGTCGGATTGCTGCGCAGCGCGGTCGGCAGGTCGGCACGCGCCGCATTGATCGCCGCCTCGACGTCGCGCGCCGCGCCGTCGATGTCGCGGTCGAGCCCGAACTGCAGCGTGACGTTCGTGGCCCCGGTGGCGCTGGAGGACGTCATCTCGGTGACGTCGGCGATCTGCCCGAGATGGCGCTCGAGCGGTGTCGCCACCGTCGCCGCCATGACGTCGGGGCTCGCGCCCGCCATCGAGGCGCTCACTGAGATGGTGGGGAGATCCACCTGCGGAAGCGGGGCCACTGGCAGCTTGAGGTAGGCCAGCGCGCCGGCGAGTGCGATCCCGATGCTGAGAAGCGTGGTCGCCACGGGGCGGCGAATGAACGGCTCGGACAGGCTCATTTCCGGCACTGCCCCATGCCTGCCACGACGCTCATGGCCTGCTCTCCGGGCCGCGGACTCCGGCCGGGCTCACCGAGCCTGCGCCGCCCGGCCCCGGCGTGCCGCGCCACAGAGCGATGCGTCGCTCGAGACGATCGAAGTACAGGTAGATCACGGGCGTCGTGAACAGCGTGAGGAGCTGCGAGAGGACAAGTCCGCCGACGATGGTGACGCCGAGCGGACGGCGCAGCTCCGCCCCCGTTCCCGTGGCGAGCATCAGCGGCAGCGCCCCGAGCAGCGCCGACATGGTGGTCATGAGGATCGGCCGAAAGCGCAGCAGCGAGGCGCGATAGATCGCCTCCCGAGGTGCCATGCCCTGCTCGCGCTCGGCGACGAGTGCGAAGTCGATCATCATGATGGCGTTCTTCTTCACGATGCCGATCAGAAGAATGATGCCGATGATGGCAATGACCCCGAGATCCATGCGCGCCATCAGCAGTGCGAGCAGCGCGCCGACGCCCGCTGACGGCAGCGTCGAGAGAATGGTGATCGGATGGATGAAACTCTCGTACAGCACCCCGAGCACGATGTACACGGTGACGATGGCGGCAATGATCAGGAACACCTCATTGCCGAGCGTTGCCTGAAAGGCGAGTGCCGCGCCCTGGAAGGTGGTGAACAGGCTCGGCGGCATGTGGATCTCGGCTTCCGCTGCGCGGATGGCGTTCACGGCATCGCCGAGCGCTGCGCCCGGCGCCAGATTGAACGAGACCGTGGTCGAGGGAAACTGCCCGAGATGATCGATGGATAGCGGCGCGGTGCGCGTCGCCACCTTCACCAGCGCGGAGAGCGGCACCTGCCCGCCCACCGCGGTCGAGGAGGGGAGGTAGATCGTGCCGAGCGCATCGAGTGAGGCGAGAGCTGCGCTGTCGGCCTGGAGGATCACGCGGTACTGATTCGATTGCGTGAAGATGGTCGACACGATGCGCTGTCCGAAGGCGTCATAAAGCGCGTTGTCGACGGTCGCGGGGGTGATACCAAAGCGACCCGCCGTATCGCGGTCGATGGTGAGATAGGCTGCGAGCCCCTGATTCTGCTGGTCGCTCGCCACCTCCTCGATCTGCGGCAGCTGCTGCAAGCGCTCGAGCAGTCGTGGCACCCAGGTGTTGAACTCGTCCGGGTTCGCGTCCTCGAGCACGAACTGAAACTGGGTGCGGCTCACTTTGGTGTCGATTGTCAGGTCCTGCACCGGCTGCATGTACAGCGAGATGCCGCTGACCTCCGCGGTCTCGCGCTTCAGGCGGCGGATGATGTCGCTCGCCGACGCCGAGCGCTCAGACACGGGCTTGAGATCGATGAGCATGCGGCCGCTATTGAGCGTGATGTTGCTGCCGTCGACGCCGATGAAGGAGGAGAGGCTCACCACGTCCTGGTCCTTGAGGATCGCGCTCGCCAAGGCCTGCTGGCGGCGCGCCATCTCGCCGTAGGACACCGACTGCGGCGCCTCGGTGATCGCCTGGATCAGGCTCGTGTCCTGCACCGGGAAGAACCCCTTGGGCACGAAGACATAAAGCAGCACGGTGAGGATCAGCGTGCCGAGGGCGACCGCGAGAGTCAGCCCCTGGTGCTCCAGCACCCACTTGAGCGCTTCCCCGTAGCGCTCGATGAGGGCCTGGAACTTGGCATTGGCCCAGCGTGCAACGCTGCTTTCTTCAGCCGGGTCGCGGTGGCGCAGCAACTTCGCGCACAGCATTGGCACCAGCGTCAGCGACACGACCGCCGAGATCACGATAGTGACGGCGAGCGTGATGGCGAACTCGTGAAACAGCCTCCCTACCACATCGCCCATGAACAGCAGCGGGATCAGCACCGCGATCAGCGACACGGTGAGCGACACGATGGTGAAGCCGATCTCCCTCGAACCCCTGAGCGCCGCCTCGAGCGGCGCCATGCCCGCTTCGATGTAGCGCGAGATGTTCTCGATCATGACGATCGCGTCGTCGACGACGAAGCCGGTCGCGATCGTGAGGGCCATCAACGACAGGTTGTTGAGACTGAAGCCGAGCAGGTACATGGCCGCGAGCGTTCCGACCAGCGACAGCGGTACGGACAGACTCGGAATCACGGTAGCGGGGATGTTGCGCAGGAACAGGAACATCACCAGCACGACCAGTATCACCGCGAGGGTCAGCTCGAACTCGACGTCGTGTACCGAGGCGCGAATCGTGTTGGTGCGGTCGGTGAGCGGCGACACCTCGACTGCCGCGGGCAGGGAAGTGGTGAGCTGTGGCAGCAGCGTCTTGATGCGATCGACGACCTGGATCACGTTGGCGCCCGGCTGGCGCTGGATGTTGAGAATGATCCCGGGTGTGCTGTTCACCCAGCCGGCGAGATACACATTCTGCGCGCCGCTCGTGACCTCGGCGACGTCGGCAAGACGGATCGGGTTGCCGTTCTTATAGGCGATAATGATGCTGCGGTAGGCGTCGGGGCTCTGGATCTGATCGTTGGCGTTGATCGTCCAGGAGCGCGCCGGCCCGTCGAGCGTTCCCTTGGGCGAGTTCACGTTGTTGTTCGCAATGGTGGTGCGCAGGTCGTCGATGCTCAGCCCGTAGGCGGCGAGCGCGCGCACATTGGCGATGATGCGCACCGCGGGGCGCTGTCCGCCGCTCACCGTCACGAGGCCGACGCCGGGAAGCTGCGAGATTTTCTGAGCGAGGCGCGTGTCGGCGAGATCCTCGAGCTCGGTGAGAGGTAGCGTCTTCGAGGTGAGTCCGAGCGTCAGAATCGGCGCGTCGGCGGGGTTCACCTTCGCGTAAATGGGTGGTGCCGGAAGGTCTGAGGGCAGCAGGTTGCCGGCGGCGTTGATCGCGGCCTGGACCTCCTGCTCCGCAATGTCGAGGCTGAGGGTGAGGCCGAACTGAAGCGTGATCACGGACGCGCCGGCCGAGCTCATCGAGGACATCTGGTTGAGCCCGGGCATCTGTCCGAACTGCACCTCGAGAGGCGCGGTGACCGCCGAGGTCATGACCTCCGGGCTCGCGCCCGGATAGAAGGTCTGCACCTGGATGGTCGGGTAGTCGACCTGCGGCAGCGCCGAGAGCGGCAGGAAGCGGAAGGCGACCAGCCCGGTGAGCAGGATCGCCACCATGAGAAGCGAGGTGCCTACCGGCCGCAGGATGAAGAGGCGGGACGGGTTCACGCGCCGTGCTACGGGCGAGGGTGGGTGCTGCCTGACTTGCCCGGCCGCGGACGCTCGGCAGCCGGGGCGCCGCCGCTCGCCGCCCCGGAGCTCTGCCGCAACAGCACCTTGGCGCCCTCCTTCAGCTTGTCCGCGCCGTCGACGACCACGCGGTCACCCACCTTCAGCCCTTCGCTGATCGACACGTTGGTGGCATCGCCCGGACCGACGGCGACTTTGCGCACGCTGACCGTCTGATCCGCGTTGACGAGGTAGACGTAAGTTCCAGGAGCGCCGCGCTGGATAGCAGCCTGCGGAACGAGCGTCACGCCGTGCAGCGTGTCGAGCAGCAGCACGACGTTGACGAACTGCTGTGGAAACAGGCTCTCGTCGGTGTTGGGGAAGAGGGCTTTCAGCTTGATCGTGCCGGTCGTGGTATCGATCTGACTGTCGATCGACTGCAGCGTACCGGTCGCGAGCTGGCGCGTGTTGCTGCGGTCGTAGGCGGTCACCGGCAGGGTGACCCCGGCGTGCAGCCGCTTGAGTAGCGGCGGGATCTCGTCCTCGGGCAGCGTGAACACCACGGTGATCGGCTGCACCTGAGTGACCACCACCAGCCCATTGGGCTCGGCGGGGGTCACGTAGTTGCCGACGGTCACCTGTTGCAGACCGACACGCCCGGCAATCGGTGACACGATGTGGCAATAGGTAAGGTTCAGCTTCGCCGCGTCGATCTGACCCTGGTCGGTCCTCACCGCGCCCTCGTACTGCGCGACCAGCGACTTCTGCGTGGCGAGCTGCTGCTCGGCGATGGAGTCCTGTTCGAACAGCGTCTGGTAGCGCTCGAGATCGACGTGGGCGTTGGCGAGCAGCGCCCGGTCGCGAAGCAGCGCCCCCTGCGCCTGCTCAAGTGCCACCTGGTACGGCCGCGGATCGATCTGGATCAGGGGGTCGCCCGCCTTCACAGGCTGCCCTTCCTTGAAGGCGATGTGCGTGATCTGGCCACTGATCTGGCTCTGCACGGTGACGGTCGCGAGCGGGGTCACCGTGCCGAGACCCACGAGCGTAATGGGCATGTCACCCGCGCGGGCGCCGGCGGCCACCACCGGCATGGGGCCGCCGGCGGCGAATCTGCCTGCGTCCGCCGGGCCCGTCGCCTTGGGCGTCAACAGCCAGGCCAACAGGGCCAGTGCGAACAGCACCGCGACGATAACGAGCGTACGCCGCGTGAGAAGGCGTTTCTGCCAGGCCGGTCGCGAGTCGGCATCGGCTGGGGCGGCAGTGCGCAGGTAGCGGTTTTCGTCGTTCATGAGAGACTGTTGCGCCCGAGCGCGACGCACGTCGGCCGGCTCAGGCGGCGCCTCGGGGCGCTAGGGTACAGGTACGCCATGGTCAAAAAAATGGGGCGGCTACACGGGCCACCCCCAGGAGGAGATCGATCAAGGCTCGCACAGCCGTCGGCGTTGCGCTGTATCCGACCCGCAAAGAAATGCAAAGAATTCTGAGTTTCGGGCCCAACCGAGTCGGGACTGCACGAGGCTCACCGCCCGCACGGGGAAGGAGGGGCTGGAGCTGCTCGCCGGTGCGGCAGCGCCCGTGACTTAATGAGCCTCGTTGCGCGCTCGAGGATGTAAAGTCCGGCGACTCTTCGGCGGCGGCGCGATCGGCCGCGCGCTAGCCAACACCGGGAGACCGGAGCTGTCGCGCTGCCAGCGCATCACGGGTGTCAGCTGCCTCAGTCGTGAACGGCATCACGCTGTGCCGTCGCTGGTTCTTGTCAATATCGCAGTGCGGGAAGCGCGTATGTCTCGCAGCGCGCCGGCGCGGCATCCCCCTTGGTCGATGCGTGCCGCGTGATGCGGTCCAAATAACATAACCCTGGCGCGTACCGCGTTTGATATCGCTTATGAGTTCGGATTTCGTCTCAATACTGGTTGCCGCCCGATGGGGGTCGGTCGGCCTGATGGTCATCGTGCTGCTCATGATGACCTACATCCTCTGTCTGCGTGCGGTACTGCTCATGAGGGAGCGCCGCTATCGCAAGCTGTCCGCGCGGTGGACTCCGATACTGCTCGAGGGCGGAGCGAGGAATCCGAAGCCCCTGCCGACCGTTCCTCCCGGCGAACGGTTCCTGCTGCTGATCCTGTGGAACTCGCTGCGCGAGCGGAACGAGCAGGATGCGGGAATCTGCCACTGGATGGGCCGCGTCGCCGCCGTCACGAAAATCGACTGCCTGGCCCGCCGGCTCCTGCGCCGCCGCAGCGTGCGCAACAAGCTCCTGGCCATCGTGACGCTCGGCCAGCTGCGCGACAGGCTCGAGTGGGCCCGCCTGTGCCAGATCGCCCAATCCGGGCACCCGTTGCTGTCACTCGCTGCGACCCAGGCGATCGCGCGCATCGACCCGGCGAAAGCCGCCGAGACGGTCGCGTCACTCATCGTCGGACACGTCAACTGGCCGGCGGCAAAGGTCGCGAGCATTCTCGAAGACATCGGCCCGGAGCGCGTATCCGAGCCACTCGTGCGCGCCCTGCTGCAAGCTCCCGAGTCCCACTGGCCCGCGCTCATTCCTTTTCTTGCGGTTTGTCAGTACTCCACCGCGCTCCCGACCGTGCGCCAGATCCTGCGCGAGAGTCACCTCGATGAGCTCATCGCTCCCTGCCTGCAGGTGATGGCCAAGTTCGGTGACCGGCACGATTTGCCGCTGGTGTACCGCTACCTTACGCATGCGCGGTGGCACGTGCGCACCGTC
>Ga0307477_10003119_pt1 | contig 12460 bp, 9 predicted proteins | sample atmos_gasesECM2C_FD_203316 | JGI IMG/M metagenome (GOLD analysis project Ga0307477, IMG submission 203316) | Hardwood forest soil microbial communities from Morgan-Monroe State Forest, Indiana, United States - atmos_gasesECM2C_515 | ecosystem: Environmental > Terrestrial > Soil > Temperate...
CCGTCGTGGTGTTGTCCGATGGACGAGACCAGGGCCCGCCGGCCACGCGCTCGAAGGTTCCCGCCGCTCTGCTTCCGATCCTCGCGGAGAGCACCACCAAGGCCGAGGCGGTGGCCCGCCTGGCCGAGGCCATCGGCGCCAGTCTCGATTGGGACGTCTGCGCCGTCTGGCTCATCGACGGAGGCGAGCTGCGCTGCGCGGCCTTCTGGTCGCGACCGGGGGTCGGTCCTGAGGTCGAAGCCGACACAACCCATCGTCGAATCCTGCCGGGCGACGGCCTCCCCGGGCGGGCCTGGGCTGAAGGGCAGGCGATCTTCTTGGGTGAGCTCCAAGACGACCGGGGGTTCCTGCGCCGAATCGCCGCCTCGCGCGTCGGGCTCGGCCAGGGGTTGGCCTTTCCCATCACGGCCGGAGTCGAGACGGTGGGCGTGGTGGAGCTGTTTGGCTCCAACCGTTCGGCCGACCCAGGGCTTCTCGACACCCTACGCGGACTTGGCGCGGAGCTCGGGCTGTTTCTCCGTCAACGTGAGCTCGAGGAGGAGCGGACCGAGCTGCTGGTCCGCGAACGCCGGGCCCGGGAGGTGGCCGAAGCGGCGCAGGCTCGACTTGGCGCGCTGGCCTCAGCGCTCCAGCGCAGCCTGCTTCCACCGCATCTGCCCGTCATCACCGGCTTGGAAGTGGCAGCCCGGTACCGCGCCAGCACGATTGGCCTCGAGGTCGGAGGCGACTTCTACGACGTGTTCGCCACCGGGAGGTCGAGCTGGGGCTTGGCCATTGGTGACGTATGCGGCAAAGGTGCCGCGGCCGCCGGGCGTACTGCCGCAGCGCGATTCACCCTACGGGCTGCCGCCATGCAGGCCCGTGCCCCCTCCGGCATCCTTTCGATGCTCAATGAGGCGCTGCTACGCCAAGACCACCGCAGCATCGAAGAGGAGGAGCGCTTTGTCACGGTCGCCTACGCCGCCCTGCGGCGCACGCGTGGGCGTCTCGGGCTGACCGTCGCCCGCGGAGGTCATCCAGCTCCGGCCCTCGTCCATCCTGGCGGGGAGGTCGAGTGGCTCGGATCACACGGGACACTCGTTGGCGTTCTGCCCCATCCTGAGTTCTTCGATCATGAGGTGTCCCTCGGCCGCGGAGATATGGTCGTGTTCTTCACCGACGGTCTGACTGAGGCTCGAGGGCCTGACGGCCTCTTCGGCGATGGACCCCTCGAGGATGAGTTGCGCCGGTGTGGGGGACTCTCAGCGGAAGAGGCCGCGTCTCGGCTTCAGCAGAGCGTCGACTCGTGGTCCGCTGGCGTAGCGCGAGACGATCTTGCGCTCCTGGTCATCAGAGCCCGGCCGGCGCTCAAGAAATAGCAGCCACTCACGCCGTGGCCAGCAGGCCGACCGCGGCGGCTGCCATCAACGCCACGGTGGCCCAACCCAACGCCCGCGCCACGTGCCCGTTGACGTAGCGGCCCATGATCGAGCGGTCTTCGGAGATGATCATCACCACGGCCAGGAACGGCGCCGCCGCCATGCCGTTGACGATGGCGACGAGCACAAGAAGGTGCACAGGGTCGATCCCGATGAGGCTCAAGGCCATCCCACCTACCGTCCCTACGGCAACGAGTAGGTAGAACACGGGAGCCTGGCGAAGCGACCTCGAGAACCCGGACGGTCGGCCCAGCAGGCCGGCCATGCCCGCGGAGCCCGCGCCCGCCAGCACGGGCACGGCCAGCATGCCCGACCCGATGAACCCGGCGGCAAACAGCGCCGAAGCAAAGCGTCCGGCGACCGGGCGGAGAGCGTCGGCCGCTTGGGCCGCGCTTCGGATGTCGTGTTGGCCATGCCTTCCGATGGTGACGGCGGTGGCCACGATGATGGCGAACATCACCAAGTTTGAGAACGCCATTCCAGTGAAGACGTCGAGGCGGCTGGTGCGCAGTTTGTGCTGAGCGTCCTTCCGAGAGCGCCTCTTTAGGGGCAGCGGGGTCTCTGTTCCTCCTTCAGGCTCTTCGCGCATCTCCTCGAGCCGATGGGCGCTTTGCCAGAAGAAGAGGTAGGGGCTGATCGTCGTCCCGAGCACGCCGACGAGAAGGGCGAGGTAGTCCTTGCTGAACTGGACGCGGGGAACGATCGTGTGAGCGCCTACCTCCGCCCAGGGGACGTGCACGGCGAGGAACACCCCCACGTAGGCCAGCAGTGCCAGGCAAAGGATTTTGAACACGCGGGCGATCAGACGGAACGACCCACTGACGACCAGGACGCTGATGAGCGAACCGGACAGCAGGGCCCACACCCATGTCGGCCCGAGGTGCAGCAGGTGCGCGCCCTCACCGATCGCCACGAGGTCAGCGGCGATATTGAGGGCATTCGCTCCGATCAGGGTGGCCAGCAACGCGCCGATCACGAGGCGCCAGGTCGCGCTGAACTTGCGAGTAACGAGCTCACCGAGACCCTGACCACTGGCCAGTGCGGTCCGATCGCAGATCTCTTGGACGCCCGTCATCAGCGGGAGGGTGATGAGCGAGGACCACAACATGCCGAAGCCGAACTTCGCGCCCGCTTGGGCATACGTTGCGACGCCAGAGGGGTCGTCGTCGGACGCACCAGTGACCAGCCCGGGCCCGAGGGCCCGGAGGTACTGGCGCCACGCCGGACCAATCGACGCGGCTGCGGAGTCAACCTCGACCTGCCCAGGCCGGACAGGCTTTGCGGTCGTCGCCATCTGCTCGCTCGGGGTTCCCCGTCGCAGCCCGCGCGAAACCTGGCAGATTCACACTCCAGGTTTGCGCCGCTGCTTCCTGACATGATCGACGTGCTCGATCGCACCGCGATTCCGGCATCGCCGGCCGGGTCTGACCGGCTTCGCCGCCGGGCTGGCGCCCGCCAGTCAGTTCGTCTTCCGTTACCCGGACGAGCTCGCCCTGATCGTCAACGACGTGCTCGGAGGGTCACCGAACGGCGGAGCGGGGTAGCGCCTTATTGAGCCTTGCTCAAGAAATTGGTGGACTTATTGAGCACGCGTCAATAGCATTCCGTTCATGGCCGGCCGCATGAGCCGTACCGACCGCCGGACCCAGCTCATCGAACTTGGCGTCACGCTGCTGGCCACCCGCTCCCTGGACCAGCTCGCCCTCGAGGACGTGGCGGCCGCCGCCGGGATCTCCCGGGCGCTGCCGTTTCATTACTTTCCAACTCGGCGTGACTTTCTCGTGGCTGTGCTGGAGTCAGCGGCCGAGGAGTTGCTGGCCGCCGGTGACCCGGCGCCCGAGCTACCCGCGCCGGAGCGCCTTCGGGCCGGTCTCGAGGGCTACGTCGACTACATCGAGACCAATCCTGCCGCCTACATCGCCATCGTGCGCGGCGCGGCCGGAGCGGACCAGGAGCTCGTCGCGGTGTGTGATCGGACGCGCAGCGCCATCGTCGAGCGCATTCTCGACGGTCTCAACCCGTCCGAGCGAAACGGTCGCGTCGCCCTCGCGGTGCGGGGCTGGGTCGGCATGGTCGAGGAGGCCGCGGTGACGTGGCTTCGCGACCGGAGTATCGCCTCCCGTGGCCACCTCATCGCCTGGTTGGCTGAGGCGTTTGTGTTGACGGTCGCTGCCGCTGGCGCCCCGTCGCTGAAGGAGGACCGATGACCGCAGTCGTGGCTCGCTCGCGTCCCCGCCGCGTCGGCGGTGCCGGTGCTCCCCAGCAGGTGCGCGTGGCCATCATCGGCACCGGCTTCGCCGGCCTCGGCATGGCGATCCGCCTCGCCCAATCCGGCGTTTCGGACTTCGTGGTCCTCGAACGCGCCGCTGACGTGGGAGGCACCTGGCGCGACAACACCTATCCCGGTTGCTCCTGCGACGTGCCCTCGCATCTCTACTCGTTCTCCTTTGCACCCAATCCGTCATGGAGCCGCACGTACTCACCGCAGCCCGAGATCCACGCGTATCTCAAGGACTGCGCACAGCGAGGGGATGTGCTTCCTCACGTGCGCCACGCGGTGGTTGACGCCACCTGGGTAGACGCGGACCAGCGCTGGTTGGTGACCACCACCAAGGGCGAGTTCAGCGCGGCCGTGCTCGTACTGGCCACCGGCGCACTCGTCGAGCCGTCGCTCCCAGCGCTGACCGGCCTGGAGCGCTTCGCTGGCATCGTGTTCCACTCGGCCCGCTGGCTTCACGACGCCGATCTCCGGGGCAAGCGTGTTGCCGTCATCGGTACCGGGGCATCGGCGATCCAGTTCGTGCCCGCCATCCAGCCCGAAGCCGAGCAGGTTCACGTGTTCCAACGAACGCCGGCGTGGATCCTCCCTCATCCCGACCGGCCCATCCGGTCATGGGAACGCTGGCTGTACCGACGGTTCCCGCCTCTACAGCGTCTTGTACGCGCCGGGGTCTATTGGACGCGCGAGCTGTCAGTCCTCGGCTTCGTCAAATACCCGCGCCTGATGAAGGCGATCGAGAAGCAGGCCCGTGGTCACCTTGCGCGTCACGTTCCTGACCCCCTCCTTCGGGCCAAACTCACTCCCGATTACGACATTGGCTGCAAACGGATCCTGCTCTCAAATGCCTTCTACCCCGCCGTGGGCCAGCCCAACGTCGAGGTCGTCACCGACAAGATCATCGAGATCCGGGCTAAGTCGATCGTGACGTGCGACGGCGTCGAGCGGGAGGTCGACGCGATCATCTTCGGCACGGGCTTCCACGTGACCGACAACCCGATCGCCCAGCTGATCCGCGGTCGGGACGGTCGCTCCCTGGCCGAATCGTGGGGGTCCAGCCCCCGGGCCTATCTGGGGACGTCGCACACCGGCTTCCCCAACCTGTTCCACATGACCGGGCCCAACACAGGGCTCGGTCACACGTCCATGGTGATCATGATCGAGGCCCAGATCTCCTATGTCCTCGCCGCCCTCGGGGTCATGCAGGCGGAAGGCATCTCGAGCGTGGACGTTCGAGAAGACCGGGTGCAGGCCTACAACGACCGGTTGGACGAGAGCATGCAAGGAACGGTGTGGACATCTGGCTGCGCCAGCTGGTATCTCGACTCCTCCGGTCGCAACTCGACACTTTGGCCAGGGTTCACCTGGGACTTCCGCCGCAGGACTCGTCGCTTCGACGCCGAGGCATACGTGCTCGATCGGCGGGGTGCCGTGGTCGGCCTCACGTCGTAGCCTCCCCGCGACTGAGGAGAAGGGATCCCGTGGCACCGAGCGCACTTCCGACTGTGGGCGAGCTGCTGCTGGCCCGGGCTGGCGACGAGCGGGTCGGTCTGTTGTTCGAGGACGAGTCGTGGACATGGGACGACCACGTGCGCAGAAGCCTCGAACGGGGGGCCTGGCTCAGGTCCGTCGGCTCGGGTCATGTTGCCCTGCTCCTCGACAACGTGCCCGAGTTCTCGTTCCTGCTCGGGGCGGCGGCCCTGTCCGGATCGGTGATCGTCGGGCTCAATCCCACGCGCCGCGGGCGGGAGCTCGAGCGGGATGTCGCGGTCACCGATTGCACGCTCGTCATCACCGAGTCCCGCCATGCGGCAGCCCTGGACGGCCTCGCGCTCCCTCCCGTGTTGGTGGTGGACTCGCCCGACTGGGCGTCGACCCTGGCGCCGTTTCGGGGTCGGTCCGATGCGGATGCCGGGCCCAACCGCGGCGAGTCCCTGGTCATGCTCATCTTCACCTCCGGGACCAGCGGCGAGCCCAAGGCAGTGCGGGTCACCGACCAGAAGATCGCCCGGCCAGGTATAGCCATGGCGCAGCGGGGGTCGATCGGGCGCGCCGACGTGGCCTACCTGTCGATGCCGATGTTCCATTCAGCCTGCGTGATGCAGGCATGGGCGCCCGCGCTGGCCGCCGGGGCGACCATGGTGCTGCGCCGGAAGTTCTCGGCGTCCGGGTTTCTTCCGGATATTCGCCGTTACGGCGTGACGTACTTCCACTACGTGGGCAAGCCGATGGCGTATCTGCTCGCGACCCCCGACCGGGCCGACGATGCCGACAACCCTCTGCGGGTCGCAGCCGGCAACGAAGCCGCCCCGCTGGACATCGAGCGGTTCGCCCGACGTTTCGGCTGTGACGTCCAGGAGGGCTTCGGGTCCACGGAGGGCGGGATCTACTTGAGCCGGACGCCAGACACCCCGCCCGGAGCACTCGGCCTGGCCCCCGAGGGGGTCGACATCCTCAACCCAGACAGCGGGCGCCCCGTGTCGGTGGCGAAGTTCGATGCCTCGGGTCGCTTGCTCAACGCCGACGAAGCCATCGGTGAGCTGGTCAACACATCCGGACCCGGCCAATTCGCTGGGTATTACGGCAACGAGGAGGCGGACGCCGAACGGATGCGGGGCGGCATGTATTGGTCGGGCGATCTCGCGTACCGCGACGCCGACGGGTTCGTGTACTTCGCCGGTCGCTCGATCGAGTGGCTTCGCGTCGACGGCGAGAATCTGGCCGCGGCCCCCATCGAACGGGTGTTGGCTCGCTACGCGCCCGTCTCCCAGGTCGCGGTGTACGCCGTGCCCGCCGCCGACGTCGGCGACGAATTGATGGCGGCCCTGTTGTTGCGCGCCGACGCCGTCTTCGATCCGACAACCTTTTCGTCCTTTCTGGCCGCGCAGGCCGACCTCGGCACCAAGTGGACGCCGCGTTACGTCCGTGTCTCGAAGGCGTTGCCCGCCACGGACACCAACAAGGTGCTCAAGCGGCTGCTGGCCAAGGAGGCCTGGCGCTGTCACGACGACGTGTGGGTTCGCGACGGCAAGGAGCTCGAGTACCGGCCCATGACGACAGCTGAGCGCGAACGCTCCCCGAGGGGCGCGGCCCAGGGTTAACGGCAAGATCGACCAGGCCTAGAGCGACCTCAAGCAGGCCGGCGAGAAGGTCAAGGACGCCCTCCACAAGTAGGGGTTTAGCTAACCCGCCCCCTCGCCTTCGTCGGTAGGGCGTCGGCCACGGCGGCGGCCACGGCTGGAGCCTCGTCGACCGGCAGGGTGGCGGCCGTGATGCGGATGCCGGGCCCGGATTGCAGCCGGAACCGCTCGCCGGCACGGACGGCCCACCCCGCCGTGAGGAGGCGGGAGACGACAACAGCTTCCTCGACCACAGGGATCCACACGTTCATGCCGGACCTCCCGTGCGCCTCGATCTCGTGCTGGGCGAGAGCCTCGAGGAGAGCGGCACGCCGCGCCGCGTAGGTGTCGCGGGCCCGGGCCAGCCGTCCGGGAGTAGCCGGGTCGGACCACATGGCGACGACCAGGCCTTGGAGGAGATGGCTGACCCAGCCCGGTCCAACCGCTTGGCGACCCTGGACCCGGCCGATCGTGGATGCATCGCCGGCGACGACAGCCACCCTCAGGTCTGGTCCGAGCCACTTGGAGACCGAGAGGACTCTTGCCCAGCGAGCGCGGCCGGCGCCTATGGCGGTAAGTCCGGTCGGGCCTGCGACCGGGCCGGCGTGATCGTCCTCGATGACGAGCACGTCATGGTGGGCGTCGAGCACCGACCGGACAGCCGCGGCCCGGGTCGGGCTGAGGGCTGCACCGGTCGGGTTGTGGGCCCGAGGGGTGAGGATGATCGCGGCCGCGGGCCCGCTGCGTGCCATACGCCTGCCCGGGGGGCGCCGAGCCCGGCCGGTCACCCCGCCGGCGGAAGCGAGGGCGGCGGCGAGGGCCTCGGGTTCAGGCCCGTCGTCGTCGACCCGGACGCCCACAGGGATCAGGCCGAGGGCGCGGAGCAGGTCGGTCACCGGCGGATAGCCGGGGTCTTCCACCAGCACGCGGTCGCCGGGGCGCAGGTGGGCTCCGAGAATGCGCTCGATCCCGTCAAGGGCCCCGCTGACGACGGTGACCGACGCCGAAGCGACGCCGTCGTCGTCAAACGACCGGCGGGCCAACTCGCCCAAAGAGCTGAGCATGCTCGGCTCGCCGTACAGGTGCGGTCGGCGATCGACGGCGGCCAAGGCCGGGTCGAGCGGCGGGAGCAGGTCGGGGTCGGCCCGCCCGTGGGTCAGGTCGACGGCGTCGGTGGTCGGCGCGGGAACCACCGGGCCGGCCTCGGGCCAGGCCACCGGAGGGCGATCGGCGATGCGCGTTCCCCCCCGCCCCTTAGCCACCACGAGCCCGCGGTTGCGCAAACGGCTGTAGGCGGCGGCCACGGTGGCCGGGCTCACCCCCAACTCCTGGCTGAGCTGGCGGATAGGTGGAAGGCGGTCCCCGGGCCCGAGCCGACCGGTGCGCAGCGCCGCTTCCACACTGTCGGCGATGGCGGCCGCACTGGTCCCCTGAGGCAGCGCCGTCGATCGGCGGGGGTTCGGGGCGGCGGGCATGAGTGCGTCCCAGTCTGCCCGGCCAGGCGAGCCGCTACCCTGATGCGCCTTGAGACCTGGTGATGTGGTTCCCGATTTCGAACTGCCCGATGAAACCGGCACCGTCCGGAAGCTCAGCGAGTTTCTGGCTACGGGCCCTGTGGTGCTGTTCTTCTATCCGGCGGCGATGACCTACGGCTGCACGGCCGAGAGCTGTCACTTTCGTGATCTCAAGGCCGAGTTCGAGGCGGTGGGCGGGCAGCGGGTCGGCATCAGCGGCGACACTGTGGACAAGCAGCGCCAGTTTTCGGACAAGCACGGCTTCGACTTTCCCTTGCTGTCGGACAGCGAACGTCACGTGGCCGAGATGTTCGGAGTCAAAAGAGGGTTCAGCTTGATACCGACCAAGCGCTCGACCTTCATCATCGGAACCGACCGCAAGATCGTCGACGTTATCGCCAGCGAGGTGCGCATGAGTGTGCACGCCGACAAGGCCCTCGAGGTGTTGCGCAGGATGGCGCCCGCTTCCTAAGGCGGCGCTCAGCCGGGCCCGGGCTTCGTCCTGGTGGGGCGCGTGGGTGCGGTCCGCGGCTTCGGTGGCCTGGCCGAATCCAACGGCTTGGCCGGCGGGACGCCCTCGGCCAGGTAGCTGCGATACACGGCGAGCAACGCCTTCTTCTGCGCCTGGCTCAGCCCCGCGTCGGCCATGATCGCGGCCTCGGTGGTAGGAACGGGAAAGCGCCCAGTCTGGTTGGCATCGGCACCCATCCCCACTTGCGCGAGGAGCGTCTCGGCCGACAAGTTGAGGGCCTTGGCCACCGAGCTGAGCACCCGCACGGACGGCTCGTGCAGGCCGCGCTCGACCTGGCTCAGGTAAGCGTTGGACACGCTGGCCAGGTCGGCCATCTCGCGCAACGACAGGTTGGCCAGCATGCGCTGGCGCCGGATGAACTCCCCGAGGGCGTGGAACTGGCTGGTCCACGCGTCTGAATCGGACATCGAGGGAACGGTAGTTCCGCCGCGCGCAAAGAGCGGGCCCGGAGGCCCGCCCTCGGCGCTGCGGTGGACCGGTCTTACGCCTGGGCCGGGGCCGAGGTGTAGCGGGCGGCGATGCCGCTGACGGCGTCGATGACCGAGCCCACGAACTTGAGCTGCGAGTCGAGCAGCTCCTGGCCGAAGCCGAAGGCCTTGTTGATCGCCTCGGAAGGGTCAGGCAGATCGGACGTGGTCGGCATCTCCAAATTGGATAGGCCCTTGAGGCCGTCGACGATGGCGTCCTGGCCCTGCTTGAGCGTTCCGAGCAGCTGGGCCTGGGAGTCGTTGATGAGTTCGGTGAGGGTTGGCATCGGGCGGTTCCTTTCAGAGCGGGTAGTGATAACTATAGTTATCACCCGCCTGGCATGTCAAGCGACAGGTGTCACAGTCGCTAGGAATCGGCGGCCAGAAGCTGTTTGGCGATCACCAGGCGCAGAATGTCGTTGGTGCCCTCTCCGATAGCCATGAGGGGGGCGTCGCGATAAAGCCGTTCGACGTCGAGCTCGGTCGAGTAGCCCGCGCCGCCGTGGATCCTCAGCGACTCGAGCGCCGAGCTCAACGCGACCTCCGAGGCGAACAGCTTGGCCATGCTGGCCTGCATGTCGGCCCGGTTGCCGGCGTCGACCTCGGAGGCTGCCCACCAGGTGACGAGGCGGGCGGCGTGCACGTTGGTCGCCATGTCGGCGAGCTTCAGCTGAACGGCCTGGAACTCCGAGATCGGCTGGCCAAAAGCGTGGCGTTCCTTGGAGTACTTCAGGGCCGCGTCGTAGGCGGCCTGAGCCACGCCGACACCGCGCGCGGCCACATTGATCCGACCCACCTCGAGGGCTGACAGCGCCTGCTGGAGGCCGCGACCCTCCACGCCGCCCAGCAAGGCATCCGGGGGCACCCGCACGTCGTCGAGCACGACCTCGCAAGACTCCGGGCCCTTGTACCCAAGCTTGCCGATGTCGCGACTGATGGAAAGCCCCTTACGGTCGGCCTCCACCAGCATCACGCTCATTCCGCGATGGGCCGGAGTCGCTTCCGGATCGGTCTTGACCAGAACAGGGATCGGGTCGGCGTAGCGAGCGTTGGTGATCCAGAACTTTGTTCCCCGGATGACGTAGTCGTCTCCGTCGCGCCAGGCCCGGGTGGTGATGCCCTGCAGGTCGCTGCCGGCGCCCGGCTCGGTCAGGGCGATGCAGGTGCGGCGCTTCCCGGTGGCCAGATCAGGCAGATAGCGCTGCTTTTGCTCGTCGGTCCCGTGTCGGTTGATCATCCAGCACGCCAACGAGTGGCTGCCCAGGATGCCGGCGATACCCATCCAACCGCGCGAGATCTCCTCGAACACCAGGGCGAGCGAGACCATGTCGGTCCCCATTCCGCCGAACGACTCCGGGATGGTGATCCCGAAGAGCCCCATCGACTTCATGACGTCGACGATCTCGGTGGGATAGCGACCCTCGTGCTCCCATTCGCGCACGACAGGCTTGATGTGCGTCCCAACGAAGTCCTGAAGGACCTTGCGGAACATGGCCTGCTCTTCGCTGAGGTGAAAGTCCATGGCTGGAGTCTGCCGCGGTCGGCGGCTGGTTGCCTCGCTCACCGACCGCTCCCGGAGTTAGGGTGCTCCCTGACACGAGCGTCAGGGAGCAGTCCGATCAGCACACCAACCGTCGACGTCACCGGAAGACCCGTTCAACCTCGACCGGTCGATCTGAAGGCCTTCTTCCGGCCGCGCACGGTGGCTTGCATCGGTGCTTCCGACACTCCGCAGCGCCCCAACACGGCCATGTACGCCAAGATCAGCCGTTGGGCCGACGCCGCCGGAGCCACCGTGTATCCGGTCAACCCCAACCGCGACCGGATCGGCGACGTGCCGTGCTACCCGACGATTCTCGATATCCCCTCCGACATCGATCTGGCGGTGATTCTGGTCGGCGACGCCCTCGAAGTGCTGCCGCAGGTCATCGAGAAAAAGGTCACGTTCGCCGTAATCTTCGCGGCCGGGTTCGCTGAGGTGGGCGCCGAAGGTGAGGCCAAGCAGGCTGAGCTCTCCCGGCTCATCCAGGCCGGCGAGGTGCACGTCCTCGGCCCCAACACCAACCTCAATGCGTTCGAGTTGTTCACCGACGGGCTTCCGGGTCGGGCCATCGCGCTGGTGACCCAGTCCGGTCATCAGGGCCGCCCGGTGTTTCAGGGCCAGGAGATCGGCATCCGGCTTGGGTACTGGGCCCCGACCGGCAACGAGGTCGACCTCGAGTTCGCCGACTTCGCCGCGTTCTTCGCTGATCAGCCCGAGGTCGGCGCCGTGGCTGCCTACATCGAGGGGTTCAAAGACGGCCGCACGCTGATGCTGGCCGCCGACCACGCCGCCCAACGACGGGTGCCGATCGTGTGCGTCAAGGTCGGTCGTACGGACGAGGGCCGGTCCATGGCCAAGGCCCACACCGGTCATCTCACTGGGTCGGATGCCGTCACTAGCGCGGTGTTTCGCCAGTTCGGGATCACGCGGGTCGATGGTCTCGACGAGCTCCTCGACGTCTCGGCCATGTTCGCCCGAACCAAGCCCCCGTCCTCGGGCGATGGAGTTTGCATTTACGCCATCTCCGGCGGCACGGGCGCGCATATGGCCGACATGGCCTCGGCCGCCGGGCTGCGCCTCTGCACGCTGGCGCCGAGCACGCAGCGCCAGCTCCACGAATGGATCCCGCCCTATCTGCGAGTGTCCAACCCGGTTGACAACGGGGGGCCCCCCTCGGCCGACTGGCGCGGGCGCAAGATCCTCGACGCCATCGTGGCTGACCCCGCGGTAGGGATGGTGATCTGTCCCATCACCGGAGCGCTGCCGTCGATGGGAAACCGGCTGGCCAAGGACCTCGTCGATGTCGCCGCGACCACGGACAAGCCGGTGCTGGTCGTGTGGGGCTCACCCGTCGGTGACGAGGACGCCTACAAGGAGATCCTGCTCAAGAGCGGGATCCCGGTCTTCCGTACCTTCGCCAACGCGGTGACCGCGGCCAAGGCGTATTTCGACTATCACCGGTTCGCCGACAGGTACCGGTCGCCGTTCGCCAAGGCGGTGCGCCGGCCTTCGCCCGCGGCCGCGGCGGTGCAAACGGCCGGTTTGCTGCGGGCCGACGAGTACCACTCGATGCAGGTGCTCTCGTCGTA
>Ga0307477_10003120_pt1 | contig 12459 bp, 11 predicted proteins | sample atmos_gasesECM2C_FD_203316 | JGI IMG/M metagenome (GOLD analysis project Ga0307477, IMG submission 203316) | Hardwood forest soil microbial communities from Morgan-Monroe State Forest, Indiana, United States - atmos_gasesECM2C_515 | ecosystem: Environmental > Terrestrial > Soil > Temperate...
CGCACGAATTCGAGGTCGGGATATTGGAGTGCGACATTGTCGCTCATCGAGCACTCGGTCAGCAGCACGACGCGGGGCGGCCGCTCCTTGCCGACATAGGAGGCCATCGCCGCGGTCGAGCCGCTGAAATCGCATTCGGCGATGACTTCAGGCGGGCACTCGGGATGCGCCAGCACGATGATCCCGGGATGGCTCTCGCGCAGGCTCCTGATGTCCTCGGGGGTAAAGCGCTCGTGCACCTCACAGTGGCCGCTCCAGGCGATGATCTCGACCTTGGTCTGTGCCGCCGTGTTTCGCGCCAGATACTCGTCGGGCAGCATGATCACCCGCGGCACCCCGAGCCCTTCGATGATTTTCCTGGCGTTGCTCGAGGTGCAGCAGACATCGGACTCGGCCTTCACCGCGGCCGAGGTATTGACGTAGGTCACGATCGGCACACCCGGGTGGCGCTCGCGCAACAGCCGGATATCGGCGGCCGTGATCGAGGCGGCGAGCGAGCAGCCGGCCTCGAGGTCGGGGATCAGCACCGTCTTTTCCGGGTTCAGGAGCTTGGCGGTCTCGGCCATGAAATGGACGCCTGCCAAGACGATCACGTCGGCATCCGCGCGCTCGGCTTCGCGCGCCAGCGCCAGGCTGTCGCCGACGATGTCCGCGACCGTGTGGAAGATGTCCGGCGTCTGATAATTGTGCGCCAGGACGACCGCATTGCGCTCCCGCTTGAGCCGCAAGATGGCGGCGACGTCGTCGGCCAGGATCCGCCATTCGAAGGGCGGGATGTGCCGTTCCACTCGCCGGTAGAGCTCGGGCAGCGGCAACGCAGAGGTCGGGGTCGGGGAAGCGGTTTGGAGCATCGTGATCTCCTCCTTTATACTCAAAATGAGTATTACCCGGGTCTGGAAAAGCCGGGCGAAATTTGCCCGGCCTCCAATTATGCTGGATATGAGAATAAGTCGCGGATGCCCGCTGTCAAGATACTGTCACACGACGTGCGGCGCGCAGCCGCAACCCAGGTGCCGGACGTTCGAGCAGGACTTCGCGCCGGAAGCGCACGAGCCGCGCCGGCCGGCCGCCGGTCTCCGCACTGATCCCGCCGGTCTCTTCGACCAGACCCTGGTGCTCGACGAGACGCCGAAAATTTTGCTTGTGCAACCGCACCCCCGACAGCGCCTCGACCGTGCGCTGCAGCTGCAACAGCGTGAAGGCAGGCGGCATCAGCTCGAAAACCACAGGCCGATACTTGATCTTGCCACGTAGGCGGCCGATAGCGGTGGCGAGAACCCGCCGATGATCGGCCGCCATCGGTACACCGAAAACCAACCCGTCGCCCGGCGGCGCCGGCCGTCCGAGATCGCGACAAGATTCCTGAATCAGCCCTGCCTCGTAGAGCAGTTCATAGCGTTCGAGGACCAGCTCCTCGTTCCACGATCGCGCGAAGGCGAGACCGAGCCTCTCTGCGCGCAGCCGCCGTGCCGTCTCGCTCGCAGCTTGCCTCGCCCACGAGCCGAGACGCGTTTCGACCAGGGCCAGTGTCGCGGGCTGCCCGGCGCGCCAGTCCTCCCAGGGAAAATACCGGTACCAGCTCTGCCACAGCGCTTCGCCGGCACCACCCGACCGCGCCTCGCGCACCAGCGCCAGATAGGCCACCGTCAGCGCGCGGCCGGCCCGCGCGTCTTCGACGCGATCACGGTCGCCGAAGGTATAGAGCTGCTCGACATAACCGAGTTTCTGGGCGGTTTGCCGCTCGACCCAGGCGCGCAGCCCGACCTCGAGGGTGCGGTGCTCGACCTCCAACGGGCCGGACGGCAGCGCCTCGATCGAGTCCGTTCCGATGCGCACCGTCTGCACGCGCGGCTCGTCGATCGTCGCGGTCACGATCACCGCGCTCAGTCGGATCGACAGCGAGGCCCCGCGGCCGCTCGCACGCGGCATCAACATTGCGGCGCCGGCGCCGGGCCTCTCCATCCCTCGGGCACTCCTCGATCTACCCGCCGAAGTCTAGCATATCCTTGGCTTTCCGTAGCCTGACGCGCTCGGCAAAACCGGGCCGTGACGGTGCGTTCTTGTGTGGCTGCGACCCATCAAGAACCCGCCTCAGCGGCCTTCCTCCAACGCCCGCAGTCGGCTGTCGAAATCGCGCGTCTCGATGGCGTTGGCAAAAGTGTTGACCACCTTTGCCAATTCGGCCGCCTCGGCCGGTGCGAGCACCCCGCGCGCGACCGCCGCTGCGATCGCCTCCATCGCGGCCGCAAGATCGGCCGGCCTGCGCATCGGCGGGAGCGCGAAGGGAACCAGCCGCTCGCGGTGCGGCGCGATCAGGCGGTCGAGGCAGAGGCGCAACGCCGTCGGGTCACCGCCGAGGGCGAGTTCGACGGCCTTGCGGGTCAATGCCTCGGCCTCGCCCTGCAACAGCAGCTGGGCGGCCAAGGTCGATCGGTTGCGACACCCGCGCGGCCGGCCGGCGGGGTTGCCGGAGCGGCCCTTCTCGAACGGGCGCCCCCGCTGTTTTTGCTGTTTTTGCAGGAAATTATCAGCAAACATTAATATTTCCTTCGCAGAAATCCTAGAGTTGGGGCCACGTGGCCCGCGAGAGATCAGCGGACCTTGTCCTGTTCGCGTGTTATTTACCAATTGGATGCGCATCGTTTTGTTGCGACAAAAGCATATATTCCGTAATTTGTAAAGCGCAATTGTGCTACAGACAATGGGTAGCAAACCCCGTTAGCATTGTGCAATCCCGCCATTGGTTGGGCTGCGCCTACCGGTCAAGCTGGACGCGCGCTGAGCACAGCGGGGGCGCCGGGGACGGCGGCGGGAGACTCGGCGATATCTAGGTGGTCGCCGGCATTGCTGAGCACTATCCGTGCCGGCGCTTCGCCCGCGGCGCGCGGAATGGAAACCGCGACCGACTGCCCCGCCGCCAATACCGCGTCGAACTGCCTCTCGCCCCGCTGAGTACTCACCATCACGTGGAAGCCGTCGCGCTCGTTGATGTAGTAGACCAAGGCGGACAAGTACTCGCCCAGTTTCGTCCAATGGGTGATCACGGGAGATGTGCAAACGCGCTCAACTTTCCGATCATGCATGGCGTACCCAAGGCCACTACAAGTGAATATGTCCGCCGCCTGGACCGTCACGGCTCCGACAATGGCGAGCGGCGCCGCTAGAAGAGTCTTCATGTCATTTCTCGCTATTCAGGCCATTTACCCGTAACTGGAGTCATTGAGGCGGTCGTGCAGCATGCTCCGTAGAGCTGATGTGATGGATGCATTCTCCCAGTGAAAGCGCCGCCTCATCAGGAAACTGTTCACCGGTGGGAGATCGATGTCGGTGTCGTTGTGCGGGACCTGAGACACTCCTTCGATCTGCTCCGACGGCGACTGCCGCCCATCAGCGGCGTGTTATTTATGCCTAAGGCGTGATATTATGAATGGCAGATGATTGCAAAAAGTTGCCCGATCGTCTCACAGATGGGGTCAGATTGACGATACCCGCGACTGGCTGAGCCAGCTTTTGGAGATGATCCCGGTCAGAGGTGCGCTCGATTACCGATGCTTCCTTGGCGCGCCGTGGCGCATCGACTTTGCGGGGTCCGAGCTCGGCGAGATCCCCTATCACGTCATACTCGGCGGCTCGGCCGTGTTGGAGGACCCGGAAGGCAGCTCGACGCGCAAGTTGATCGCCGGTGACATTCTGCTGTTTCCCCACGGATCGGCGCACACCCTCCACGACGGCAGCGATGCGGCGCCAGCCCCGGCCCGCCAGCGAACCACGCTCACGACCGCTTTCCACGAGAATGACGGGACCGGAGACCGGCTCGACATGATGTGCGGCCGCTTTATCCGTTCGGCCGCGCGTGAGCGTCTGATCCGAGCCTATCTGCCGCGCCGCCTGATCCTGCACGCGCCGGATAACAGCGCCGCCGCGGCCGCACCCGGGACCGGCGCGCAGGTCGCGGGGCTGGTCGGCCTGATGCGCGCCGAATCCGCCACAGAAAATCTCGGCGGCCTGGCGATGCTCAACGCGCTCTCCACGGCGCTGTACGCAATCACGCTGCGGCTGGCGAGCGAAGTCATCGAACCGCCGGATGGGCTGTTAGCCCTCGCCGGAAATCCGCGACTCGTGCCCGCGCTCAGCGCCCCCTTTAACGAGCCTGCCCGTGCTTGGACGTTTCCCGAGCTTGCTCACCGCTGCAACATGTCGCGCGCCACCTTCATTCGGCATTCTCAAGAGCGCCTCGGCCGTTCGGCCAGCTATCTGCTTAGCGACATCCGCATGACGGTTGCTGCCAACGCGCTCGAGGCATCGGACATGCCGTCGCCGAGCTTGCCGGATACCAATCGGACGCCGCCTTCCAGCGGGCGTTCAAGCATCGAATGGGCATCACGCCCGCCCAGGCGCGCAGGATGCACGCGCGCCCGGCTGAACTCAGGCTCGGGACTCCCTCCTGAATTTTGCTATTCCCGCTGGGGCTAGCCTATCGGAGCTGATGTAAATTCGAGATTTGGTCATTCACCCCCAAACGGCAGGCCAATCGGCTGCCGACCTCCGCACTGGACCACCCTGTGCCCTCAGAATACGGTTCACTCCCGGGGGGGCGTCAGCAGTGTACTCAGGTTTGCTTGCTGGTCTTGCGCCCTTTCTGCAGCCAAAAAAAGCGGGGCGGGATCAAAAACCTGCCGATCATCGACCGCGACGGGGATGCATTTACTGGGATCTAAATTGCTCCGTACCGCATGGTCTTCGCATGCTTGCCTGGCCTCGGCGATCGCCGATTGCTGATTCGGCGTGCCGAATTTCGATTGGACAATACTCCACATCTGGTTGCCGGTGACATTCGCATAAATTGCTTTATGAACATTCCCGATCCTATACGAGGCCATCACTTCTTCGAACATCGTCCTTGGAATGGGATACATCGGCTGTCCTTGGGGGTTCGGAGGCGCTGTTTGCTGCAAAGCCGTTTGCTGCGGCGCCGGATTTGTGATGAATTGCGCACCGGCCTGCGCCGCGGGTGTCACCGGCTGTGCAACCGATTGTGTCGGCGCCTGCAGGCAGGCAATTGCCGCTGGGAACACGATGATTGAGACGAGGAATTTATTCATAGCAGGCTCCCGATAGGTGCTGCAAAGCAAGACCGCGTTTCGCGCCGAATATTTCCTTTTCAGGCGCTGAAGATCGCCCTCCAAACAATTGGGTGCGATTCGCAGGAAAAATCATCCGGGCGGCGAATGGCCGCATGACTCTGCCATCGTTCTACTTGCCCGGCAATCCGATTGACGCGACCTGGCTCAAGTGCCGCGACCATAGCGACGATGTAAAAGAAGTTTCGGTGAAACCCAAGGCGCCGCATTCCCCCGCCCGCCTTCGGCCCGCCGGTTCAGAACGCGACCTGAGTGCGCATGACGACGGCGTTGAACTCGCCGCCCACCGGGGTGCCGGGCGGCGTTCCAGCGATGCCGCCCCCCGCCGCGGTCGAGAAGCGTTTGTTGATCTTGCCGTGCAGGAGGTCGAACAAGAAGCGCATATTGGCGTTCGGATACCAGTTCAGCCCGACGGCGTAGACCGTCTGTTGGCCGCCGCCGACGGAATTGCTCCCGAGCGGGGGTCGGGGGATGAAATTGTCGTTCAGATCGATCGTGCTGTAGCGCGCGGCCAGTTCGAAGGCGCCGCAGCAGCTACCGTCAAATGGCAAGAACGGATGCTCCGGCACCGGCCGCAAATACGCGCCGGCCGGTGGCGAATATTTGCGCTGCTCTCCGGTCAGGATCCAGCTGCCTTCGACGTAGCCGCCTTCGAAGTGATTCGTCGCCAGCCCCTGTCGGTTGACATCGATACGGTAGGCCTCACCATTGACCTGAAAATTGTGCCAGTTGGCGATCCCTCCGCCGCCGTACACCACTACGTTGTTGAGCGGATTGGCCGCCGTCCCGAGGGCGGCTCCGGTGCTCAGTATCTGGGTCGGGTCGACCCGCAATTCCGGCCGGTCGGACAAGGTGATCGAGCGGATCCCGCCGGGCGCCGGCGGTTTCAACAGCGCGCCGGCATCGCCTTCAAGGTGGAGGTAGCCCTCCGGGCTGTACGATATATTGTAACCGGCGCGCCCCACGGCGCCGAGTGGCTCCCCAGTCGTGTGGTTCGAGCCCGATGTCGGTCCGGTCACATAGGCGCCGGCCCAATAGCGGTCGCTGAACGACCGCACGCCAAATGCCGAGCGGAAATCGTTGGCCATGATGTTGCTCGCGACGTTGATGATCGCGGCCCGCTCGACCAGCGGGATGTCGTTCGAACTGCTCGATTCCTCTTGGGTAAACGGCACATCCATATAGCCGAGGTCAAAGACGAGCGGCACCCCATTGTTCTTGAGCCCGCTATAGGTCACCAGCGCGTTCTCGAGGCCGCTGGCCAGGGCGCCGGGGTCGGGCGGGAAGCCGTCGCCTGAGCCGCCTAAGTCATAGATGAGGTTGAAGTCCCAATCGCGCATAAACCTGGCGATGACGCCGATCCGGGCGCGCCGGGCGTTGACGCCGCTGTTGAGGTCCTGGACCGCCGCGAATCGCGAGCCGGGCGTGTAGTCGAGATAATCACCGGCGTCGAGATGCAGCCGTCCGGTCAGAAAGATCGCATTCCGGCCGTCGGCGCTCTCGATACCGAAGCGGCCAGCCGAGGGTTCGAGGACATGGACCCCGGCTGCTGGCAGTGGCAGTCCCGGTGGCGGCGCCCCGACGATGATTTCGGGCCCCCCCCGGCCAGCCGCCGCTGGCGGCTGAGCGGCGCCGGATGGCGGCTGAGGGGCTCCCGGCGCGCGCGGTGGTGCCGGGGCCGGGACGGCCGCCGCGGCCTGGGCGGCTGAAGCCGCCGACGGCGGGGGCGGGGCGGCACGCGGCGCGGCCTGCGCCGCTTTCAGATCATCGAGCTGTTTCTGCAGATTTTGGATCTGCGCCTGGTGTTGCTTTTGGAGGTTTCGGATCTCGGTCTGGTATTGCTTTTGGATTGCTCCGATCTCGCCCTGGTGTCGCTTTTCGATTGTTCCGATCTCGCTCTGCAGGTTTTTGATCAGATCAGTCACATCCGTCGTAGTAGTCTGGGCCGCGGCTGATACCGGCAGAATAGCGCCTGTGACGGCGAGCATCCCGGCGATCGCTCTCAGATGAGCAGCGCTCCTCTTTCTCCCCGTCATAATCCCCCCTACGCCGACGACCGGGCGCTATGCGGCGAAAACCGAGCCGGGGGTCCTCCTTGCCGCGAGCCGGTCGGTTAGGTGTGTTGTGCGCGGAAGTAGAACTATGGCGTTTGAAAGTCAACCTGTTTAACGAGGCGCGATCGCTTAGCGAAGAGAAGCTCGGGCAGCACGCGCGGCCGGCCACCGGCACTCCGAATCAGTTGTGGTCGAGTAGCTCAGCCATTCGGCTTTCAAGCGGCACCTTCAACGACGTAAATGCTGTGAAAGACCTGTTCAATTGCGTGACGCTCGACAGTGTATTGGACTTGATCAGTAGCGGGGCTCAGGCGTGGCCTTTAAGCCGGGAGCGCGGCAATCAACTTTGGGAACTCGACAATATTGAGGACGCGCCTGAGATTGTAGGCGAGCGCGGTCAGGCTGAACTCGGCGCGAACCTTCTCCAACCCTCGCATCAGAAACGCACCCTGGTTCATCCATTGCTTGATCGTGCCAAACGGGTGTTCGACCGTCTCGCGGCGTTGGTCGAGGATGTCGGGGCGCTGTGCTATGCGGGCTTGCATTCGATCCAACACGGCCTCGTTCTCGAGACGGGGATACGGCGCGGAATTGATTGCCGGTGCATTGCGATCGGATCGGGCAGTCTCGGCAGGCTTGGCTGTTGCGGTAATTGATCTTCTTCAAGCCGCGCATCAGAGACGACGAATAGGGATAAAGGCGCTGACCCGCTGGGCAAAGAAAGCTGTCGCTGGCTGGGTCGTAGCTGAACTCCGTCTTTACGGAACAGACCCGCTCTAACCGAGGGACCACGCTGCGGGCGAGGCACATAAGGTTCGATCCCGGTCTTCTCGCAGGCCTCGATGTCCTCGATCTTGAAATAGCCCCGGTCGGCCACGACCGCGATCCGCTCCACTCCGAGAACCTCTTTTGCCGGTTCGGCGGTCTGGGCCAGCAGACCCATATCCACAACTTGGTTGGTGACCTGCTGCTCGACGATCAGCTTGTGCTTGGCATCGACGGCGATGTGCACGTTGTAGCCCACCGCAACATGCGTATGCGCCGCCATCGCGCGGCTGTCGGGGTCGGTGAGAGAGATCTGGCTCTCCCCCGTCTGGTCCAGCTCCGCCAGCATCTCCTCGTGCCGCTCACGCCGTTCCCGGATCGCGGCGATCTTCTCGGCCAGGTTCTTGACCCGCGAGCCGCCTGTTGCGCTCTCGGTCGCGTCGCTCTTGTCGAGGCGCTGAAGATAGTCCTCAGCTTGGCGTCGGCGGCTTTAATGAACTGGGTCAGCGACGCCCGGGTAAAATTGCGATCCTTGTTGTTGACCGCCTTGATCCGCGTGCCGTCCACCGCCAGCAACTCCCGGCCGAACAGGTCCAGTTGGCGACAGAGCAGCACAAATTGGCGGAACACTTGACGAAAGGCGTTGCGGTTGTCGCGCCGGAAGTCAGCGATCGTCTTGAAGTCCGGCTTCAGATGCCGCAGCAGCCAGATCACCTCGATGTTGCGGTGGGTTTCGGCCTCCAGCCGACGGCTCGACCGCACCCGGTTCAGGTGGCCGTAGACGTAGAGCTTCAGCAGATCGGCGGGCGCATAGCCCGGGCGGCCTGTCACTTTCGGCTCAACACCTGTAAAGGAGGCCGCCGACAGATCCAGCCCATCGACAAAAGTGTCGATAAAGCGCACTGGGTTGTCCGGGCCGACATAATCGTCAACTGCTTCCGGCAGCAGCAACAACTGGGATCGGTCGTGGCCCATGAGGTGCGTCATGCCAGATTTTACCGCGCTATAGCCCGTGCTGGAAACCGCTCAATACGACTTTTCACACGGTCTGCTTAACTTTTGCAACTTCCCGGCGAGACTGGTGGCTCCGACACTGGCGAAGGCTTGCTGCATACGCCACGCCGCGCTGTGTCTGCTGTTGCTGCCGCGGTCGTCTGCCACTCGGCCCTTGAGGGCGGCAAAAAACATGTGTCTCTTTGCCCGAACCATTGATAGCGGCGGCGGCCAACTGAGTCATAGGCCCAATCGCGAATTACGGCTGGTATGACCAAGAGCAGACGCACCGTCACCCATGCGCCGGGCAAATTTTGGAGAATCTTGATGACAGCAGTTGACTTTGTATAGACGCGGTCGCCTATAGCGCAAACCATCGTATCAAGCCGCGTGGCGTCCACGTGGTGCTTGAGTAGAAACTGCTTCGCTTCTGGTGATTGGAGCGGGGCATACGAAACCCGTCGAGCGCGATCGCGTGCCATCACGAACTGGGCAAAGCCACTGCACAGATTGCAGAAGCCGTCATAAAACAGGACTGGATGGCTGCGTGTCCGTGGGACGCACGCGTGCCGCGCTCGCTGGCTCACTGTTGGTCGCATAACGCAAAGCCTTTGTTCGACATTCTCCAGATTCCTGACCCGCTGGGCGTGATCCTCCGTCGCTGGAAGCTCCGCGGCAACGAAATTCAATGGCAGCCGACCCGGTGACAGCCAAGACGGCGAGACGCTCGGCGTCGCGGAGCCAGAACGCGCTGCGTTGTCTTCATCAAGGCTAAGGACTATTCCGACACCGTACACACTGGCGGCTCCTGTCAGCCGATCCGAACCCTGTAGCTGCTGAGATACGGGCCGGGTTGCCGCGCGCGGTCGAGCCGGCGGGAACATCACGAGTGACGACGCTACCCGCGCCGATCACAGCGTTGTCTCCGATGGTCACACCCGGCAAAATGATCGCGCCGCCGCCGATCCACACATCCTGACCGATCAGGACAGGGCGCCCGAACTCGGCACCCGTCCGGCGGAGCGTTGGATCACGTGGATGGTCTGCCGTGTATATCTGGACCGCGGGGCCGATCTGCGTTCGCGCTCCAACAGTCACAGCGACGACATCGAGGACCACGCAGTTGAAATTGAAAAACACGCCTGGCCCGATCCGAATATTGTAGCCGTAGTCGCAATGAAATGGCGGTCGGATTACCGCGCCGTCTCCGGCCTCCGCCAATAACTCCCACAGGAGCGCGCGCCTGTCCGCGTCTGAGGCGCCAAGCGCCGCGTTGTAGCGGACCATCCACGCGCTGGCGGCGCTGCGGTCTGCTTCCAACTCGGCATCGTTGGCGTGGTACAGCTCCCCCGCCAACATCTTTTGCTTTTCGGTTCGAAAAGGCGACACAAGGCTGCTCCCGAGCGCTGACCGAGACTCATCAAAGCCACATCAAGCTGCCGGGTTCGAGGCCCAGCAAATATTGCCCGACGGTCTCGAAATGCTCCTGCCGTCCCTGCAATTGCTGCGACACGGTGTGGATGTCGCGAAAGCGCCGCTCGAACGGGTTCTCTTCGAAGATCGCGGTCGATCCGGCGGCGTGATAGGCGGTGTCGACGACCTGCAATGACTGGTGGATGGCAAAGGTCGAGGCGAGCCGGATCACCATCCGCTGGTCGAGGCTGATATGCCCGAGGCGCCCGATCTCGGCGGTGATTTCCTCGAGCGACCCCAGCAGAAAGGCGCGGGCGGCGGAAAGCCGCGCCTCGGCCTGCGCGACCTGCGACTGGATCAGATGGTTGTCGCGCAACGCACCCGCCGAACGGAACGGCACCTTGTCGTGCGCAAGCGCGACAAAGGCGTCAAGCGTGCTGCGCGCGATCCCCATCGCCACTCCGGCGAACCCCGCCGCGTAAAGCTGCAGGCTGCTGAACCGATAGAGCAAACCCTCTTCACGCCGAGTGTCGTCGTCGCGCGTCGCGGTGTGCCGCTCCGGCACGAAGAGGTCCTCGACCGAGAAGCGGTCGCTACCGGTTCCCCTGAGGCCGATCACATGCCAGATGTCGGTCATCCGGGCATTCGATTTCGGGAACAGCATCGTCCGGATGACCGGGCTGCCGTCGGGGTTGAGACGCGCTGTTCCGTCCGCTTCGACGACCGGGACATGGCAGCCGAGCCAGGTCGCGTTGTGCCCGCCGCTGGCAAAGCTCCAGCTCGCGGTCACGCGGTAACCGCCGCTGACGACGCGTGCGTTGCCGGGTCCCGGACCCCAGGCGAGGATGCTGCGAGGTTCACCGAAGATCTCGCATGCCGCAGCGGGCTCGAGATAGGCCGCGGTCATCGAGCAACCCGACGCCTGGTTGAGACACCAGGCCGTGCTGGCGTCTGTCTTGGCGATCTCCTCGATGACCGGGACAAAGCTGGCAGGAAGCAATTCCGCGCCGCCCAATGAACGCGGCAACAGCAGGCGGAAGAAGCCGCGCTCGGCGAGCCCCGCGACGATGGGCTCTGGCAGCTCGCGCCGGCATTCGATCTCATCCGCTGCGGCGGCGAGGTCGGGCACGAATTCGCGCGCCCGCCGCAGGTAGTCGCTGCCTTCCACGTCGGTGTCAAAGTGATCGGCGGTACTCGCAGGCATTCTCCGCTCTCCTCGTCGCTTCCGATTCGAACTCCACAGACAAGCGCGCTCTCCGTCAAGCCGGCGTCGGGCCGGGTTCGGCGCGGGCCGCGCTTTGCGCCCTCGTCTCAGCACCTGCGATGGCGTAAAGTTGGGAGATGGCGATCCGCCTACTTCCCCCGGTCCTGATCAACCGTATCGCGGCGGGCGAGGTCGTCGAGCGCCCGGCCGCGGCGGTCAAGGAACTGGTCGAGAACGCGATCGATGCCGGCGCCTCGCGCATCGAGGTCGCGCTCAACGAGGGCGGCCAGGCGCTGATATCGGTCGCCGATAACGGCGCCGGCATGACGCGAGAGGAGCTGGGTCTGGCGGTCGAGCGCCATTGCACCTCGAAATTGCCGGATGACGATCTCTCGCGGATCGGCGCACTCGGCTTCCGCGGCGAGGCCTTGCCGTCGATCGGGGCGGTCAGCCGAATGCGGATCGTCTCGCGCCCGCCCGGTGCGGCGAACGCCTGGGAGATCACGGTCGAGGCCGGCGAAAAACATGATCCGATACCGGCGGCATATCCGCCGGGGACGCGGGTCGAAGTGCGCGACCTGTTCTTCGCGACCCCGGCGCGGCTCAAGTTTTTGAAGACGCCGCGTACCGAGCGCGACCTGGCGCTCGACGCGGTGCGACGGCTCGCCATGGCTTATCCGGGCATCGCCTTCGAGGTGACCGGCGATGAGGAGCGCGTCTTGTTGCGGCTCGCCGCAGCCGCCGAACCGACGGCCCGGCGGACGCGGCTCGCGGCGCTGCTCGGACGCGATTTCGCCGAGAACTCGGTCGAGATCGACGCCGAGCGCGGCGGGTTCCGGTTGCGTGGGCTCGCCGGTTTGCCGACTCTGAACCGCGCTCTGCCGCGCGA
>Ga0307477_10003121_pt1 | contig 12459 bp, 6 predicted proteins | sample atmos_gasesECM2C_FD_203316 | JGI IMG/M metagenome (GOLD analysis project Ga0307477, IMG submission 203316) | Hardwood forest soil microbial communities from Morgan-Monroe State Forest, Indiana, United States - atmos_gasesECM2C_515 | ecosystem: Environmental > Terrestrial > Soil > Temperate...
CGTCCTTTTTCAGCTTCGCCCGCAGCGCCTGCATCGCGAGCTGGCGGCGGCGCTGCTTGATCTTGGGGTCCCCCTCCATCCGCCGCATTTCCTCCTTGACCTCCTGCTTGCTCATCCGCAGTTCCTGCTCGAGCCGCCAGCGCTGGTAGGCGTAGTCGATGATCGCAATCACCAGCAGCGCCAGCCCGACGCGAATCGCGATCGCGTAAACCAGATTCGCCCCGAGCGCGAAAATCTCGATGAAGGTCAACTGCTGCACCCCCAAAACCTGATCGATGCGGCCATGCAGGGCCGAATAGGCGACGGCGGCCAGCACCACCATCTTGATCACGCCGATCACCAGGTTCATCGGGTTTCGGCCGCCGAACACCCGGCCCAGCCCGCGAAACGGATTGAGCGCCGCCAAATTGGGTTGTATCCGCGCCGGGCTGAAGTAAAGACCCACTTGCACGACGTTGGCCATGAATGCGATGACGACCACGCCGATCAGCAGAGGCGCCAGCGCATCTCCCATCAAATAGACGGCATGAAGCAGGCCTCCGGTAGCGCCGCGTTCGCTGGGGTCACCAATCGAAGCAGGACCGAGCATCTCATGGACCAGGGCCTTGAGCGCTTCGACCATGCGCGGGCCGGTCGCGTGCAGCATGACCATCACGCCCAGCAGCAACAGGGCCAGCGTCAGCTCGCTGCTGCGGGCGAAGTTGCCCTGCTCGCGCGCCTCGGCGCGACGCCGCGGCGTGGGGGCTTCGGTCTTGTCGCCATAGTCGTCTGCCATCGGATTGCTCAGTGTCCATCAACCGCCGGCGCCGGCGTCGTCCATCCGATCCGTGCTTGTTTAATCGATTGCTCCAGCGCGCCCCGGATCACGTCGCCCGTCACGGCAAGACCCAGCCAGATGACCAGGATTCCGACCGCCGCACGGATCGTCAGCGCCGCCGACATCACATTCATCTGCGGAATGGTCCGGCCGATCAGCCCCAATACGAGGTCCACGATCAGCATGGTGATCAGTACCGGGGCGGCCAGTTGCATGGCCAGAATCGTCGCCGCCCGCAGCAGGTCCATCAGCAGATTCTGTACCCCGAGATTGACGCCCACCGAAAGGAGCGGCAGCGCATCGAAGCTGGCGCGAACCCCACGGATCATGCTGCGATGGCCGCCCAGTGTGAGGAACACCACCAGCGCAAACAGAAAATAGACATCGCCGATCACCGAGCTTTGGCCCCCGAACTGAGGGTCGAATACCTCGCCCAGGTTGATCCCCATCTGCTGACCGATGATTTCTCCGGCCCATTGCACCGCGACGAAGACGAAGCTCAGGACCATTCCCATCGCCAGGCCGAACGTCAGTTCCCCGCCGATCGCCAGCGCCAGTCCCCAGGCAGTATCGGGTTCGACCACCGGCTTCACGCCCGGCGTAATGCCCGCGGCCAACACCAGAATCAGCATGAGGCGAACCCGCCGCGGCACCCGTGCGCTGCCGAACAACGGCGCATACAGCATCATTCCGCCCAGGCGGAACACCACCAGGACGAATGTGGGGACGAATTGGAGAGCGGAATCGATCATCTATTGTCTAATGACTATGGGTCCTCAATCGCCTCGACACCGATCGGCGTTCACCAGCCATTCATCCGCGACGGTCAAAACATTCCCGCTCCAAACGCCTGCGCCGCGTACTCGATCAGGTAATGGCCCATCCACGGAAACAACAGGATCACCGCCGCGACCATCGCAACGATCTTGGGGACGAACGTCAGCGTTTGTTCCTGGATTTGCGTCACCGCCTGGAGGAGCGAGACGACGATGCCGACCATCAAGCCGATGGCCAGCATCGGCGTCGAGACGATCAGCGCCAAAACAAGCGTGTGGCGGATCAGATCGGTTGCCTGATCGAGACTGAGGTGCATGGCCCGACACCCTTCCTTGAGTGCGCCGCCCGCGACTGCCAGGGGTGAGGCGGCAAACAAAGGCCGGGACTTTTCCAGCGTCCCGCGGAAGATCGATCCATCCCTGGACCAGCCGTCCGGCGCGCCGCCAAAAGCGGCGCCGCCCTTATCTAATGAAGCTACCGATTAAACTCGCGGTTATCAAGTGCCACCCGTTGACCAGCACGAACAGCAGCAGCTTGAACGGCAGCGAGATCAGCACCGGCGGCAGCATCATCATCCCCATGCTGATCAACACCGTCGAAATCACCATGTCGATGATGAGGAACGGCAGGTAAATCTTGAACCCCAGGAGAAACGCCGTCTTCAACTCGCTCAGCATGAACGCCGGGATCAGGGTCATGGTCTTGACGTCGTCCCACTTGCGGGGCGGCGGCTCGCCGGCCGCCTCGGCAAAGAGCATCACGTCCTGGTCGTTCTCGCTGTAACGAATCTGCTTGATCATGAATTCCCGCAGCGGCATCTGCGCGTTGGCCAGCGCCGTCTTCTGGTCGATCTGCCCATCCATATACGGGCGCAGCGCTTCGTTGTTCACCCGTTCCCAGGTGGGGGCCATGATCAGGAAGGTCATGAACAGCGACAAGCCGATGAGCACCTGGTTGGGCGGCAACTGTTGCGTCCCCAACGCCTGGCGGAGCAATGCCAGGACGATGATGATCCGCGTAAAGCTGGTCATCATCAGCAGGATCGCCGGCGCCAGTGACAGGACGGTCAACAGAATGACCACCTGCATCGCGGCGGAAAAGTTCTCGCGGTTGGACAGGTCCAGTCCCTTGAGCAATCCACCGGACGAGGGCGACGGCGACGGCGACGCGGCGGCCGGCGCATTCATGGCCGCGGCCGGCGAATTTTCCTGGGCCGCGCGAGTGGAGGTTGCCGATAAAAAGATCACGGCCGGCACTACCGCCAGCACGAGCGTCAACCGGCCACGGCGAGCATCCTTTCTCATCGTGCGTCCTCAGAAAGACCCAGGTTTGCCCCTGCGCGTCAATTCGCGGCAGGCATTTTCGCCTGCCTGATTCATTTCCAGATCAGGCCTCTTGCGACGGTACGTTGAACTGTTCTGCCAGCAGGCGGACCCGTTGTCTCAGCCCCAGCAACTCGTCCTGCGCGCTGGGGACTGGCGCCGGATCCGATTCATCCTGAAGTGGCGGCGCGGGCTGGGCGGCCGCTTCCTGAGTCAAATCGTGAATTCGGCGGAACCGGCCGAAGATCGACCCGAATGCCACCGGGGCCGCGGCTTTCTCCTCGCGCAACTGCCCGACAAGCCGGGCGACCTCATCGGGTTGGGAAATCTCGCACAGCGCGGTCATCTGCCCGCCGCTGTCGCCCACCAGCACGAGGCGCTCGCCCACGCGGATCAGCATCACCTGCTGCTTGGGCGCCAAAGGCGAGCGTGAAAGCACCTCGACCACGCGGCTGGAACCCCGCCCCGCCGCCGCCGGAAAGAATAGCCGCCCGCACCACCGCAGCAGGAATATCAAGGCGATCACTGCCGTTAGCGCCCCAAGAACTCGCGGGTAATCCATCTGGCCCGGATGCGCCGCTGTAATCGGATCGGTTTGACGCGCCGCTTGCTGCGATTCCGTGCGGATCGGCTCCTCGCCCAGGGAATTTCGCACGCCGGAAGCCGGATCGGGACTGGCTGTCGTACCGGCGGCCGCGGTCGGCCTCCCGCCGCCCAGCAGCGCGATCAATGTGACCGACGCCAGCCAGTAACGAATGTTTTCGGCGCCACTCCGTGTCACAGGCCTTCTTCCTTTACCCCCGCCACGATCTCGTTCACGCGCACGCAGAAGTTGTCGTTGAGCACCAGGACCTCACCCCGCGCCACCAGCCGTTCGTTGACAAAAACGTCCACCGGATCGCCGGCCAGCTTGTCCAGCTCCACCACCGATCCTTCGCTGAGCTTGAGCACGTCCTCGACCAGCATGCGGGCCCGGCCCAATTCGATCTTCACGTTCAGTTCGACGTCACGCAGCAGCTCGATGCTCGAGACCTGGGCGTCCTGCATGACCTGCTGGAAATTGGGGAGCTTGAAGTTGGCGGCGTCGGGAGGAATGGCGGCGCCGCCCACCGCGGCCGGGTCCTCGAAACTGGCCTGTTTGAGCAGTTCTTCGATCGAGATCTGGTCCAGGTCGGCGGCTTCCGGCTCGCCGGAATCAGCGGGAGGTGCGGAAGCAGTAGCGGGAGACGCGGGTTGGTTTGCAGCCGGCGCCGCGCTGGCAGGTTGGGAAACGGAAGTGGCGTCAGGCGGAGGCGCAGAAGACGGCACGGGGACCGCGGCAGATTCGGACGGGCCCGGCGGAGAGGTCGCTGATTCTTCAGCCATTGGATCACCATCCCTGGTGCGCTTTCGCGGCGGAAGTCCTTTCCACCGCCTGCCGCGGCTACCTAGTAGTCCGTACGGAACGGGATGCAGCGCGGAACCAACACCTGGTCGATGATCCCTTCGCCGACGATTCCGTCAAGCTGGTATTTTATCTGTCTACGCAAAGTTTCAAGCCCCGGTTCCGATCCGCCGCCCAGTTTTTCCGGATCGCTCTCGGCGACGATCGTGCGAATGCGGTCTTCGATCAACGCTTTGTTCTCCTTGAACGCGTCGGTGATCCGCTGCTCGTATTCGGGCTTGGTGGTGACGTAGATGCTGACGTCGTAAAGAAAGGTGCGGCCGTTGGCCCTGTTCAGGGCCTTGAAATCCGCAACCGGAACCTCGACGCTCTTGCTCTTCTCGGCGTTCTTCGCGCCTTTTCCTTCGCTGTTCTCGAGTTTTGCCAGTTCCGCGGCGGATGCCTGTTGGGGCCTGCCGGCAAGGAAATGGAACCCGATCAACAGCGCCGCCGCTTCGACGACCATGACGCCGCCGAGTAAGACCGGAGTCTTGGTCAACATCCCCCCGGCGCCGCCTTTGCTTTCCTTTGCCGCGGCTTTGACCGACGCCGATGAATGCGCCCCCGCCTCGGACTTCTTTTCCGCTTTCTCAGCCATGACCCTTCCCTCGGCGACAACGTCCAATAAGCCGCACGCCTGAGTGTGGCGGCTACCTTATGTATCGGCAAGGGATTGCAGAAAGTTCCCCCAATTCGCGACGCCATCCTCCGTCCATGGAGATTCAATCGCCGCCTGTCGCCCCGCCCGCCGCCGAGGTCGCGGAAGAGGCCCCAGGGGCCCAACGGTCAAGCGAGGTCAACCTTGCAAACTTTGGCCGGCACCGGATTTATGGATTCACATATAATTTACAATTTTTCCTCTTGACGTGGCGCGGTGGACCTGTCTAGATTCCACACCCTGTAGTAGCAAGTACATGAGCCGCCCGCTTGTTTGGCGCGGCTTTCGAGAACGCACAATTCGTCCTCAGGCAAAGGAGGAGCCATGGCTCCGCGGTGGATCCTGCGCGCACGTCTTGGAAGCCAAAACCCCAAAAACACGAAGGCCAAGCGCTCGAAAGATCGGCGGGAACCGCTTCAGATCTTCCAGATGACGCCTCTCGAACAGCGGATCCTTTTTGGCGCCTACCCCGCTTTCAACCTCGACGAGCTGCCCATACCGACGGTCCCGTGCAGCACCAGTTGCAACTGTGATACACCGACGGTCAACAACGGTCCGGGAAATGGCGAGGGCGGGCCCGGCAGCGCAAACAGCCCCGGTGGAACGGGCGGGCCCGGCAAGTCCGCCGGCTCGGGCGGCAGCAGTTCGGGCATGGGCGGTGCGCAGGGCCCCACGCTTATCAGCGAAACGATCGCCCCGACCGGCGCGGCGACGACCGAAGCGCCGATCCAGGATTTCGATGGTATGCCATTGATTCAGAACGCCGACCTTCAGTCGCAGGTCATGGGCCTGACCTGGGGCGTCACACGGGCGTGGACCGGCTTGAACAACACCGGCCCGATGGGCAATGGGTGGTCGGTCGCCGAGCTGCCGTATTTGGTAGTCGGCGGAGGGATTGAGTTCTCGACGACGCCGGGCGGCCCGCTATGGACCCCCGGCAGCGCGCCGGCCGGCACCTATCCCGATGACCACATCTCCATGGTCGAAGGGGCCAGCGCCTATACCTTCTCCATTCCCACCCCCAATTCCGATCCAAACGAGTACAACACCTATGCCCCCTGGGGAGGGCAGCATCTTTCGCTCCAGCGCGTCCAGCAGGGCAGCAACTACGTCATGCAGATGACAGACGCCGCCGGCGATGTGACCGATTTCTACGACCTGTACCGCCAGCCGGATCCCAACACGAACAACCCACGGCCGGTGCCGTACTCGCGGGCCTTGAGTCCGTCGATGCTCTACGGTGACTTCAAAAGCTTCACCGCCGCCAACGGTACGAGCGTCAACGCCAATTACAACGGCAGCGGCCAGCTTACCAGCGAGGTCATCACCAACCCCAATACCGGCCGGTCCGAGCAATTCATTTATAGCTACACGCCGACAAGCGGAACGGGCGCTGTCACCAATAGCGCCGTCACCAACGCCGGCGGAACGGTTCCACAGCTTGTCTCCAATGTAGTATGGCAGGAACAGGCTTCCCCCAGCTCGCAATGGCAGACCGTCGAAACCGCGGCCTATGTCTATTACAACGGGGACGGGACCGACAACGCCGGGCATACCGTCAACGTCAACGACGGGCGGCTGGGGGACCTGGAGGTGGCGACGACGACCGACGCATCGGGGAACATCATCAACCAGGACTACTACCGTTACTACAAACTGACCGGGGAATCCGATAACATTAGCTCGCAGGGACCGACCAACCAGTCCGCCACCACCGGCGGCCCCGCGCCCCTGGAGCCTTCATTCGCCGGCGCCTACAACCCCAATTCTCCGTCGCCACTGGACAGCTTCGTCATGACCGGCCTCAAGACCGTTGTGACCGGTGCGTCCTTCGACCGCATGGCCGCGAACGTATCGGGTTATCTGACTGCCTCCGATGCCACCATTCAGCCCTATGTGAACAATTTCTTCAATTACGAGCGATGGACCGATCACGTCGGCGCCGAAGGAGGGATCAGTGGCGACGCCGCGGCGTACAACGTCGGCGCGCCTTTCAGCTTCCGGGACGGCTACCGCTTTGGCAGCCGCTACCGCGTGGTCCAGGAGATCGCCCAGGCCGCCGGCTGCTCGACCTGCTCGGGCGGCCAGGGCACGTTCAAGTATGAATATGCCGCCAATCTCGACAATTCCGACAACGCCATCGGCTACGGGATCATCGACTACAACGAATGGCGGATGAAGACCACCACGTATCTCCCAGACGACACCTCGAGCACCTGGGCCGACAACAACCGCGAGGTCGTCTATACCAACGAGGTCGGCCAGCCGCTCCTGGATATCTTCGTCCAACTCGGAACGACCACGGCTTCGATCACCGGAGTTTCCGTCACCAACAACAGCAACAACGCCACCGTCACCGTGACCGCGACCAACACGTTCCAGGCCGGACAGACCGTGGCGATCAGCGGCATCCTGCCCGAACTGTACAACGGCGTATTCACGATCGTCAGCGCCAACAGCTCCTCGTTCACCTTCAACATCCCCGAGACCTATTACGGCAGCACCGGAGCGCCCACGCCCTACGTCAACACCACCACGCCCAGCCCCGGCTCCGTCAACCTCGGGCCCGGCGGCGCCACCATCGTGACCGGCCAATGGGCCACTTACTATCGGTATGATGATGAGGGCAGACTGATCCAGGTCGCCCAGCCGTCCGCCGTGGGCGGATGGAACGATGCCCAGGGGGTAAACGTCGGCGTTTCGCCGGCCATCAGCACCGGCCTGATCACCGACTACCAATACACCGGCTGGTCCTTCGACGGTCGGGCGGGCGTCACGGGCAACCCCGGCAGCGGCACCGTCATCCTTCCCTCCGGCTCGGCCAACGCCCCGCAGGGCAATGACGCGGCATTCTTCGAAGACACCAGCGTCATTTCCCAGACCATCGCCGGCTGGACGGCGGGGACCTACACCCTTTCGTTCCAGGCCGCCGGCGCCTTCAACGCCAATATGCCCTTCCAGGTCTTTGTCGACGGCGCTGTCCTGACCTTCGGCGGGCAGAACACGGTAGACCCCGGACCCACCTATTCCAGCTATACCAGCGCTTCGTTCAACGTCTCGACCGGCGTCCACACCATCCGGTTCGTCGGCTCAGGGGGTGGGAGCGGCGCATCCCTCCTCGATGAGGTCGCCATCAACGGAACTAACGCCCCCAGCGTCGCCGACAGCGGCTTCGAGGCGGCCAACCTCGCCGCCGGGAGCTATCAATTCAATCCACAGTTCACCGCCATCACCGCGACCAGCAGTGCCGCCGGCGCCGTCACCGGGACCGAAAACGCCGTCTATATCCAGCAGGGCGAGCAAGGCACGCTGATCCCGCAACAAAGCTTCACCTACTTCGCCGACACGGCCAACAGCGCCACCGTCTTCCCGCTGGCCTCGAGTACCGTCTACGGCAACGCCGACGGCACCGACCCGCGTACCACGCTGTTCAACTACACCTTCTTCAGCGGCACCGACCAGATCCAAAGCTTGACCATCACCGACCCGCCGATCGTCGCCGCTCAAAACGGCCCGGCCACCAGCGACACCGACACCGCCGACGCCGACACCACCACCGACTTTTTTGACAGCTTCGGCAACCTCCAGTGGCAAAAGGACGGCGGCGGGTTCCTGACCTACAACCAGTTCGACCCGCTGACCGGCGGCCTGCTCAAGAACATCCAGGACGTCAACACCAACGACACCGGCGACTTCACCAATCTCCCATCCGGCTGGACTACGCCTTCGGGCGGCGGACTCGAGCTCATCACCACTTGCCAGGTGGATGCCCTGGGCCGCTGCGTCGAAGAGACCAGCCCTAACGGCAACACGACTTACACTGTGTACAGCGATGGCCATCCCACCAGCGGCGGCGGATTCGTCAACCAGGTGCGCATCTACCCCGGCTGGCACGAGATCGGCCAAACCGGCACCTACACCACCACCGGTCCGGTGCAGATCACCCGCGAATACCGGCCCGCCGCCGGCGCGCCTTCGGGACAGCAGACCGTCTACGATGAAACACTCACCATCACCGCCCCGGTCGAGAGCACCTCGACCCCTTCCGGTGCCGAATCGATCAGCGCCTCCAACATCCAGAGCCTGTCGCGCGACCTGACCAGCGACGGCGGCCAGATGATCGAGACCGATGCGTACTTCAGCCTCGGCGGCGTCAGCTACTCGGCGGCCAGCGCCCAGCTCGGCTCATCCAGCAACAACTCCGCCAGCGGAAACTATCACGCCACGCTCTTTGGCTATGATAACCAGGGGTTGCTCGACCGGGTGCAGGAGCCGACCGGCACGATTTACCGCACGGTCCATGATGGCCTGGGGCGCGTCACCAGCCGCTGGGTCGGCACCGATGACACGCCGAGCAGCGGCTTCTGGTCCCCCACCAACAACACCAGCCCCTCCAACATGGTGGACGTGGAAGACGACACCTATGACAGCGGCGGCGTGGGGGATTCCAATCTGACGCAGATCGATCAGCACGTGGACACCAACTCCTCCGACGATCGCGTCGCCCTGATGCTCTACGACTGGCGCGACCGCCTGATCGCCTTGAAGCAAGGCGCGCTTCTAAGCGGCGGCGTCCCCGATCCTTCCGGCGAAACCGATAGCGCCCATCGCCTCATCACCTTCTACAACCTCGACAATCTCGGCGAAGCGATCGGAACGTACACATATGCTGGCGACGGCGTGAGCCTCACCGACTTTGCCAACTGGATTCCCAGCCCGCTGACCGATGGCTCGGACCTGCGCGGCTACACCGCCAATCTTTACGATGACCTCGGCCGCGTTTACCAATCCAGTCAATACAGCGTGGATGAGAACGTCGGCACGATCGGCCCGGCGCTGACGACCAACGAGTTTTATGACCATCGCGGGAACGTAATTGCGCAATCCAACCCCGGCGGCCAGGTCACCAAGCACCAGTACGACGGCGCCGGCCGCGACGTTAAGGACTCGACCACCGATGGCGGCGTCATGAGCGGCGCTGCCCAGAATTGGACCAACGCCGGCACGACGATCAACGACGTTGTCCTCGAGCAGACGCTCAATTCCTATGACGGCGACGGCAATCTGATCGAAACGGTCGACCGCCAGCGCTTCGACAACGATCCCACCAGCGCTGTCGGCGATCTGGCCGGCCCGTCCGGCGGGAACCTCGCCAGCCGCGATTATTACACCGGCAATTATTACGATGCCGCCGACCGGTTGACCGACAGCGCCAACGTCGGCACCAACGGCGGCACTGCCTGGACCCGGCCGTCATCCGTCCCGGCCGATTCCGCCACCGTCCTGGTCACCCATACCGATTACAACGACGCGGGGCTTGTCCAGGATACCGTCGATCCCCGCGGCATCAAGGCCGGCACCTTCTATGACATGCTCGGCCGCCAGACCGAAACCATCGCCGCGTGGGATGGCACGCAGAACCCTACCGCCGGCAACTCGACCAACCAGATCACCGACTACACCTACGATGGCAACAACGACGTGCTGACCATGACCGCCGTGCAGCCCAGCGGCGGCGCCACGCCTAATCAGACCACCGCCTACGTGTACGGCGTCGGCGGAACGATCGGGACCAACCTCTTTTCCAATGACGTGATCGGCACGATCGAATACCCCGACAAGACCACCGGCGACGCCGCTACCGTCGCCAGCGAGCAGCAGTCCTTCGGCTACAACTGGCAGGGCGACAAGACTTCTTTCACCGATCAGAACGGCACCACCCACAGCTACGTTCTCGATGTCCTTGACCGCCTCACCGGCGACGTCGTCACGACCCTCGGCTCGGGCGTTGACGGCAGCGTCCGCTACCTTGGCTACACCTTCGACTCCGCCGGGCGGCCCCAATATCAGAAGAGCTATTCCAACACGCTGGGGCCCCAGGGGACGAACAACGTCGTGAACGTCAACCACGATGATTACAACGGATTTGGCCAGTTGATCAGCGTCATTCAGAACGACAGCACCACCAACGGCCAGATCCTCTACAACTACACCGACGCCACCGATCCCTACGGCCAGTACGTGAACAACAGCAACCTGACCAGCGTCACCTATCCCAACGGCCGGGAGGTCGGCTACCTGTACGGCGGCACCAGCCCGATCAGCTCGCTGTCTTACAGCAGCGGCAGCAACACGGTCACGGCCACGACCACCACGCCGCTCGGACTCGGCGTCGGCAGCCAGATCACCATCCAGGGTGCACAGTCGAGCGGGTACGATGGCACGTTTGCCATCATCTCGACCCCGACCCCGACCACCTTCACCTACACGCCCACGACCGCGCCGACGACCACCCCCGATACCGACCCGGACATGACGGCCATCGGCTCACCGCAAATCCCCATTCTTAAAATCACCTTCAGCGGCACGACCGCCACCGCCACCACCGGTATTCCCCTGGGACTCGCCACCAACAGCGTCTTCCAGGTGACGATTTCCGGCGTGACCAACAGCACCCTCTACGATGGCACTTTCAACGCCACGGTCACCGGCTCGAACACCTTCACCTACACGATGTCCGGAACGCCGTCGGGCAACGGCAACGGCCTGGACATGACTGCGGTCAATCCGATGCAGGTGACGCTCAGTTCGCTGACCTACGGCGGAACCGGGGGGACCACCGCCACCGGCACCAGCAGCACGGCCCTTGGCCTTGCAACCGGCACGCAGTTCGAGCTGTCGATCAGCGGCGCTTCTCCAAGCACCTACGATGGCACCTTCACCGCCACCGTCACCGGCTCGACAACATTTACTTACACGCTGCCGAGTAACCCCGGAACCAACGCCAGCGGCACGATCATCGCCGGGTTGAACCTGCCCACGCTGGATGGGACAATTGGCCGCGTGACGGGGATGCAGGACGAGTTCAACGGCAGCACGCCGGGCGCCAACAACACCGCGATCCTGGCGACCTACCAGTACCTGGGCCTGAATACGATCGTCCAGGAGAACCGGCCTCAGCCGGGCATCGACCTGACTTACATTCAGCAGCCCAATGACACGCTCTACGGCAGCGACAGCGGCGATCGCTACACCGGCCTGGACCGGTTCGGCCGCATCATCGACCAGTTCTGGACCAACGTAAACGCGCCGGCCTCCCCGACCGATCGGTTCCAATATGGTTACGATCAGGATTCCAATGTTCTGTACAAGAACAACCTGGTCAACAGCACGTTCAGCGAGCTCTACCACGCCAACAGCAGCGTGTCGGGCGACAACAGCAGCGCCTATGATTCCCTGAACCGCTTACAGGCTTTCCGCCGCGGCACCCTGAGTGCCAGCGGGAACAACGGCACTGGCGGGTTGGATACCGTCACGACGCTCAACACCCTGGCCGGCTCGAGCAACTCTTGGAACTACGACGCCCTGGGCAACCAAACCAGCACGCAGAACGGCAACCAGACCCGCCAGTTCAACGCCCAGAATCAAATCACATCCATCAGCGGCTTGACCACCCCGACCT
>Ga0307477_10003124_pt1 | contig 12453 bp, 8 predicted proteins | sample atmos_gasesECM2C_FD_203316 | JGI IMG/M metagenome (GOLD analysis project Ga0307477, IMG submission 203316) | Hardwood forest soil microbial communities from Morgan-Monroe State Forest, Indiana, United States - atmos_gasesECM2C_515 | ecosystem: Environmental > Terrestrial > Soil > Temperate...
CGCGCTACTTCGTGCTCTCCGCCGGAAAAGAAATGGGCATGACCGGTGCGCCCGGCAAACAAATGAAAATGAGCGATCTCACCTGCGTGCCCACCTGGGCGCAGCCGTCCAACGATGGCTCGGAAATTTATGTGGCCTGTAACAAAGCGAACGACATTATTGTCGTCGATACGGCGTCTTGGAAAATGTCGCGCCGCTTCCCCGCGGGCACCGGCGTATACAACCTGGCCATGACCAAAGACGGACGCCTGATAGCCACGAACAAAAAAGGACAATCCGTCTCGGTCTTCGACCCCCAAACCGGCAAAGAACTCGCCCGCATCCCAACCAAGCGAAAAGTGGTTCACGGCGCCGTAGTTACGCCGGACAATCGCTACGCCTTCATCTCCGTGGAAGGAATCGGTTCGGATCCCGGCACTGTGGAAGTGATCGATCTGAACTCCCTCACGAACGTGGGCCTACTCGATGTTCCGCAACAAGCCGCCGGAATCGATTTCTGGAAGACCGAGCCGACGAGACCCTAAAATGTTGATGCTTTAACAATCATCGAACCACTCCCCGTGGCTCGGTCCCCGAAATGTCGGTGACATCATTGGGGGTCTGCCTACATCTAAATATTCGTTGCGGCACCAGTGTTTCCGTTCGGCGTTGCAAGATTGCAGAGTTGAAGGCAGGATATATTGTGAAGCGTCGCGCATTTTTAAGTCGCAGCTATATTTCAGCTGAAATCATCGAGTCAAAAGGGTTCTGAATGAATTCAGGAGTTAGCCTTAGAGACGAAAGCTCAAACGGCCACCCTCGCCTCCCCAATCTGCCGGAGCGACTCCGGGGGCTTGAGCGCCTTTCTTTGAACTTGTGGTGGAGCTGGCAGCCGCATGCCCGCGAGATGTTTCGATCCCTTGATCACCAAGCCTGGCGCGAAAGCAATCACAATCCGTTGCGCATGCTGGCATTGTTACCGCCGGAGACTCTCCAGGATGCCGCCAAGGACGCCGATTTTCTGCAGATTTACGACCTGGTGATGAATGAATTCGAAGTTAGCATCGAATCTCAGACCGGATGGTTCACCTCCGAGTACGGCAAGCCGCAGGCCACCGTGGCCTATTTCTCAGCTGAATATGCCTTCCACAATTCGCTAAAACTTTACGCCGGCGGCTTGGGGGTTCTGGCCGGAGATTACATCAAAGAGTGCAGCGACCTGGCCATCCCCGTGGTGGCGGTGGGTTTGGTCTATTCTCGCGGCTATCTTTCGCAAAAACTCCGAGACGACGGCTGGCAACAAGACGAGGAAAAGCTGCTGGATCGCACGTACGATCCAGTCAGGCAAATTCTCGACAAAGACAACCAACCTCTTTCCGTGCAGGTACCCTTATTCGATCCGCCACTTCGCGTGCAAGTATGGCGCGCGGACATAGGCCGCGTACCGGTCTATTTGCTCGACACCGACGTGGAAGGCAATCAAGACTCGAACCGTTCGATCACGCATCGCCTTTATACCAACGATCCGGAACAGCGTCTTCGCCAGGAAATCGTGCTAGGCATGGGCGGAGTCCGAGTCCTGGAAGCTTTAGGCATTCATCCCGCGGCCGTTCATATTAATGAAGGCCATCCGGCTTTCGCCCTGGTCGAACGCATGCGCATGTTGGTCGAAGCTGGAAAAACTTTCGACCAGGCCCGCGCAGAAGTTCGCGAGACCTCCGTCTTCACCACGCACACTCCTGTTCCCGCCGGCACCGACGTGTTTCCATACCCGTTGGTGGACAGATACTTCGGCAACTCCTATGACCAGCTGGGGACTAGCCGCGAAGGCCTACTCTCGCTAGGCGCCTCTCCGGATGATCCGAATGCTGGATTTAACATGACTGTGTTCTCGCTGCGCATGGCCAGGTTTTGCAATGCCGTAAGCCAGAAGCACGGCGAGGTTGCGCGGCACATGTGGGCCCCCGTGTGGCCCGACAAAAACGAAGCGGACCTACCCATCACTGCAGTAACCAACGGCGTGCACCTGCGCACTTGGATGGACCCGATATGGTTGCAGCCGATGCTCGATAAATATATCGGTCCCGGATGGATCCGCGAGCAAGATCGCGCCAAAACGTGGCAAGCCATCGACAATATTCCGGACGAGGAGCTGTGGCGGCTGCGCAAGCGTCTGAAGGCTTTATTGCTGGCCGATATTGACGAACGGGCCCGCGAAGAATGGGCCAAGAAGCGCGTTCGCGCCGAAAGTGTGATCGCATTTGGAACCTTGCTCGATTCACAAATTCTCACCATAGGATTCGCGCGTAGATTCACCGGCTACAAAAGGCCCGATCTTATTCTTCACGACCTGGACCGCCTGAAGCGTCTTCTTTTGCACCCGCTGCAGCCGGTCCAGATTATATTTGCCGGCAAAGCCCATCCGTCCGATGTAGGCGGCGCGCAATTAATTCAACGAGTATTTCAACTGGCGCAGGACCCTGAGTTTGCAGGCCGCATCGCGTTTGTAGAAGATTATGACTACCACCTGGCTCAACGAATGGTCCGGGGCGTCGATGTATGGCTGAATAATCCGCTTCCTCCGCTCGAAGCCAGCGGCACCAGCGGCATGAAGGCAGGCGCTAACGGAGTTCCCAGCCTTTCCGTGCTCGATGGCTGGTGGATCGAAGGATACAACGGCGAGAACGGCTGGGCTTTCGGCGGCGATCCAATCGAAGGCGATCGCACGAACGCTGATGCCGACGCTCTATATCGTTTGCTGGAGGAAAAAATCATCCCGCTGTATTACCGCCGTTCCGATGACGAGATCCCGCACGATTATGTCCGCGTCATGAAAGCCGCGATCAAGAGTGTGGCTCCGCAGTTCAGCACCATGCGTATGGTGAAAGAATACGTTAACCGCTTCTACGTTGACGCGCTTGGTCTAAAAGAATGGCTGGCTTCCGTCGACAAATAGACTCTGTGCTGTAAATAATTATTCATCGTCGTCGCCTCAGAATTATCTTCATTCATATGTTCTATTTGCGCTGTAAATGCGTAAGTTCAGCCTTTCCAGAATACCCAATAGTACCCGGCCCTTAAGGGCCTCTATGTAGGCCCTTACTATTTCCCGCCGCTCAGATTACAGCAAGTTCGGCATAGAAAGCCCTGCGCTCAAGTTCGATACTGAAGGCGTGGTGCAGCAAAACCTTTCAAGGAGAGGTGCCATGGACAACAAAAAGCAGGATTCTAAGAAGGGAAACTCCGGACGCGAGTCCGGGCGCGAGAGCGGCGAAAAGGGCAATCAGGGCGGCTCGTCGAACCGATAGTCGCTTGGCTGCCGACGCAGTCTATCGCAGCCTGACTAGCCATTTTGCAAATCGAGCGGAGGCAAGCAGCCATAGGCGGCCGCTTGCTTCCGCTTTTTTTCATGACTTCGAACTCTGATGGCGAGGAGCGTTGCATGACGAATTCCGGCTTGCCCTCAAATACGTTGCTCGTACATGCAGAGCTCACCTTGAAAGATTGGAATGGATTTGCCATAAACGAGAAAGCGCTTTTCGTCGTCCTAGTACCCACACTCAAACTAGGAGGAAGATATTAGCGTAAACATCCTATTTTCAGCGTCTATTCCATTGAAAGAAGCCCTTGGTACTCCGGCGATTTTGGCCTGAAGATTGCGCTTCAAACCGTTGTACCATTCCTGGAATTCACTGCCCGCGGCATCATAATGAACTTAGGGAGGCTGGACGTACGGTGAGACCAACGGTCCTGATCGCAACCACCGCTCGCTGGGTTCCGGCTGCCCGCCTCGCGGTTGCGCTCGCCAACGCCGGATTCACCGTGGACGCCGTGTGCCCGTCGGCCCACCCAATTGCCAACACGGATTCTGTTCGTCGGATACACAAGTACCGTGGTTTCGATGCGTTAACCTCATTCTCTGAAGCGATCGCCGGCTCCAAGCCCGACTTAATCGTGCCTGGCGACGACCTGGCCACCCAGCACTTGCATCTTTTGTACGGCCAGGAGCGCCGCAGGGGTGATGCAGGAGTATCGGTCTGTGCGCTGATCGAGCGTTCACTCGGAGCGCCGGAAAATTTCCCCGTTTTGTATGCCAGAACCAAATTCATAAGATTGGCCTGGGAAGAAGGCATTCGCGTTCCGCAGACAGAGGTAATTCATTGCAGCAGTGATCTAAAGGAATGGATCGCTCAAACGGATTTTCCAATTGTCCTGAAAGCCGATGGTTCTTCAGGCGGCGAGGGGGTGAAAGTTGCGCGTACTTGGGATGACGCCAAGCGTGCCTTCCGGGTGTTGCAGGCTCCTCCGCTGCTGGCACGCGCCGCGAAGCGCGCCCTGATTGATCGAGACTCCAGGCTGCTTTGGCCGTCGCTACTTCGTCGGCGCTCTATCGTGAATGCCCAAACATTCGTCGCTGGACGCGAAGCGACCAGCTCGATCATTTGCTGGAAAGGCGAAGTCCTGGCCGAGCTACATTTCGAAGTGCTCAATAAAGTTGCTTCGGCGGGCCATGCCACCGTCCTTCGGTTGATTCAGAACGCGGAAATGTCCAGGGCTTCGGAAAAGATAGCGCGTCGCCTGAATCTAAGCGGCTTGCACGGCCTGGATTTCATGCTGGAGATGCAAACTGAAAACGCTTACCTCATCGAAATAAATCCGCGATTGACTCAGGTAGCGCACCTCACGCTGGGCCCCGGACGCGATATTCCGGCCGCTCTGTACTCGGCGGTGTCTGGCCAAGCGGTCTGCCCCGCACCGAAAGTTACCGAGGACAGCACGATTGCCCTGTTCCCGCAGGAATGGATCCGAGATCCGGCGAGCCCATTTTTGCAATCGGCCTATCACGATGTGCCATGGGATAAACCAGAATTGATTCGCGCCTGTGTGCGCGCCCGCCGCAAGCAAGCGGATTGGTACTCTCAACAAAGCCGGGTGCACGCTTTTTCAATGGCGCGACTCCCCCGCCTATGACGAATCCCCTGCGAAATCGCGCGGGTTCAGTTAGCCTCTCGGCGGTAACTTCGGACCCGTGTCCCGTACAGGTTCGTCCGCCTCGCGTCGTACCGAACAAAGTTCTCGGGAACGCCAACAGGCCGCTGCGGGTTATGAAGTTTGGCGGGACGTCGGTCAACGACGCATGCTGTATCGAAAAAGTCGCCGACATCATTAAAGCCGCCACGCAAGACAGCGATGTCGTCGTCGTCGTTTCCGCCATGCGTGGCGTAACAGATGAACTCGTCGAGGCCGCCACCCAATCGGAACAGGGAAATCAGCAGGTGGTGGCTGCGATTTTTCAGGCACTCCGCGGTCGCCATGAAGCCGCTGCAAATTTATTAGTTCATTCCGCCGAGCAGCGAGAACGTATCGTCGGTAAGCTGCGGCAGGTTTTTCAAGAAGGCGAAAGGCTCTGTCAGGAAGTTATCCGGCAGCGCGAATTAACCCAACGTGGCTGCGATTCAATTAGCGGCCTCGGCGAACGTCTGTCGGCGCCCCTGGTTGCTGCGGCACTGGAGGAACGAGGGGTAGCAAGCCAGGCAATCGACGCCACCGAGCTTATCATCACCGACTCTCGCCACGGCGCCGCTGAACCGCTCATGGATATTACGCGTAAGCGCTGCGAAGCGCGCTTACTTCCGCTGTTGCTGCAGGGCATCATCCCGGTGGTCACTGGTTTCATTGGCGCCACAGCCGAGGGCGTTCCCACAACTCTTGGCCGGAACAGCTCGGATTATTCCGGGACGATTATGGGCGCAGCTCTGGACGCCGACGAAGTTACCTTGTGGACGGATGTGGACGGCATCCTGACTACCGATCCCAAACTGGTTTCCAATGCCTCCTCGATTCTTGAGATGTCTTACGGCGAAGCCTCTGATCTTGCGGAATTGGGAGCAAAAGTTCTGCATCCAAAAACCTTGCATGCTTTGATGCAGCGAGGCATTCCCCTTTCCATCCGCAACACCTTTGCTCCCGATCACCCGGGAACTCGGATTACTCGAAAAGGTTCTGCGAATGGCACAGGGGTGAAGGCCGTAACCATCACGAAGGATGTCGCCATCACTTTCAACCCCGCCGTTGCGATTGTAACCTTGGTGGGGGACAACGTGCGTGATGCCGCAGGTATGGTTGAGCGTTTGTCCGCAGCGCTAGAGCGCCACCATGTGAGCCTCATCGGAACGGCACGTGCGTCTTCGGGGAGCAGCCTTTCTTTTGTGGTATCGCGGCAGGATGTGAAAGCAGCGCTCGTCATCATTCATCAGGAACTCCAACTCGGCGGGTCAAATCTATAGCATTCCGGCCACAATCTCTGGAGCGATGGCATAATCAACCGAACTGTGCGACCCCACGGAACAATGCTGCGCATAGGATTCATCGGGTGGCGAGGTATGGTCGGCAGCGTCCTTATGCAAAGGATGCGCCAGGAAAACGATTTTGCCGGCATCGAGCCGGTATTCTTCTCCACATCCAACATCGGAGGCGACGCTCCCAGCGAAGCCGATGGCGGAGTTCTTAAAGACGCAAAAGAGCTGCGCGAACTTGCTACCTGCGATGCTCTGATCACTTGCCAGGGCGGCGAGTACACCGCTGAGGTTTACGGGCCGTTGCGCAAGAACGGCTGGAAGGGTTTTTGGATTGACGCCGCTTCCACCCTCCGCATGAGTGAGGAAGCTGTAATCGTGCTCGATCCCCTAAATGGCGACGTAATCCAAAACGGTTTAGCCCGCGGCCTGCGCACTTTCGCCGGCGGCAATTGCACCGTTAGCTTGATGTTAATGGCGGTCGGCGGACTTTTTAAAGCTGGCTTGGTTGAATGGCTCACCACCATGACCTATCAAGCAGTTTCCGGGGCGGGCGCCGCTAAAATGTTGGAACTTGTGAAGCAGATGGAGTCGCTCACCGTGGCAACCCGCGCCACTCCTTCTGAAAACGCACTGGAGGTTGATCGCCTGCTGCTTCAGGCGCAGCGCGCTTCCAGTCTGCCGACAAAGGAAATCGGCGTCCCTCTCGCCGCCAGCTTAATTCCCTGGGTGGATCGGGAGATGCCCGACGGACAAACTCGCGAAGAATGGAAAGGGATGGCCGAAGCGAACAAGATCATGGGCTTGGATCCGCCGGTACCGATTGACGGCATTTGTGTACGCGTTGGAACCATGCGCTGTCACAGTCAGGGACTCTGCATTAAGCTTACGAAAGACGTGCCGCTAGGCGACATCGAAGAAATCTTGACGAGCAGCAATCCCTGGGTGCGGTTGATTCCCAACGACCAGGAACCGACCATGCGTTGCCTTACGCCCGCAGCGGTTTCCGGCACCATGAACGTTGCCGTAGGCCGCCTCCATAAGTTGAAACTTGGATCGCAATTTCTGGGAGCTTTTACCGTTGGCGATCAGTTGCTTTGGGGCGCCGCCGAACCGCTCCGACGGATGCTGTGTACTCTCCGCAAGCGCTAGAATGTTCCGAGGGAATTATTGGCCCTGCGACACGCGTATCCTGCATCAGATTTTCGCCCTGTACTTTGTTCCGAAATTTAGTTGGCCGGGATGCTAACGGTGATGGAGCTAGAGTACGGGCTCTGAACGTTCTTGGAATTAACCGCCGTCACTACGTAAAGGTAGGTATTACCGTTCGCCACGGTATTATCCGTATAACTCGTTGCCGAATCCGCCTGGGAATTTAGCCTTGAAAATGATCCTCCCGACTTCAAGCTTCGATACACGTAATACCCCACAATGTTAGGGGACGGACTTTGCTCCCACTTCAACTCTACGGCGGGTTGAGCGGATGTAGTTCCGTCGCCGGACAATCCGATTTTCAGCGGGGAGTTTGGAGCATTGCTGTTGATCGTCACCGTTCCCGGCAAACTTCCAGCAGTCTTCGGATCAAAATTTACTGTCAAGAGAGCGCTTTGATTCGGCTCCAGTTTCATCGGGGACGTCATTCCACTAAATGAATATCCGCTTCCACTCACTGTAATACTCGAGATATCGACACTCGAATTTCCCATGCTCTTCAAAGTCACTTGTTGCGTGACAGTCTTCCCTACCGTCACGTTTCCAAAAGTGACCGCAGTTGTGCTCGGAACAAGCTGAACATGGGGGGCAATTCCTACGCCGTTTAACCCAATCCCTACCGCACCACCGCTGGCTACCACAGAAATATTTCCCGTCTCGGCGCCGGCGGCGCTGGGATCGAACTTTGCAGTGAGGGTAACCGATTGCTTGGGCGTGAGCGTTTGCGGAGTCGTTAGTCCCGATACGCTAAAATCTTTTCCGCTCACGCTTACCGAACGTATCACCAGGCTTTCAGCGCCTTCGTCGGTCAACTTCAGCGTCTGCGTAGACGGGCTGCCTTCGCTAACGTTGCCGAAATCGACAGGTGACGGCGTCGCGCTCAACAAACTGGTCGCCCCTTTTCCCGTCAGAGTGGCCATCATCGCGGTCCCTTGCGACGCGGTCGTAACAGAAATGTTTCCGCTTTCCTGACCCGCGGACGTCGGCGCGAACACGGCCGTAAGTTTCATGGTTTGACCGGGCTGCAAAATAGTTGGCCCGGAGAAACCGGAGATCGAAAATTCCGAGCCCATAGCGGAAATGTTTGTAAGCGTAAGCTTTTTGGCCCCGCGATTAGACACGATTACGGGCTGGCTAGCGTTCGAGCCGACTCCGACACTCCCAAAGTCAATCGCGTTAGGCGTAAGGTGGAGTCCGGCCTTCGAGGCAGCGGCTGGATTCCCGGCATAACCGATGCAGCCGGAGGTAGCGAGCATTCCAAAAAACGCTAGCAACACCGCCAGCACGTTCGCGGCGCCCGCTGCACGATTTGCCATCACGCGGAAAATTGGCGTTGCCTCTCCATGGTTCGGAGTGAGGACACTATTCATGAGCGATGGCATTGTGGGGGAAAGAACGGGGGGTGACTACTGGCCCGGGGTACACGCGGGGGACAGGGGGTAGTTCCATCCGCGAAACAGCTATTTCGTGTTCAACCGATGATCGGCTCTTGGTATCGGTTCTTAAGTCTCTGGTTTACCTGCGGTTTATGGAATCGTCGCCGTAGCCTGTCCGGAATAAGCGCTTTCCACATTGCTTGAGTCAACCGCCGTGACCACATAGTAGTAAGTGTGGCCGGATTGCAAGGCTGAGTCGGTAAATTGAGTTGATGCTACCGGCGAGGAGGTCAGCTTCGTTGTATAGGGGCCGCCGGTAACCGTCCCGCGGTAGACGTTGTAGCCAATCACTGAAGAAGTGCTGGCGGTCCAGGCCACTCCGACCGTGTGACTCACCTGCTGCGTCCCGGTTCCTGACAAGCTAATCGCCGGGGAGTTTGTGGCGTTGCTTACCAAACTTAAGTTCCCGCTCACAGCGCCGGCCACCGTCGGCGCGAACTGAACAGTGAGCGGCAGCGATTGGCTCGGGTTCAAAGATTCTCCCGGCGAAATGCCGCTGACCGTAAAGCCGGTGCCGGAAATATTCGAGGCCGATATGGTCACGCTTGCGTTGCCCGTATTCGTCAAAGTTGCCGACAAGTTGCTGGTGCTTCCCACATCCACGCTGCCGAAACCTAGACTCGAGACGTTGAACGTTAACAACTGAGTTCCCGCCACGCCAGTTCCGCTCAGGCCGATCACGTACGGCGAGTTCGGCGCATCGCTCGATAATGAAATCGATCCGGTGACCGTTCCAGCCCCGGCCGGCGTGAAAACCGCGTTGAAAGTTGCGTTGCTGCCTGCCGGAATCGTCAAAGGCGCGCTAAGACCACTGATATGGAATCCACTGCCGGTTACCGCACCTTGCGAAATCACGAGATTCGCCGTACCACCGTTCGTCACTGTAATCGTTTGCGAATTGCTGTTTCCAACCGCGACACTTCCAAAAGGTGCGCTCGAAGGTATCGCGGCGATCTGCGGTTGAGTCCCGGTGCCGCTTAACCCGATTGTTAATGGAGAATTTGGCGCGTTGCTGGCGACTGAAACACTCCCGCTCGTGCTTCCAACTGAGGTTGGCGAGAATTGCGCCGTGAAACGGACGCTTTGTCCCGGCTGAATCGTTTGTCCCGCCGGTGACCCGATTATTGTGAACCCAGCGCCACTGGCAGTCGCTTGAGAGACGGTAACGGCCGCATTTCCCGTATTCGACAAATTAATCGATGCTGTTGCGCTGTTGCCTACCACCACACCCTTGAAGTTAACCGCAGTTGGAGACGCTGCCAATCCCGGTTGCGTGCCTAGTCCGGCGAGCGCAATGGTCATAGGGGAATTCGGCGCGTTGCTGGAGATCGAAATGCTTCCGCTGGCACTTCCCACCGTCGTGGGCGAGAACTGTGCCGTGAAGCTGATGCTCTGTCCCGGCTGAATCGTTTGTCCCGCCGGTGAGCCGGTCATGGTGAATCCGGCGCCTGTGGCGCTCGCTTGCGAGATTGTCACGTTTGCGGATCCGGTATTGGAAAGGTTAACCGACGCAGACCCGCTGCTCCCCACCACCACGGTTCCGAAACTTACCGCCGAAGGCGTGCTCGCCAATCCCGGTTGTGTGCCTGCCCCGGTCAACGCAATTGACATTGGAGAATTCGGTGCGTCGCTCGATATCGAAATGTTACCGCTGGCATTCCCAACCGAGCTCGGCGAAAATTTTGTCACGAAACTGACGGTTTGCCCCGGCTGAATCGTTTGTCCCGCCGGTGACCCGGTCATGGCAAATCCGGCACCGGTGACGCTAGCCTGCGAAATCGTCACACTCGCTGAGCCGGTGTCCGTGAGGTTAACCGAGGCGGTCCCGCTGCCCCCCACACCCACGTTTCCGAAACTCACTGCCAATGGCGTGCTTGCTAAACCCGGCTGCGTGCCTGCCCCAGTCAGGGCAATTACCATGGGAGAATTCGGTGCGTTGCTCGAGACCGATATACTGCCGTTGGCGCTCCCCACAGACGTTGGTGAATATTTCGCGGTGAAACTGATGCTCTGTCCGGGTTGGATAGTCTCGCCCGCCGGTGACCCGCTCATGGTGAACCCGGCACCGGTGACGCTAGCCTGTGAGATCGTCACGCCAGCTGACCCGGTATTGGAAAGGCTAACTGAGGCAGACCCGCTGCTCCCCATAGCCACGTTGCCGAAGCTTACTGCGGCCGGTGCGCTTGCCAAACCCGGTTGCGCCCCCGAGCCCGTTAATGCAACTGAGAAGGGCGAATTCGATGCGTTACTGACCATCGCAAAACTGCCGGTAGCGCTACCTGACGATTGCGGCGCGAACTGAATCTGGATGGTTGCGTTTTGTCCCACTGCTAGCGAAGCCGGGATAGCGCCGGAAACCACTGTAAAGCCCGGGCCCGTAATTGATGTCTGGCCCGTCCTTACTGCTGCGGTCCCAGTATTTGTCACCGTAAAGCTCTGCGTCGCAGTCTTGCCCATTCCGACGTTTCCGAACGCGAGGGTTGCCGCGCTTCCGGATAAAACCCCGGTCTGCCCCGTGCTTGTCTTAGCCCCAGTGAATCCAGCGCAGCCTGCCAGCCCCCCAATCGTCACAATCGCAACTAGGAACGCGATGAACGCCAGAGGCCCGCGATAGACGGCGGTGCATAGCCGAGCCATAAGCCTTTGAAACTGAATATGTTTGATCACACTGTGCATTGAGAATTTCATGTCACGCACAGTGTAATGACCACCCCGAGACACGAACTACTGGTCAAAGGAAGCAACGAAGTGCAGGCTGGTTCGCCTGTCCATTGGTACAAACGAATACTGGCCTTCCCTTAGGACAGGCAATGTCTACCGATACTGTTTCAAAAGCTTAGTCACGTCGGGTCAGTTTGGCAGGTTCCCTGCGGGTAGAAGGGGGCGTGCGGCGGCCTGGGTACCCTCAGCGTAACCCCTGAGTCATGCTAGACTTTTGGTCGATTAGGCGAGGATTCCTTCTTCTGAACAGTTCACCGATTCACACTAATTTCCGTTCACCAGCGCGCACCCCTGGCTGGTCGAACCGGTTTCTGATCGCGGCCATGGCAGGAATTCTTTTTTTGACGCTCTTTCCTTTTCGTTTCGATTTTCAATCCAGACCTTTGGCTAGTCCATTGCCTTTTTTGCTCGGCAGCGGCATGAAGACTTCCGGGCCCCTTGATGTTTTCCTGAATGTCTTGTTGTTTGTGCCCTTCGGCTTCGGCCTGGCGGAAAAGCTACGCGAGAAAAAAGTATCGCGGCTGGCAACTTTCGTCAGCGCCTGGGCCGCGGGCGCAATCTTCTCGTATGCCATTGAACTCGCCCAGTTTTACATGCCTATGCGCGATTCAGGATGGGAAGACGTGGTCACGAATTCGACCGGATCGCTGGTCGGTTTTTTCCTTTTTGAGATTTTAGGCTGCTTTACCATCGACGTCCTCTCCCGAGGCGAAGCGGCACTCCGGTTCTGGCTCACCGTTCCGCGCGTGGCAGTTTTTCTTTCCATTTATTTTCTCGGTTGGTTTGCGCTTTCCGCCGTGTTGCAAATG
>Ga0307477_10003125_pt1 | contig 12453 bp, 7 predicted proteins | sample atmos_gasesECM2C_FD_203316 | JGI IMG/M metagenome (GOLD analysis project Ga0307477, IMG submission 203316) | Hardwood forest soil microbial communities from Morgan-Monroe State Forest, Indiana, United States - atmos_gasesECM2C_515 | ecosystem: Environmental > Terrestrial > Soil > Temperate...
ATTGGCGCCCGCGCTGTCGTCGTCGGCACCGACGACGACCTGGCCCGCAGCGACGCCCCGCCGCCGGCCGATGCCGCGGCCGAGCTGGCCGGGGGGGAGGGGCTCGCGCACCCCGATCGCGCCTACGGGCCGCGGCGACGGTTTGCCTCCAGCGACCTGGGGTCGGTGACGCTGCCCGAGATCCGTCGCTACGGCCTGCCGCCGGGGCGGGGCATCGTACGGGTGGAGCCGTCCGGGCCGCCCGTCGTGGTCGACGGGTCGGCGGAGGCGCTGGCCGAGCTCGCCGCGTTCGGGGCTCTGCCGTCCGGCCGTCCGCTGCTCTATGCGGGCGACCTGTCCGCCTCGGAGCTGCGCCGCGCCCTGTCCTCCGGCGGGGAGGTCGCGATCAGCGACTCCAACCGGCGCCAGGCCTTCGTGGCCGCGCGGCTCGAGCAGAACAGCGGCCCAGTCGTGGCGGCTGGTCAGACCGTACCGGCCGACGGAGTCGTGCTCGATCCGTTCGGCCGGGGCCCGGAGTTCCAGACCGTGGCCGTGTACAGCGGCGTGCGCTCGGTACAGGCGCCAAGCTCTCCTGAGCGCCCGCAGTTTCCCGAACACCGGCCCTACGCCGCCATCGACGGCTCGACCGGGACGGCGTGGCTGGCCGACCCCTCGCTCGACCCCAGCCAACGCTGGCTCCAGGTCGACTTCGACCGTCCGCTGGACATTCCCTACGTCGACCTCCTTCCATACGGCGACGCGGGCGGCACCGTGCGCCAGGTAGAGATCGCCGGACACCGGTTCGCGATCCGGGAGGGCTGGAACCGGCTCGAGCTGGGTCTTAGGGGCGTCTCGCGCCTGCGCGTCGCCCTGACTCGGGTCACCCCTCCGGTCGGGGGCGCGCCGGCCGGCGCGGGGGGAATCACCGAGCTGCGGGTTCCGGGCGTGCACGCCAGCGAGGATCTGCGGCTCCCCACCGATGGCGCGGCCGCGTTGAGCGGGCGAGACCTCGGGGCCGTAGGGCTGACCTACCTGTTTCGCCGCACCACGGGCGATGACCCGTACCGCAGAAACCTCCTCCACGGGCCCTGGTCTGCTTTCGAGGTCCACGACGCCGGCGACGCCGAGCCGGCCATCATGCGGGTGTTCAGCCTCCCCGCCCCGCGAGCCTTCGCGGCCGATGCGTGGGTGACGGTCACCCCCGAGGCCAGCGACGCTTGGATCGATCGCCTGGCCGGCTACCACGGGGCGGTGGTGGCGACCTCCTCGAGCCGCTTCGAGGGCCTCCCGAAGTGGCGCGCCTCGAGGGCCCTGGACGGCGATCCGGGCACGGCCTGGATCGGCGACTACCGCCCCGGCCAGCCCGCCTGGCTGGCCTGGCGGGGGCCGCGGCCCACCGCCGTCGGCACACTGCGGCTGGTTGGGCCCGCGGAGCCGGTACGGCGTCCCACCCTGGTGCGGCTGAGCTGGCCCGGAGGCCGGACCGCGCCGCTGCCGGTGGGTGGGGACGGGCGGATCGTGCTCCCCCGGCCCGTGACCGCCCGCCGGTTTCGCCTCGACATCCTCGACGCCTCCGCGCCCCCCGGCGCGTCGGCCGCCGACCGTGCAGCCGTGGGCATCGCCGAGCTCCGCGGCATCGCGCGGCTACCGCCGGTGCCCGGTAAAGACCGGCCGACCTTCGCGTCCCCCTGTGGCGCCATCCGCGTGCGCATCGGCGGTCAGCTGACCGCGCTGCGGGTGTCGGCCAGCACGAATGAGCTCGAGTCGGGCTCCCCCCTGCATGCCGAGGGGTGCGGGGCTCGGGTCAAGCTGCCCGCTGGCACGGCGCATCTGGCGGTCGAGCCCGGGCCATTCGCCGTCGATGACTTGCGGCTCACCTCGACACCCCAGCGCCCATCCGCCCCCACCCGCGTCCCTCCGGGCGGTCGCGTGATCGATCCGGGCACCTCCAGCCACGGCGCCTACGACCACATCCGCGTTGCGGTCAGGGGCCCATCCTGGCTGGTGCTCGGCGAGGGCTATGACCGCGGCTGGCGCGCATGGTGCGATGGCCGGGCGCTGGGAGCTCCAACGGTGCTGGACGGCTATGCCAACGGCTGGCGCGTCGGACCGAGCTGCCACCGGGTGCGCTTCGCCTTCGCACCCAACGGCGCGGCCCGCGCCGGCTACGCGGCCTCCATCCTGGGGGGAGTGGCGTGCCTGATGCTGCTCGTCGTCGGGTGGCGCAGACGGTACCGTCGCAGGCCAGGCACGGCCCCACGCCCGCCCGCCGGCGCCCCCACCGAGATCCCCGACACCGGAGAGGCGCGCCGCTGGCCGGTGGCGCATGCGGCTCTGGGCGCGATCGTGGCGGGCGCCGCCTTCGGCTTCGTCTTCGGGCTGGGCGCCGGGGCGCTGGCAGTGCCGGCGGTGGCGGTGGTGCTGTGGCGCGGAATAGGCGCTCGTGCGCTCACGGTTGCCGCTTCGGCTCTGCTCGGAGTGGTCGTGCTCTACCTGGCTCATCCGGGAAACGGGCACGAGGGCAACCAGTTCGGATACGCCACCATGCACCTCGCCGCCCACTGGGCCGGGACCGCGGCCCTGGGCCTGCTCGCGGCCGCGCTCTGGCGCACGCTGTCGCGGGCGCGCGCGATGCGGGCGTGAAACCGGGATCCGGGTGGGCGACCGCGCGATCGAGGGTCGAACCCCTAGCCCGGGCTCTCCTCACCCGGGCCCGCCAGCCCGACCAGGAGTCCGCTCCTTCCCGGCCCTTGCAGGGCACCGGTGAGCTCGTCCAGCAGGGCACGCTCGCGACGGAGGACGGCGATGGCGTAGACGGCCGTGAACAGGGCCAGCTCGAGCGCGGCCTCGAGCGTGGTCCGGGTGCCACCCCAGGTCGCCGCCCGCAGGGTCAGCGCGGCCCCCGTGGCCAGGGCGAGCGGGACGAGCGTCGGTCCCACCAGCGAGCGGTAGCGAATCGCTGGAAGCAGCCGCCTCGAGTAATGGCGGCGAACGGCGAGCGCCACCAGGACGCCGGCGATCCGCCCCGCCACGAACCCGTCCGAACCCGCCAGGAGCAGGCCGGTCACGGCGAGGACCAGGAACGCCCCCGCCCCCGCCAATGCCTCGACCGCCGGCGGGCCGGTGTCGCCGCGGGCGCGGTAGAACGAGAACCAGTTAAAGCCCAGCTGGCCGATGGCCCCGGCCACGGCCAGTCCCTGCAGGAGCACGACCGCCGCGTCCCAGCGCCGGCCCAGCAGGAAGTGGACCAGATCGGGAGCGAACAGCACGATGGCGCCCGCGTACGGCAGCACCCATATGAGCGTGGCCCGGTTGGACTTGACGAACAGCTCCTCCAGCGCCCGCATACGCCCCTGGATCGCGCAGATCGCCGGATAGATGGTGGCGGTGACGATCTGGTCGGCTCGGTCGATGTAGCGGGTCAGCGTGACCGCCAGCGTGATGAAGCCCGCCGCCGCCAGACCCTGATGGAGCTTGAAGGCGAGCACCTGGCCCTGGGCGATCAGCATCGTGGCGATGACCGTGACCAGGATGGGAGCGGAGAAGTTCACGTAGCGCGCGGCCACGGCGGGCTCGAAGCGCAGGGCCAGGCGATAGGGCGAAACCCGCAGCGCGACGGCCACGGCGAGCGTGTAGCCGGTCACCTGCCCTACCACCAGGCTCCAGACGCCCAGGTTGGTGGCCGCGGCCAGGGGTACGGTCACGGCGAAACCGACCACCGGTTGGATCGCCTGCAGCGAGCGCTGGCGCGCGTAGTCCATGCGCCGGAAGAAGACCCACAGCGGAGCCTGGAGGGCGAAGGCCAGGGGCAGGTAGGCGAGAGCGAGCATCAGCGCGGTCAGCCGGCCGTCGCGGTAGACCACGGCCACCACCGGCGCCAGCGCGCAGATCAGGACGGTCATGACCAGGGCGAGCGCCAGCTCGAGCGTGAACGCGTACTGGAACTCGCGCTCCTGGTCGACCTCCTCCTGGGCCACGAAGGCCTCGTCGATGCCGACCCGCTTGAGCGCGATCAGCGTGATCACCGTGGTCGACACGATCCCGTAGAGCCCGATCGCCGCCGGTCCCAGCAACCGGGTCACAACCAGGCCCTGCACCAGCACGATGACGTCGATCGCCACCAGGAACCCGCCGGTCACCACCACCCCGCGAATGGTGCGCCGCCGCAGCTCGCCGCGGGGAAACCCCAGACGCTCACTCATCCTGGGCCCAGCATCCTCGATCGGCGCTATCCGCGCGTAGCCCCTGTCGGGGCGGGCCGTCGCCGCAGGAGGGCGTAGGGGCCGAACCGGCGATACTGAGCGAAGTTGCTGGCCAGGTAGCGGTCGAGGATGTGAACGCCGCTCGAGCGCCCGGCACCGTTGGGCTCGGGCCGCGAGGCGGTGGGGTCGAGCCAGCGGACGACCACGTGCGTGCGCGAGCGCTCGAGCGCTCGCACGATCTCGCGCTGGACGGGCGCGGTGGTGGTCAGCCCGGGCTGCATCACGTCATAGCGCGTCGGGTTGGGGTGGTCGAGGATCACGTACAGCAGCGGGTCGCCGACGCGCACCAGATCGTGACGCGGGTTGGCCACGAAGATGGGCTCTCGGGGTGCCGTCTGCGACCGCACCGCACGCAGCAGCCCCGCCAGGGCGCGGGCGTCCGGGCGGGTGGTCTGGACGCCGTCGCCGGCGGGCCCGGGCACATCCGCGAGGGCCGGTGGGTGCAGCGCCTGTCCCGCGCGGCGCTCGAGACCGTGGGCCGCGATCAGGGCCAGGGCCGCGAGCAGCGCCACCCGGATCGCCAAGCGCCGCTCATTCGCGCACGCCGCCGCGAGCAGGATCGGCAACGTGGCCGCGAGGGGGACGAGGTGGAACTCGTCGGTGCGCGCGAGCAGGTACAGCACGCCCACCAGCGCCAGCGGGGCCAGCGCGAGCGATTCGCTGCGGAGCGCAGTCCCGCCAACGGCGTCCTCGTCGGCAGCGACGCGCCTGGCCCGTCGCGACGCCGCCTGCCCGGCGATCGCGGCCAGCCACAGACCGGCCGAGGTGACCAGGACCAGCGGGATGTAGAACTCGATCAGCTTGCTCGTGCGCAGGGGTCCGTCGAAGTCGAGCGGGAACGGGAGCCGCTGCAGATGTTGAAGGCCCAGGAACCCGATCGTGTCATCGGCCATCGAGTCGGGCGCGACGGCGGCAAACGGCGCCAGCACGAGGACGGCGACCCCCATGCTCGCCCCCAGCGCGGCCGCCCGGCGCCCCGGCGGCGCGACCAGCAGCAGGCCCACCGCGGCGGCTACCCCCACCTCGATCCGGAACAGGACGGCCAGCCCGGCGAGTGCTCCCGCGGCCAATGGCGCGCTGCGCGCCGCCAGCACCGCGCCCAGGGCCAGGGCCAGCGCGGCCGGGTTGGGTCCCGGGCCGGTCGGGAAGGCCATCGCTCCCGCCACGGCGAGCCACGCCGCCAGGGCCAGCGGCTCGGACGCCTGGCGGCGGGCCAGACGGTAGGCGAGCAGGCTCACCGTTGCGTCGAGGGCCACCCGCAGGATGCGCCAGCTGAGCAGCGACACGCCGAACACGCGGTCGAGCCCGGCGATGAGCAGGGGCTGCCCCGGCGCATAGTTGGTCCAGAAGTCGCGATAGGGCCATTGCCCCGAGGCGATGCGGGCGCCGGCCTGAAGCACGAGGCCCTCGTCGTGCGGCGAGATGTTGCGCAGCAGGGTGAAGCCCGAGAGGCCCGCGGCCAGGGCCAGCAGCGCGAGCTGGCGTGGCCGGGAGGGCGAGTCAGGAGCGGGTGGTCCCCAGGCCCAGGCCGCGCTTCGCGCCAGGCGTCCTATCATTCCGGCCGGTGTCCGCGGATCGGGCGCCTGGGCACCGTCTGCGACATCGGGATGACGGCTTCGCGACGCAGTCGCGCCCGCTCCCGGAGCATGGCGGCCACCACGGGCACGGCGGCTGCGGCGCCGGCAAGATGCACTCGCAGCCGTCCTTCCCGAAAGGCATGCCAGGCCCATCCGAGCTGGCGGTAGGCGACCAGCGGCGCCCAGCTCAGCGGGAACGCCTTGGCCACGAGCAGCAGCGTGTTGCGCTCCACCCACCAGCTGACCGGCGGATCCAGCTGCCAGGAGGAGCCGCCTCCCGCGTGCCGGGCGACCGCGGGCTCATAGCGGCAGCCCCACCCCGCCAGCTGCAGGCGCAGCCCGAGGTCGACGTCCTCGAGAAAGGCGAAGAAGCGCTCGTCGAATCCGCCCACCGCCAGCACCGCGTTGCGTCGGTACAGCGCCGCGCCGGCACAAGCCGCGAACACCCCCCCGGAAAGGTCGTAGCGCCCGTCGTCGCGCGTGAATCGGCCCCGTTGCTCGCACACGCCGTCGCGGCGCAGGATGTCCCCGGTGTCGTATAGCCAGCCGGGGTCTTCGAGGTCGACCATCTTGCATGCCACGGCCGCCGCACCGGGATGGGACCCCAGCGCCCGGGCCGTGCGCTCCACCCAGTCGGGGTCGAGCTCGACGTCGGTGTTCAGGAGCGCGACCGCGTCCGTGCCGATCGCGCGGATCCCGAGGTTGGCCGCCGCGGCGAAGCCGACATTGCGCTCCAGGGCGAGCACCGCGACGTGCCCGTAGGAGGAGCGCACCAGCTCGAGTGATCCATCGGTAGACCCGTTGTCCACCACGACGATCTCCGCCAGCGGGTGGGTCTGCCCGGCGAGCGCGTCCAGGCACCGCGCCAGCCAGCGCCTCCCGTTCCAGTTCGGAACGACGGCGGCGACTCTCAGGGGCGGCGTCCCGCCGTGCCGGAGGGGGCCGGGCGGCGCCCTCGCCGCAGGGGACGGCGCGGCTCTCGCGTGCCCCGCTCACCGGCGAGCGCCTCGTCCACGACAGCGTGGATGCCGCGCCGGAAGCGTGAGACGTCGAAGCGGGCCGCGTTCTCCACGCACGCGGCGGGATCGATCGACTCCGGATCGAACTCGAGCAGCACGCGCATCAGCGACTCGGGGTCAGGCTGCTCGAAGAACGCTCCGGTTATGCCCTCCTGCACCGTCTCGCGAGCGCCGCCCTCGGCCAGTGCGATCACCGGCCTGCCCGCGGCCTGCGCCTCGACGGCGGCGATCCCGAACTCCTCGGTGGCGGTCACCACCAGGGCGCGTGCCCCCGCGAGAAGCTCGGCGGCCCGACTATCGGGCACGCGCCCGGTGAAGTGCACGGTCGGTCCCGCCATCCGGTGCAGCCGCCGGCTGTCGGGGCCGTCGCCCACCACCACCAGCGGCCAGCGCAGCCGGTTGAACGCCTGCACCGCAAGCTCGATGCGCTTGTGCGGGATCAGCTCGGACAGCACGAGGTAGCAGTTCGCCACGGATCCCGGGGCGAAGCGGTCGATCTCCACCCCGGGATGGACAACCGCCGCCTCCCGGTTGAAGTAGCGGCGGATACGCAGCTGGGTTGTGGCTGAGTTGGCGATGTAGCGGTCCACCCGCTGGGCCGCGATCCAGTCCCATTGGCGCCAGCGCTGGAGGATCACGCCCAGGGTGGCAGCGGTGAGGGGATTGCGACCGCGCAGCGTGGCCTCGCGGCCGTTCCAGGCGTAGCGGAACGGGTTGTGGCAGTAGCAAATGTGGATGGCGGCGTCCTCGACGATGGCTCCGTGCGCCCATGCGCTCGAGCTCGAGATGACCAGGTCGTAGCCCCGCAGGTCCAGGGCCTCGGTGGCGTAGGGGTAGAACGGCAGCAGGGCGCGGAACGTGCGCGCGGTGGGCCGCAGCCGCTGAAGGAACGACGTGTGGATTCTCCGGCCGGCGAAACGTCCCTCGGTACCGGCCTCGTCGTAGACGGTGGTGAACAGGTCGGCGTCGGGAAACAGGTCGCACAGCGCGGCAAAGACACGCTCCGCCCCGCGGATGTCCAACAGGAAGTCGTGAACAAGCGCGGTCCGAGCGCCGTCTCCCCCCATCGCAGCGAGTCTAAGCGACTTCGCTAGGTCGGTGCGAGATCTTCCGCGGCGAGCCGTTCGAGCAGCTCGTGGGTCGTGGAGGCGCTTCGGTCCCAGGTGAGCTCGCGGGCGCGGGCCAGTCCAGCCGAGCGCAGGCGCGCTCGCAGCTCCGAATCGGTGATCGCGCGCTCGAGCTGGGTGGCGACCGCTCCGGCGTCGGGATCGACGAGCAGTGCGGCGCCGGCGCAGGTTTCCGGCAGGGCACCGCGATCGGCGGCGACCACCGGCACGCCAGCCGCCATGGCCTCCACGCAGGGCAGCCCGAACCCCTCGTACGTGGACGTCGTCACGAAGGCGCGCGCGCCCGCGTACAGCCCGGGCAGAAGCTCGTCGGCCACGTACCCGAGCATCCGCAGGCCGGCGGGTGGCCGGTTCTCGGCGCGAAACTGGGGCCGTCCGCCCCCGGCCACGATCAGCTCGATCCCGAGCGCCGGCAGACGCTGCGCCGCCTCACCGAGCGCCTCGAGATTCTTGCGCGCGGTCGCGCCCACGGTCAGGACATAGGGCGCGGTCAGCCCGAGGGCCGAGCGCGCGGGCTCGGGATCGGCGTGGGGACGAAAGCGCGCGTCGACGCCGCCGGCGATTACGCTCGTCCGGGCCTCCGGGATGTCGAGCAAGTTCACTAGCTCTCGCCTGGAGAACTCGGATACGGTCACCACGTGGAGCGCGCGACGGACCAGCCTCGGGAGCAAAGCCCGTTGCCAGGCCACGTAGCTGCGGGAGTACCAGGACGGTTCGCGCAGGACGGCCGCGTCGTGGAGCACGACGACATTGCGCGGCCACGCCAGCGGAGCGAGGTTCGCCGGGGAGAAGATCAGCGCGGCCCGCGCGCGCGCCCCTCGGGCGGGCAGGACCAGCTGCTCCCAGGCGTGCCCGGCCCGGTACACCAGCCTGGCAGGCGGACGGACGACAAGGTAGTCCGGCCCGAGAGCGGGCAGGCGGGTAATCACCTCGCGCGCCCAGCGCTCCACGCCGCCGAGCTCGCGGCGGGCCGCAGCGCGTGCGTTGAGCAGTATCGGTCGCACCGGGAGTGAGGGTCGGGATCGATGCTCGTCACCTCACCGGGTCCCGCGGGGTCGCGCACTATACGGGCGCCCTCCTGGCGGCGCTGGCGAGCTCCTTCCCCGATGACCAGTGGGTCTTCCTCGTGCCCGGCCGCGCCCCCCTCGAGGACCGCTTCGGGGTGCTCGCCCATTCGAACGTGGTCCTGCGCCGTCACCCCCTGCCGGGCCGCGTCCTGTTCGGGACGGGCCGGGTCGCCGGCGCTCCCCGCCTGGAGGCGCTGCTCGGCGACGGCCTCGACGTGGTCTGGCTCCCGGCGCCCGCTCCGGTCGCCCTCTCCGGCGAGGTGCCTTTCGTGCTGACCCTTCACGACCTCTCCTTCGAGCAGCGCCCCCGCGACTTCACCCCCTATGAGCGCCTGTGGCACCGGCTCGCCCGCCCGGAGCGGCTCGCCGCCCGCGCCCAACGGATCATGGTGGTATCGAAGGCGACCCGCGACGCCGTGGCCCGGCGCTGGGCTATCACCGAGCCCAAGGTCACAGTGGTCGCCCCGGGCGTGACCCCGGCCTCGCCGGCACCCACGCCCGACGCCATCGCGGAGGTCCGCACGCGGCATCGACTCCCCGCGCGCTACCTGCTCGTGGTCGGGGCGCTCGAGCCGCGCAAGGCCCCCGAGCTGGTGGCGCGGGCCCATGCCAGGGCGCGGCGCGAGGGTCTCGACGCCGCGCTCGTGTTCGCCGGCGGCGGGCGGCTAGCCCGTCGCCTTCGGGGGTCGGAAGGGAGGGTGCTGGGGTTCGTGCCGGTCTCGGAGCTCGACGCGCTGTACGCGGGCGCCCTGGCTCTGGTCATGCCCTCCTGGCTGGAGGGCTTTGGCCTGCCGCCGCTGGAGGCGGCGGCGCGCGGTACGCCGGCGGTGGTGAGCGACCTGGCCGTGTACGACGAGACCCTGGGCGCGAATGCCCTGCGCTTTCCGCCCGGGGACGAGGTCGCCCTCGCGGCCGCGCTGATGCGCATCGTCAGCGATGGGGAGCTGCGCGGGCGGCTGGTGTCCGGGGCGCGCCAGTCGATCGCGAGGCTCAGCTGGGAGCGCGCCGCGCACGCCGCACGGGGCGTACTGGCCGAGGCGGCGCGGGCATGACCGAGGCGGGCCCACCGCCGCCGTCCGTCCCGGACCTTCCCCCGGCGGTGGGGCCGTCATCGGGCCCGGAGGGTGCTGGGGCGGCCGCGCCCGCAGAGCTGCTGTACCGGGGCCGCGCGTTCCCGGTGCCCCCCGCGGGGCTCCTGCTGGGCCGCGGGGCTGGCTCTGACCTCCGGCTTCAGACGCCCGGCGCCGGGGACGAGCACGCCCGCATCGAGGTGCGTGGGACCGACTTCGTCATCGTCGATCTCGGCACCGCGACCGGCACGTTCGTAGACGGGCAGCCCTTGCGCGGCGGATCCCGGACCCTGCGCAGCGCGGACCGGATAACGATCGGGGATGACGTCCTGCGCTTCGCGGCCGGACATGACCACCATGCGTCCGGCGAGACCACCGGTGCCGGCGCCGAGTTGGTCGCCCTCGACACCCCCCGGCTCACGATCGGACGCCATCCAGACAACGACGTGGTCGTAGACGATCCCTCGGTCTCCCTGTTCCACGCCGAGATCGTCGTGACCCCCGAGGGCGCGCGCGCGCGCGACCTCGGCTCGCACAACGGCACGCGGATCGATGGCCGCTATGCGGACGAGGCACAGCTCGAGCGCGGGTCCGAGCTGGCCGTCGGTCATGCCCGCCTGGTGTTCAACGACACCCACCTACTACGGCGGGACGAGCGGGGAGCACTGCACCTGCACTGCTCGGGGCTCACCCTCGAATCGGGGGGCAGGACGATCCTCGACCGGGCCAGCCTCGATGTCGCGCCCGGCGAGTTCGTGGCTGTACTGGGTAGGAGCGGGGCGGGGAAGAGCACGCTGATCAAGGCCCTGGCCGGGGTGACGCCGGTGGCCGCCGACCACGTCCTCATCAACGGGCACGAGGTCTCGACCCGGCTCACCGACATCGGGTACGTCCCCCAGGACGACATCGTGCACGAGCTTCTGTCCCTGCGCGAGGCTCTCACCTACGCTGCCCGGCTGCGCCTCCCCGACGACTCGTCGGCGGAGGAGATCGCCGCCGCCGTGGAGAGGGTGCTCGCGGAGCTGACCCTGGAGCATCGCGCCGAGGAGCGGATCGCCAAGTTGTCGGGGGGCGAGCGCAAGCGGGCCAGCATCGCCGTCGAGCTGCTCAACGGTCCCAGCCTGGTGTTCCTGGACGAACCCGCTGCGGCCCTGGATCCCGGCCTCGAGACCCGTGTGATGGAGCTCCTGCGCGATCTGGCCCAGCCCGGACGGCGAGCGGTAGTGGTGGTAACCCACGCCACCAAGAACGTCAACCTGGTCGACAAGGTGTGCGTCATGGGGGAGGGAGGGGAGGTGTGCTTCGTCGGACCCCCCGCCGCCGCGCTCGAGTTCTTCGGCGTCGAGAGCTTCGACCGCATCTACGACGCGCTCGAGCGCCGCGCGCCCCTGGAATGGCGTCGAGACTTCGAGCGGGCCAGTCCGCCCGGCGCACGGGCCGAAGCAGAACGCGGGGCCGCTGCCGCGCTCCCGGCCGCTCCGGTGCCCGCCCCGGCTCGCCGCAGCGCCTGGCGTCAGGCCCGCATCCTCTCGGCGCGCTACGCCAAGCTCCTGGTTCGCGATCGCCGCAACCTGGCCATCCTGATCGCGCAGGTGCCCACGATTGGGGTGGCGATCTCCCTGCTGTTCAAGGCCCAGGTCCTTCGAAACCCCCCCCACGGCCATCCCTCCCAGGGTGCGATCTTCCTCTACCTGCTGGTGGTGAACACGATGCTCTTCGGCACGATCGAGGCGTGCCGGGAGCTGATCAAGGAGAAGCCGCTCTCGATGCGCGAGACCTCCGTGGGGGTCAAGCTCGGGGCCTACGTGTTCTCCAAGGCGTTCGTGCTGTTCGTGATCATCGCGATCCAAGCGCTCGGTCTGGCTGCGATCGCGCTGGCCAGCCAGCCGCTCTACGCCGGGCTCTCGGCCTACCTGTCGGTGCTGAGCATCCTGGCGCTGACCGGGTTTGCGTCGATCGCCGCCGGACTGCTCGCCTCGGCCGCGGCCAACACCGACGAGCAGGCCACGAGCTTCATCACGCTCATCATCGTCCCCCAGCTCCTGTTCGCGGGGGCGATCGTATCCGTCAAGCAGATGTGGTCGCCGATCGCGGCCCTGTCCAACGTGTTCTTCACGCGCTGGGCGTTCAGCGGCGTGGGCAGCGCGGTGGACATGAACCGGCGTATCGCAGCCGACCCGGTGTTCTCGGCCCTGGCGCAGTTCGGCCACAGCTTCTTCTCGGTGTCGCTGGCGACCACGTGCGCCGTGCTGGCCGGCTTCGTGCTCGCCAACCTCGCCGGGGTGAGGTTCCTGCTGGGGCGGCGAGGGGCCTGAGGCCGGCACGCCGCAGCCAACGGTTCGTCCTGCTGGA
>Ga0307477_10003127_pt1 | contig 12447 bp, 9 predicted proteins | sample atmos_gasesECM2C_FD_203316 | JGI IMG/M metagenome (GOLD analysis project Ga0307477, IMG submission 203316) | Hardwood forest soil microbial communities from Morgan-Monroe State Forest, Indiana, United States - atmos_gasesECM2C_515 | ecosystem: Environmental > Terrestrial > Soil > Temperate...
TAAGCGCATTCTCCAGCGCCGAGACCGAACGAGGCAAATGTGTCCGAGCTCACACTGAGAAGGTGGCCGGCACTACACCGTCTGATGTCTTTTGGTCTGGCGCTACCCTTCACGTTTCCCGCCTGGTGCTATGATTTTCCTCTCTCCTCCCCCGCCATCCGGGATGCGTATTTTCTCGGCACCCGGCAAGCCGTGGCCGGCTCCAAGTTTCTCCATGAATACACGCATACGATTGCGGCCCTGAAAGTGGGAGAGAATTTTGTTTCCCGCGTCCGCGTCGAAACACCATTGTTCACGTGGCCGACCACGCTAGCAGAGCTTTCAATTACTCCGCGCAAGATGCCGTAAAGGACTTCTACGATAAGCCCGCAGTGTTCCGCATCTACCTGGAGCTTTGCTACATGCAGGACGCGCCCCTACCGCACGCGGTCACCATCACGGTCATCCAGAATGATAAGGAAATCCTTCCAAAGTCCGACGAGCGCTCTGCCTTCTTTCCCCCCACCGACCCTTACACCTACATGCCAAATCTCGGTGAGAAGGTAGAACTCGAATTCGACCCTCAGAAGTTTGACTCCTCCACTCTTACCATCCGCATTGACACTCCGGACGACCAGCACGGCAAAACCGAATTCGATCTTCAATCGCGGCGGTAAACGCTATCGAGTGTCACCTTCTCGCAGTCGCCTGCCTCCCTGATTCATTACCTCTAATACCGCTCCACAGCTAGTGCCACGGCGTTCCCTCCGCCAAGGCACAGTGCCGCAACGCCCCGCTTCAGGTCGCGCCGCTGCAGTTCGTAGAGCAGCGTCACCAGGATGCGCGCTCCAGAAGCGCCGATCGGATGGCCCAGCGCTACCGCTCCCCCATTCACATTCACCTTTTCGGGATTCAAGCGCAATTGCCGCGTCACCGCAACCGAGAAAGCCTCATTCAATTCCACCAGGTCTACATCGTTGTCGCGATCCCACCCGGTCCTCTTCAAAAGCTTCTCTACGGCCTCAACCGGCGCCATCATCACCCATTTCGGCTCGACTCCACTCACGGCCTGCGCAACGATGCGCGCCATGGGCTGCTTCCCAAGGTTCGCGGCAATGCGTTCGCTTGTTACCACGAGCGCCGCTGCTCCATCGTTTGTTCCCGGCGCATTTCCAGCGGTTACCGTGCCATCCTTCTTAAACGCCGGCTTCAGCTTCGCCAGGGCTTCCAATGTCGTGTCCTCGCGCGGTGATTCATCGTACTTGATCACCAGCGCATCGCCCTTCTTTTGCGGCACTTCGATTGGCAGGATCTGCGACTCCAGGAAGCAAGACTTGCGCGCGCGAACTGCTTTCTGATGGCTCTCAAACGCGAACTTGTCCTGCTCCTCGCGCGTGATTCCGTATTTTTCCGCCACCAGCTCGCCGGTCATGCCCATGTGAAAATTCTCGTACGCGTCCCACAGGCCGTCCCAGATCATGGAGTCCACCACCTTTTGGTCTCCAACGCGGTAACCGGTGCGCGCCTGCGGCAACAAGTACGGGCAGTTGGACATGGACTCCATCCCGCCCGCTACCACGATTTCGCTTTCGCCTAATTGCACGGCCTGCGCGGCCAGGGCCACAGCCTTCAGTCCAGAGCCGCACACCTTATTGATCGTCATGGCGGCTACCCGCGCGTCGCACCCGCCCTTCAGCGCGGCCTGCCTCGCGGGATTCTGCCCCAGGCCCGCCTGCACCACGTTGCCGAGAATCGCCTCGTCAATCTTTTTGGGCTCGAGACCGGCTCGGCGAATCGCTTCCGCCACGACTTTGCCGCCCAACTCTGGAGCGCTGAAACCCGCCAGCCCTCCCTGGAACCTGCCGATGGGAGTGCGCACCGCCGAAAGAATCACGGGAGTTTCCATGGCTCACCTCCGAACAACAATCCCTGATTATAGCGGGAAGCGCGCCAGGCGGGAATTTCCGGCGTTTGCTTCCTAGGGACGCAGCACTGTTTACCCTGAGCCCCGAAGGGGCTGCGCCCCGGCTCGCAACCAACGCAAACGCTCGGCCTCTGCTGCTTTTGTTTTTTTGGCAGGGTGCCCTACACGCCGCATTGCGCGTGGAATGTCCCTGCTTCTTTTGGCTGTGCGTCGCTCGTCCCTCGAAGGAGCCTGCTAATTGCTTGCCGAAGCCTTCGATGTCGGAGGAGTCGCCTCGTCCGCGCTCGGCCCGTACAGGCCCGGGACCGGCACATCCAGTAGCCGCAAATAAACGGTCAGTTGCGCCCGGTGATGTATCAAATGGTTGAACACCATGCCGCGGATGCACGCCACGCGCGGCATCGCGAATATCTTCTGGCCCCCGGCCAAAAGCGTCCAATTCTTCATCATTTCCTGATCGCTCGCGGTGCTTAGCGCGGCCCGCGTGTCGGCGACATTCTTCTCGAAAACTTCTAGCAGTTCCTTGCGATTATCCGTCTTGGGAGGCTGGTAGGAAGGGCCATTCACCGGGGCGTAGTCAAGCTCCTCCGTCTGAATCGTCATCGCGGCCCAGCCCGGCAAGGTCGCAACGTGCCCGGCAAGCCAGCCGATCGTTCCGGACTTGTCGTGGGGCTTCCAGTTCCATTTGTCCTCGGGAACCCGTTCGAGTACTTTTCGCGTGTTTTGCATTTCCTGCTCAAATTCTCCGAGCATTGCCTGGGCGATTGTCATTGGTCTTCTCCTTGCTTTGAGGTGGTCCTTATCGCTTTGGACGCGGCGGGGACGGGAAACGGCAGCTGCGGAAGGTAGCACGTAGGCGAACAAAAAGCAAATCTTATTTACGCCCATGTGTCCCTTGCTTTCGCCACTCCCCCAGCGCGAAAATTCCACCATGGCACACCAACTCACGACCTCCTACCTCAAGGACTCTGTGGATCTGTTCCGCTACTACAAGAAGCTGGCAGAACGCGCCATGGAGCAGTGTCCCGATGAGGGCTTGTTCGCCGCGCTCGATACGGAATCAAATTCCATTGCCATCATCGTCAAACACATGGCCGGCAACATGCGCTCGCGCTGGACCAACTTCCTGACCGCTGACGGCGAGAAGCCCGACCGCAATCGCGATTCCGAATTCGAAGAGCCGCCGGCGAACCGCGCGGAATTACTCGCCATGTGGGAGCAGGGCTGGAAATATCTGTTTGACGCGCTTGACTCCTTGACCGACGCGGACCTCGCGCGCACCGTGACGATTCGCACCGAGCCGCATTCCGTCACCCAGGCCATCAACCGCCAGATGGGTCACTACGCTTACCACATGGGCCAGATCGCCTTCCTCGCCAAACATTTTGCCGCCCAGTCGGGCAAGTGGACCGCGCTCACCGTGCCCCGCAAAAAATCCGCTGAATTCAACGCCAGAGTCGGCTCCGGCCAAGCCTCCCAGCGATGACGGCAATCGGCTGGGCAGTCTGTGTAATCCTGCTGATTGGCTATCTCACCCTTGTGATCTGGTCCGTGGTCGTGAGCACGGACATCCTGACGCAAGTAAATTCGCGCCTGCCCCAAGACAAACAGTTTCCGCTTCTTCGGTAATGCCAGCACCTGGGAACTCTGGCGACAGTACAAGATTCTTTTTCCGCAGGGCAGATTACACGCTCGATCGGTCCAGCTTGTTCGTGGTCGGTTTCTTATGCCTCATTGGCGCCTTTGCTTCCTTCGATTGGTTCCACTGGTCGGTTCACAGGTGAGATTCGTACGAATGGCCATCGTTCCCGTGTAGCTTGCATCTCCTTTCGCTTCCTCTTCGCCATAAAACGCGCTAACCTTTTTACGTGATGGCCACACTGTTTGAAATGGGCCGCCCGGAAACAGGCGCGCTGAAACTCAACGAAGCCCAGCACCGCACGATCACCCATGGTCAAGGGCCGCTCCTCGTCATCGCCGGCGCCGGCACCGGTAAGACCCGCGTCATCACCGAGCGCATCCGCCACCTCCTCGAATCGGACTCTTCCGTGCTCGGCGAAAACATTCTCGGACTCACCTTCACAAAAAAAGCTGCCGGCGAAATGAAGGGCCGGGTTGTAAAAGCCGTGGGGGAGCGTGGAAAAGACGTGGTCCTCGCGACCTTTCACTCTTTCTGCGAAACGCTCCTGAAAGAAGTGGACCCAAACCGGATGGCGCTTGAATCCGTCGACCACTGGATTCTGCTGCGCCGCAATCTGGCCCGGCTCAAGCTCGAAAAATATCGGCGCTTGGCCGAGCCGGGGCAATTTCTCAGCGACTTCATCGCCTTCTTCTCGCGCTGCCAGGATGAGCTGGTTTCGAGCAAAGACTACCAGGCCTTCGCGGACACGCTTGCCGCCGAACTCGAAGCCGAGAAAACCGCCCTCGACGAAGACACCCTCAGCGAACGCTCCGAAGACGTCGCCCTGCAGCAGGAAATTGCTCGTGCTTACCGCGCCAGCGAGGAGATCCTCCGCGAAAAGCGCGCCGTGGCGATTAACGGCCTGATCTCCGACACCGTCGCCCTTCTGAAGAGTGACAAGGAACGCCGGCAGCGCCTGCAGGAGCGCTTCAAACATATCCTCGTCGACGAATTTCAGGACACCAACATTGCCCAACTCGAACTGCTTCATCTCCTGAGCGACGATTCCCGCAACATCGTTGTCGTCGGCGACAACGATCAGGCCATCTACCGCTTTCGCGGCGCGTCGTTCGGCAGCTTTAAGCTCTTCCTCGAGCGCTTCACCGGCTGGCAAGAGGGCCAGGATTCAACGCCGTATCGCGTCGCCCTCACCGAGAATTACCGCTCAACCCCCAACATTCTGCGCGTGGCCACCCAAGCCATCGGCATGAACGAGATCAGCCCTGAATTTCCAAAAAAAGTGCTTCAGCCTAACAAGCTCGAAGGCAGGAAAATCCGTATCGTCGAACTGGAGACGCCCGAAGCGGAAGCCGCCTGGATCGCCGACGAACTGGAACGCCCTCACAAGGCCGGGCGGCGCTGGCAGGATTTCGCCGTCCTCTACCGTCAGCATGCGCATCGCGACTTTCTTGTCGAAGAGCTGTCGGGCCGCAAGATTCCTTTCGTCATCAGCAAGCTCTCGATCCTCGAGCATCCGCTCGTCCGCGACGTGCTCGCCTACCTCTCCTTGATCGCGAAACCCTTTGACGACATTGCCTGCGCGCGCGTGCTCTCCGCTCCGGCCTGGCACCTGACTCCCGAAGACCTCGTGCGCCTGGCGGAACGCGCCGCAAAAAAGCGCGGAACCCCTCTTTACGACGTCTTGCAATCCCCGCAAGGGGAATTGCCCTTCGACCGCTCCCCTGGTGCTTCGAAGCTGTTGCTCGAGTTTCTCGCAAATCAGCGCAAAACCCTGAAGCGCCGCACCGCGCGCGAGATTCTGGTCGACTTGGTGGAATGGCTCGAAGTCACGCAGCGCGCCGGCGTGCAGGACCGTAAATACGTGAATCAACTCGCACAATTTATTAAAGACTGGGAGCCCAAAAGCGACACCCGCAGTTTGCCGGAGTTCCTCGAATACTTGGACTATTTCCAGCAGGCCGATGGCACCATCAGCCTCGAAGACGACGTGCCAGGTGACGCAGTTCAGCTAATGACCGTTCACGGCGCAAAAGGCCTGGAATTTTCCCATGTTTTCCTGATGCGTGTGAACTCCAACGCCTTCCCGGCGCGAAATCGCTCGCCACTTTTTGAATTTCCTCTCCGCCTCATGAAAGAAGAGTTGCCCCAGGGCGACTTTCACATTCAAGAAGAACGCCGCTTGTTTTATGTCGCTCTTACGCGCGCGCAGGATCGCCTGACCATCACCACCGTGACCGAAAAAAAGAATAAGGTGCCGGTCTTCATTGAGGATCTGGTCATGGAACCTGCAGTGAGGCGGCGCGACCTGTTGCAACTTGCGCCCAAGGTCAAAATGCCTGAGAAAGGCGACAAGAACGCCAACGAGCCACTGAGCGGCCAGCTTTTCCCGGCCGCGGAGGAACCTCCTAAAATCTTTTCGCGCATCGCAGAGTGGGCCGAGACGTTTCATCCGCCCTCGCCGGAACCTCTCAAGCTCAGTTCTTCTGCCGTCGAGAATTACCGCAAGTGCCCCCAGCAATACGCCTTCGGCTACCTCTGGTCGCTGAAGGAAGGGCCGCGCGCTACGCTCAGCTTTGGCAGCGTGATGCACACGACCATCAAGCGCTTCGTGGATCAACTGAAAAAGGGCGTCCAGCTTCCCTTCGAAGAAGTCCAGCGTATCTACGAAACCGAATGGAGCAGCGCCGGCTACGAAGACGAATACCAGGAGGCGGAATACAAGAAGGACGGCCTGGAGCAACTCAAGGCCTTCCACGCGGTCATACGGGCAGCGCCGCCCGAAGTCCTAGAGCAGGAAAAAGGCTTCGAGTTGCCGCTCGAGAACGATGTGATCCTTACGGGCCGCATGGACCAGGTGAACGCCCTCGGACGAAACGAAGTCGAGATCGTGGACTACAAAACCGGCAGGCCGAAAAAAGATGCCCTCGCAAACAAGGATCTGCAGCTCAGCATCTATGCCCTGGCCGCAAGGGAAATCTTCGAATGGAATCCCGTTCGTCTCGTGTTTCACTACCTGCAGAACAACCACACGCAGGTTACCACCCGCGATTCAAAGCAGATCGACGAAGCCGAGAAAATCATCCAGGAGACCGCCGCGGACATCCGCGCGCAGCACTTCCCGTCAAAGCCCGGTTTCGCTTGCCGCTCTTGTGCCTACAAACTCATCTGCCCGGGGCATGAAGAGGCGCTTGGCCAAGGTTAAGCAGTCCCGCCCATCGCCAAAAAAAGACTCGCCCCAATAGCCTGCTCAAAACCCCGAGTTCGTTACTCCGAACCTGCCTCTCCTTGTAGGGGCGGCCTTCTGAGGCCGTCCACTCTCCTCTTTTTGTCATCCCGAGCGTAGCGAGGGATCTGCTTCTTGCAGGCAGGCTGCCGCGCTCCAATACAAAAAGGGCGCCTCGACTGGATCGAAGCGCCCTACCTTCTGAATTCGTGACGGGCCTGGTTACTTCATCATCGCTTTCTTGGGAGCCTTCTTAGCTGCCTTCTTCGCCTTTTTTGCCATTGAGCTTCTCCTTCATGACGTTCGTTGCCCGGGCGAGGAAGGCCGTACCGCTCGCATTCCTGCCCACTGTTTCCCGTATACGGGCAGGCGCCGCATGTGTCAAGACAATTCCGCAGAAAAATGAAAAATGCACCTCAACTCGCGTCAGTCAGCGCCCGGAGTGCCGCCGTAGTACCCTTCGCGCGCCAGCACCATCAACCCTTCCCGCCGCACGCGCACCTCGATCGAGTGATAGCGGTAGTCGGAACTCCTATCCCCCTTGGGTGAAAAGGTAAGCGTGTATTGATTCCGCGCTTCCTCGGCGATTCGCGAATAAAACTCCGAAAAGCTGTTCCGCTTGGCCCCGTAATAGATGTCGCCGCCGGTGTCATGTGAATAGCTGACCAGGCGATTGAATTTGCGCTCGAAGTAAGAACTTCCCGTGGCCACACTGTAGACCGCGATCTCCTGCCGCAGCAGCTCCGCCCGCGTCTCGTCGTAACTGTGCGTGTTGAATTTCGCCCCGTTCTGCCCGTCGGAAATCAGCAAAATCACCTTCCTGCGCTTTAGCGGATCGCGTTCCTTCAGCAGCATCGCCGCGCTGTAGACCGCGTCATCCAGCGCCTTGGTTGCCTGCCCTTTAATCGCGCGCAGCGACGGATCATTCATTTGCGGCGCCCCGGGGGCAGGCGCGCCGTTGATGGTCGGACCACTGAATGGGTCGCCCGGGGACCCCACGGCAGCGCGCGAATCCAGCTGCGTTCGGCGAAGTTCGGTCATCAGCTTGTCCTGGTCCCTCGTGAAGCCCTTGCCTTCATGGAAATACTGATCGAACCGGCAGATGAACGCTTCATCGCTGGTACTCAACCCCCCGATAATCGAAACCAGGCTCGGCTCCACCTGCTCCGTGTCCTTGATCTTCAGGTCGTCATCGATCAGCACCACGAGCGACAGCGGATATACCTCCACGGAGAAGCTGACAATTTGTTGTTCTATGCCGTCCTCAAAGATTCGAAAGTCGTCCTTCCTCAAATCGGCAACCAGGTTGCCTGCGCGGTCTTTCACCGTCACGGGCACCACCACCGTATTGGTTGTCACTCGAATCGGTTTTTGCCCGGAGTTTGCCGGCGCTTGTCCCTGCGGCGTGCCGGCCTTGTCTGGCGCAGGAGCCGGAGCGGCAGGCTTATCTTGCGGCGGGTTTGGCTGCTGAGCGGAAGCCGCAAAAGCAAGAAGGGCAAGTAGCGGGCCCGCCATCCGAAAAGCGATTTTTCGTGGACATTTCAGAGTCATCAGGCCACACTTTTCCTTCTGGGTTGGTCGCCCGCTTCTCGGCAGACTCCCACGACGCATCCCGCGGGCTGCTGGGTTGCATCGAACCCTTAAAGCTGCCTCGAGCGTGCGACAATGGCTGGGACGGGACGGCGTCCATCTGCCTCGTCAGACCTAACCTAAGGATACCGGGAAACTGTGAATTTCGGAAAGATGATGCAAGACTCGAGCAAATTACTTACTCGCTGCCTCGCTTGGGGCATTTCTCTCGCTCTGGCACTTCCAGCTTTCCCGAAGGGTCAACAGCCGAAGGCTCCCCAGCAGGCTCCGACCATCAAGGCCGAAGTCAACCTGGTCAACCTGTTTGCCACCGTGCGCGACAAGAATAAGCGCATTGTCACCGACCTCAAGCAGGACGACTTCAAGGTTTCCGAGGATGGCCACGAAGAAAAGATCGCCTTCTTCTCAAAAGAGATGGCTCTTCCCATCACCCTCGGACTGTTGCTCGACACCTCCGGCAGCGAGCAGGCCATGCTCGGAGCGATTCAAGACGCCGGAGGCCGCTTCCTTCACAGAGTCTTGCGCAAGGGCGATGAGGCTATGATCATCTCGTTTGACACCGACGTCGACCTCCTCGCTGACTTCACCGACGACCGCAACATTCTCGATCGCGCCATCAACAAAGCCCGCATCAACACTCCCGGCGGCGGATACATCGCCGGAAATCCCGGACCGGTGGGCGGCAACATGGTCGGCACCGCTCTGTACGACGCCATCTACCTTGCTTGCGGCGACAAGCTCAACGGTGAAGCCGGCCGCAAAGCCGTCGTCATCGTCACCGACGCTCAGGACGAGGGCAGCAAGGTCAGACTCGAAGAGGCCATTGAAGCTGCCCAGCGCACGGACACCGTGATTCACCTGCTTCTTGTGGCCGATCCGCGTTTTGGTGGCAACGTTGGCGTCGCCCGCCGTTTGACCGAAGAAACTGGTGGGCGCTTGATCATCGTCAATTCAGAAAAGAAGCTGGAAGAAGCCTTCGACCAGATTTCCGAGGAATTGCGCAGCCAGTACACGCTCGGCTACTACCCCACCAATACCTCCAAGGACGGAAAGTTCCGCAAAATTCGCGTCGACGCCAGCAATCACGATTACAAGGTGCTGACTCGCAAGGGTTATTACGCTCCCAAGGGCTGACCGCCGCAAACCTCGCGTTGACCGTCGCCGGACGCTTGGCTAGTATCGCTAGACGCCCCAGGTGCGGGCGATTTACCCCACATGATCAACGAAACCATCCTTCATTATCGAATCCTCCGTCAACTCGGCTCCGGGGGTATGGGTCTCGTGTACGAGGCAGAGGACACGAGACTGGGCCGTCGCGTGGCCTTGAAATTCCTTCAGGAAAGCGCAACCCGCGATGAAGCCGCCCTGGAGCGCTTTTTGCGCGAAGCTCGTTCGGCTTCCGCGCTCAACCACCCTGGAATCTGCACCATCCACGCCATCGAGGAGCATGACGGCCAGAAATTCCTGGCTATGGAGCTCCTCGAGGGCGAATCGCTCGACAAAGCTCTGGCCCGCGGCCTCTTGCCGTTGACCCGTTGCTTGACGATTGGCATCGAAGTGGCCGACGCGCTCGACGCCGCGCACAAGAAAGGCATAATCCATCGCGACATCAAGCCTGCCAATATTTTCCTGACCGAACGCGGGAACGCCAAGATCCTCGATTTTGGCCTCGCCAAGCTCGTCAAGCTCGACCGCGGCTTCGAAGGCGAAACCCAGATTGAGTCCAGGGAATCCTATCTCACCAGTCCGGGCACCACCGTCGGAACCATTGCCTATATGTCGCCCGAGCAGGCTCGCGGCGAAACCCTCGACCCCCGCAGCGATCTTTTCTCCCTCGGCTCCGTGCTCTACCAGATGACCACCGGATCTCACCCGTTTCCCGGCGCCACTTCCGCCGTCATCTTCGGAAATATTCTGCACAGTGCTCCGGTCTCGCCGGTCGAGTTGAACAGCAATATTCCCTCGGAGCTTGAACGCATCCTCAACAAGCTCCTCGAGAAGGACAGAGACCTTCGCTACCAGGTCGCCGCCGAACTGCGCGCCGATCTGAAGCGCTTGCTCCGCGAACTCGAGCCCGGCCGCGCTCCTTCGGACTCAACGGTGACCGTCAGCCGCGTCGCAAGCGGCACTGCGCCTGCGAGGAGGAGCGCTTCCTCCACACCGTCGGCAACGGGTGAACCGGGGCATCCGTCGAGCGCTGCGGCGCCGGCAGAACCAGCCGGCCAAAAAAAGATTGGCCTGGGCGGCATCATTGCCGGTCTGCTGATTGTCGTGGCTGCGGCGGGTTACGGCCTCTTCACCATCGTGCAACGTGGGCAGAAGAATCAGAAGGCCCTGAAAGCAACCGACGCGCCGTTCGAAAAATTCACCATCGAGAATGTTTCGAATAATGGCCACATTTCTCAGGCTGCCATCTCTCCTGATGGCAAATATCTCCTCCAGGCCCTCGAAGAAAACGGTCTGCAATCGCTGTGGCTCCGTCATATCCCCACCGGAACCAACAAGGGAATCCTCGCTCCCGCCGCCACCCGTTACGACGGTTTAACCTTTTCCCCTGACGGCAACTACATCTATTTTGTCCGCCGCGAAGAATCCGAAGAAGCATACTCGCAGCTCTACAGCGCCACCGTGCTGGGCGGCGAGCCCCACATCCTGATTAAGGACGTGGACAGCCCCATCACCTTCTCGCCTGACGGACAGCATTTCGTCTTTCTCCGCGAATTGCACAACGCCCCCGCTTGGGATCTGCTGCTCGCTAAAAGCGACGGCACCATCGAGAAGCCCGTTTTCAGCGCCCATCCTCTGCAAACCGACAGCGCCGTCCCATCTTGGTCCCCGGACGGAAAGGCTATTGTCATTCCCATCGTGCAGCCCTCCAAAGATGCCCTGGGAGGCTACCTGGCTGTAGATTTCGCCACCGGTCAGGACCGTACGGTTGCAACTTCACCGGATCGTCTTTACTACGCTTCGGCGTGGATGCCGGACGGCAGCGCGCTCATCACCACCTCCTCGCAGGTCGAAGCGGGCCGCATGCAGGCGCAAATTGGTTATGTGAGCTATCCGAGCGGAGATTACCGGCCGATCACGGCAGACACCAACGACTACGGCAGGCCGAGCATCGCCAAAGATGGCAAGACCATTGTCGCCATCCAGAGCAAACTGCGCTTCGAATTGAGCATCGCTCCTGCCAACGATCCGGACCAGATTCATCCCATCCCGCTCCAGTCACAGATCCCGCCGTGGCAATGGAACTGGATGGCTGACGGACGCCTGCTCTTGCCTCAGGGCGGCACGCTCAAGGCCGTCGCTCCGAATGGAGAGGAGACCACAGTGTACTCCGATCCGAAACGCATCCCGGATCAAGTCGCCCTCTGCGGTGGCGGCCAGTACATCGTGTTTCGTCAGGTGGGACGCAGCAGTGGCGCTTCCGCCAACCTCTGGCGCATGGATCTCACCGGCACGAATCAGAAGCAACTCACCTCCGGATTGAATGATCGGGAGCCCGCCTGTTCGAAAGAAGGATCCTGGGTCTATTTCGTGGACAACCGCGACAACCGCTTCGTCAAGCGCGTCCCCATCGACGGCGGCTCACCGGAAACGGTCGTTAAAACTTCCGTAGCGTCGTATGCCCTCTCGCCCAATGGCAAAGAGGTCGCCTCGTTTGAAGTAAGAGAGCTGGATCACAAGCTTATGCTGCGCATCGACAACGTCGAGACCCAGAAAATGACTTACAGCGATATGGACCAGCACGCTCTGCCGGACGGGCTTCTTGCCTACACTCCCGACGGAAAAGGCATTGTGTACGTCGTCCGCGAAAAAGGCGTCCACAACCTATGGCTGCAGCCTCTCGATGGACGGCCCTACCGCCAATTGACCCACTTTAAGAAATACCGCACCTTCCGCTTTGCCTTCTCTCCGGATGGCACCAAGATCGCTATGGAATGCGGTGAGACCGAATCCGACGCCGTCCTCCTCCACGACCAGAGCAACTAAGCTCGCACGCCTCTTTGTAGGGGCGCAGCAGGCTATTCAGGGTCGCACGGCGGAATTGCGGGCTCACGCTTCCTCCTCGCGCGAAAGAGCGGCAGT
>Ga0307477_10003128_pt1 | contig 12447 bp, 13 predicted proteins | sample atmos_gasesECM2C_FD_203316 | JGI IMG/M metagenome (GOLD analysis project Ga0307477, IMG submission 203316) | Hardwood forest soil microbial communities from Morgan-Monroe State Forest, Indiana, United States - atmos_gasesECM2C_515 | ecosystem: Environmental > Terrestrial > Soil > Temperate...
GCTCGATGATTGATTCGAGTCATCGCCGGCTATGACGCCCATGCCTGACCGCAAGAAAGCGCTGATTGCCGGCGCGACGGGAGTCGTGGGCCGCAATCTTCTGCGCCACCTTCTTACTCTGGGCGACTGGGACGTGATCGCCGTGTCCCGTCGCAAACCGGATGTCGAAGGCCGGTACGAGCACGTTGCGGTCGATCTGCTTGACCAAACGCAAACCTTCGAAGCCCTCAGGCGTCCTCGCGGTGTCACGCATGTCTTCTTCTCCGCCTATATCGAGCGCCCAACCTGGGCGGAGATGGTCGCGCCGAACCAGACGATGCTAGTCAATTTGATGGATGCAATCGAAATAGCGTCGCCTAATCTTACGCACATCAATCTGATGCACGGCACAAAGTGGTACGGGAATCATCTTGGCCAGTTCAAAACGCCGGCTAAAGAAGACGATCCGCGGCACATGCCGCCAAACTTCTACTACGATCAGCAAGACCTTGTTGCCGTGCGCCAGCGGTGCAAGACCTGGACCTGGTCAACGGCTCGCCCCCATGCGATTTGCGGGTTCGCGACGGGCAATCCGATGAACCTCGTCATGGTTCTTGCCGTCTACGCCACTATCTCCAAGGCGCTAGGAATGCCGCTTCGACACCCGGGCACACAGGAGAACTACCACGCTCTCTATCAATGCACGGACACGGCGTTGCTCTCGAGAGCTCTGGTCTGGATGGCGACCGATAGCCGCTGCGCCAATGAGCCGTTCAATATCACCAACGGCGATCTCATCCGATGGGAGAATCTCTGGCCGAAGATCGCCTCCTATTTCGGGATGGAAGTTGGGCCACGGCAACATATTAAGCTGACCGAAATGATGGCTGACAAAGCCTCTCTGTGGGACCGCATCGTCAGTCAGCATGAGCTACGACGCATCCCTTATGACCAGATCGTCTCGTGGGGCTACGGCGACTTCGTCTTCGGGGCAGGGTTCGATATCATTTCGAGCATGACGAAAGCGCGCCGCTATGGGTTCCACGAGGTGAGGGATACAGAGGAGATGTTCTTCCGCATGTTCGACGAGCTTCGTGCGAGCAAGATGATCCCATGAGCCGTCTCGGTCATAGCGCGAGATCTTGACCGACCTTCATACAAAAGGCCCGGCATGAGGAGGAGTAATGTTAGATCTGATCATTAGCGACGGCGACGTTGTAACGCCTCAGGGCGTTGTGCAGGGGGACGTTGCGATTGCTGGCGAGACGATCGCCGCGATTGCGGCCACTGATGTGTTATCGGCCGAAACCGCCAAGCGTGTCATCAATGCTACGGGTCATATTGTAATACCAGGTGGCATCGACCCGCACGTACACCTGCATCATGTGTGGTTTAAGCCCGACGGGACACCACTTGTTACGGCCGGCCCCGAACAGGTCGGCCGCGCAGCGCTTCACGGCGGAACAACTACATTTATCGATTTCGCTTATTGGCGCGACGGCGCCACGGCACTCGAGGCCATCGAGAATCGTGACAAGGATTTCGTGGGAAAAAGCCCCTGCGACTGGGCGTACCACATCATGCTGCATTCCGAGCCGCCGCCGGAATTTTCAAGTCAGCTTGCAGAGGCGATCCAGGCGGGCTACCCGACGCTGAAGATATTCACCACCAATATCCTGCCGTCGCGGAGCGGCCGTATGATTGATTTTGGTGATATCTGGGAGGCATTCCAAGTTCTGGCGAAGGAAGGCGGGCTTGGCGTCATTCATGCGGAAGACAACGACATCGTTATGCATATGTATGCCAAGCTGGTTCGTGAGGGCCGCGTTGGCTTTGAGAATTTGGCTGAAGTCCACAATCAGCTTTCCGAGGACTTGAGCTTCCGTCGTATTCTACGCCTTGCTCAAAGCGTGCCTGGCACCGCACTCTACATGATGCACGTCTCCGCCGGCACCGGCGTAGCCGCCATCGCCGAGGCGCGCAGCAAAGGGCTGCCGGTCTACGGCGAGACGTTACACCAATATCTCATCTATTCATCAGAGGACTATAAACGACTGAACGGTCAAATTTATCATACCTATCCGTCGCTGAAGTCGCTGGATGACCAGCAGGCACTTTGGCGCGGAACGGCTAACGACTTGATCCACTGCATTGCGACTGATGAGCTTTGCTGCACGCTCAAGGATAAAACAGTCGGCAATCGCATCGACGACACCACCGGTGGCAATTCAGGTGTCGAGCCGCGGCTCGGTGTCATGTACACTGAAATGGTCACGCGGCGCGGTTATTCTCTGACCCGATATGTTGACCTTGTTTCGACCAATGCCGCCAAGATCATGGGGCTTTATCCAAGGAAAGGCGCGCTAGCGCCCGGTAGCGACGCCGATATCACAATCCTCGATCCCAAACGACGCGGCAAGGTGCGTGCTGCCGATCTGCACGAGACCGACTATACCCCGTGGGAGGGCCACGACATCTTTGCCTGGCCGGTCACAACCATTTTGCGGGGCAAGGTTATGGTGGAGCACGGCCAATATCTCGGTAGCCCGGGAGACGGCCGTTATCTCAAGCGTAAAATCTCGTCGCAAACACTCGCCAGGGCGATGTTATGAGAGGTCTCTCGATCGATCTTGTCCACGAACTTATCGCTCAGAGTCTTGCGGCCTGGCATGTCGCTAGCACTATCGAGCTGACGGCTGACCGCGCCATCGTCATCGGCGCGAACCCGGAGATCAGGATCGAGTCTGCGCTGGCGGGCTCAGTGTTCCGATGGACGATCACAATTGACGGCCGAACGCGTCCAGCTATTTCGCTCTTGGCTGTCCTGCGCCAAGTCCGTGGGGCTCTTGACCCCGGTTATGCCGCCTGCGGTGTCCGTGTCGCGCTTTTGCCCGTGGCACCGTCATGATGGCTACAGAGCTAATTCCTGTTTCGGTGCTTACCGGCTTTCTCGGTAGTGGTAAGACCACGATACTCAGCCATTTGCTCCGTCAACCGGAGTTTTCGCACACCGCTGTCGTGATCAACGAATTCGGCGAAGTTGCGCTTGATCATGAGCTGATCGAAAAGACCGAAGACAGCGTCATTGCGCTCACCACAGGCTGTCTCTGCTGCAGGGTTCGCAGCGACCTGACCAAAACTCTTCAAGATCTGCTGCGCCGGCGTGACGAAGGCGCTTGCACGCAGTTCAATCGCATTGTGATCGAAACGAGTGGACTCGCGGACCCTGCCCCGATCCTCCACGCCTTGATGACGGATACGGCCCTTGCGAGCCGTCTGGTGCTGGGTAATGTTGTGACGACAGTAGATGCTGTCGCTGGTGAGGTCACGCTCGAGCGCGAAGCGATTTCACGAAAGCAAGTCGCAGTCGCGGACCGCATTGTGCTCAGCAAGCTTGATCTAGCGGGCGAGGTTGAGGCCTCGCTGCACAACCGCCTTAGCTCCCTTAATCCAGGGGCGCCAACCTCGCGCGCCGTTTATGGTCGGATTGAATCCGACAATCTCTTCGGCCTCGCACTGCATGATCCAAAAGCTCGAGTGCTCGACATCAGCTCGTGGCTGGCGGAGGCTCCTGAGCATAATCACAGTGCCCATGACGCCGAGATCAAATCCTTTACGGTCGTGCGCGTCGAGCCGATCCAAGCCGTCGCGTTGACGCTCTTTCTCGAAGCATTGGCCGAGCATTGCGGCGCCGATTTGCTGCGCCTCAAGGGGATTGTGAACGTCGCCGAGAGTCCGCAGCAGCCGGCTGTAATCCACGGGGTACAACACGTTTTCCACGCGCCTGCTTGGCTCAGGCATTGGCCGTCCGACGATCGCACGAGCCGCATGGTTTTAATAACACGGCGTATTCGGCGGGAATGGGTCGAAGTGTTAATTGATGCGATTTCTGCGGAAGTCGCCGAGGTGTCGGCGAGTAACCGCTAACGAGCCTCGCGGCATCTTGCACCTGGATTGAGCTCGACATGCTGCCCAACGTACCGGCTTTGTGGGCCGTGAGCCGGTTGCTATAGTCCGCTGAAAGTCGCTGGGTTCTGTTGAGGGGAAAGCCATGACCCGACACCTGTTTTCGGCTGTCGCTACGGTTTTATTTCTTGTCGTTCCCGCCACTGCCGACGAATTGCCGCTACATACCGGAGTAGACGGCACGTTCGCGCCACATGCCTTTCCAAATCTTTCGGGTGGCGGCTATCAAGGGTTCAACATCGACCTCGCCAACGAATTCGCCAAGCGCCTGAAGCGCAACATCACCATTGATGCTGCCCAATATTCCGGACTGCTTCCAGCGATGCAGGCCGGTACTTACGACTTCATTGCTGCTCCGACGACCGTAACCAAGGAACGCGCCGAGAACATGTTGTTCACCGAAGGCTATCTCAACACCGACTTCCAGTTCGTGATCAAGAAGGGATCGCCGAAGATTGAGAAGCTCGAAGATCTCAGGGGCAAGACCGTTTCTGTCAACAAGGGATCGGCCTACGAAGCATGGGCGCGTGACCTTGAAGGGAAGATAGGCTGGAGGATCGAGTCATTCGGCACACAGACCGACGCGGTACAAGCGGTTTTGGTCGGGCGCGCCGATGCCAATGTCGCTGGCAACACCGCCATCGCTTGGGCAGTCAAAAATAGCCCACAACTTGAACTGTCGTATCTCTATTCGACAGGTCTCGTATGGGCCGCCCCAACGCGCAAGGATTCCCCTGAGTTACGCAAGTCGCTTGATATCGCCGTCGAATGCATGAAGCTCGATGGCACGATTGCAAAGATGCACGAGAAATGGTTCGGCGTCGCGCCGGCGGCAGGTTCGGCAGCGGTGACCGTCTTCCCAGGATACGGCGTGCCCGACGTGCCAGGTTATGATCCAACCCCGCACACGCCATCGTGCAGTTGAATTGCCGCCGGTGCACTACAAGCAGTGATTGTTGATGAAAGACGGTCGCCCGTCGATCCTCGAAATTCGCGGCCTGCGCAAAAATTTCGGCGATGTGGAAGTGCTGCGCGGTATCGATCTCACGGTCGAGGCGCAGCAGCTAGTGTTCGTCATCGGACCTTCGGGATCGGGTAAAAGTACGCTTCTGCGCTGCTGCAATCGCCTAGAAGAGCCGTCTGCCGGTTCGATTCATGTTGACGGCACCGACATCATGGCGCGCTCGACTAATGTCAACGCCATGCGCCGCCAGATCGGCATGGTGTTCCAGTCGTTCAACCTCTATCCGCATATGACGGCGCTGCGTAACGTCACGCTCGCGATCACCAAGGTGCTCGGCAAGCCCCGGGCCGAGGCCGACCGCATCGGTTTGGCGGCGCTCGATCGCGTGGGTCTGGTCGACAAAAGCCGCTCTTATCCTGGCGAGCTTTCCGGCGGGCAGCAGCAGCGTGTCGCGATCGCTCGTGCACTCGCCCTCGAACCGAAGATAATGCTGTTCGATGAGCCGACATCCGCTCTCGATCCAGAGCTCGTTGGCAGCGTACTCAACGTCATGCGCGAGCTTAAAAGCGGCGGCATGACCATGCTGGTGGTTAGCCATGAGATGCGCTTTGCGCGCGATGCTGCCGATCGTGTGATTTTCATGGATCACGGCCAGATCGTCGAGGAAGGGACGCCGTCCCAGATATTCTCCTCCCCGACTGAAGGACGCACGCGCGCGTTCGTCGCCGAACTCATACGCTAAGAGTAGTCGAGGAGACTTTTTATGGGAGCTTGGTCTCGCTTTCTCGACGCGTTTTTCAATTGGCGATTGATTGAGCGCTACTCCCCAGACATCCTCAAGGGTACGGTGGTGACGATCGAGATCGCAGTGGCCGTTGTCGTCACCGGCATTCTCTTCGGCCTTGCGCTGGCGATTGTACGCGCGTTTCGCGTCCTAACGTTCAATACATTGATTGTCATCTTCGTCGACATGTTCAGGGCACTGCCCCCGCTCGTGCTGATCCTGCTGGTCTATTTCGGTTTGCCCAATATCGGTATCAATCTCCCGTCCTTTGCCGTCCTATGGTTGGTTTTGGCACTCGTCCTGGCTGCCTTTGCCGAAGAGATTTTTTGGGCCGGCATTCTCTCGATTCCAAAGGGGCAGTGGGAGGCGGCGCGCTCCACAGGCTTGAGCTTTCTTAGGACGCTCGTCTATATCGTATTGCCGCAGGCGATCCGTCTCACTGTGCCGCCACTAACCAATCGCACGATCGCTATTACCAAGAACACAGCACTCGGCACAGTGATTGGGGTGGGCGAAATCCTTAATCAGGCCACCTCCGCTCAATCGTTTTCTGGCAATGCCACACCTCTGATGATGGGTGCGTTTGCTTATCTGATTTTATTCGTTCCAGTAGTCGCGTTTGGCCGTTTTCTGGAGACGCGATTTGGCTGGCGGAGAGTTTGATGGATGCGATCCTCCAGCAATTCTTCAACCTCGAAGTCATGGAACAGGCGTTTCCGCTCATTCTTGGCGGCCTCAAGCAGACGGTGATCATATGCCTGATCGTCGTTCCGCTGGGACTAGCCGGCGGTCTCGCATTTGCGCTGATCTCACTATCGCGGCTGCGCACGGTGCGGTGGGCGGCAATCGCGGCAATCGATTTCTTTCGCTCCATCCCGCCCCTGGTATTGCTGATCTTTGTTTATGCCGGCTTGCCATTTGCGGGTTTTCGGCTGTCACCGTTAGCTGCCGTCGCCATTTCCTTTTTCCTCAACACTTCCAGTTATTATGGCGAAATCTATCGTGCAGGTATCGAGAGCGTCGGTCTTGGGCAATGGGATGCCGCGCGTTCGAGCGGGCTGCAGGCCTATCAGACGCTAGCCTGTGTCGTGCTGCCGCAGGCGGTGCGAAACGTCCTGCCCGATCTCGTATCGAATACAGTCGAGGTGGTGAAGCTCACCTCGCTCGCGAGCGTGGTGGCGCTACCAGAGCTGCTCTATTCTGCTGACATGGCACGCTCGGTAACTTTCAACTCGTCGCCGATCGTGCTGGCCGCGGTGATCTACCTCGCAATGCTGTGGCCGCTTGTGCGGCTGATCAGCCGCCTGGAAAGGCGGATTGCGACGTGAATCTCGGAGATCGCTGCACCTCTTTCTGCGGCGAGCGCGACACAGCCAAATCGATCCGAACGTTGCCTCCAATGCCGATTTGCGATTAGGTTCACCATGGGCTGAAGGAGGAATGCGTGAGCCGAATCTTGCGAGTTGGCGGTGCGCAGATGGGTCCGGTTCAAAAAACCGAGAGCCGACAGGTGGTAGTCCGCCGGATGGTTGATCTGCTTGAACAGGCGAAAGCCAACGGCTGCAATCTCGTGGTGTATCCGGAGCTCGCACTTACGACATTCTTCCCTCGCTGGTACATGACCGATCCAATTGAGATCGACTCCTGGTTCGAGCGCGAAATTCCGAATCCTGCGACGCGGCCGTTATTCGAGACCGCAGTCCAGAACCGCATTGGGATTTCGTTCGGCTACGCCGAACTCACGGCCGACGGGCATCGTTTCAATACTGCGATATTGGTCGAACCAGACGGGCGGATCGTCGGTAAATACCGCAAGGTTCATCTCCCCGGCCACGGCGAATATGATTCAGCACGCACATTTCAGCACTTGGAAAAGCGATATTTTGAGCCTGGCGACCTTGGCTTTCCGGTGTGGCGGACCATGGGCGGCATTGTGGGCATGTGCATCTGTAACGATCGGCGCTGGCCCGAGACCTATCGCGTCATGGGATTGCAGGGGGTGGAGCTGATCGTACTTGGCTACAACACGCCCTCAACCAATTCGCAAAAACCTGAGGAAGGACCGCAAAAGCGACAGTTCCATAACCGTCTGACCGTTCAGGCCGGCGCTTATCAAAACTCGACCTGGTTGGTTGCGGTGGCAAAGGGCGGCACGGAAGACGGACACCACATGATTGCCGGCAGCATGATCGTCAATCCGGACGGCGAAATCGTATCCGAGGCGAAGACCGAGGATGATGAGTTGATCTTTGCCGATTGCGATCTCGACGCGACCATCTTCGGCAAGCAAACTATCTTCGATTTCGCGCGTCACCGCCGCATAGAGCATTATGGCCGTATCACCTCTCAGACTGGCATCATCCCGCCCCCGGAATGACTTTGAGATTCTGTATAACTAGCTCTCTCGCGAACTGTCTCGCGCTGGACCGAAAATTAAAAATGCCCACGATCTACGTTATCAACCCAAACTCCACAGAGGCGGTCACGGTGGCCATTGACGAAGCGCTCGCGCCGCTGCGTTCGAATGACGGGCCTGAAATCGAATGTCTGACTCTCGCCGAGGGTCCGCCGGGAATTGAGTCGCAGCGCGATGTCGATAGCGTGATTGCGCCGCTGCTCAAGCGAACGGCCGCCTTAGAGAATCATGCTGCCGCTTTCGTTATTGCTTGTTTCTCTGACCCCGGATTGCATTCGCTGCGTGAGCAAAGCGCAAGAGCGGTATTCGGAATCGCCGAGTGCGGAGTTCTCACCGCGCTTTCCATTGCGCAGCGTTTCGGCGTGATCGCAATTCTTCCTGCCTCGATTCCGCGCCATCTACGCTATTTCGGAGCGATGGGAATTACCGCCAGGCTTGCCGGAGAACTCGCGATCAACGTTGGTGTCGTTGATCTTGCCAATGAGGACCTCACGCTGTCCCGCATGACCGATTGCGGACGAACGCTCCGGGACGTTCACGGCGCGGACGTCATTGTGATGGGTTGCGCCGGAATGACGAAGTATCGCCCAATTCTTGAGGCCGCACTCGATATCCCAGTCGTCGAGCCCACTCAAGCTGCGGTGACCCTGGCCATTGGTCGGGTGAGGCTCGGCGGCGCTGCGAAAACCTTCGGCGGAGTGCCCTAGGCTTATACATCAGGCGGTTTCCAATCAGGCGGCGGCGACGGGCCGGCCACGCCTTGCGGACAACCGCCGATCCAACCGGCGTATTAGCCACTCAAGCTCTTCCAGATCGTCCCTTGTCGAGGCGCGGGCCAGACACGCGAAAGGGCTGCACTCTTGGTAGCACCACGTCGACGAAGAATTTTTTTCCGAATGCAGGTCACGCAACTGAGGCGCGCTGCGCTGACGCGGAATTGGCCATCGAGTACGCAAATTCGGCGGAGGGCCGACCGATTGGCTTAGCTGCGTCGCCCGCAGGACGTGGTAGGAAACGCCCCGAACCCGGCGTCACCTGCAATGTACCTTCGCGCACCGCGACGCGGCCGCGGCTGAGTACCGTTTCCGGCCAGCCCTTGACCACGCGACCCTCGTAAGGGGTGTACCCCGCACGGTCATGCAGCATTGAGGAGGAGAGCCGCACTGTCTTGGTCGTATTCCAAATCGCGATGTCAGCGTCGGAACCGACGGCAAGCGCGCCTTTCTTTGGATAAAGCCCGTAGAGTCTCGCGGGAGCAGTGCTTGTGAGTTCAACGAAGCGTTCGAGACCGAGACGCCCTCGCGTCACGGCCGCATCGAACAGAAGCGGCAAGCGTACTTCGAGGCCCGGAAGTCCATTGGCGATCTGCTTGAATGTCGGATTGGCCCCGGCGCTCAGTTTTCCGCTGGAATCGAATCGATAGGGTGCATGGTCAGATGAAAGCACTTGTAGGTCGTCGCGTGCCAATGCTTGCCAGAGCGCATCTTGGTCGGATGCAGTCCGCAGCGATGGACTGCACATCCATTTCGCGCCCTCGAGCCCCGGCTTGTTAACGTCGTCGGCGGTCAACAGGAGATAATGTGGGCACGTCTCGCCGAAGAGTTTAACGCCCTCCGCTCGCGCCTTACGTACCACTTCGGCACCATCGGCAGTGGAGATGTGAAAAACCATGATGGGCTGGTCGACGAGCTGAGACATCGCGACTAACCGCTGGATGGCGTCAACTTCCGCGAGGCGCGGATGACTCATCCAGAACGCTGACGGAGCGGTCAGGCCGTTCGCCAGTAGCCGCTTTGACATGAACGAAATCATGCCGTGGTTTTCCGCATGGACGCAAACAAGTGCACCGTTGTCACGCGCGGCTGCCAACACATCGAGCATCTGCTCATCGTCGAGCTTAATGCGATCATAAGTCATGAAGACCTTGACGGAGGAGTGACCCTCTTTGACGAGTTTAGGCAGATGCGTCTTTAGGGTTTGCTCGCTCGGATCAGCCAGAATCATGTGGAAGGCATAATCAATCACCGCGCCCCGATCAGCGAGATTGTGATAGTCGGCGACCACCCGATCGAGGGCACAACCAACGTGTTGCGCGGCAAACGGGATGACGGTCGTAGTCCCCCCAAAAGCCGCTGATGTGGTTGCGCTTTCGAAGGTGTCGGCGTTGAGGAGCCCTCCCCCTGATATTTGCTCGATGTGCGCATGGGGGTCGACGCCGCCGGGAGCGACAATCTGGCCGGCTGCATTAATTTCATTGATGCCCGCACCAAGATGCTCTCCAATCGCAGCAATGATATCGTCTCGGATGCCGATATCCACGCGCGCAACACCTTGCGGGAGAACCACAGTCCCACCGCGGATGACTATTGAGAATGCTTCATCGGTCATTGAGTAACCTTCCGGCGAGTTTGTCGGTGTTAGCGGTCGGAGCTTTCTGACGAACGCCTCCTCCGGAGACCTCGGTCAATGTATCAAATATCATCCCATTGGGGTGAGCGCTTGCAACTTTCGTTGTCGCCACTTCTCCCGTTGGACGGTGTATGAGTAATCCCAGATAAGGTCGCGCCTCGACGCTAACTGCGGTGTCGCAGAAGGAAAAACGAGTGTCTACTGGGTGGTAAGCCGATTTCGCTTTTCCGACCCGGTGAAGCGGAAGTTTTGCGTCAAGACAACCGGAATTAAACCGGATTAAAGAGGGACTACAGGATTTGACAGTTCGTTCACTCGCCGCCATTCAAGGTGTCAACGCCACATTTGCTTCAGCCGGGCACCAATAGGGACGGTCTTCAGAGGGGCGGCTGCCGGAGAACTGCTCTCGCGGATTGGGGCCGGCCACGTACATTGCTCGAAACGGTTGGTGATAGCATCTGGAATTAACTGACCCGTCCTTGGGCGCGTGCGCGCGCCCGCGCGCGCGAGGAATCATTAAGGAATTTGGCGTCAGGTCCCGGCTGTCGCCGTTGTGATTACAGATCCGGTGCTGCGACTCTTTCATGGAACGGCCGGTGTACTTTTGAGGCCCCGCCCGTAGCCCAGCAAACCATTTCTGTGACGAGGTATTTAAAGCCCGCAGGGGAAACACGATGATGGGCCTCATCGACCCTTGGGTTCGCATTCAGGCGAGGATCGATCATTATTCGATCGATGAAGTCATCTATCACGGTGGCAATGCTGTAGACACCGCCGAGCCGCTCGTAAAGGAAAGTCGATAGCCTTGGTGTCCACAAATGGTGACACGCGGCAATGACCAAAATGGGTCATCAATAGACATTCCGCGCTGTCCGCGTCATGTCCGCTTTACCCCCAAAAGCGGACATCGTTCACGGCGGCGGGAATGTCCGCTTTGTGCCAAAAGCAGACCAAGTGCATTGCAGCAAAATAGGTTCTATTCGATCAGCTCGTCGGCGCGGGCGATCAATGACTGCGGTACGTTGAGGCCGAGTGCCTTGGCGGTCGTCAGATTAATGATGAGATCGAACTTGGTTGGCTGCTCGACAGGGATGTCACCTGGCTTAGCGCCGCGCAGAATCTTGTCGACATAGTCGGCGGCGCGCCGGTACGAGTCCGGGAAGTTTGCTCCGTAGGACATGAGACCTCCTGCTTCGACGTAGTCCCGAGACCCGTACATCGTCGGTAGTCGCGCGCCGACCGCCAGGATGTTGATCCGAATCCGGTTGGTGTTTATGAGCGCGTCGGTACAGACATAAAGCGCTTCGCTGCGGCCCTTGAGCGCCTCGAAGGCGGGTACGATATCCTGCGCATGCCGGATTTCGATTGTGATGAGTTCGAGACCGAGCGTGCCGGCTGCCGCCTGAATGTCGCCCAGCTCCAGTACGGTGAAGGGATTACCGACATTGGCCATGATCGCCAACCGGCGCAGACCGGGAACGACTTCGCGCAAAAGTTCGAGCCGCTTGCCAGCAAGATCGCCCATCTGAAGTGACAGGCCAGTCACGTTACCACCCGGTTGTGCCAGACTGGCGACGAGATTGTTCCTAACCGGGTCCCCTGCCGTCGCGAAAATGATCGGGATAACGGATGTCGCCTGCTTTGAAGCCAAGACTGCCGGGGTTCCCGACGCGACAATGACATCAACCTTGAGCTGAACAAATTCGGCCGCGAGGTCGGCGAACCGCTCGTCGCGTCCCTCCGCCCAGCGATACTCGATCGCGACGGTGCGATTCTCGATCCAGCCGAGTTCGCGCAGTCGCTGCATAAAAGCGGCAACCCATTCGCTCGCGGCTGAACGCGCGGCGGCGTAAATAAGGCGAAATATCATCATCAGTAATGGTGTTATGAATCATCAAATCAAATCACCTAAGTTTCCAATAATTATAT
>Ga0307477_10003129_pt1 | contig 12446 bp, 11 predicted proteins | sample atmos_gasesECM2C_FD_203316 | JGI IMG/M metagenome (GOLD analysis project Ga0307477, IMG submission 203316) | Hardwood forest soil microbial communities from Morgan-Monroe State Forest, Indiana, United States - atmos_gasesECM2C_515 | ecosystem: Environmental > Terrestrial > Soil > Temperate...
GAATTCGAACGGAGGCGGCGAGGTTTGCGGTGTTGTTATCGGCGGTGATCGCCTCGATGTGAGGCAGCGCGGGAAGTGAATAGTCCGTGATCTGGGATGGATTAACAACCGACAAGCCGCTCCTGAGGGAAAACCAGATCCTGCCAGCTGAATCCGAGACCACCGATTGGCTCCGCCCCACTCCCTCAGTGCTCTCTAGACCGTCGGCCTGGTCATACTCGCGAACATCGACTGCCTTCACAACACCGCTTAGCAGCTTGTCGCGCGGAACGCGCAAAACATGATCTGTGGTCGCGATCCAAAACCTTCCGCTCTTGTCCTCCGCCATCCCGACTATTTGTTCGCGCAAAACGTCGGGCGATTCATGAGGAACTTGAAAGCGGTTAGAGGCAAAAAAGGCAAGACCAGCAGACGTTCCACTCCAGAGAGTTCCGGATGAATCCTCGAAAAGGCAGTTCACCTCTGGCGAAGGCAAACCCTCTACCGTTGTGTAGGTTCTCCATCGGCCGGTTGAAAGAGAACTCAGCCCGCTAGGTGTGGCAAACCACATTGCACCATCGCGGGTTTCGAGGATGGACGAGACGGTATTCGAAGCGAGGCCGTTGGTCGTGGTGTAAGTGGTGAAGCGCCTATCTTTGAATTTGCTGACGCCGCGGTTTAGCGTGCCGGCCCACGCAGAGCCATCGCCACTCTCATAAACAGCATAGGCACTGTTTTGGGCCAGTCCGTTTGCCTCTGTATAACTCTGGCTCGCTATTGCACCGTTGCGAAATCGTAGACGGGTCAGTCCCCCGCGTTGACGTCCGACCCACACCACATCTGCCCGTCCACTGATGGAATAGACGACCTCGTTTGGTGGTATCGATGTAAGGGGTTGAACTCGCCCATTCTGGAGAACATACAGCCCACCTTGAGCGGGAGCCAACCAGATGCGGCCCTCCGGGTCGACATATACAGGGCCATTGTGTTCGAAACGACGATCGCTAACAGGTGAATAAGTTACGAACGCACTGTCCCGCATGCGGCCTAGCCCTCGCCCACCTCCGATCCAGAGATTCCCTTCGCGGTCCTCGAACAGAGCGTTAATTCCGCCGTCTCCGCGAAGCTCATTCTCTTCGGAGAACGAAATGCCTTTCGCGTTGATGCGCAGTAGTCCGCGCGTCGTACCCACCCAGATATTCGAGTCACGATCGCGCAGGAGGCTCAAAACCTGGACATTACCGAGGAACGACGGCAACTCGATCCGGCGAAAGTCTTTGCCGTTTCCGCGATACAAGCCTGTGTCGGTGCCAACCCACAACTCTTCGCCGATGGGCAGCAGAGAATTGATCTTTCGGTCGGGCAATCCTGCGCTGACCTTCGTAGCTCGCACGCCCGAAAGAAAAAAAAGGCCAGCGCCGAGTGTGCCCATCCAAATCTTGCCGTCGGCTGTTTGGGCCATAGAGATTACTGGCGGTAACCCAGGTAATACATCGGGCGCCAGTTTCTGAACGTCGTCTCCCATGAAACGGAATGCGCCCTGCTGGATGTCCGAAACCAGTACTCCGCCGTTGTTATCTTTCGAGGCGGCGGTGATTGCGGGTAAACCGCGACCGACGCTCTCAAATTTGCCATCTTTTTGGCGTACCAGATAGGCGCCCTGTGTACGAATCCACAGTTTTCCACCAGCATCCGTAAGCAGTTGCAATATTGAAACGTTCGAAGCGGTGGCGATGGAAGTAAAAGAGACAGACCTGAAATTAAAGCCGTCGAAACGCATCAGGCCTCTGTCGGTTCCAATCCACAGGTATCCATCTGCGGTTTGCGAGATGCCGTTCACAGCGCCGCCGGGAAATCTGGTTTCGGTGGTCCATTGTTCCCGGACGTATTGCGACGGCAGACGATTAGGATCGAGTGCACGCGCATCGGTGAAAAGGCCCGCTAGCGCGATTCCAATATGAATCCATCGAGTTTGCTTCAGCCAGCAAATCACGGGAGGTACTCGAATTTGTCGATTATGACCTCATTTTCGTTTTTCAAGGGAATCTGGCCTTGATGAAATACATACAAGGCGATGCGTACCGATTCTCCCCCCGGTGAAGGCACACCGGAGGTAAACACATGCCGGTTAACGACACGGCCCGCGCCTGTAGTGCCCGATCCGGTAACAGTCGAAAATGTTACTTGCCCTGGTTCCCAGCGGAAGGAATGTGTGTAGGTGCCGGGCGGCACCCGAAAGGCAACAATGTTAGCTGGAACGTAGTAAGGCTGGACGACGTAATTCACGTTGGTATTATCAGGATCGCCCCAACGACCAAGCTCAACGTCCAACTCGCGCCGGGTGCTCTCTGTGCCAACGCCGTCCCAGGTGATTAGTGCTAGAAGAGCAGAGGGTTCGAGATGAGAGACATCGCGCAGCTGGAAGCTGTATGTTCCGTATCCCAGGCTGCGCCTGAGCTTCAGCGCGGCGCCAGCCCACTCTCCCGGTCTTCCCGATATGCGAAGATGCAGTGCATCTCTTTCGTCTGTCCAAACGTTCGCAGGATCGAAGAAGTTTCTTGACCCAGCGCGGAAAATTGGCCCGGCGCTCGTTGTCCACTCGTAACCGCTAAAGTTCAGTACCTTCGGCGACGGGAGTACGGGCGCTGGCCCTTTCCCGTTAACCACTGCCAGCGCAACAACGCCGTTACCAACGATCGGCAACGATTCAGTTTGTTCAGGTGGATTGTAGGTTGGATCAACCAACAGAGCGGCATATTGTAATCCCAGGTGGACTGAAGCTTTCCACCGCCCGTCATTTTCGATATTGGTAAACGGCTGACCTGATTGCGGGCACGAACCCCACCGGCCATCTGTCTTTGCGTACAACACGATTCGCTGCCCTTGTCGAGCCCCTGTGGCACGACCTTCGGCGATACCTGGCTTGTAGTCACGTTCGGTTATGTCTGTCTTGAAGGGACTCTCCTGATATGCGGCGGGCACGTTGCTGAAAGCAATCGTCGGAGCGGAACTTTTTGATGAAGAGTGGCATCCGGTCAGCACAAGGTACACCAACAGCCCTGAGAATGTTGCGGTACCTGCGACTATGTGCGGGCGCGACACCATCGATCTCCGTCACGATCCGAAGTAAGGCGGCCACGGCTGCACCCACCATGGCCCGCTGTGCGCATAAATAACAATCTGCTGCTTTGGTCGAGCGTTTCTGACCTGTCCAGAGATCGTGTCGACTCTTTCTCGTCCACCTTGCGCCATCGGCGGAATATGGGTGAACTCGATGGATGGGCCGGCGCTGCTTTTCTGCGAATGGCATCCCTGACCTGCAAAGTTGAGACCCAAAATGCCTAGAATAAGGATGAGCGTCCGTGCGAGCCTTTTCGGCGCCACGCTTACCGCGCGCCCTGCGGTGCCTCGGGCGTACCTCCTTGCGGGCATGTCAGACCCCAAACTGTTAGCGCTGATGATACCGTCGTTGGGTACTCTGAACAAACCCCAATGGAGGCTCCTTTGGAGAAACCTGAAGGCGTATTTCATGATTCAACTCCCGGGAAGAACAGCGTGGGGCTTCGTTTTCGAGCCGAGTTCTTCAACATCTTCAACCACCCGAACTTCGGCAACCCCAACAACACCCTTGCGCGTAGAACAAGCCGGCTTTAGCCCCGGCCTCGAAGCGCTATCCCACACAATCCAAACCACTTAAAATAATCCTTGACATAAGGTACCAATATGCTATAATACCTCCGATAAGTCGGAACGATTCTACCGGCTCTGCGTATCATGCTCGCCCGCCACGCGGTCCTTCCAACGCCCTCAAAATCCTCAGCCTCGACCCGTTACTTTCTTGCCAACACCATTGCGCCCGTAAGCTCTTTGTTTCCAGTCTGTTCCAAACTCTTTCAAAGAGTGCGCATCTCCATGATTCTACGACCTTTAGGGTTCCGTTGTTTTCATATACTTACGCACTCTTTTGCACTCCGCAAAAACTCAACTCTTTTATTTTCATGCGCTTCCGCACTCTTTGCGCAAAACACCCGGGATGGGGAGTGTACCCCTGCTCCCACGGAGGAGGAGGGTTGAAACCTAATCCCGCCACGAGCCTGACTGCCCGCGGCACCGTTTCAATTTGGGAAAACTTTATGGAATAAACGAACCATCTCCGTAAATGCCAGGTCCGTCGCTTCCGGATCGAAACGCGGGCCTTCATCGCGCGTGAAGGCGTGCTCGGCTGGATACAGCAACGTGCTATAGCGGACACCAGACTTTTGCAGCGCCCGATCAATCGTTTCGCGTCCCGCGTCGGGAACGTGCGGGTCCTTGGTCCCGAAGATCATCAGAAGTTCGCCGCGGATTTCCTTCGCGCGGGCCAAGGATCCGGCATCGGCGTCCTGACCGAGCTTGCCATCATGGATGCCTGTGCCGTAGTAACAGACCGTGGCGCGGACGTCGGGCTGGAACGCGGCACGGAAGGCCAGGTGGCCGCCGATGCAGAATCCAACGACACCGATTTTCCCTCGCGCGACCTTAGGATGTTTGGAAAGCCAATCCAGACCAGCGCGGCAATCGGCATCGAAATGCGCGACCGGAGTCTTCGCAGCGTCTTGCTGGCCGCGGGTCCGTCCGGCATCGTCGAAGGGGATCACCGTTCCCGGCGGCTCGATGCGCCGATAAATTTCCGGGGCCGCGGCAACAAATCCATACCCGGCCAGCCGCACGCAAGTGCGCAACAGCGGCGGCGTGAGCTGAAAAATATCCGAGTAGCACCATATGCCGGGATATTGACCTTCGGCCCTCGGTGCGGCAACGAACGTTCGCATCGGCGAACCCGGCAGAGAAATGTCCGCGTATTCGGTATTGACGACCATTTGCGTGTTCGCGGGAAATTCTGGCGGAGAGGCGACAGCCAGTCAATCACTGATTAGCAAATCTTTTTGCTTCGCGCTCGAAGCGGGTTAGCAAGCAGTATACCAAGAAAGGTGCGCGTTCCGGCGACAGGGTCGCCAGGACTCACCCTTCAATCCAATCACGCAACGTATTGCTGTTGAGTGTAACCAAATACTTCCGTGTCACAGCTGAGCAGTTCTACAAGATTGTCGAACTCTCGGCTCAGCAGCCATTGCTCCGCTGCTTTCGCATCTCCGTTATTTTCCAAGACATCAGAGATGGCCTGATTGACGACGGCTAGAATCAAGCGCCTCGCTCCTTGTGGGTCGAACTCCTTAGATTGGTATGGCATGTGAGCCTCCCCCTTTTTGTCTTTAGAATCCCCGTTCTACTTGAAAGCACGGGAAGGGCCAAGAAAGACGAGACGGTAAATAGCTGAAAGCAAACGAGAGTAGGAGAATCGCGTTTCTTCCTTCTGGCGATAATTTGACATTCCCGCCAATCCGCGGTCAGTGCCGTTGGGTTCAGCGAAGGTGCAGGTACTGCGAGCCTTCGCGGCTCGAAACTGAGTCGCACCTCTCGAATGCCGGCCTGCATCGAACGCTTGATGCGCGTATTGTTGCTCAATCTCAGCGTTGATTCTTTGCAGGCTGCCAAAAGATCGTTGGCCGGCCAGGGATATGACGTCGCTGCGCATGACGGCTCGGCCGTTGACCAGGTGCTGACACTGTCGCCCGAGGTGTTGGTCACGGAAGCAACGCCTTCGGACCTGAGCTGCTGCGGGCTGATCACGCAACTCAAGTCCCGCCCGGAGACGGAGTCGTCACTCAAGATCGTGATGATTGTTCAAGGCGGCGCCGTGGAGCGCGCTCGCGCCTTGGACCTCGGCGCCGATGACGTCATCTCGTTTCCCTTTGACGCGGTGGAATTTGCAGCTAGGATCCGGGCGCAGTTCCGCGAGCGTAAGCCACAAGAAGAGCTCAAGACCCTGCTCAAATACGCCGTGCAACGAGAGCATTTTGCGGATATCGCGCTCCAATTGCTGAGCCGTCCTCTCGGCACACGCCGCTTCTGGCTGATTCCTGCCATTTTCGTACTCAGCACGGCCGCTGTTCTCGCGGCGATCGATCTGGGGATTTCCAACCGCGGTACGCGCAAGGAAACTCGTCAGTTGCGAGCGGAAATCGCGCGTCTGAGCAGCGGTCTAGGCCAGCAAGGCGAGCTCCTGCATCGCGCGGAGTTCACGCGCGGTTCGCTCGATGCGCAGTCGCATTCTGCATCTATCACACGAGATTCTCTGAAAGCGCAGTCTGAGGATCTCCGTAAGAAAGTAGCTTCGGCGGGTGGCGCGGATGCTGATTTCCTGAAGCTCCAACTCGCAGACACGCAGCATCGCCTGAAACTGCTCGAAAGCGAAGGCAAGATTGCTGAAACCGTCGTCCACGATTTCGGCCCCAGCGTCTGCTTGCTCCACGTTGTTGTCGAATTCCTTGACAAGCAATCCGGCCATCCCATTCAGGTCGCCGTCGATGCTGGAGGCAAGCCGCTGGTCGACGACAAAGGCATGGTGCAACTTGCCGACGGCGGCGCGGGACCCCATCTCCAGATTGACGTCTTCGGTACAGGCTTTCTCGCGAAGAGCGACGGAAAAATCATCACCAATCACCACGTTGTCGAACCTTGGTGGAAAGACCAGGATATGAAGGAGCTCCTCGATCATGGCGCTAGCGCTTACGTTTTGGCCTACGAGGCTTACTTCCCCGGAAAAGCGGAGGGTCTGCGCGCCAAGCTCGATCGCATTTCCGTGAAGGCGGACGTCGCCACTCTTCAGCTCGAATCTCCCCTCCCGCCCAACTCCGCGGTGCTCGAACTAGACGATCGCAACGAATCCACCGTTACCGGAGACCCCGTCGTATTGATTGGCTACCCCACCGGAATTGAAGGCATTCTCGCCAGGGCAGGCACGGATGTGGCCCAGAAAATCGCGGGCGGCAGCGAAGATGTCAGTGGCATCATGACGCAGCTCGCGGCCCAGCGCCTCATCCGGCCCACCACTACTCAGGGCCACATCGGCGACGTTCTCGAGGACAAGATTGTCTACGACGCAGCCACGACTTCCGGCGGTTCGGGCGGACCGCTCTTCAACCGCGAGGGAAAAGTGATTGGCATAAATTTTGCGGTACTCAGAGATTTTGGCGGCTCGAACCTTGCTGTTCCCGTCAAATACGCGAAGGACCTGCTGAAGTAGAGGCGCCCAGACCGCGATGGAAACGCCGCGCAGACTGTCTGTGGAGCGACGGCCGCGCGCAAGGCGCAAGACACGTTAACGTCCCACACTTCTTGCGTTTTTTTGGATTGATTCAGCCAGCGGCAGAAACAGCGATTGGTCCTTCATGGTCCCGCGCTGAAGATGCAGTCGCTGTAAGTAGTTGAAATTATGGAGCGGCCTATCGGAATCGAACCGACACCTGAACCTTGGCAAGGTTCCGTACTACCACTATACTAAGGCCGCTTGGGTGCTACCCGTTTTATAACACGCGGCATCGGTTCGCCACAAGCTCCCGGCTCGTTGCGTTTCCGCCTCTTACGATACCTGGTTAATGCGCGCCGCCTTTACGACCGGAGACCTGCGTTGGCGCTCAGCAAAGCGCGAAGCCTTATCCTTGTCCGTGTACACGCGCCCAAACTTCTCTCCATCTTCGTAATACACCGTCACTAAGTAATGATGATGCTTGCGGCGGCGGTCTTTCTCAAAGTCGGCCTTGGCTCTTGGCTTTTTTGGCGCTATTTTCATGAACTCTTCCTGTACTCAAGTAGTTTGCGCACTATCGCAGGGAAACGGCATCGGCGCAAGTACCAACCCAGATAGTAACGTACAATCTATCACAACGACGCGAGGAAAGAAACCATGCGGCAATCGGTCGCGTCCGAACGATCATTCCAAGTCGAGCCACCAGACGTCATAAAAATTGCTTCCGCTTTTTTCCTTGACAATCGGTTACTCCTCGCGTATAGTAGCTGCTGGATAACATTGCGCCTCGCGTCCCGTCCGCCAGCATCCCTGCTGGCGTTTTTTGCTTTCGGGAGCCTGCCAGGAGGCCTTAGTCCGTCGTTTGCCAACTTTTGCGAAACACACCGAATCATTATTTTGGTGAAATACAAGTTCTTTAGAATCAACACTTGTAAAAGTGTATGAAAACAAGCGGCTTTAACTTCCTTTGGAATCAACACTTATGAAAAAACAGGGGGAGGGGGGAGGGGGGAGGGAGACTGCAAGAAGACAATGGCCCAAACTTTGGATCCTTGCCGCTGTATCTGGCCGCGACCTGCAAAACAGCTACCATGGCCATGCGCGGCGAGGTTACTTCGTGGTTACGTATCCGGCTTGCAGCGGTCGGGTAGAGTCCCAAACCAGAGGTAAACACGGCGCTTCTCCGCCCGGAAACTACCCGTGAAAAAGTTGCTGTGGATGAAACTTTTCGCCAGGTTTTACGTCTTTACCTATGAGGCCCGAGCTAAGCTTTATGTGGCGAAAAAAGATCATGACCACAAATTTCACAAAGCAACCTCCTCTGCTCGAAGACCTTCGGAGTCATACCCCGGAGCTAATGGCGGAACTCCGCCTGCTCCTCGCTTCCGGCGCGGCGTCGCGTCCGGATCCTCGGCGCCCGGGCTTTTTTGAGCTGGATGGCGCAGACAACGTCTTTTACGTATTCAAATATCCCACTGGCACGAAGGTTTTGCTCGTTGGCGTGTGGGAGCGGGAACGCGATCGCGTAGCCGAAATAGCCGCGTGCTCCTGCTTTTCAGCAGCCTAGATAATTTCTCGTAACCTTTGCGGGCGCGCCGAGCTTGTCACGGCGCGCCTTTTTTCTTGTCCTCGTCCAATTTCAGCGCCGCCGAGTTAATGCAATACCGCAAGCCGGTCGGCTGCGGTCCATCCTCGAACACGTGCCCGAGGTGCGCTTCGCATCGGCTGCATTTCACCTCCGTACGTGCCATGCCGTGGCTCGCATCGTTCTCCACGGCCACGGCTTCCTTATCGGCCGGCGCGTAAAAGCTCGGCCAGCCTGAGCCCGAATGGTACTTTGTGTCGGACCGGAAGAGCGGCTGGCCGCAGCACACGCACGTATATGTTCCCGCGCTCTTGGTGTCCTCATATTCGCCGGTAAAAGGAGGTTCGGTCCCCTTCTGCCGGGTCACAAAATACTGATTCGGCGTCAATTGCTTCTTCCACTCCGCTTCATTCTTGCGCACCTTTTCGCTCATCACCGTCCTCCAGACACGTGCCCAAAACATCGTCCGCGCTACTGCTATCAGATTCACCAACTCGCTCCGAGGATGCAGCGATCTAGAACACGTGCCCTAACTGAAAGAACCATTTGTGGTGGCTGTTATCCCCGACACTTCCGCCGACAAAAAACGGTCCCAAGGCCGTCTCTGCCAAGACGCCTGCCGCAAAGTCATTCGGAAATTCGCTTTCATTCGTCGCGCCATACATCTTTCCCACTTCGTACGCGCCGATCGCGTAAACTTTCTTGCCCACGAACGGCGGCAGCGACGCAATCTCATGCAAGTATCCGCCCCGGAACAAATAGTACTGGTTTCCGAACAGCTCATTCACACCATAAGCGCTCAGCCGCGCTGCTCCGCCCAGAAAGAATTGCGGCACGCCGGTGTTCCGCGAACCAAATGTGCTCCCGCCTTCGCCGCTCAAGAAAAATGACGCCGCTTGCGACACCGGCTGAAAAAACTCCATCCGCGCATGCAGCACGGGAAACGCGCTGGTCGCGCCGGGGCTGGTGTCAAACCAGCGAAAAGTCGATTCCACGCGGAATCCGCGGCGTGGAATCACGGGGTCGTCCGTATGGTCCATTAAATAGCGCATCCGCGCCGCGCCTACCCGGCCATCCACGGCAGGAATCTGCGGCGTGCCCAAACGCAATTTCGTGCTGAGCGCGCCGACCTCATAGCCCAAGCGCACCTCGCTGAAGCCGCTAAATCCGTAACCAAGGTCAGCGCCGATATTCATGCGGTAGATGCGATAGTCCGCCAGCGGATCATTCTTCGCATAAATCTGGAACGTTGTGTCGCTGGCATCTGCGTGTGGCGCAAAAAACCATTTGCTCTCCGCCCGGAATGGCCGGTACAGCTCGCTGGAGACTCCATAGGTATTCCCAAACAAGAAGTCCGTGCGCCACTCCGACTGGAATCCCGCGACGTCCATGAGCGTCAGCCGTGTGCCCAGCGTGAATTCGATGTCGCCGGCTTCCGAACCGTCCACTTCAAAAGCCGGCTGCAGCGTCGGCGGCGCAAAATCTTTCTCCTTGACCACGATGAGCAGGCCCTGGCTGCCGTTGCGCTCGACAATGCGATAGTTCAGTGTGTTGTAACGCCCGCCCCCGGTCAGTTGCGTCAGCGCCGGGTCCAACTGGTCTGCGTTGAGTGGTTTCGCGATGAACTTTTTCAAGTAGCGCCGGACATCTTCCTGTGCCGGCGCGCTGGTCCCTTGCACCTCGATGAACTGCGGCGCCGGCGTGGTTCTCTGCTTGCGGCTGTCGCGTGCGTTCACATATTCGCTCCAGGCGGCATCGTCCAGAGCAAAACCGGCCAGTAATTTCGATTTCCCTTTCGCCGCTTCATATCCTGCCTGCATGATGGGAACGTTCTTGGCGAAGTCGCCCGACAGAAAATGCTCGAGCGGCACGGACACGACAGCATCCGCGTCCGCCAGCCCGCGCACTTCGCTTTCCGAAACCACCACGCGCACTGACTGCTCCAGCACGCTCAGGAGGGACTGTATATCTTTCGCCTCCGCTGGCTGCGTCTCCAGATGAACGGCAATCACAATGTCCGCGCCCATCTGCCGCACCACGTCGGTAGGCAAGTTGTTCACCAATCCCCCATCGACGTACACGTGCTGCCCGTCCTGCACCGGCGTAAACGCCCCTGGGATGGACATCGTCGCGCGCAGCGCCTCGGCGAGCGAGCCGTCCCTGAACACAAATTGCTTCGCGCTCACCAAATCCGTGGCCACACAGCGAAACGGCACGGGCAGCGCGTCAAACGACGGCAGCGCGAAGTAAGGGAGCGTCTCGCGATCGATCAACAGCCCGATCTGATGCCCCGCATTGAGTCCTGCAGGCAGATACAAACCCTTGCGTAATCCCAGCACCAGGGAATTCGGATACGCGCGCTGATCCTGCTTTCGCAAAAACGACAAATCCTCATAAGGGGTGTGGTCCCGCAGAATCTCGTCCCAATCGAGCCTCTCGATCAAATTCTTCATTTCCTCCGGGCTAAGTCCCGTTGCATAAAAGCCGCCGACCAGGCCGCCCATGCTCGTGCCCGCGATGAAGTCCACTGGAACGTGCTGTTCCTCGAACCATCGGAGCACACCGATGTGCGCCAGCCCCAGCGCACCTCCGCCCTCCAACGCCACGCCAATCTTCAGCCGCGGCTTCGCCGCGGTTCCGGGCTCTCCCTGCGCGAGAGATGATGGCGCGGCGGCAACAGTCAGAAACACAAACGGCATGAGGAATGAGAAAGCGCGGCGCATCGAGGTCCTCCGGGAAAACGCGAGCAAGCCCAGGGCTGGAATTTAAGTGTGTAGCACGCGCGCACTTCCAGCAAGCCGAGACCTCGTAGGAGTTTCACAATCAGACTGATTTATTTTCCTGCAGGATGTTGCCGCCATCCACAACCAGGGATTGCCCGGTGATGTACGAAGCGTCCGGTGACGCCAGGAAGCACACCGCGGCCGCAACTTCCTCCGGCGTTCCCGCGCGCCCCATCGGCGTATGCAATCCCGCAATTCGTTCCGCATCGGTCGACGACGCAGTCGCAATCCATCCTGGCGCCACCGCGTTAATCGTGATTCCCTCGAGCGCCGTCTCCAGCGCTATGGCCCGCATCATCCCGTCCATAGCTGCTTTTGCCGCGCCATACGCGGCCGAACCCCTATTGCTCACCAGCGGCCCGGTCACCGAAGACACATTCACGATGCGCCCGTATTTTCTCTGTGCCATCACGGGCAGCACCGCCCGGGTCATCAAGAATGCAGTGTGCAGCGTGATCTCGATTTGCCGGCGCCAATCCGCGTACGAGCTCTCTTGCACCGTCTTCCCCTCCAGTGGGCGCCCCGTCTGCGCCATTCCGGCGTTGTTGACCAGTACGTCGATTCGGCCGTTCCGCTGCATTACCGAATCCACGATCCGTTGCGCTTGGTCCTCCTTGGTGAGATCGGCGATAATCGCCACTACGTTTTTGCCGGTCGCGTCTAGCTCCCGTGCGCGTTCGTAAATGCGTTCTGTGGTCGCAGTAATCGCGACCTGAGCGCCAGCCACCAGCAAGCCACGCGCGATCGCAAACCCAATTCCGGCTGGGCTCCCCGCCCCAGTCACAATCGCTGCTTGTCCGTGCAAAACTTGCTCCATGACACCTCTAGCGAAAATTCACTCGTCCAATCGCACTCCAGCTTTGATCGTGCGTTTCGCCCGCGCAATTTTCAGGAGCTCCGGATAAAACTGCACAAACGAGTGCTCCACCGCGGCGTTTTGTTCATGGCACTTCCAGCAATCGTTTTTGCT
>Ga0307477_10003130_pt1 | contig 12441 bp, 8 predicted proteins | sample atmos_gasesECM2C_FD_203316 | JGI IMG/M metagenome (GOLD analysis project Ga0307477, IMG submission 203316) | Hardwood forest soil microbial communities from Morgan-Monroe State Forest, Indiana, United States - atmos_gasesECM2C_515 | ecosystem: Environmental > Terrestrial > Soil > Temperate...
TTCAGAATTGCTCGAGCGGCGACCTGACATCGCAGCCGCCGAGCGCCTCATGGCCTCCGCCAACGCGCAGATTGGAGTCGCCAAGTCCGCCTATTATCCGCTCGTCAATTTGGCAGCCGCGGGAGGCCTTGAAAGTGGCTCTGTCACGACATTACTCTCCGGCCCCAGCATTTTGTGGTCAGCCGGGCCATCTGCTCTGTTTACTCTCTTTGACGTAGGGAGGCGTCGGGCCGCCTCAGACCAAGCCATCGCCGCTTACGATCAAGCCGTTGCCAATTATCGCCAAACCGTGCTGACGGGCTTCCAACAGGTCGAGGACAACGTAGCTGCATTGCGGATTCTCGAGCACGAAGCTCAGGTTCAAGACAAAGCAGTCACCGCAGCTCAGAAATATCTAGAACTCGCCATCACGCGTTACAAGGGTGGCGTCACGAGCTACCTTGAGGTCACAACCGCTGAGAGTGCGGCTCTCTCCGACGAAGTCACTGCGGTGAATATTCTCGGTCGCCGCATGGTAGATGCCGTCACGCTCGTCCAGGCCCTTGGTGGCGGGTGGGATCGCTCCTCCTTGCCGGCACGCCCTGAATGCTGCGGCAAACTGACCAGCAACTCAAAGTGATTCTCTCCTTTTCGGCAGTGATGAAGCAGCGAGCAGGGAACCCCATCCGCGCAATCATTCTCCTGGCAACAATGACTGGATTGCGGATTGGTGAAATTCTCGCGTTGCGCCGGGGACGAGAATTGTTCCCAAGTGTTCCAAGTTGGAGAACAGTGGAATACTGCGTAGAAAGAAAGTCAGTTAGTTCAGCAAGTTAGTGGTCGGGGCGCCCGGATTTGAACCGGGGGCCTCCTGCGCCCAAGCCAGCCGGGCTATTCTTGGAAGTCCTTCCTTTTCAATCTCTGTTTTGAAAACAAACGAGTTAGAAAAATTTTTTGGTTGTGGCACGATGTACCGACATGTGGCTCCGCATGCCTAGAGTCCCCCGAATTTTCCCCATAGCGAACAGGAGGCAAACGCGGGGGGTGCCTCCAATAGGTGAGTGCTTAAACGATGCGAAAATGCTCCCAAATTTTACCGGTCCGACAGCCAACGGTGTATCGTTTTATTGACTCAGGCGTCTAATCCGCCTAGAGTCGAAACAGGGCAATGAGCAAGAGACTACTCATCTTCGAGGCGCTGGTCGCTTTGTTAGGTCTGCAATTTGCGGACTGCATGTCCGCGATGACGCAGGATCAGCAGAGTATGAAGTGCTGCGGTTCGATGCCCTGCGACCCATCCAATCAGAGTCACGATTGTTGCAAGGGGATGGTTTCGTCTCAATCACCTAGCGTGTTGCCAGTCGCTCATGTGACGCTCCATGCGCCGGCGATGGTTGTGACTGATAAGCTTGCTTCGCCTCAAGCGACGCCGTACTCCGAAGCATTTCGCTTGGATTTCGAGGCTCCTCAACATTCACCTCCGGAGTTGTATACGCTTCATTCTTCCCTCCTGATCTGATCCGCTAGTCCACGGTGCGGCAACGTACTGGCCTGTCTCTTTTTGCGTCTCCGCTCTCCCTTTAACCCGTCGATGTGTTTTCGGTCGAGACCCTGTTGGCTGACTCGCCGACGATCCGCGGTTTCGTTGTGCACGTTCAGGAGAAAAAGATGTTTTCGATAGCGAGAAAGAATTTCGCTGCGTGGTTGTCGTGCGTAGCTCTTAGTCGAAGTATTTCGGTGATTTTGCTTTCCGTTGTTTTGGTCGGACACGCTTTTGCGCAGGAGTCACCCCCATCGCACACGGGGACGATCACTGCACTTTCCGACTTGCTCGCGGAAGCGGAGAAAAACAATCCACAGATCGAAGTGGCACGTCAGAGCTGGCAAGCGGCCAAGCAGGTGCCGACTCAGGTCTCGACGCTTCCCGACCCACAATTCAATTTGCAGCATGTCAGCGTCGGCAGCCCGCGCCCCTTTGCCGGGTACACCAACAGCGACTTTGCTTACCTTGGTCTCGGTGTGTCGCAGGACATTCCGTATCCGGGTAAGTTGCGCCTGAAGGGTGAGATTGCGAAACGTGAGGCCGATGTTTCGCAGCAGCAGATCGAGTCCGTGCGCCGTGCCGTCTTGTCGGAGTTAAAGGCGTCGTATTTCCAACTGGCTTATCTCTCCAAGACTCTGAGCATTCTGGAACAAAACGGAGAACTGCTCAAGCAAGTCGAACAAGCGGCGGACGCTCGCTACCGCTCGGGCAAGGGCTCTCAGCAGGATTTGCTTCAAGCGCAACTGCAAAAGACGAAACTTCTTCGTGAAATCGCCATGCACCACTTGGAAGTGGGCAAGCTCGAAGCTCAACTCAAACAGCTCCTCAATCGCCCGCAGGATTCGCCGGACATCGAACCCACCGATCTCGTCGAAACGCCTCTCGTGCAGACGTACGCCGAACTTCTGGGTGCGGCACAAGTCCAAAATCCGGAAATCGTTGCCGCAAAGAAAATGATCGAAAAGCAGTCGCTTCAGGTGGACCTCGCGCGCAAGGACTTCTATCCCGACTTCAATGTGCAATACATGTGGCAGCGCACCGATCCTACGCAGTTCCGCGCCTATTACATGCTGAGCGTGGGCGTGCGCGTGCCGATCTACCGGGGACGCAAACAACGCCCCGAACTCGCGCAAGCAGAAGCCGAAAAGCTTCGCGCGGGAAGTGAACTCCAAGTGCAGTCGCAACAAATCGCAGCCGAATTGCGTGCGCAATACGTGCTTGCACAACGAACTTCCGAACTCCTCAAGATTCACCGCGAGGGGCTTTCGCCTCAGTCCCGCTCCGAGTTCCAGGCTGCGCTGGCCGCCTACCAATCGAACAAACAGGAGTTTCAGGCCCTGCTGACTGCGTTTCTCGACGTGCTGCGTTTCGACGAAGAGTACTGGCAGAACCTTTCCGAATACGAGACTGCCATCGCGCGGCTCGAACAAATCACGGGATTGGCGCTTCGCTAAAAAAAGGAAAATGAATATGCGCAACTATCGAAATGCGTTTGTCTTCGCGCTCGTAGGAAACCTCGCTCTCCTCGCCGTTCTTGGCGGACTGTGGTGGCGCTCGAAGCAGCACTCGAAGATGGAAACTACGATGCAGCAGGCTTCTACCAAAGCGGCACAGAATTCTCCGAACGGACGGGAGAGCCCTGTGATCGTGCCGCACGAAGCGGCACTCGTCCCCGCACAGCTCTCGCCCGAGCGCTTGCAAAGCATTGGTGTCAAGACAAGTCGCGTGGAAAGCAGGATTGTCGAAGACGAGATTCGCGTTACTGGAAACGTCGCAATCGATGAGACGCAGCTCTCGACCGTGCAACTGCGGTACTCCGGTTACATTCAGAAAGTCTTCGCGGATGCCACGTATCAATACCTTCGCAAAGGGCAGCCGCTCTTCACCATCTACAGCCCGGACCTAGTCGCTACCGAACGTGAGTTTTTGGTGGCGAAGCAAAACCAGCAGCGTGTGGCGCAAAGCACCGTCCCAGGTGTGACTGAAGGAGCCGCGTCGCTCTTGGAAGCCGCAACCGAGCGGCTAAAACAGTGGGGTGTCTCACAGCACGAAATCGCACGTCTCGAATCCACGGGCGAAATCCAGCAGGAACTCCAGGTTGATTCACCGGTTGCTGGCTACATCACCGAGCGCAACGCCCTGCCGAATCTTACCGTTCAGCCCGAGACGCGGCTTTATTCCGTCGCCGATCTCTCGACCGTTTGGGTTTTGGCCGAAGTGTTTCAGAACGATTTGGGAAGAACCAAAGTCGGAGACCGCGCTTCACTCACGGTGGATTCCTACCCGGGCCGCACGTTCGAAGGCCGCGTGAACTTCATCTACCCACAGGTGGACATGATGACGCGTACCGCGCGCGCTCGGCTCATTTTTTCCAACCAAGGTTTGAAATTGACTCCCGGGATGTTTGTCAACGTTGCGTTGAAAGTTGCTATGGGAAAGCAGCTAGTCATTCCAGCAACCGGCGTATTGCAATCCGGAACGCGGCAGATTGTTTTCGTCAGCCGCGGCGATGGCTACATCGAACCGCGCGAAGTGCAACTCGGCTCACGCGCTGGAGAAGACTTTATCGTTTTGAAAGGACTGAAGGCTGGCGAAGAGATCGTCACGTCCGCCAATTTCCTCATCGACTCCGAAAGCCAGCTCCAGGCGGCGCTCGGTACGTTCGTTCCTCCACCACCGGGCGCAGGCGCGGCAGGGGCTATGAACGCTCCGCAGGCACAGGCGGACCTCATGACCGAACCCGATCCTCCCCACAAGGGCAGCAACACCTTTCGCGTAAAGCTCGCCGATGCGAGCGGAGCACCAATCTCGGGTGCGGAAGTCTCCGTCACCTTATCGATGCCTGCCATGCCGGCGATGGGCATGGCCGCAATGCGAACGCAGATTCCTCTCGCCGAAAAAGGGAACGGACTCTATGAGGGCCCAGGGAGGCTCGACACCGGGGGAACGTGGCAAGTCACGATTCTTGCGAAGAAGAACGGCCAGGTCGTCGCCAGCAAACAACTCAGCCTGAACGCCACGGGAGGAATGTAACGTGATCTCTCGTTGGATTGATTGGTGCGCGCAAAACCGTTTTCTGGTGATCACAGGAACACTGCTGCTGGTGCTCGCGGGAATTTGGTCTCTTCGCCGGATTCCGCTCGATGCGCTGCCAGACATCTCGGATGTTCAGGTCATCGTGCACACACCATGGGCTGGCCAGCCCCCAAGCCTCATCGAGGACCAGGTCACTTACCCCATCGTCACCAAACTTCTCGCCGCTCCGCATGTCAAAGCCGTGCGTGCGCAGACCATGTTCGGCGACTCCTACGTTTTCGTCGTTTTCGAAGATGGAACAGATCTCTATTGGGCGCGCTCGCGCGTCCTCGAATACATGCAACAGATTGCCGGACGGCTTCCTGCCGGAGTTCATCCCGTCATCGGACCCGATGCGACTGGTGCAGGCTGGGTGTACGAGTACGTGCTTGTGGACCGCAGCCATCAACACAGTCTCGCCGACTTGCGCAGCATTCAAGACTGGTACGTTCGCTATCAGCTCGAAACCGTTCCCGGTGTAGCGGAAGTCGCAACCATCGGCGGATTCGTCAAGCAATACCAGGTCAATCTCGACCCCAACAAACTGCGCGCCTACAACATTCCACTTTCCACCGTGATCGAAAAAGTGCGGGCCAGCACCAATGAAGTCGGGGGACGGCTGCTCGAAATGGGTGGCGCGCAGTACATGATTCGCGGACTCGGGTATTTACGCTCCTTGAATGATTTGGAAGTGGTGCCTGTTGCCGCAAAAAACGGAACGCCCGTCCTCGTGCGCGACCTGGGGACTGTCAGCTTCGGACCGGATATCCGCGAAGGCGTCGCCGAGTGGCAAGGCGATGGCGAAACTGTTGCGGGCATCGTTGTGATGCGCGACGGGATGAATGCTCTGATCGTCATCGATAGCGTAAAGAAAAAACTGGCGGAGACCAAATCCTCGCTCCCTTCCGGAGTCGAAGTTGTCTCCGGCTACGATCGTTCCGGCTTGATTCATGCGTCCATCGAAACCTTGCAGCGGGACTTGCTCGAAGAAGCGATTATCGTCAGCGTCGTCATCATCCTCTTCCTGTTACATTTTCGCGCGGCGCTGATTCCGATTCTCACGTTGCCGATCGCAGTACTCGCGTCGTTCATCCCGATGTACTACCTGCACGTCAGCTCCAACATCATGTCTCTCGGCGGACTGGCGCTGGCCATCGGTGTCCTCGTGGACGCGGCCATCGTCATGGTCGAGAACGGCTATCGGCAACTTTCCGAACATCCTTCCGCCGAAACGGAAGGAGTGCCCGCGCCGGAACGCAGGCGCATCCTTCTCAGCGCCGCGAAACAAGTTGGACCCGCGATCTTCTTTTCGCTGGTCATCATCGTGGTTTCTTTTCTGCCGGTGTTTTTGCTGGAGGCGCAAGAAGGAAGAATGTTCCGCCCTCTCGCGTGGACGAAGACGCTGGCCGTGGGTTTTTCTTCCGTGCTGGCCATCAGTCTCGTTCCGGTACTGATGATTCTTTTCATTCGCGGAAAGCTGCGACCGGAATCGAAGAACCCCATTTCCCGGATCACTCAGGCCATCTACCTGCCCGTGTTGCGGCTCTGTCTACGCTACCGCAAGACCACCTTGCTGCTTAACCTCATTTTCTTGCTCGTGACTTTGCCGCTCGCTCTGAAAATCGGCAGCCAATTCATGCCGCCGCTGTTTGAAGGCTCAGCGCTCTACATGCCGACGGCACTGCCCGGAATTTCCATAACGCAAGCCTCGCAGTTGCTTCAGGAGCAGGACCGCATCATTCGAACCTTTCCGGAAGTCAAAACGGTGTTCGGAACGATCGGCCGCTCCGACAGCGCCACGGACAACGCTCCACTCGATATGTACGACACCACTATCATGCTCAAGCCTCGCGAGCAGTGGCGTTCAGGGATGACCTACGAAAAACTCATCCAGGAAATGGACGCAAAACTCCGGTTCCCAGGTCTCTCGAATACTTGGACGATGCCCGTTGAAAATCGCCTGGACATGGAGCTAACAGGAATCAAGACGCCGCTCGGATTGAAGATTCAGGGTCCGACGCTCGAAGGCATCCAGCAGGCCGGCGCGCAAATCCAGCAGGTACTTTCTTCGCTTCTCGAGATTCGGTCCATTTTCGCGGAACGTGTGTCGCAAGGTTTCTATATCAACGTCGAGGTGAATCGGCTCGAAGCCGCGCGCTACGGACTGACTGTCGCCGATGTTCAGCAAGCGGTCAGTTCGGGGATCGGCGGAGAAATGGTCACGGAAAACATCGAGGGCCGGGAACGGTATCCAGTCAATGTCCGCTATAGCCGCGATTTTCGCGACAGTGTGGACGAACTGCGCCGCGTGCTGATCGCGACTCCGTCCGGCGCACAGATTCCCATCGAACAGGTCGCGCACGTTTCATTTTCCCGCGGCCCGGCCATGATCCGCGACGAGGACGGAGCCTTGACCGGGTACGTGTACATCGACCTCAATTCAAAGGACTACGGCGGATTCGTGAAAGCGGCGAATGACCTCTTCCGCCAAAAGCTTCAACTTGCGCCCGGCTACACGTACAAGTGGGCCGGAGAATACGAATTCGAGCAACGGGCCAAAGAGCGGCTCAAGATTATTCTTCCTGTCGTGTTCTTCGTCATCTTCGTGCTCCTCTATATGGTGTTTCACTCCGTCGCGGAATCCGTCGTGCTCATCTTCCCGACGATTTACGCGCTCACCGGGGGCCTCATCTTGCAAAAGCTCCTCGGCTACAACTTCAGCGTGGCGGTGTGGGTGGGCTACATCGCGCTATTCGGGATCGCTGTTGAGACGGGCGTGGTCATGGTCGTGTATTTGCACGAAGCGCTTAACCGCCGCCTCGCATCCGGAAAACCGCTCAAACACGAAGACATTGAAGAAGCCGTGATCGAAGGCGCCGTCCATCGTTTGCGGCCGAAACTGATGACCGTTTGCGTCGTTCTGGCGAGCCTCATTCCCATCCTGTGGGAGTCCGGCGTTGGCTCCGACGTTATGAAACCCATTGCCGCGCCCATCGTCGGAGGCATGATCACGTCCACGATTCACGTCCTAATTCTGGTGCCGGTGCTTTTCGCGTTGATGAAGGAGCGCGCCCTGCGGCGCGGGACTTTGACGATCAAGACGGCCGAGGAATAGAACCGCGTTTGGGCGATTGGAGTCAAATGAACCATATGACGCAGTACAATCACCAGCAGATGGCCAAGCCACAAACTGGCCACGATATGTCAGACATGCACGCGAGCCACGACCGTCACGCCGGGCACTCCGTGGCCATGTTTCGCGACAAATTTTGGCTGAGTCTTATCCTCACATTTCCTGTTCTATTCTGGTCAGCAGACGTTCAACGCTGGTTTGGTTACGTAGCGCCATCCTTCCCTGGTTCCAGGTTTATCCCCGTCATCCTCGGGACAGTCGTCTTCTTTTATGGCGGTCTCGTCTTCATCCGCGGGGCATGGGGCGAACTTGTCGATCGCAAGCCGGGCATGATGACTCTCATCAGCTTGGGGATCATCGTCGCATTTGGAACTTCGCTGGCTGGGACATTCGGCCTATTTTGAGCTTGAGGTTTTGGTGGGAACTCGCATCACTGATCACGATCATGATCCTTGGTCACTAGTTCGAAATGCGGGCTATTTTCCAATCGCGCGGCGCGCTCGGTTGATCGTCGACCGGCATCCCGGCGAAAAAGGGTTGGCATTCCTAAGGGACACCGAACTTCGGTCTGCAAGTGCTCGGATGCCTCATGCGGCGTCGTATTTGACGCATTTTGCGACTGCAGAAGTTTGAGGTTAAGCCAATGTCGAGTCCACGATCTTGAGAGCCTTTCAAGTCTCACTCCGTCGTTGGTTGCCACCACTGCCCGCTCTTCCGGTTCTCGCTGAGCGGATTTAAGTCGTCTCTGCGCACCGGTCGTGAGATTCCGAGCTTCTTCATCTTGGCAATTAAAGTGGTCCGCTTCAGTCCCAGCCGGTCAGCAGCGCCACCGGATCCTCCGATAACCCAACCTGCCTCCCGCAATACCTGCAAGATCAGGGCTCGCGTGGAATCGTTGAACGTGCCCTGCGAAGGATTTACCGTCAGCGGATTCTTGTCTGATACAGGAAGAGGGTTCGTGACTGCATTCTTGTCTGATGTCGGAAGCGGGTTCGGAAGTACTCCGTTATTCGACAGGATGACGGCTCGTTCGATCAAGTTCTGAAGTTCCCGGACGTTGCCGGGCCAAGGATAAGCGATCAACGCACTCAGGGTTTCATTCGGGATACAGGTAATTCGCTTACCCATCTTACGGCCAAACATCTCTACAAAATGCGAGACCAACAAGCCGATGTCCTGGCGGCGCTCCCGCAAGGGTGGCAACATTACGGGAAATACGTTTATCCGGTAATAGAGGTCACTGCGGAATTCATTTCGCTTGACCATCTCCGCTAGGTTTCGATGAGTCGCCGCCACCACACGCACGTTGATGCGATGCGTGCGGCCACTTCCCAGACGTTCGAACTCCTGCTCTTGCAGCACCCGCAGCAGCTTGGGCTGCAACGGCAATGGAATATCCCCTATCTCATCGAGGAACAGTGTCCCTTTGTCGGCCATTTCGAAACGGCCAATTTTCTGCGCGAAAGCTCCGGTGAAAGCGCCCTTTTCGTGCCCAAAGAGTTCGCTTTCCAGTAGATCGAAGGGAATGGCGGCACAGTTCAGCCTTACGAACGGGTGTCCGCTCCGTGGGCTGATATTGTGGATGGCGCGCGCGATGAGCTCCTTCCCAGTTCCGGTCTCGCCTAAGATGAGAGCAGTGGAATCAGTGGGCGCGACCGTCCGAACCAGGTCGAGTACCTCTCGAAGCGACCTGCTTGCTCCGACAATGCCCTCAAAGCTGTCATTCGCAGTTTTGCGCTCCATTCCCTCACGGCCTCTGGATGCGACATTTGAGAACAACGCCGAGGAAGTGGATTCGGCAGTCCCGCGCGTGGGAATGTCCGCCTCATATGCCTGCTCGGCGAGACAGGCTTCGACATCATTTTGATTTTCCAAAAGAACTACATTTCCCCAAGCCATCTTCGTTCCTCCCACTATTTGTTGGGCCTTCTGTTCTGTTCCCTCAGGATCGACTCGCGGATGTATGCTGGACAATTTTTGAGCTTGATGCTATCCGCACAGCTATGGAGTTGAAAGGTTCTAGGGATCGGGGAGTCGACATTCGCTTAGCCTCAAACTTCTGCAGTCGCAAGGCGCATCGATTGCGACGCCAGAAAAGGCATCGGTGCATAGGAAGACCGCCGTTCCGTGTCTCTTAGGAATGCCAACCCTTTTTCGCCGGGATGCCGGTCGACGATCAAGACGTCACCCGAGCGCACTTGCTCCGTGGCCAGCAGCCTCGCAAGTGGGGAGACCACATAGCGCTCGATGGCACGCTTTAGGTGGCGGGCTCCATACCGCTGGTCGGTTCCCTCTTCAAGCAGGAACTGCCGTCCTTTGTTCGTCATTCGAAACAAGAATGGGCGGGCCGTCGAATCCGATATGCGCTTCTGCACTTGCCCCAGCTCAATCTCAAGCACTTCCTCAAGTTCGTCGTACTTCAATGGGTGAAACACCACCACTGAGTCCAGCCGGTTCATAAACTCAGGCGAAAACTTCCGCCGCGCCGCTTCCACCGCCGTCCGCTCCACCTTCGCGTTCAACCCTGCCGCCGGCTTGTCCTTCGGCTGGATGAACCCCATCCCGCCTTCTATCAATTCCGTGATCTCTCCACCGCCAAGATTCGACGTCAGGAAGATCACCGTCTGCGACAAATCCACTCTGCGGTTATCGCCCAACGTCAACGTCGCCTTGTCCAACATTCCCAACAGCAACTGCCACAGCGAATCACTGGCCTTCTCAATCTCATCAAACAGCAGGAAAGAAAGCTTGAGATTGTCCGTGTGCGAGGCGGCCAACGCTTCCTGCGTGATCATCGGATGCGTCTCTCGATGCCCCAGGTACCCTGGAGGCGAGCCAATCAGCTTGGCGATTTCATGGGAGTGCTGAAATTCGGCGCAATCCACCTTGATTACCGCGCGGCTATCTCCGAAGAGAATCTCCGCCGCGGCTTCGACGATGCGCGTCTTGCCTGAACCCGTCGGCCCCAGAAACAGCAGATTCCCGACTGGGCGTCCCGGAGAGCGCAGCCCGGCACAGAACACTTGATGGAGCTCGACAAGCGCCTGCACGGCCTCGTCCTGTCCCACGATCTTCTGCCGCAGCGCATCCTCAAAATGACGCGACGCGGAACTCCGCTGTCTCGTGTCCAACTCTTTCCTGTGAGCCCATTGTGTTGCCGTTGCCATGACGTCTCCTTCACTGTCGTGCTTCGGAATCAGCTGGAACACGACATCCAATTTCAATCTCCCGAACCGCCTCGTTCTCCCGTGATCCACTCGCGGATGTATGCTCGGCAATTCTTGAGCGTGATGTTGTCCGCTTCGCAGCGCCTAAGAAAATTGACAGCGTCTTGATCCACAAGCTTTAGGTCTTTTAAGTCCAAGATGATGCGGCGACCGTCCGCTTCTGCGCTGATCAGCTTTTCCAGCTCGCCTAGGTTTTCTACGCCCATCCGACCGCTCAGCTTAATGACCACCTCTCCGTTTACTGCCCTCGTGATCTTCAGCATCCATCCTCTCCTGAGAATTCTGATCCTTGTGACGTCCTTCACACACGCCTGTAATGGCAATCATAGTGCCAAGCGTAAGCTACTGAAATTACGGCAATTGAAGGAGAGTAAAATTGACGAAGCTCGCCAATTGGCGAAAGCTGTACAAAGATCCTGTTGTAAAGTTGTCGAAAGTCACGTACGAAAGAGAGGGCTAGCTGTTCTTCGAGGAATCTATAGCTTTGAAGCGACTTTTGCTAATCTTCAGCAACCTGATTTTCGACTCCAGAGTGGATCGCGGGATACCGAGCTTGGAAGCCGCACCGGACGGTCCGTACACCCGTCCTCCACTTTCGCGCAAGGCAGCCTCAATGATCTCTTTCTCTTTGGCAGCAGGCTTTCGAGCCAGCTCCAGGTAGGTTTTCGGCTCGCTTGCAAGAGGCTGCCGCGAAAGCCAACTCTCATCGACCGAGAAATTCTCCGTGTCGCACACGATTACCGATCGCTCGATGACGTTCTGCAATTCGCGAATGTTACCTGGCCAGGGGTACGACTGAAGCAATTCCAGGCTCTTTTTGTTTACCCCGCGGATGCTCTTTCCTGCTTTACTCGCATAGCGATCGATGAAGTACTCAACCAGCAAGGGAATGTCTTCCTGCCGTTCCCGCAGAGGAGGCACCTCAATCGGGAAAACGTTGAGCCGGTAAAAGAGGTCACTCCGGAACGTGCCCGCAGCGATGGCCGCTTCCAGATCGCGGTTAGTGGCGGCAATCACCCGAACATTCGTCCGGATAGACCCAGTTCCACCGACACGACCGAACTCGTGTTCCTGCAGAACGCGCAAAAGAGCGATCTGGGTCTCGGCTGGGAGCTCTCCGACTTCGTCGAGGAAGATCGTGCCTCCTTCTGCCAACTCAAAGCGCCCTAACCGCCGCTGAGTTGCCCCCGTAAAGGCGCCCTTCTCATGGCCGAACAGTTCTGATGCGATCAGGTCGCGGGGAATTGCCGCGCAGTTCACACTCACAAACGCCCGCGAGGAGCGATGAGATCTCCTGTGGATCGCGCGAGCCACAAGTTCCTTACCCGTCCCCGTTTCGCCGGTGATCAGAACGGTGGAATCTGTGGGAGCAACTTTGGATACACGAGAGAGCACCGCGTGCAGGGCGGGAGAAATCCCCACGATCTCCTCGAACATCGATGCCTTATCGATTTCTTCGCGCAACGCAACGTTCTCGTCCTGGA
>Ga0307477_10003131_pt1 | contig 12436 bp, 8 predicted proteins | sample atmos_gasesECM2C_FD_203316 | JGI IMG/M metagenome (GOLD analysis project Ga0307477, IMG submission 203316) | Hardwood forest soil microbial communities from Morgan-Monroe State Forest, Indiana, United States - atmos_gasesECM2C_515 | ecosystem: Environmental > Terrestrial > Soil > Temperate...
TTTCAACAGACATCACCAAGCTGCCGCCGAAGGAAATCTTATCGATCCGCGCGCTGAAGATGTTTGTTGGCGGAAAGCTCGTTTGCGTTGCCGGTCGTCAAATAAAAAAGTGGGAATAAAAAAGGCGGATGCGCCTAGACGCATCCGCCATTAGGGAACACGCGGTTACTAGAAGATGATCTTCGCCGCCAGCTGCATGTTGAATGGCTCACCAGGCCCGATGCCGGGGGCACCTTGCGAGTCGCCCTCGGTATCACGGATGGTGCCATCGCTGTTCACCGACCCTGCTCCTGTGAACAGGTTTATCCGGTTGAAGACATTAAACATGTCCGCGCGGAGCTGTACTCTGAACCGCTCCGTGACCGCGATGTTCTTGATCACTGAAAGGTCCACAGCCGAGAATCCAGGACCGACAAACGCATTCCGACCGACGGTCCCTGGCCCTGAGGCTACGACAAACGCCGCCGGGTTGACCCATTGCTCGCCCGGCGTACCGCCAATATTTTTTGAAAAGCTATGCGAGACGCCTGCGAACGGGTCCGCGACCAGGTTGAGGCCGGGGCGTTGTGTCCCGGCGTTGAAATTGAACGGTTGACCGCTGTGGAATGACAAGACGCTGCTGAGCTGCCAGCCGTGAGTGAGTATCTTGGGCCCATGCGACGAGCCCGGGATATCGTAGGTCAAGAACCCATTAAAGTTGTGACGCGTGTCGAAGTCTTGGCTCCCGTAGTCCAGATGCAGGTTGAAACTATCGAACGGAATCGAGCCGCGATACTGCGTCATTACATCTAGAGCATGCGCCCAGGTGTAATTGAACTGTGAGGTCAGCCCGTGCCACGTCCGGATCCTGAGGCTGGTCTGCAGGGAATTGTAGTTGGAGTTGCCGACACTGTTCTCCTGCAACACGGTGCCTAGGGCCGGAAACGTCGAGTTTAAGACTTGGTTTGGATTGATACTCTCCATGACCGCCAGCTTGTGGGCCACACTGCCCACATATCCTACCTGTAGTACGGCGGCTCTACCGAGGCCATGCTCGACCTGCAGGTTATAGTTATAGAAATACGGCGAGCGGAAATTCTGGTTGACGGAGTAAACGTTGTAATGGTTGGTGCCGCAGCTGGGGCTCGTGGCCGCGTTCAATGTCGGGCATACCGTCAGCGGCGGAAAGATATTGACGCCGGACTGCCACGTGTATACATCACGACTGTAGTTGTCAACCGCATGCGGGCCAATTGGGTTGTCCTGCAAACCATCCGCCCCCGCGCTTCCCGGCCGGAAATCGAGGAACGGATTCATGTTGATTTGATCGAAAAACACGCCGATTCCACCGCGTATAACCAGTTGACCATTCTCCCTGGGCTGATAAGCAAAACCAAATCGCGGCCCGAAATTGTTTCTATCCGATGGGAAAATGGAATCAATCCCGTTTCCTTGGATCTTCAAGCCCGTAGCCGGAATAAAGACGGCAAGGTCCTTGTTTTGACTGTGAAGCGGCCCCACATATTCATAGCGCAATCCGAAATTCACGTTCAGCTTGCGGGTCACTTGCCAGGCATCCTGCCCGAAGAAATCAAGGCCGTTGACCCGGACAAAACGTTCCGCATCTCCCACAGCAAGGGAGGAAGACGCTACGTCGCCCGCGAGAAAGTCGGCGAGGGCACACGTCTGAGGACTGGCGACGCAAGTAGCCGAACCCGCCCAAGGCCCCTGTGTGCCGTCGAAATTAAAGCTTCCTAGTGAACGCCGGAAGTAAAACTCGTTCACGCGTCCCTGTCGCACCTCCCCACCGAGTCGGAATTGATGCTTCCCAATGGTGTAAGAAATGATGTCGGTCAAGTGGCCAGTGATGTCATTTCGACCTTCGGGTGGCGTGATGCCAACTTGATCGAATCCACTAATGGCAATATTCGGCGCTCCGAAAATCGGCTTTCCGTTAATCAGCGCGTCCGGGCTAGTGAATAAGCCGAGGGCCCTCTCGTCAAAGGTATTATTTTTATCGTGAAATACCTGGTTAAAGTAGCTGACGCCAAAGAGTACCTGGTTGGTCAGCCTAGGCGTGAAGACCGAGTTCAAAATCAAAGAGTAATTCTGCACGTGGATGGGAGCGACTTCAAAATAGTCTCCCAGGTTCGAGCTCGCGGTTGCCAGCGCCAGACTGGCGCCCGGCGGCTGAGTTTGGCTGCCTTGGCCCACAAACCAGTGGAAGGACAAATGTTCATTTTCGGTGAAGTTGTGATCCAGTTTCACCACGCCATTCTGGCTGTAGCCAGTGCCGGGCGAGGTAGAGAAAAAATTGCTGGGAATTCCCGGTCGATTGCGGATCACGCTCGGCCACAAAGTCGCTAGCAGCGTGTCCGAAAGTGGGCTCTCCATGCCCGGAAGGAGCAGAGCACGTGCTTTCGCCACCCAGGCATCTGACGGTTCCGTGGTCAATCCTGTCAGGCCAAAGATGTAGTTCTGCTTCTCGAAACCCAGGAAAAAGAAGGTCTTGTTCTTGATGATGGGACCGCCCACGGTGAAGCCGGTGTTGTAGTTGCGCAGTCTTGGCGGCTTCGGCAAGTCCACATTTGGCACAAAGAACGGCGAAGCGGCTGCATAAAACTCGTTCCGGTTGTAATAGTAACCGCTGCCGTGAAGAGAGTTGGTACCGGTCTTGATCACGAGATTAACCGTGCCGCCTGCATTGCGCCCGGTCTCGGCTTGTGATTGCGTCTGGGCGGAGAATTCATCGATCGCGTCGATGGGCATTACCACACCCGCGATCCCCGACACGCCGCCCTGGTTCACTGCCGGAATGTTGTGCCAGAAGTCGTTGTTATCGGTACCGTCGATCTGCCAGTTCACCTGGTTGGCGCGGGTACCATTGACTGAACCGAAACCGTTCACCGAGTACCCGCCGTAGCCGGTTTTCGCAGCGATCAATTGCGACCAGTCGCGTCCATTCAGCGGGATGTTCTGGAGGGCGGTGTCCGTGATCGTGTCAGTCTGAGTGGTGGTGGTGGTGTCGATTGAAAGTGCAGCCGCGGAAACTTCGATCGCGGTCGTCTGCTGGCCCATCTTCAGTTGAACGGGTAGCGTGTAGATGGATCCCGCCGTGACCGACACCTGGTCCACCGTCACCTGCGAAAACCCACCCGCAGACACGGTCACCTTGTAGGTGCCAAGAGGGAGGTCCTGGAAAGAGTATTGACCATCGCTTGTCGTAACCGTGTTCAACACGACGCTGGTTCCGACGTTTGTGGCCGTGACCTTGGCGTTGGCGACCACTGCACCTGACGGGTCGGTGACGCTGCCGTTGATTGCGCCCCTGAAGGTCTGGGCATATCCCGCAACCGCAAGCAGACTCGAAAGAATGGCGGCTGCCAATAGACGTCGCATGTGGATCCTCCAAAAGGAAAAGTGAGTGCGGTTTTTATCGCGAAGTAAATTACTTAGGTCACGCATTAGTCCAAAGTGAGCATCAGCTTAAAATCCTGTTCTTTAGCCACTTACAAATTTTTCCACAGGACAAAATACACTACATGGGAGATAGTTAGGAAGGGAATATGAAAATCCATAGTCCATAGTTTGGTTCACTCTAGCGAGGCCGGGTGATTGCCCCCTCGGACGCCGATGAGACTAAGGCCGCATACTTCGCAAACACCCCGCTCGGGTAGCGCGGCTTGGGCGGTTTCCACGCCGCCAGGCGCTGATGCAGGGCTGCGTCACTGAGCTCAACCTCCAACACCCGCTGATTCACATCAATGTGGATGGTGTCGCCTTCGTGCACGGCGGCAATCGGGCCTCCAAGCGCGGCTTCGGGTGACACGTGTCCCAGCATCAGGCCGCGAGTGGCCCCGCTAAAGCGGCCATCTGTCAGTAGGGCGACAGACCCGCCCAGACCTTCGCCCACCAGGGCGGCGGTCACACCAAGCATTTCGCGCATGCCGGGCCCGCCTTTGGGGCCTTCGTTTCGGATTACGACCACGTCGCCAGCCGTGATGCGCTTTGCGGTGACGGCAGTCATTGCGTCTTCTTCGAATTCAAACACCCGCGCCGGCCCACGATGACTGAGGCGTTCGTGTCCGCTGATCTTGGCCACGCATCCCTCTGGAGCAAGGTTGCCATGCAGAATCACCAGGCCGCCCGTCTTCTTCAGAGGCTTTTCCAGGGAAGCAATGACTTCCTGGCCCGGCGTTTCGACCGCGTTCTCACTCTCAGAAGACAAAGTGAGGCCGGTTACAGTGAGCGTCTTTTCGTGAAGCTGTCCTCCACGGAGCAAACGGCGCGCCAGCAGGCGAACGCCACCGGCGCGGTGCATGTCGGCCGCGACAAACCGGCCAGAAGGTTTCAGGTCAGCCAGCAAAGGCGTGCGCTCACTGACCTTTTGGAAATCGTCGATGTGCAAGGGCACACCGGCCTCCCGGGCAATCGCCAACAGGTGCAGCACGGCATTCGTCGATCCGCCGGTAGCGGCGACTCCGGCGATGGCATTCTCGAATGCGGGGCGAGTGAGAATGTCTCGGGGGCTCGTCCCTTCACGCAACAGATTCAAGACGAGCTTGCCGCAATCGAAGGCGACCTGATCCTTTTGCGGATCCATGGCGGGGACGCTGTTGAAGCCCACCGGCGAGAGGCCGATGAGTTCCATCACCGTCGACATGGTATTCGCCGTATATTGTCCGCCGCAGGCGCCTGCGCCGGGGCAGGCGACATTTTCCAACTCATGCAGCTCCGCGTCGGTCATTTTCCCGGCAGCATTGGCGCCGACGGCTTCAAATACATCCTGGATGGTTACATCCTTGCCGCGATAAGTGCCGGCGGCAATCGTGCCTCCGTACAGGACGAGGCCGGGAATATTCAGCCGCGCCAGTGCCATTGCCGCAGCGGGAATGGTTTTGTCGCAACCAACCACGCAGACTACGGCGTCAAACATCTGGCCGCGGCACACCAGCTCGATCGAATCAGCAATCACTTCGCGGCTGACCAGCGACGCTCGCATGCCTTCGGTGCCCATGGTTTCGCCATCGCTGATGGCAATGGTGTTGAACTCCATGGGCGTGCCGCCCGCGGCGCGAATGCCCTCCTTCACCTTGGCCGAGAGGCGGCGAAGATGAAAGTTGCAGGGCATGGTTTCGATCCAGGTGTTGGCGACGCCAATGATGGGCTGGCTGAGGTCGGTGTCGGAGAATCCGATGGCTTTAAACATGGCGCGGGCGGGGGCACGGTCGCGTCCGTCGGTGATGCCGTGGCTGCGGTGCTTGAGATCCATGGGCTAAGAGATTACGACGAGAGAGCAGAAGAAAAAAGGGGCAAGATTATTTATGCTGAAGCCTGCAAAATTTCTCGGTCGACGAGACGAATGTTGCACAAGTGATGAAAACCGCATGGACAGGCCATGAAACCAACTTTCTTTGAGATCACAAAACTAGAAGAGCAACGAGAACAAGCGGGGCCGCGCTATCTGGAGTTTCTGCGCCTGCCTGCCATGAGTGCTGGCGTTTACGTGCTTGCTGCAGGAAGCACGGACTCTCAGACTCCGCACAAAGAAGACGAAATGTATTACTTGGTCCGCGGTCGGGCATGTATGCGAGTAGGTACAGAGGATCAGGCGATCAGTGCGGGCAGTGTGATTTTCGTGGCGGCAAACGTGGAGCACCATTTCCATGACATTACCGAGGAATTGGTCGTCTTGGTTTTCTTTGCTCCCGCCGAGAGCTCGTGAGGAACGATTGACCGAATCGCGTTCTACGTTCCCGTGGCTTGCTTCGCCGGGATCCAATAAACCTCTTCCTTTAGCGCTGTTTTGGGGAAGCCGCGTCGCTGCAGGATTCCCTTGCCGTGTTCAATCATCTCGGGATGTCCGCAGAGGTATCCGACAGCGTTAGTCCCATCCAGACCCCACATGTCGGCATATTTGCGGATTAGTTCGTCCACCCGGCCGACTTCGCCAGTCCACTTTTCATCTTCCCATGGACGGCTGACTGTGGGCACGTATTTTAGCCACGGCGCTTCCTGCGCGACTCTCTGCAGTTCATCACGATAGCCAAATTCCCAGGAGCGGCTGGCGCCGTTCAAAAGGAACAGCTTCTGATCGCCGGCGAATTTGCCCTCCTTCCAGTCTTTGTAGAGTGTGCGGATGTAACTCACAAAAGGCGCGATGCCGGTTACGGTGCAGACCAAGAAGTGGTTGGTTCGCCCGCTCTTGGTGTCGAGCGTAAACAGTCCTTTAGAAACTTTCCGCATGAGCAGTTCATCGCCAACTCTCAGCGGGTAGAGCTTTGGAGTGAGCTCGCCTTCGGGAACCAGCTCGAAGAAGAATTCGATCTCATTCTCATACGGCGACGACACGATGGAATAGGCCCGCTGCGAGACCTTCCCTGGGCCTTGAACGCCCAGAGTTGCATATTGGCCTGGAGCGAATTTAAATTCGCCGCCGGCCTGGACGCGTACCATCCACAGGTCGGAAGCGAAGTCCTGACGCTTAGTGATCCTGGCTCGATAAAATTTGTCGTCAGCAGGGCTCATAACGTGACCCCTCACGATCTACGGCCATCTTAGGGTGCCTCACTTCACAGGGATTAGGCAAGTTGTCCACGTGTTGCCCCCCGGACTTTTACTGGATTGAAGAGAGATGCCCTTGGACATTTGGCCCCGGGTTGCTGCTTTTCAACTTGTCCAATTCATCCTGCAATTTCTTCCAGGCTTTCTTGTCCGCCTTGGTGGCGATGGGCCCGTTCAGATCGGAATAGAAGTCCAGGAGATTTTGGCGGAGTGCGGGCGGGTAGGAACCCGAGGCTTTATTCGTGAGGTCGTCCAAAAGCTTAGCGTAAGTCTTGTCCGCTAAGCCATACTCCCCGGCACGCGCGTCGAGGCCGGTATCACAATCGCGGTTGGGCAAATTAAGCTTCCCACTGCCTTGCTCGTGGAGCAGGCCTGAGTAGTTCTGGACGGTTTCGTCCACACTCTTGATATACATGTCTTCGGTCTGCTTGGTTGGAATTTTGAAATTTACCGCTTTGAAGGGCCCAACCTTCGGTACCACCCTCAAAAAGAATGCGAGAATCCGTGCTCCCACTCCCGGCCTGCGATAAACCGTACCCCACTCCTTGTGGTAGTTGGCGCGGGAGAGGTAGTAAAGGAATTGCTTCTGGTTGAAGTTTGGCGTGTCTTTCACAATCTCTTGGCGCCGCGAAAGCAAAGCTACCCGCGTCATCTGCGGAATCATCTTGCTGACACCGCGCCGGTAGCTGCCGATTGCCACATCGACGTCACCGAAAACATCTTCGAGTTTGAGGTTGTAGGTTTCTAGAAACGCGCGCGCCAATAGCGGCTTGGATACTTCGAAGCCAATGAAGTCGTGATAGCGATCGGACGTGTACCGATTTTTCGCGACCTGTACCATGTCGAAACCAAATTCAGTGCGGATGTGCGCCTTGTTATCGTCGGCGTACGTCACCGAATTCCCATATTTCCTTTTGAGCTTGGGAAACTCGATCGCAACCACGCGATTGATGGTGGGATGACCGACGTTATCGGAGGAGTAGTGAGCCAGCGCGCCCAGGGCGAAGGCGTACTCGTTGAGGTCTGAGGAATCCTGGATGAGCGCCATCACGAAGTCGCCGCTGCGCACGTAATGCACCAGATCGCTGAAGTAATGGTTGCCGAACGGATAGTACCCCATGTCCTGTATGACGCAGCCTCCATAGGCATAGGCATGCGCCTTGCGCAGATCATCCTCGGTTGCGCCGGGGAAGCGTTTCAGCAACAGCGGCTGAATTTGATCTTTCCAAAGCAAATCCACGATTTCTTCATGGGTCAATACCGAATAACTGGTGGCCAAAGATGAACAAAACAGAGCGAACCACAGCAGTTTCGTTGCCTGTCTCGGGATTATTGTCATCGGTCGCATGACCCCGCCTTAGATGCATCCCCGGTACGGACGAGAGAGATTATCTGATGAGTCGGGCCGAAGGGAAGCGCCTTAGGCACCCGCAGCTTGGCTACGCGCGTGCGACAGTGCTCTCACTACCAGGTCCGAGCGGTCGCGCAGTTTCTCTAGCGAGATGTTCAGAGACTCCGCTTCAGAGGAACTGCCTTGCTGATTGGCCAGGCCGGTTACGCGGCTGGCATCCTCAGACAGAGAACGAGATATTTCCAAGAGGGCAAGAAGGGAATCAGCGTGCAACTTCCACAGTGATGTGCAGTTCTCGGCCCGTTTCAGCTCCTCAAGTTCGGTGCTCATGCGCGCCACCACGGCGACGACGCGCAACAGAACCCGAGCCACGCCCGCGCGCAGGCTCTTCTCCTCAAGGTAATCGGCGCAGTAAGCAGCAGCCTCGGCGGGAGTCAGCGTCAGGTTGAAGAATCGCATGGGCACAACCTGGCGGAACTTAGGGTCGGCCACGCGCACGAAAACCCGCACACTCTCTTCGACTTTTCGCAGCTTCTTCTCTTCCGTGGAAATCTGCTGCGGGGTAACGGCGGAACGCATCGCTTGTACGTCGAGCCCGACCGGCCGGGAACGCGGGGCGGGCGATTTTGCAGCCTGAGCCCGGCCGACCGAGGGATATCGCGGTGACCGCCGCACTGACCCGCGAATGGGTGGCTGGCGCTCCAGGGTCTTCTTAAGCTTGGAAACCCGGCTGAACTTTTCCAACGCCGCTCCGTAATCGATCTTCAGGAGTTCGCTTTCTTCCATGGCTGCGACGTGATCCACGGTGACGTCCACCCCGTCCACATTCCCTAGAATGGTGCCGCCCTGATCCTGCAATTCCTCGGCGAAATGTTTGATCTCGGCCGCGGCGGCGCGAAAAAGTTCGTCGAACATCTTTCCGAACGCAGCGTTATAAGGCGCGATGGTGGCGAGCACGCCGGGGTGATAAAACGAAACATCCAGCGACTGTTTCAGCTCGCGAACCCGCGGAATGATCCCCGATTCGAGCAGCAGGTCGAGGTCGCGAAACCCCTCGGCTTCTTCCTGTAACGGATCGAAGCGGCGGAGAATTTGCACATGGTCTTCAGGCAAAGATGGCACATCGGTGTCCGCCAGAATTTCAATCAGCGCAATTTCGAAGGGCGAGAGGGGAAGCGAACCGTCCAGTCCATAGCCGCGTCGCTCCCACTGACCTGAGACGCGGGGATGGCGGTAGAGGAAAGTCGTAACCAGGTCCGTTTTGTCCCGCTTTATGTCGCTGTTGTCTCTTTTACGGGCAAAGTAGCGAAGCATTGCCTCGGCGATTTCCGGGTCGGTATCGTCGGTAAACGCCCGCCGCAACATCGCGGGCGTGATGGCCATGTCGAGCAGGCGCAGCCAGCGCCGCATCTTCTCCAGGGTCTGCTGGACATTCCCGTCGGCTTGCTGAAGGGAGATGGCTTCCAGCTCGGGCGGGACAGGTACTTCTCCCCCTACGGAGTCCTGCAGAAGCTTCTCGTAGAAGCCCTGCACAGTGGCCAGAATGGCAAGCTCCCACTTCGGATCTTCGACCACACTATGCTCCTGTGCGCGTACCCTTGGAATAGGGGGACAGAATAGTACTCCTAAGTAAAAACTAACTTTCGCTTCCCGCACAAGCAAGTTTTGAAAGACGGGTCACCAAAGTAACCAGAGGATTTGTGGGTTTTCGCGAGCGCAGCGATTTCTGCCGGCGTGGCCGGTCAAAAGCAAAAGCGAGAAGCCATCTCGCCATCGATCTGCGAAGCACCTGGCACGAAAATCAGGCCGTGCCGAAGCTTTGGTTCCAGGTTGCGCGGACGTTGCGCAGCAGTGACGGATAGACGACCAGCTTGCGGAACGGGTCGATCAGGGTCATGTAGACCGGCGTGAAGCGGCCGACGCTCCGCACGTAGACGCCGAAATAGAAGCGGTAGTCGTGTGCCGTTTCGACGAGGGCGCTCAGCGCCGCGGCGTGGGCAGTGCGGTTGATTACCTCAAGGAGTTGCTCATTTTCGAAGCGGTACACAACGCGGAAAAGTCCTTCGCGCGTGCCCGCCGGCACAAGAGACTTCGAGTGGTCGGCGGTTGTTAGACGCTGCACAAAGGTTTCGCAGGCAGTTGCGGTTGGCTCGCGATCCCAACCAAGGAGCCGGCCGACAAAGAGACGAAGGTTTAGGAGCGCGCGCACGACCGGCGAGAGTGTGAACAGACGCGTGCTTGCCCTCCGCAAAAATTCGTCCAGCGTGATGCCGGGGCGCGTCCGCGGCAGATCGACGGCCCAGACGTCATGCAGCGGCACGCCGGCAAGAAAGGCGTGAACTCGTAGTGGCAGCCGTTCGAATTCTTCCGTTGAGATCTGTGGCATCGGCCCTCGTTCGTGGTGAATGAGTGCTATCGCGATGTTACAACAGCTACGTTTCCTGTCGATTAGCGGGGACAGGGGTGCCATAGTTCCTTCTCGGAGGAGTTCCGATTGACCGAACAAGCCCGTGCGATCAGTATGCCGGCCCGGCCAACGAGGCCTTGCGAATCCACGTTACCTCAGTGAATACTTCGCGCATCAACGTGCTCAAACATCTTGCGATTGTCGCGATCGTCGACGTGAACTCCGACAAGAACCGGACCCGGAGTATCGAACGCCTGTTTCAAGACAGAGGGAATTTGATCTGCCGATTGGATCATCAGTCCCCTGGCGCCGAATGCTTCCGCGTATTTGACCGGATCGACCGGACCGAAGTCTGTGCCCGATGAACGGCCATACTTCAGTATTTGCTGCTCAGCGACCATGTCGTAGGATCCGTCGATCCAGATCAGGTGAACGAGATTCGATTTGAGGCGTACTGCTGTTTCGAGTTCCATCGCGGAAAACAGAAAACCGCCATCGCCCGAAATCGACAATACCTTCTCCGTCGGGCGGGTGAGTGTCGCCGCAATCGCCCAGGGAAGTGCGACTCCAAGCGTCTGTTGGCCGTTGCTGATGAGAATCTGCCTCGCCCGAAAGCTGTAGAGGTGGCGTGCCATCCAGAGATGGAACGAGCCCATATCCAGACACAGCGTCGTGTCTGGGGTCAGAATCTTCTGCAACTCGGCAACGATCCGTAGGGGATGGACCGGAAAGCCATTGAGAGCTGCAGCCGAGCGTGCCAACTCCTCGCGTTCTTCAGCAATCTTTTCCAACCATCGCCGGAGCGACGGGTCTGGAGCAGTACGTGAAACGATAGGTGTCAAGAGTCGAAGGGTTGAACCAATATCTCCAAGCAACTCGACGCTTGGACTGTACGAATTATCGATATCTGCTGCAAGGGCGTCGACATGCACGATCGGGCGTCTATGGCCTTTATTCCAAATGGAAGGCCAGTACTCGACTGGATCGTAGCCGATTGTGATTACCAAGTCGCCGGCGGCAAGAATCTGATCAGCGGGCTGGTTGTTAGTCTGTCCGACTCTCCCTCCAAAATAACTGAAGAGATTCGTTGACACCGCTCCGGCGGCCTGAAAAGTTCCGACCACCGGCAGCTTTGCACTCTCGACAAACGCCCGAACCGCGGCCGCATTCTCCGGTTTGCTCGCCAGCAGTCCCAGCAAGACCACCGGCCTCTTCGCCTGATTGATCAGCCGTGCGGCTTCCTCGATCGCAGCAGCATCGCCAGGGCCAGCGCCAGAGAACGACGGCGGGGTGAGAATTTCGCACTTGGAGGGTCCCAACATGATGTCCATGGGCAAGCTCACAAAAGCCGCTCCTGGCCGGTCTGACTCGGCACTGCGAAACGCATTGGTCAGAACCTCTGAGACTGATTCTGGTGAGTCAACCTCGGCGCTGTACTTGGTGACGGGTCTGCATAGACTCACGGAGTCCATCGTCTGATGAATTTTCTTTAGTCTGTCGGAGAGAGCTACTGCGCCGCCCAGTGCAATCACCGGGTCGCCCTCAGTATTGGCCGTCGCTAGTCCGGTGACGAGATTGGAGACACCAGGACCAGAAGTAGCGATCGCTACGCCCGCCTTCCCAGTCAAGCGACCGATGCCTCCGGCGATAAAAGCTGCGTTCTGTTCGTGACGGCAAACTATGGTTTTTATGTTTGAGTCAAGAAGTCTGTCGAATACCTTGTCTATTTTTGCTCCGGGAACGCCAAACACGTGCTTCACCCCTCGCGCCTCCAGGGTCTCGACGACTATGTCAGCCCCCGTCTTTGTCTTCACCTCAACGTCGGCTCTCGGACTTGCGATTTGTTCGGCTGTCGCCATTTGCTTGACCTTTCAGTTTGATTTATTCCGCCTTTGCCAGATCCGAGGCCGGGTTTCTGCTGAGATCGGTGGTCAGGAATGATCCTGCTTCCGGGAGCCGGACGTCGTACTCGGACACCATTTGAATGCTTGCTCGAAGTTGTTGGGCAGCGCAGTTAAGAAGATGGCCGCCCTTCGTCCGATCCTTCGATATGAAGTGAAAGTGATATCCTGGCACGCTAAACGAACTCGAATACGCTGGGGACCAAAGACCGACAAGCGTGCCTTCGATATTGC
>Ga0307477_10003133_pt1 | contig 12432 bp, 10 predicted proteins | sample atmos_gasesECM2C_FD_203316 | JGI IMG/M metagenome (GOLD analysis project Ga0307477, IMG submission 203316) | Hardwood forest soil microbial communities from Morgan-Monroe State Forest, Indiana, United States - atmos_gasesECM2C_515 | ecosystem: Environmental > Terrestrial > Soil > Temperate...
CCCCGGAAGATGTCGCCGAACTCGCCCAATCATCCGGTATCCCCATCTATATGATCAGCACCAGAGAGGCGCAACTCGAACCCGTTTCCAGCGCTGTCTTTGAGCGTATGAGTGCGGCCACTGGCGGCAAAGCCTACTTTGCTAAGAATTGGCGCGACGAGAAGAAGGCTTTTGCCTCTATCCGCGACGATTTAGCCCATCTTTATTCCTTCAGTTACTATCCAAAACCCAACGCCAATCGCGGCTGGCGCTCTATCAAAGTGCAATTGGTCGGCGAACGCTTGAAGAAATATCACATCCGCACCCGCAACGGCTATCGCCCCAGGCCCAACCGTCTTTCCGGCGGCAACGAGCCGGCGTCCACTTCCCAGCTCATTCCCAACTAACGCACATGGATCACTTGCAACGTTAGGAAAACGAGCTTGCCTTAGCTTGAGCGATCCGTTGCGGTAGATTCGTCAGCGCATGCTGATTGTGTCACTCATGCGGCCAGTCCTGGGAGGTGTGAAGGATGCGCAGGATGTGAATTGTATCGCCGCCAACCTCGTAGACGATGACGTACGGAAGGGAAGCCATCACCAATTCGCGCGTTCCCTCCTTCTTTCCTACACGGCCACGGTTTGGGAAACTCTTCAAATTGGAGGGCGCGTCGAAGAGTAGGTGAATTAAGCGCTCTGCGTTTTCGGGTGTTTTTTCGAAAAGATAAAAGATAATGTGCGATGGTCTCTAGGTCATCTGCTGCTGCAGAGGTCCAGCGAAGGCGCATCACGCGCGCCGACGTTTTTGTGCAATTACCTTGTCCAGACGTGCGGCAACTTCTTCATGTTCCAGCACTTCGCCACGATCGACTTGCGCCAGCCCTTTTTCGACTTGGCGAATGAACCATTCGTCGTAATCCGCCAAACGCTCAACCGCTTCATGCACCAACGATTCAGCGTCGCGTCCCTGTTCCGCCGCAACGCGATCAAGCTTGGCCTTCAGCTCTGGCGGAAGGTGTATTTCCATGCCGTCAGTGTAAGTGCGCCGCCCAGCTCTGTCAAAACGTTTGTGCCAACCGCAGACATTCGGCAGACAAGATCGGGAACAGTGCAGATGCCACTCTACTCTAAGACAACACTCCCAGATTGTGGATGGGCGCTGCAGCAATGGCAGGATGCGCCCATCCCATTACCTGATCGCCGTGCGTTGCGACCTATCGCCGGTCACGTTCCTTGCGCTTCTTAGGAACGCGGGTGCGCGTCCCGTTATACCATCCCGAGGGATCGCTGACTTGCACCTGCGCTGACGCCAGCGTGGTGTGGCCGGCCGCGTCGGTGGCCCGGTAAGTGATCGTATAGATTCGAGGTTTCGACAGGTTGGAGCGCTCGGCGCTCAGTAGGAACGATCGCGCGTCTGTAGGGAACACTATCGCTCCACCTTCCACTGTCTCGGCGTCATCCGAATCCAGCGGGTCGCTGCTGGTGATCGACACCAGTTGCACCGTCGGATTCGCATCGCAAACGTCATTCGCGCTCACGGTAGCCGTGATTTGCACCAGTTTGTGATTCGGCGGCCACAAGTAATTCGGTGACACGCTTACCGTCAACGTAGGAGGCATCGTGTCCTGAACCGTAACGTGGGTCGAGGCCGACGCGCTTAGACCTGCGGCGTCCGTCACCGTTAGCGTAAATGTGTGTACGCCCATGGTCAGTGATAGCTGCACCACCGCCGTCGTCCCCACGAGGTTGTTCGCCTCGTCGGTCCACGCGTAGCTCAGCGCGGTTCCATCCGGATCGGAAGATGCGGAACCATTCAATGTCACCGTGGTGCCATAGTGCCCTGCACATTCCACAACCTGGTCCGCGCCCGCGTTAGCCACCGGCGGATGATGCGTGACCTGCGGATTGGTGAACCTGCTGAACAGGATTTGGTTTACGCCCGAAGCGTCGTCGGACCACACTACGTTCAAATTGCCGTTCTTGTCCTCCAGAATTTCGCCGCCGGAGGACGCACCTGAATCATTGGAGAGGTTCTGCGCCGTTGCAAAAGTCACTCCAGCATCAGTTGAGCGCGTGAAAAACAGGCTCATGTTGCCCGGTGTATTGTCCATCCACACCAGATCGATGTTGCCCGCAGCGTCGATGTTCATAAACGGATTGATCGAGTTCCCGGAATTATTCGAAAGATTAGCCACGGGCGAGAAAGTGGTGCCTCCGTCGCTGGAGCACGAAAAGTAGATGTCCTGGTTAGTAGCCGGTGGAACGTTGTCCTGCCAAACCACAAAGGTGTTTCCATTCGCATCCACTCCGATCAGCTCATTGCCGGAATTGCCTGGGCTGTTCGAAAGGTTCTTCGTAGCCGCAAAGGTCACTCCGCCATCGGTCGAGTGGGTAAAGAAAATGTCATTGTTGCCCGGCGTGTCGTCCGTCCATACCACTTCGATGTTGCCGTTGAGGCCCACAGCGATTTGCGCGCTGAACGAGTTCCCCGAGTTGTTGGAAAGATTCTTGGGAGTCGAGAAAGTCGCTCCTTTATCCGTCGAACGGCTGAAGGAAATGTCCGACTGGAAGTTGAAGTCGTCTTCCCATGCAACATTTATGCTGCCGTCTGCGGCGATGGCCATCTGCGGCCCGATCGAACCCGTCGTATTCGTAGCCAGGTTTGCCATCGGAGAAAACGTGACGCCGTCCGTCGAGTGCCGGTACATGATGCCGAAGGTAATGTCGTCGTTTTCCCACACCACGCTGATGTTTCCGGTGCTATCCACGCCTATTTGCGGGTTTGCCGAGTCCGGGGGATCATTCGACAGGTTCTGTGGCGTCGAGAACGTTACGCCGCCGTCGGTCGATCGGCTGAAAAAGATATCCTCATTGCCTGGGGTCGTGTCCACCCACACCACGTTGATGCCCCCGTTGCTATCCACCGCAATCTGTGGGCTGAAGGAAAAGCCCGAACTGTTCGATAGATTTTTTGGAGTGGAGAAAGTCTTTCCGCCATCCGTTGACCGGCTGAACAGAATATTCGAATTATTGGCCGTGTCGTCTTCCCAAACCACGCTGATGTTGCCTGCGGCGTCGACCCCCATTTGCGGTGTCATGGAAAAGTCCGTGTTGTTGGACACGTTCTTTGCAGGGGAAAACACAACTTGCGCCCGGGCTCCGGCGCACATCGATAGCAAACCCAAGATTGCGACTACGATTGGACGGAAGCGGCTGGGATGAACCACGACATCCTCCTTATACCGATCAGCGCAATAAAGCCGTATTTCTCTAGGCAGTGCGTTTTTCAATAGGATCGACTGCCTCTGGCCAGTCTTGCGGGGGCTTCCGAACTGGCTAATTCTTGAGGCTATTTGGAACCGCTCGCCCTCGGGGACAGTGAGGAAGCAAGCTCAACTTTCTTAACGTAGTGTAGTAAACTCAGCCGAAAGAAAAGGGAAACTAAAGTACTATGTGTCCAAAATTGCAACAACCTGGCCTTTGAGCCAGCTCCCTCGATTCTCTTGGAAGATAAACCATGCTCCCAGTTCAGCGTCCGATCGAAAGTTTGCATATTCCCGTAACTATTTCATTGCATTGGCTTTGTTGCTCAGGTGGCTTGTTTCTCCTCGTCCACTTCGTTTTCCTGGAGCATCGCCGCTACTTGCCCTTACAATCAGCCCGATGGAACGCACCTAGGAGAGGGGTACCACTGTGGACAAAGTCCGCATCCTCGTCGGTAGTACCCGTCGGCCTAAGCTTGCCGCGGTGCAGGAGGCGATTCGCGACTTTGGCGCGGTTCTCGCTCCCGGCCTGGAGTTTGAGGTGGTTGGCGCGGAAGTGGAGAGCGGCGTGGGGCACACTCCCGCCAATCGCGGCGAATTGATGTTGGGCGCGCGGCGGAGGGCCGAGGCAGTGGTCCGCCTCGCCCGTGAAAAAGCTCAATCCTGGCAATACTTTGTAGGCCTGGAAGGCGGCCTGGACGTTATCCAGGAAGCCTCGGGGCACGGGGAAGGAGGCGTGCGGCGCGTCCTGCTGGAGAGTTGGGCGTACGTCTCCGACGGGAGGATCGGGCACTTTGGGCGCTCTGGCGGCGTCGAGATACCGGACGCGCTGGCACGCGAAGTTCTGGAGAACGGCGTGGAGCTGTCCGTTGCGATCGATCAATTTGCGGGAGCCATCGGCATTCGCGATAACCAAGGCGCTTGGGGCGTTTTGTCCAGCGGCCTGATCAGCCGGACCGAAGCCTTTCGCGTTGCGCTCGTCGCGGCTTTTGCGCCGTTCTATAATAGGAAGATGTATCATGCGGCGTCGGTTGCGCGGTAATCGTCAGCGAGCGGCGCAGCCACCGCGCGCGGGCAACGCTTCAAGGAGAAGCCAGTGGACATCGTAAAGGGCAATATGGGCTGGATCGAGGTCGTCGTCGGGCCCATGTTTTCGGGCAAGAGCGAAGAATTGATCCGCCGTCTGCGCCGCGCCGAGATTGCGCGGCAACGTGTGCAGATCTTCAAGCCCGCCATTGATGAACGCTATGCCGCCAACGAAATTATCTCCCACTCCGGCTTGGGCATTGCCTCCGACAATATTCTGAAGGCCGGCGAAATCATGGAAAAGGTCCAGCCTCGCACGGAAGTCATCGGCATCGACGAGGCGCAATTTTTGGGTGACGAAGTGGTCGACGTCTGCACCAAGCTGGCCAACCTGGGCAAGCGCGTCATTGTCACCGGCCTCGATACCGATTACCGTGGCCGCCCCTTCGAGCCCATGCCCCGGCTGCTGGCCATCGCCGAAGAAATCACCAAGCTGCTCGCCATCTGCGTCCGTTGCGGAAATCCAGCAGTCCATACGCAGCGCCTGGTGGAGAGCGAAGAGCTAATCGTAGTTGGAGCCACCGGAATGTACGAAGCCCGCTGCCGCCGCTGCTTCGAGCCCAACCCGGAGCAAGCCAAAGAGAAGAAAGACACCCCACTCCTCGTCCGCAATCGTGCCGCAGGGAAATCCTAGCGCTAGCCTAAGGCAGCGCTAGGCTCATGCGATCATAGTTCCGCAACGAGCTAGCGCTGGAGTCGCGGTAAATCCAGCAGAAATAACTCTGCTCCAGCTAAATTGAGAACCAGAACGGCGGCGCTGGCACGTCACGCACCAGAGCCGCCGTCATGAAAGAAGTTGTCGAGTGCCTCGACCAGATAAGGTCTGTCGGTCGCTGGCTCCCTTGGGTTCAGTGCACGTTCCCAACAACCGTGTCCTGATTCGGGGTGGTTGTCCCCGGAAGTCCGCGGTCGTCGGTCCAGACCGTGTGTGCCCCGCCCGTCGAGTCTACCGCAACGCCGGTATAGTCGCCGATAAAGCTCCCGGAAAACTCGAGGTACGGATTGGATGATTGCGTGGAGACGCGGGTCTCGCTAGCATATCCATCCGTCGAGCTGCTGAAAGCATAGTCGAGGCAGACCGGCGCCAGGTCCACGTACACCGGGGCAGAGAAGGGATAATTCGGATCGCTCGTGTTCAGGAACCCTCGCTGGCACGTATGGTCAGTCGCCGTTGGAACCGGCGAGTAGTCACGGGTGTAGTAGCCCACAACAGTGCGGCCATTGTTGGCCCCCACTGCCGGGTACACCTTGTCGGTGCCCGAAGTAATGATTCTCGGGGTCGTCCAAGTGATGCCGTTGGCCGAGGTGACCAGTTTCACCTGGTTGTTCGTAGTTCCTGAGAATGACGCCGCGCCAGCGGCGCAGCCAGGATTATTCTGGTCGTCTGACCAGGCAATGGCCAGGCCGCCTGTTCTCGGATCGATGGCGAGTGAGGGAAAGCTGCTGACGCGGAACTGCTCGAAGCTCAGCCGCTGCCGGCCCTGGGCCACATTCAAGGGATAGCAGCCGATGTCGTCGTACACTCGCCCGAGCTCGACATTGGTGAACGTCAACCCTCCATCGGTCGAGCGCGCGAGTACGGTCTGATCCTTCGTTACATCGTTGGCTTGGTTGCCCTCGTACGCCACATAAACGGTTCCGTCGGGCGCGACTGCTGGGGACGACCCCTGGTCGAAGGGATGGGCGCTGTCGCTCACCACGATCGGGCTAGACCATGTAGCGCCATAATCGTGCGACACGGCCTCCACGATGTTTGAAGAAATGTATCCAAGCGTTCCACCCTTCATCTTAAAAAGCGTCCAGGTGACGTAAACATTGCCACCTGCGCCCGCCGCGATCCAATCTTTGTCATTGAAGAAAGTGTTAGCGTCTTCGTAGTGGACCATCACCGGCGTGCTCCAGGTGGCGCCACCATCGCGGGAAGAGGCCACCGCAACCCCGCTGGGCGTGCGATTCGTGAAGTTAAAGTTATACACGAGCGAGGAGAAGTAGAGTGTGCCGTCCGGAGCAAATGCCAGCACAGGATCGCCCCCGGCCTGCACATGCTTGAATAACCCGTTGGCTCCCGAGAAGGAATCCCATCCGGGAAGAACGACATCGGAGAACGTGCTGCCGCCATCCTTGCTGTAGTAGATCAAGGCCTGGAACCCGAAGCGATAGTCATTCGCCGAGGTCACGATGTTTTGGTTGTTGGTCGGGTTAATGACGATGTTCTGCTCGTTCTGGGGGTTATAGCACTGGGTACCGTCTATCAGCGTGAAGAGTGTGTCGCCCACGATGGCGTTGACATTTGCGCCCGAGATCGGTGAATACAACATGGTGGAGGTGAAAGGCGCGCGCCGGCAAAGCGAAAAGAAGGTAAGACTATTGGGGTCTGGGTGACTGGCCGCGGCGGCCTCGAAGTCGTTGGGGAAGAAGAGGGAATCGTCCCTGCCTTGGCTCCGGTCAGGGCCAAGTGCTTTGAAATGATTTCCCTGCGCCTGCACCACCTGACTGAATGCCATCGTTAGAAACAGCACCGAAAGCATACTGAACATGGATTTTCGAGTACTCCGAGGTGATTCCTTCATTAAACACACCCTTTCTACGTCAATGATTGCTAGGGGGGACGCAGAAGGAAGTAACACGCCGGTCACTACCTGTCAAGCGCGCAAGCTGAATTTTACATTTCCCCGGCGCGCCGCAGGCAAGCCTAAGTCGCGTGTTCAGAATCCTTTGGGTTAATCATTCGATTATTCTTGACAACCTTTCACTGAAAAGGTATAGTGTCTTTTGTAGAGTCCTGCGCCTCCAGGAAATATCCGCGACACCAATTCCTAACTCCTTTAGAATGAACAGATCCAAGCGGTTTAGGCCTTAAGGCCTTTAGAATCAGCACTTGCAGGAAACCCCCGGGGGGAGGGGGATATATCTACGCTTTGAAGTTGCCGCCTTCTTCGGCGCCAACCTGACTCTGCGGACCTTCGTAGGTCTGTGCAGCTTCGGCGGCGCGAGAACGCACCAAGTGCAAGGCTCTCGTTCAGGTCCGGTCGACACTTATGATGACTTTCACTTGACCGTCGCCGCTGGGCGGGGCTTCGGTGTGAAAGGATGCTTTCCAATTACCCCACGTGCCACTTGAAATTACCCATTGGCTCGTGGTTTCGTCGCCGCTCCCCGTGTTAACACGGCTCCAGTGATCCCGATTTGCCACGGTATCATTGAGCGCGGCCATGACATCATGAACGGACTGCTTCGTTTCAACCGACCACTCACTGTGCCAAAACTGACGGGAGGTGTCGTACCGCAGCGGCCGGGCATGCAGTTGGAACCTCAGTTGCACAAATGTATTCAACATGGGCATATCTCCAAGTTGTGCCCGAACGAACTGGCCGTTGGGGTCCCAGTTGTATTCTGTGTTTACGGCCACGAACTGTGACTCCCCTCTCCCAAACACACGGTCGATAATGTGCAGCGCGCCATCGATGCCGGACGATAGCCCGGCCGTGGTGATAATCTTCCCGTTGTCGACGAACCGCTGGTCTGCCACGACTTTTGTTCGTGGCGCGACTGTCTTCAGCAGATCAATGAATCCTGCGGTTGTGGTCGCGGTTTGCCCATCGAGGAGTCCAGCTTGCGCCAATATGAAGGCGCCATTGCAGACGGACATTACATAGTGTGCATCCCGGGCTTCTTCCTGCACCCAACGAAGCACCTTCGGGTTGGCCATTTGGCTTCCGACGCCCGGCCCACCCAAACGGCTGCTGCCACCTCCCGGCACGACCAGTATTTCCGCCTTGGGAGAATTCTCGAAGGTATAGCGCGGGTTGACGCTCATACCCCCCGATGTCGTGATGGGATCCAGTTTCTCCGAGACTGTGAATACATCGAATTGCGAATCGAGGATTTCCCATGGCCCGGCGTAATCGATGATCTGTATGCCGTCGAAGATCAATATGGCGGCGTGCTTTCTAGAATTGGCAGACTTAGGGGGTTTTTGAGGGGGAGTTTGCGCCCACGAGCAGGGGAATGCCGCTAGCAGAAGGAAGGCTAAGGTCATGTTTTGCAGTGGCTTGCTCATGATAGACACCCCTGTCCCGTCAGCTTACTACGTCTTAGTGCCAAACCTTGGTTACAAGGGTTCGGCATCGCCGCTCCCGTGGTCTAAGCGCTGCTCAACCAGCAACTCTCCCGTCTCGTGTCGAAGGAGGCGACGCCCTCATCGAATCAGCCTTATCCACTAGCACGGAATACTTGCTCCCAAGGCGCGACCCAATGATGAATAGCACTCAGTCCCACAAATTCTCCCGACCATCCGCACTGGCATGACTGCCTGAACCCACGAATGGCAACGTGTTCGCGATCTAGATTCTCGCTTACAGATGTAGCCGTCAGGGGCGAACCGCATCGCGGGCATCGAAATATCAATACATGAACAAACGCCCGCGCGCTCCGCGTTGGTTTGTTTATTGAAGATTTCGAGCCCATAGCTAACATGGTACAAACGACGGCACCATGAGCCATGGAGGGTTAGATGCGTCGATGGGCCTGTCGTGAGCTACTGGCAACGACTTGGGACCCGAAGCTGAGAAAGAAGTTATGCAGCGTAGTCCAGCAAGCACCGTGGTACGTCAGCAAGGTCCACATATTCTCCCAATTCGACCCAATGACGCATTGCCGCGAAGCCGGGCAATTCACCTATCCAGCCGCATTGGCATCGAAGGTTGAAAATGTAACTGTCGGCAGGCTCTAAGTTGGCTTGCGAACTGGAGCAGACTGAAGCGAGATAACCCTGGCACGCGGAACACCTGAGTAGAAAGAAGTGCGCGTAGATTTCGGTCATTCCAAATCAAAAATTCCCAGTGGAAGTTGAGCAGACCTTACCACAATCCTCCATTTGGTGTCATTACGCCAACAATAAAATTTACATACTCTTTACAGTGTATTTCGATTCCGAATCTCCCTGCTTAAAATACGTACACAAACGGCGAGAACCGACCTCTCGCTGATGGGCGGGTGCCCTGCCACCTCACAAACTAAGCACGGCACCTGTCCCCCGTTTGCGATCTGATTTACCGCGTTCTCGCACTTCGAATGAACGAGATGTGAGCTCCCTTGAGGTAGTTGTTCCTGCGTGGCGCGCCTGTTATCGTAGGGCTGAACTTGGCTCTTCGCCCTCACTCTGTCTATGCGCATTGAATCGAAAGCTCCTACCCGTGTGGATTTGGCGGGCGGCACGCTGGACATCTGGCCGCTGTACCTATTTCATCCTGGCGCCGTCACGGTGAATGCCGCGATTACTCGCTATGCTTCGTGCCGGATTGAGACGCATGCGTTGGGCGATGAACGGATTCGCCTGATTTCCCGAGATACGCAGCGCGAAGAAGGCTTTGCGTCTTTTACCGAACTGGTGCAGGGGAAACGTTACAAGCTGCCGCTGCTGGCGGAAATCGTCAAATTTTTTCAGCCGCAGGGCGGCTTTACGCTCACAACCGATTCAGAGGCACCGGCGGGGGCGGGAATTGGCGGGTCGAGCGCGATGGCGGTGGCGATTTGCGCGGCGCTGGATCGCTACACGGGGGCGGGCAAGAGCAAAGGGGACTGGATCCACATTAGCCGCGACGCGGAAGCGATTGTGATCCGCGTGCCGACGGGGACGCAGGACCATTATCCACCGGCCTTCGGTGGCGCGGCGGCGATCGAACTGCCTCCAGGGGGCGAACGGCGCACGGAATTGCGGGTGGACTTGTCGGAGCTGGAAAGGCGTATCGTGCTCTGCTATACGGGGAAGCCGCGAAAGTCGGCGATCAACAACTGGGACGTGTTTCGCGCCCATATCAACGGGAATAAGGCGGTATTCAGCAACCTAGCGCGGATCTCGGAGGTGGCGCAAGACTTGCGCGGCGCGCTGGAAATGTCTAATTGGACGGAGGCGGGGCGGCTAATGCGCGAAGAGTGGAGCTTTCGTAAGCGCAATCTGCCCAACATCAGCACCAAGACGATCGACAGGATCGTGGAGTCCACTCGACGGAGGGGTGCCCTGGCCGGCAAAGTTTGCGGTGCGGGAGGCGGCGGCTGCGTGGTCCTGCTGATCGAGCCGGGAACGCGCGAGAGGGTGGAGGGAGCGGTGGTGGAAAGCGGCGGGGAAGTGCTGGCCATGAGAATCGACCGCTCGGGCGTGCAGGTAACCGTCTCCTAGGCGCGCGCCTATTCCCGCTTAGTAGTCGGGCGAAGGAGCCACTGTTCAGCGAGCTTTCTGCATCATAGAATATAGACCTGCGGGCCGCGGAGGGCGGTCCGGTCGCGTGTATGCCGAAGTTGCTTGCTATAACTTGCGGTTTGATGCTCTTCGCCGGCGCGGATATCCCCGGCTCGGAGCGGCTGCGCCCGTCCGCGCTGCCTAACGACACGTTTTCGTCCACGGACGAAATTGCTGTGCTGCCCGACGACCTTGCGGAGGATCAGGCCGCGCAATCAGATAGCTCGACCAAAGCGTCGAATAAAGGTAAGTCCACACCTCTGCAGGAGCACACCAAGCTGGACCTGATCCGTTATGTCTCCGGCGAATTCGCCAAGGCCACGCGCAACCTGCCGGCCGGCAAGGAAGGCTTTTTGGTTTATGTCGATAAGCCGCTGAGCCCGGAGCTTCTGGAGCGAGCGGTGGCTACGCACGGGGCTGCGGTGCACATTGGCGACAGCGCGCAGATCACCAAGCTGGAATTCCACGATCATTCGATAGCGGTGGATGTGAACGGCGGTGGGCGCGGAAAGAAGCACTGGCGCGATCATATCCAACTCGGCATGGGCGGCACGATTCCGACCACGCGAACGACGACTACGCAGGACCAGGATAACGGGCCGCCCGGAATGCAGCCGGGTATGGGCAGCACGATTTTTCTGGAGTTCAGCAAAACAGTGCCGGATTTGACTCCGGAGGAATTGAAAAAGCTGCTTTCTCCTTTTTTGGATTTTGCGAAGCAGCGCTCCGCCTCGGTGCAATGGGTGGATACGTTGCCACCCGAAATGAAGAAAGCGATTCAAGAGCGCCGCCCAACGGTGGGCATGGATCGCGAAGAAGTGGTGGCTGCTATCGGCAAACCGGAACACAAAGTTCGCGAGCGCGATTCCGAAGGCAACGATATCGAAGACTGGATTTACGGCCAGCCGCCATCCAAGACGGTTTTCGTCCGCTTCATGGGCGACCGGGTTACCAGCATCAAGCAATATCCACAATAGTTTTCGCTCTCTCCTGGCGCGCGTTGACTTTTCTTGACGCAGCCCATAGCATTTTAGGTTTCGCAGCGTGGCTGAAGTCCGCAGTGTGGCCCTGCCGCAGAAGTGCAGGAGCACGGGACGCCCGTGCCCGTCTTAGCACGCATTCCCATTCGGAGGAAGAATGCCCATTAAGGTAGGAATCAACGGCTTCGGCCGCATCGGCCGGAACATTATGCGCACTGCGCTGGACGACAAGGAGATTCAGTTCGTGGCTGTGAACGACGTGACCGACGCGAAAACGCTGGCTCACTTGCTGAAATACGATTCGATTTTGGGCAATTTAGCGCATAAAGTTACGCACACGGACGATACGATCTCGGTGGAGGGGAAGAGCTTCAAAGTATTTAAGACCAAAGATCCCGGGGAGATCGACTGGGCTTCGGTGGGTGCGAACATCGTGGTGGAATCGACCGGGCTGTTCACAAGCGGAGCGGAGGCCAAGAAGCATCTGCGTGGACCAGTGAAGAAGGTGATCATCTCGGCGCCTGCGGATGGTCCGGATGCGACCTTTGTTCTCGGTGTCAATGACAACACCTACGACGCCGCGAAACACAATGTCGTCTCCAATGCCTCCTGCACGACCAATTGTCTCGCACCGGTCGCCAAAGTTTTGCAAGATACTTTTGGCATTCAGAGCGGGACGATGACCACGATTCACTCGTACACCAACGATCAAAAATTGCTGGATTTGCCGCACAAAGATTTGCGGCGGGCAAGGGCGGCGGCCATCAATATGATTCCCAGCTCGACGGGCGCGGCTAAGGCGTTGCACCTGGTGATTCCGGCCCTCAAGGGCAAGCTTGATGGGTACGCAATGCGCGTGCCGACGCCCAATGTCAGCGTGGTGGACT
>Ga0307477_10003134_pt1 | contig 12430 bp, 13 predicted proteins | sample atmos_gasesECM2C_FD_203316 | JGI IMG/M metagenome (GOLD analysis project Ga0307477, IMG submission 203316) | Hardwood forest soil microbial communities from Morgan-Monroe State Forest, Indiana, United States - atmos_gasesECM2C_515 | ecosystem: Environmental > Terrestrial > Soil > Temperate...
ATTCGACCGACACGGACTTTGCCCATTCAGCGGGCTCCGCTGGACGAACCCTTTGGACGGGCCGGCCAGTCACGGCGTGTGACGAACCCTCGACCCCAAGCGTAATTAGGGTGATGAGCAGGCTCACGCCTTCTTCTGAAGAGCAGGCGCCGCGCGACGTCGAGGCGGCAGCGAAGCCCGCCGCCCTCGATGCGGAGACCGTCGAGGCGCTCTTCCGGGAGTGCGGGGGCGACGTGCACGGATACGCCATCTCGCTGCTTGGCGACCGCGCGAGCGCGGAGGACGTGACGGCTCTTGCGTTCGAGCGTCTCTACCGCTCGCGCTCGCGCCTGGACCCTCGCAGGGGAACGCCTCGAGCGTGGCTGTTCGCGATCGCTCGCAACGCGGCGCTCGACGAGCTGCGCCGGCGGCGGCGCCAGCCCGACTATGAGCTTGAGAGCGAGCTCACCGCCGATCGCGACTGCGCGGAGGCGCTCGAGCGTGTCGCGCGTCGTGCGACCGTGCGCGATGCGCTCGCGGGCTTGCCGCTGCGCGAGCGCGAGACGGTGCTGCTCAAGTTCTACGGCCAGCTCTCCAACGGCGAGCTCGCACAGGCGCTCGGGATCAGCGAGTCAAACGCCGGCACCCGCCTGCATCGCGCGCTCACACGGCTGCGCGAGCGCTGCCTGCAGATCGACCGACAGGAGGTCGCATGAGGATCGTCCCCTTTACGGCCCGCGAGGACATCGGCTCCCCGGGGGCCCCTGACGAGCGCTGGCTGTCCGAGCTCGAGGCCGCGCTGAACGGGGCCAGCGAGGGCCCAGGCGCCGATTCCTGGCGCGAGCTGCGCGACGACGTGCGAGCGCTGGCCCCGTCGATGGCACCCGAGTTCGAGCGAGAGCTCAGAGAGCGGATCGCCGAGCGGGCGCATTCCGCCGCGCGCTCTGCCCCCGAGCAGCCGCGCCGCCGAGCGGGTTGGCGACGTGCGCCTGCTCGCTTGGGCGCGGCCGCCGGCGTCGCGGCGATCGCAGCGGTGATCGCGGCCGCGATCGTCGCCGGTCCCTGGCGGACTGGCGCCGCGGGACCGATCGAGGCGCCCTCGCATCAGCCTGCCGCGCCCTCCACCGCGGGCAGGGCCGAAACGTCCACCCCCGGCGTCGGCGAGCCGAAGGGTGCGCTCCGTGCGGCCAAGAGCGCCGCGGCGCAAGGCGGTGCCTCGGCATCCGCCGGGGCGGCCTCCAACGCACCGGCGTCGGCACCGGCTGCCGGTGGGGTGGGATCGGCGCCCGGGCGCGTACAGCAGCTGGCGGCCTCGATCTCCCTGGACGCGGCTCCCGAAAACGTGCAGGAAACCGCCGAGCGCGTGGCTCGGCTGACGGTGAGCGATGGCGGCTTCGTGCAGAGCTCTCACGTACAGGTGCAGCAGACAGCCGCAAGCGAAGCCAGCCTCGACCTGAGTCTCCCGAGCGCGAAGCTCAGCGCTGCGCTTGCATCACTCGGGCAGCTCGCCCCGGTGCGCGCCGAGAGCCAGTCGCTGCAGGACATCACCAACGCCTACGACGCGGCTCGTCAACGACTCGGCGACGCGACCGCCGAACGGGCAGCGCTGCTGCGCGCGCTGGCGGGGGCGAGCACCGAAGGCCGGATCGACAGTCTGCGCGAACGGATCTCACAGAACCGCAGCGCGATAGCCCAGGCCCAGTCGACGCTGCAGGCGATCTCGCGACACGCGAGCACCGCGGAAGTCGAAGTCACCGTGCTCGGCGACGCACGCACAGGAAACGAAGGTCTGACCCTCCACCGAGGCTTGCACGACGCGGGCCGGGTGCTCGTCGTGACACTCGTCATCCTGCTGATCGCCGCTGCGATGCTAGTCCCGCTGGCGCTGCTGGTCGCCGTGCTGCTCACCGGCGGACGCACGTGGCGCAGGTACCAGCGCGAGCGCGTACTCGACACACGCTGAGTGCGCACCGTCCGCGCGTACCCGCTGCGCGTGCGGAAGGACGACCTCGGCGGCATCGGCCGGAGTCACGTCGGGGTAGAGCGCGCGGATCGCGAGCACGGCGCAGACGCCGCCGAGAAGCTGGGCGAGGATGAAGGCGGGCACGGACGCGGGCGCGATGCCGGCGAAGGTGTCCGAGAACATGCGCCCAACGCCGATCGCGGGGTTGGCGAAGCTGGCCGAGCTCGTGAAAAAGTACGCGGCGCCGATGTACGCGCCGACGGCCGCCGGCGCCATCGACGATCGACGCGTGCGCGCGAGCGAGAAGATCACGAGCAGCAGCCCGGCGGTCGCGACGACCTCCGAGAGCAGGTGCGCGGGCGAAGCGCGGTGGTGAGTTGAGATGCTGACGGCAGCGAGCGAGAACATGCCGTTGGCGACGATGGCGCCGAGCACGCAGCCGGCGACCTGGACGGGGATGTAAGCGGTCGCGTCGCGCCAGGAGATGCCGCCGAAGCCGGCGTCTGCAAGCGAGACGACGGGGTTGAAGTGCCCGCCCGAGACGGGACCGAACATGAGGATGATCGCGAACAGGCCCGCGGCAGTCGCAGCCGCGTTCTCGAACAACTGCAGGCCCACGTCGCCGGGCGAGAGCGTCTGCGCGGCGATGCCCGAGCCGATCACGAGCGCGGCGAGGAACGCCGAGCCAAGCAGCTCGGCCAGCAGTCGGCGCAGCAGCGGCGGCGGCGTGGGGGTGCTCACGATCGGTTGCCCGCGTCGACATGGGCGGCGATCAGCTCCCGGACCTGTCGTTGGATCTGGTCGCGGATCGCCCGGACCTCCTCCAGCGACTTACCGGCGGGGTCGGGGACGTCCCACTCCGCCACGATCGCCGGCACGAACGGGCAGGCGTCGCCACAGCCCATCGTGACCGCCCAGCTCGCGCGCCGCTGCATCGCGACGGTGAGCCTCTTGGGTCTGCGCGCGGAGAGATCGAGCCCGATCTCGCGCATGGCCTCCACCACGGACGGCCAAATCTCGGACGCCGGTTCGGTGCCGGCCGACTCCGCGCGCACGTCCGCGGGCCCGTCGCGCTCGAACAGCGCCTGCGCCATCTGCGAGCGCCCGGCGTTGTGGTTGCAGACGAACAGCACGTAGCGGGTGGGCGCGCTCGCTGTCACAGCGCCGATCCTATTGCATTGACATCTATCGCTTCAATAGATATATATAGATCGATGAGCGTCGATTTGCCCGTCCTCGAGTTGACCCCCAAGACCAAGCGCCCCGCCGGCGAGCCCTGCTGCGATCCCGTCGTCTACCCCGACGTCAACCGCGCGCGGGCGATCCGCATGGCCGACGTCGCCAAGGCGCTCGGCGACCCGATCCGCCTGCAGCTGGTGGACGTGCTGCGCAAGCACGCCGGGAAGGTCTGCGTGTGCGAGCTCGTGCCGCTGTTCGAGATCGCCCAGCCCACGCTCTCCCATCACCTCAAGAAGCTGCGGGACGCCGGGATCGTCGCGTCCGAGCGCCGCGGGCTGTGGGCCTACTACTACGTGATCCCCGATGCGCTGGAGGAGCTGTCCGCGTGGCTGGACTGAGGCCGGCGGCCCGGCGGTGGATGCGTCAGGTACATCAGAGCCATCGTCCCATCTCGGGACAACGCGAGCTTGCGCCGGAGTCGCCACGCCCAGCAGGCCGCGCCGGCCCCTGAGCTGGGCCGACTCCTCAGCTTTCTTTCAGGTTTGCCTGTCAGCATCGCCCCATGCGGCTGCTGGTCGTTGACGACGACCCCTCCGTACGGGAGGCGCTCGAGCTCGTGCTGGACCTCAACGGATTCGGAGTGGCAAGCGCGGCCGACGGCGGCGCGGCGATCCGCGCGCTTACGGTTGACCGGCCCGACGCGGTGATCCTCGACGTGCTGATGCCCGGCCTCGATGGCCTTGAGGTCTGCCGGCGGATGCGCGCGATCGGCGATCGCACGCCGGTGCTGATGCTGACAGCCCGCGCCGAGGTGTCAGAGCGGGTCGCCGGGCTGGAGGCCGGGGCCGACGACTACCTGGTCAAGCCGTTCGCCAGCGAGGAGCTGATCGCCAGACTCCGTGCGCTGCTGCGCCGCACCGGCTGGGAGGGCAACGGCGAGACGCTGTGCTTCGAGGACCTGGAGCTCGATCCGCGCGCGCACGAGGCGCACCGGGCGGGACGTCCGCTGGAGCTGACCCGCACGGAGTTCCTGCTGCTTGAACTACTCATGCGCCACCCGCGACAGGTGCTTTCGCGCACGAGGATCTTCGAGTGCGTATGGGGTTATGACTTCGGGCCGGCCTCCAACTCGCTGGAGGTGTACGTCGGCTATCTGCGCCGCAAGACCGAGGCCGACGGGGAGCCGCGTCTGGTGCAGACGGTGCGAGGAGTCGGCTACGTGTTGAGGTGCTCGCCGCGATGAGCTTCCGTCGGCGCGTGGTGCTGCTGGCAGCCGGCGCAGTGGCGGCTGCAATCGCGATCTCGTCGGTCGTGGTGTACGTGGTGACCGGAAACGAGCTGCACGCGCGAATCGACGCCAGCCTGCGTCAAAAGCTCACTCCGGGCCGCTCGCAGGCGGTCCAGATCAAGACGGTCAACGTCGGCGCGGGGGAGCTCGCCAAGCTGATTCGCGAAGAGAAGCTGCTGCCCGGCGCGGCGGCGCCGATCGGCTTCGGCCAATCGGTGACACGGCTCGGCCTCCCCACCGGCGCCGCCGTCGCAGGGGGGTCGCCGTGCGCGAAGGCCGTGCTGCACTCGCTCGAAGCCACCTACTCGGGCAAATCTTCCGACTCGTTGTTATCCGGGGAAACCTCTCCCGCGCGTCCCACTCGTCCACCGCACTGTCTCGCTCCCGTCAACCGGCTCGTGCTGCCCCCTACGACACCCGGCAACGACACCGGGTACGTGCAGCTCTTCCAAGCCAATGGGCAGGTCCTGCGCGCGGAAACCAAGGGATTGCAGCTCCCGGTCACCGCCGCTACCCGTGCCGTGGCGACCGGCCGGCGCGGAGCTTTCTTCAGCGAAGCGAGCGTCGCCGGCACGCCTATGCGGATCCTCACACAGCGTGCCCCAGAAGGAGGTGTGTGGCAGGTGGCGCTGCCGCTGACCGACGTGGACAGCACGCTCACGCACCTGAAGCTGGTGCTCGCGCTCGTGTGCCTGAGCGGGATCGCGCTCGCGGCTGTGCTCGGGCTGCTCGTCTCGCGCACGGCGCTGATCCCCGTGCGCCGCCTGACGGGAGCCGCCGAACGCGTGGCTCGCACACAAGACCTCGGCCACCGCATACAGGGCGGCGACGACGATGAGCTGGGGCGGCTTGCGCAGAGTTTCAACACGATGCTTGCCACGCTCGAGCGCTCGCGCCTGGCCCAGCGACAGCTGGTCTCCGACGCCTCGCACGAGCTGCGCACACCGTTGACGAGCGTGCAGGCAAACCTCGACGCGCTCGCGATGGGCGAGGAACTGCCCAGATCCGAGCGTGCTCGCATCCTCGCCGCCGCCCAGGCGCAGCTGCGCGAGCTGACGGTGCTGGTGGGCGACCTGGTCGACCTGTCCAAGACCGAGATCGAGGACGTCGAGGTCGAGGACGTGCGCCTGGACCTGGCCGCCGCCGGAGCGCTGCAACGCGCGCGGCTGCACGCGCCGGAGTGCGCGATCGTGCTCGATGCCGAGCCCAGCCTCGTGCGAGCCGCGCCGGCGCGCTTGGATCGGGCGATCGCGAACCTGCTCGACAACGCCTGTGAATGGAACCCGCCTACTTCCAACCACAAGGGTGAGGCGGCGGGCGGGCCCGTCGAAGTGCGCGTGCGCGACGGCGCGATCGAGGTCCGCGATCACGGCCCGGGGATCTCCGCGGAGGATCTCCCCCGCGTGTTCGACCGCTTCTACCGCGCGCCCGGCGCCCGGGGGCGACCCGGATCGGGGCTGGGGCTGGCGATCGTGCGCCAGATGGCTGAGGCTCACGGTGGATCGGTGCACGCCGCCAACGACCCCGACGGCGGTGCCCGCCTGACGCTCCAGCTTCCGCCGCTTCAGATGACCGATGCCGAGATCGCCTCGTCGAGGCTGGACGCTCCGAGCGCATCGGGCGTTGCCTGAGGAATCCTCACCCTCTCCGGGAACCCTCACCTTCTCTCAGGGAACCCTCGCTTTCTCTCACCCGATCCCTCGTTTCCTCTCAGCCGATTCTCAGGTTGCTGTCGCATGATCTTCGGTATGGCGCCGAGGAGAGTCAACCTCAGCACGGTCGTACTCGCGAGTGCCGCGCTGCTCCTCGCCGGCTGCGGCGGAGGCTCATCCAACCCCGGCATCGCGCACCTGTCGTCCGGCACCTCGAGCGCAGCGCGCGGCGCCGGCGCGGCTGGCTCGGGCTCGGGCTCGCCGGAAGCCGCGGCGCTCGCGTTTGCCGGCTGCATGCGCGCCAATGGCCTACCCAACTTCCCCGACCCGAAGGCCGGCGGCGGCTTTCTCTTTCACACGGGCGCCGGCGTCGATCCTTCCTCGCCCGCGTTCGAGGCGGCCCAGGCGAAGTGCAAGAAGCTCCTGCCACCAGGCCCCGGCTCCGGCCCGCCGCCCTCCGCAAAGACATTGGCGCACTACCTGACGGTCGCACGGTGCATGCGTCAGCACGGTGCGCCTGAATTCCCCGACCCTCGGACCACGGTCCCGTCCCATCCGCGCGCCGTCCTGGGCGGCGGGGGCGGCGTGATCAGCGATATCGAAGGCGTGATCTTCGTGTTCTCGGGAAGGATCGATCAGCAGTCGCCGGCGTTCACACGCGCGGCGGCGACGTGCGCGTTTCCGTTGCACAACCACTGATGTGCCACTTAACGAGTTCCTCGCTTCTTCTCAGCCGATTCTCAGGTCGTGTTCCGCATGATGTAGTTGCGTCGCGGCGGTGCCGCGTGGCCCGGCACAAGACCGCCGTCCCCCGCACGGCGAATCCCGCTACCTGAAGGTGAAAGGAGATATGACGAGAACCATTCTCACTCTGGCCGTGCTCGCCACGGCCGGCCTGTCGGTGGCCGGCTGCGGCGGCTCTTCCTCGAGCCCCGGCGTCGCGCACCTCGGCTCCAGCACCTCCAGTGGCACGGACCCCAGCAGCGGCGGCTCATCCTCGCCGGAAAGCGAAAGCAGCGCGAGCGCCCAGCAGAAGATAATCGCGTTCTCGCATTGCATGCGCACCCACGGGGTGCCGGAATTTCCCGAACCGAGCGAAGGCCACGTGCTGATCCGCCGCAGCGACCGCAACGGCCACGTGACCGGCGTCAACCCGCAGTCGGCGCAGTTCCAGGTGGCAAGCAAGGCCTGCGCAAAGCTGTCGCCCAAGGGGGGCAAGCCGCCGAGCCCCGCCGAACAGGCGAAGTTGCAGGAAAAAGCGCTGCAATTCTCGCAGTGCATGCGCACCCACGGAGTCCCGAGCTTCCCCGACCCGCAGTTCTCCCGCAGCAGCGGCGGTGTCGGCACACGAATCGGGGGCGGGAAGGGCGGCCCGAGCCGAATCGATCTCAGCTCGCCCCAGTTCCAGGCCGCTCAGAAAGCGTGCCAGTCGATCATGCCCGGGCCGAAGGTCGGCCCCGGCAACGTGGCAGTTGGCCCGTGATCTACATCGTGAGTGGTTCGGGCGTGGGCTCGAACGCCAGGACGGCGTTACCTTCCCGAAACCGTAGATGTCGTAGAAGCGGCGCAGCGCATGTCCGGTGAAACGACGCCCACGCAGATCGGCCTGCCGGCCGCTCGCGCCCGCCGCAGGATGCTGGCGGCGGCGGGACTGGCATTGGTCGTGGCGGTCGTCGTGCTGATCGCCACCGACCCGTTCGCCGGCGGGAAATCCGGTCCCGGCGTGCTCGACAACGCCAGCGCCACCTCGCTGGCAACGGTGAGACGGCAGTCGCTCTCCCAGCAGACGCAGGTGAGCGGCACGCTCGGCTACGCCGGCTCCTCCAGCATCCGCGTGTCCTCCGGGACAGCGCCCTCCGACGTCCAGCAGGCCAGCCAGCAGGTCGCGAGCGCCGAAGCGATGCTGGCCACGGCCTCCTCGACGCTTGCCTCCGACACGCAGGCACTGGCCGGCCACCGGGCGATGCTGGCGGCGACACGAGCAAAGGAGGCAGTCGACTGCGCGGGCGCGGGCGCAGCGGAAGCCACCTCCGCCGGCGCGTCGCCCGCAAGCGAAAACAGCTCGCCGGGCGCAGGCGGGAGCTCATGCTCAAGCGATGTACAGGCCGTGTCCTCGGCCCAACAGAACGCCACCGCCACCGCCGACAAGCTCACCGCCGACCGCTCACAGGTCTCCTCTGCGGAAAAACAGCTCGCGAGCGCGCGTTCCAATCTGTCGGCGGCGCGCTCGTCGGCCGCGCTCTACGGCCAGGGTTCGACGTTCACGGCGCTGCCGTCGGTCGGCCAGATCCTCGCGCGCGGGCAGAGCCTGTACGAGATCGGCGGCCAGCCGGTGCTGCTGCTGTACGGCTCGACGCCGGCGACGCGGGCGTTCGTGGTGGGCATGTCACCGGGTCGCGACGTGGCCGAGCTGAACGCGAATCTCGACGCGCTCGGCTACGGGCAGGGGCTCGCGGGCGATGAGTTCACCGCCGCTACCGCGGCGGCGATTCGCGCCCTGCAGTCCGCGCGCGGGGCCTCGGTAACCGGTGAGCTGCTGGTGGGATCGATCGTGTTCGAGTCCGGACCGGTGCGCGTCACCAGCGTGACCCCCACGGTCGGGGCGACGGTCATGCCGGGGCCGGTGCTCGCGATCACCTCGACCGCTCGCCAGGTCAAGCTCGCGCTCGACGCCTCCGAGCAGAGCAGCGTCAAGGTCGGCGACACGGTCATGATCGCGCTGCCCGACAACCAGACCACGCCGGGCCGGATCACCTACGTATCGAGCGTCGCCACCTCGCCGTCCTCCAGCGGGAAAGGCGGCGGAGAAGAAGAAAGCGCGCCCACCGTCGAAGTGAACGCCACCCCGACCGACCCGACGGCGACGGGGAACCTGGACCAGGCGCCGGTGAACGTGGAGATCACGACCGAAAGCGTCCAAAACGTGCTGGCGGTGCCCGTCGACGCGCTGCTCGCGCTCGCTGGTGGGGGCTACGCGCTGGAGGTCGCCGAAGGCCACGTGCGCCACCTCGTGGCCGTCACCGTCGGCCTCTTCGACGACGCCGAAGGTCTCGTGCAGGTCAGCGGTCAGGGCCTGTCCGCCGGGCAGCGCGTGGTGGTGCCGGCGACGTCATGAACGGACAGCCGACAAGCCGCGTGGCGTGTGCGGACGACGGTGAGGCGGCGGCGGTGCTGGAGTTGCGCGACGTCAGCAAGGTCTACGGCGCCGGGGCGGGCGGGACTCCAGTTCATGCGCTGCGGGACGTCAGCTTCGCGGTGCGCGCGGGCGAGCTGGTCGCGATCGTGGGACCGTCGGGCTCGGGCAAGACCACGCTGCTGCACGTGATGGGCACGCTCGAGCGCCCCAGCGCGGGCGCGGTGTCGATCACCGGGCTCGACGCAGCGCGACTGTCCGACCGCGAGCTCGCGGCGCTGCGCGCCACGCGCGTCGGCTTTGTCTTCCAGCAGTTCTTCCTCGCCGAGCACTCAACCGCGCTGGAGAACGTGGCCGACGGTCTGCTCTACGCCGGCGTCGCCGCCGCCGAGCGCCGCGAGCGGGCGAGCGCGGCGCTCGCGCGGGTCGGACTCGCCGAGCGCGCCAACTTCCGGCCGAGCAAGCTCTCAGGCGGCGAGCGCCAGCGGGTGGCGATCGCGCGGGCGCTGGTGGGACGTCCAGCGATCGTGCTCGCGGACGAGCCGACGGGCAACCTCGACAGCGCCTCGGGGACGAGCGTGCTGGAGCTGCTCGAAGAGCTGAACGCGCAGGGCGCCACGATCCTCGTCATCACTCACGACCACGACCTCGCCGCACGCCTGCCCCGCCAGGTCCAGGTGCTCGACGGCCAGATCGTCGCCGACACCGGGGCACGCCCAGAGGCGCGGACGCTCGAGGTCGAGGCGCAACTCGCGCCCGACGCCGCCATCGACGGAGCGCGCGAGCGATGATCGCGCGAGCAACCGGCCGGCCGACCGGCTGCCGCGGAGCAGGCCGACGCCAGCGGCAAGGGGGGCTCGCGGCGCTGGGACTGATCCTCCTCGCCGGTCTGGGTACCTGGGCGGGCGCGATCGGCGGCGCTACGGCGTTTGCCTGGGGGGAAACGAGCGCGCAAGGCAGCGGCAGCGGGGTCTCGTTCTCACTCACCAACACGGCCGGGGGAGCCTGGTGCTGGACACTTGACAGCCGCGTATCCACATCGGCGGGGGAGCCCGCCAAGCTCACCGCGGGAGTCGGCTCCACGCAATCCTCCCCTGTGGAAACGCCCTTCCCGATCCCACTGGCTGTCACCGTCACCGACGCGCAGAAGAATCCCGTCCCGGGTGCTCTCGTCACATTCTCAGCGCCCCTTGCCGGCGCGAGCGGACGCTTCACGATCCACTCTCGCGGCCCCCACCATCGCACCCGCGTCTCTCACCTCCACACCGTCAAGGTCAAGAGCGGCGCCTGTGGGATCGCCGTCGCCCCGGCCTTCATCGCCAACGACACGCAGGGCGGCTACATCGTCGAGGCAACCGTCAAGCACGCCAGACCAGTGGCGTTCGCGCTCGTCAACGAAGCCCCCGACCAAGCCCTGTGAGGGCGCCGTGAGCGCCGTCGCCGACCCTGCGTGCCATCACGACGCCGCGGCGGATCTCACCCCGCGACGACTGCGAGCCTCCGACCTCGCCCGCGTCGCGAGCGTCGGCCTGCGCACCAGGCGGATGCGCGCCGGGCTTTCGGCGCTGGGGATCGCGATCGGGGTCGCCGCGATCGTGGCGGTGCTCGGACTGTCAGCCTCCAGCCAGGCGGGGCTGCTGGAAGAGATCGACAAGCTGGGAACGAATCTGCTGACGGTCACCAACGGCCAGAGCTTCGCCGGCAAGACCGCCGAACTGCCGCTGGTGGCGCCGGTGATGATCGCGCGCATCGAGCCGGTGGAAACCGTGGCGGAGACCGGAAAGGTCGAAGGCAAGGTGTACCGCAGCCCGCTGATCCCGGAAGTCGACACGAACGCCCTCGGCGTCGAGGCGGCCAGCGTCGACCTGTTGCGCACGCTGGGGGTACAGGTGGTGCAGGGGCGCTATCTGAACGCCGCCACCGCACAAGAGCCGGTGGCGGTGCTTGGCGCGGCCGCCGCGCAGCGGCTGGGCGTCGACCACATCTACCCCGGCGAGCGCATCTGGGTCGCCAACCAGTGGCTCTACCTCGTCGGCATCCTCGGCCCGTCCGTGCTGACGCCCGAAATCGAAAGCGCGGTGCTCGTCGGCTTCGGGGCCGCCGAGCGCTACCTGCACTTCGATGGGCACCCCAACACGGTCTACCTGCGCGCCCAAAACAGCCAGGTCGCCGCCGTGCAGTCGGTGCTTGCCGCCACCGCCGACCCGCAGGCTCCCAACGAAGTGAACGTCAGCCAACCCTCCGCCACGCTCACCGCCCGCGCCGACGCCCAGAGCGCGCTGAACGGCCTGTTCCTCGGGCTGGGCGCGGTCGCACTGCTGGTCGGCGCGGTGGGCGTGGCGAACATCATGGTGATCTCCGTCCTGGAACGCCGCTCGGAGATCGGGCTGCGCCGTGCGCTCGGCGCCACCCGCGGGCAGATCCGTGCCCAGTTCCTCTCCGAGGCGATCCTGCTCGCGCTCGGCGGCGGCGCCGTCGGCATCGCCGTCGGCGCGCTCGCCACCGCCGTCTACGCCGCCACCAAGGGCTGGACGATCGTCGTACCCACCGTCGCCTGGGCCGGCGGGTTCGGGGCGGCGCTCCTGATCGGCGCCGTCGCCGGGCTGGTGCCCGCGCTGCGCGCCGCTCGGTTGTCACCGACCGAGGCGCTGCGGACGGTGTGAGCCGCGGAGCGGGAAGCAGGCCAAGGGGCGCCGACTCTAGCGAGAAAGAGTCTTACTATTCTCTCTTGAGTGGCTAGAATCGAGGTCATGTCATCGGTAAGCGCATCGGAGTGGGCCGAGCACGCTCGCGCGGTGCTCGACCAGGCTGGGCATCGTAAGGGCGGCGCGCGAAACGCGATCATCGACCTGTTGGCCGAGCAGACCTGCGCGCTCAGCGCCATTGAGATCGAAGACCGGCTGCGTGCAGCAAAGCGCGCAGTGGCCCGCGCGAGCATCTATCGAATCCTCGATCTGCTTCAGGATCGCGGGCTGGTGGCGCGCTTGGAGCTGGGCGACGCCGTGACACGCTACGAGCTGATCGACCCAGCGGGCGCTCACCATCATCACCTGCTGTGCGACTCCTGCGGTCGTCTCGTGCCTTTTGACGACGGCGATCTGGAGCGCTCGATCGACAGGCTCTCCCGTCGCCTGGGGTTCGATACGCATGAGCACGAGGTCGTCCTCCGCGGCGACTGCGCGGCCTGCCAGGCTTAGCTGCCAAGAATAAGAATCAGACTCAATACTATGTTATGG
>Ga0307477_10003135_pt1 | contig 12428 bp, 7 predicted proteins | sample atmos_gasesECM2C_FD_203316 | JGI IMG/M metagenome (GOLD analysis project Ga0307477, IMG submission 203316) | Hardwood forest soil microbial communities from Morgan-Monroe State Forest, Indiana, United States - atmos_gasesECM2C_515 | ecosystem: Environmental > Terrestrial > Soil > Temperate...
GGCCCTGCTCTGTTTCAATTTCCACGGGCGTCAGGCCATCGACGTTGAAAGGCCATGAAACGGCCGCTCCTGCGACACGAATGTTTGCAGATTCGCGAAGCCTTTGCAAAAGCTTCTCACAAAAGCGGATTGCTTCGGAGTTCGTACGATAGACAGCATGTGGCAGAGCAACGTCGCCGACGAACACGTCTCGCGTCTGGAAGCCCAGAGGTTCAGAACCAATTTTGATGAAAGTCGAGATCAGGAGTCCCGCCCCCACGAGTAGGACCACGGAGAGGGAGATTTCCATGGCGACGAAGAGATTTCGCCAGCGCAGGTGCTCCCGAGAGGAGGTGAGCCTCTGGCTTGACGTTCGCAGTGCATCGTCGGCGCGCGCGTTCAATGCCCGTAATGCGGGCAGCAATCCGAAGGCCAGTGCGGTGAAGCACACGATCGCAGCGGTTGCCGCGAGAACAGTTCGGTCGAGAGAAAGACCGCCGGGAGGCAGAACTTCGAAGGGATTCCAAGCGGCAAACATTCGCAGGAGGCCGAACGCGAGCAACAGGCCCATCAGGCCACCCAGAGCGAAGATCATGAGGATCTCCGCGGTCAACTGCTGGAACAGGCGCCGAATGCCGCATCCCAGGGCAACGCGGACGGCAAACTCTTTCGCACGCTGCGCGTTGCGCCCGAGGATGAGGCTCCCGGTATTCACACACGCGATTAGCAAGAGCACACTCACAGCGCCAAACAGCAGCAGCAGCGAGCCGCGGATCGTGCGGGTGTTGTCTTGTTGCAAGTTCTCGACAAGAACACCGGAGCCTTCCGGTTCATCGGAAAACTGCCGATTGAGTGGGGATTGCAGAGCCGAGAGGTCGGCTTCCGCTTGAGAGATAGAAGTGCCAGGCTTGAGACGGCCAATCACCGCCACGGGAGATGGCTCGGTCGCGTTGTAGCGTGAGTCGTTTTCGTTGATCACCGTCCAGACAGAGGTTTCGAAAGGACGGTCAAGCACTCGCAAAGAAAAGTTCGCCGGCAAGACACCCAAAACGCGATAGAGCTTTCGATTCAACTGAATCGTACGACCCTCGATGTCTTTGGCGGAATGAAATCGTTCGGCCCAGAGCGAGTGACTGATGACGCAAGCGGGGTCCCTCCTCGCGTCTTCAGCCTCAAACAAGCGCCCAAGCGACGAGGTTGCCCCCACGGTCTGAAACAAATTCCAAGTCGCGACCGCACCATGCACTTGCTCCGGCTCTCCTGCCCCGGTCAATGCATATCTTTGCTCGAAGGTAGCCGCAAGCGATGCAAAGGTCCTGTTCCTGGATGACCAGACCAGGTAATCGTGGTAGAAGTCAAAGAAAGCCGGCTGGCGAGTAGCTTGGGACCGCGTTCTCCAGACGGCCGCAAGTTCCTGCGGATTTTTTAGCGGCAGGGGTCGAACAAGCCAGGCATCTACGATACTGAACATTGCAGTGTTCGCGCCGATGGCGAGGGCGAGCGTGAGGACGGCAACAGCGGTAAAGCCGGGAGATTTGCGCAACATGCGTGCGGAGTAGCGCAAATCCTGCCAACAGGTCTCCACAAAGGACTCCCAGTTCGCACCGCGGACAATCTCCTTCGTAACTTCGACGTTCCCCTGCTCCAAGCGTACGGCGCGAAGCGCCTGCTTCCGGCTCATTCCCTCCTTCATCTTTTCTTCGGCGGCCATAGCAAGGAAGCTGTTTAGTTCTTCATTCAGCTCCCTTTCGGCGCGTTCCTTGCGGAGGAGTGATCGAAGTCCGCTTGTGATATTTCGCAACATGGACATGCCTAGCTTCCTATTCGTAACGCAAGGCCACGATGGGATCGACGCGCGTGGCGCGCCGCGCGGGGATGTAGCACGCAGCTAAGGCGATGAGTGTCAACAAAAGCGCTACACCAATGAACGTCAACGGATCGATCGGTTGGACGCCAAAGAGCAAGCTGCCCAAAAAGCGCGTGAATACGAATGCCAAGCCAATTCCCACGACCACGCCAAGCACAGCCAGGACGAATCCCTGCCGCAGGATCAGCCTCAGAATTTGCCCCGGCTGGGCTCCAAACGCAGCGCGAATCCCGATCTCATTCGTTCGGTGAACCACGGCGTAAGACATCAGTCCGTAGATTCCCATGCAAGCAAGAAATAGAGCAGCCAGGCTGAAAAAGCTGGAGAGTTGCGCTGTCAATCTTTGATCCACAACCGAGCGGTCAACCTGCTCCGCAAGAGTGCCGGCGCCCGTGACGGGGAGGCGCGAATCGACGTCATGAATTACCTGGCGGACCGCCGCAGCCGTGTATCCCGCGTCGCCCAAGTAGCGGACCTCAAAATTCCAGAGGTACCTGGGCTCCTGCGAGTAAGGTAAGTACGCAGCGGGCCACGGCCGTTCTTTTAGAGCCATATACTTAGCGTCTCTTACCACTCCCACGACGATCCTGTCGTTCTCCGGTTTTGCGTCTGGTCCGTCCATGCGAAACCGGCGGCCGAGCGGAGATTCGTTTGGAAAAAAAAGGCGGGCCATCGTTTCATTGATCACTGCCACCTTTGGCGAATTCTCGTTGTCCTGCCGATCAAACGTGCGCCCTGCCAACAGCTTCAAGCCCATTGCCGAAAAAAAGCCTTTGCCGATCTTGTTGTAAACAACTTCCCGATTTCCTTTCGCCTCTGGAGACTCTTCCGGTGTCCAAGCGTCCTCAGACCATGCGCCTTGATTGAAAGTAAAAAAGGAAAAGCTGGCGGCGCGCACGCCGGGAATTGCGCTCACCCTGCGTTCGATCTCCTCGTAGAGCCTCGTGAGCCGCGAATCCTCCTTATAACCGAGCGAAGCTGGTTCGATTCCAAAGACAAGCACGTTGTGCTTGTCGAAGCCGATATCCACGTTTATCAAGTTGACTATCGTACGAAGAAATAGCCCCGCTCCAATGAGCAGAACCAGGGAGAGAGCGACTTGTCCCACGACCAGAGCCCTGGCAAGCGGGCTGTTTACTGCGGCAATGTTTCGTCCTTGCTTGAGCGAAGAATTGAGCTCGACTCGCGCGGCTCGCCAAGCGGGAGCCATTCCAAACAGAAGAGGCGTGGCGAGAGAAACGAGAACAACAAAGACGAGCACTCTGCTGTCCAGCCCCACGTCGACGGGAATAGTCTCCGGACCGCTGGACACCATCACCAGGAGCAACTTGCTGGCCCAAGATGCCAGCGCGATACCGAGAACCGCCCCGAGCATTGCCAGAATAAAGCTCTCTGTTAGCAACTGTCGAATCACGCGCCCGCGCCCTGCACCCATCGACATTCGCACGGCGATCTCGCGCTGCCGGTTTGTCGCTCGCGCCAGGAGGAGATTCGCGATGTTGGCGCAGGCAATCAACAAAACCAGCCCGACCGCCGCCATGAGTGCGCGCAGAGGTTGTGAAAACTGCACACGGAGCCGCGACAATCCGCTGGCCGCCGGAGTTAACTTGATGAAGGCGTGTTGCATCCCGTCGAGGTGCTTCTTTGTTGGCTGCGAACCCGCCATTTCCAGTGCGGCCTGTTTGAAAAGCACGTTGACGTTGGTTTGCGCTTGTTCGATGCTCACCTCGCTTCGCCGTCGCGCGATGATGTAGAGCGACTGGAACATCTTGTCGTTTAATCCCTTCCACCCTGGCGGAAGCACTTCCTCCATCGCGAGGGGAATCCATACGTCTGGGGACTCACCCACGGTTGTGCCGAAGAATTCTTGCGGAGTGACGCCGATGATGGTGTAGACCGTCGAGCCTATGCTCATTTTCTCGCCGATGATCGAGGGAGCGCCCCCGAAACGCCGCTTCCACCAAGCGTAGCTGGCCACCGCTACCGGGCTGCCTCCAGGAATCCGGTCGTCATCCTCGGCGAACGTCCGGCCCAAGATCGCATTTACTCCGAGCGTCGAAAAGAACGTCCCGGAAACCAAATGAGCGTAGATCTCTTCCGTTTCCGCACTGTCGCCGATGGTGCCGTGCGGCGCACTGGACATGCTCGAAATTGCCGTGACATCGGAGAAAACGCTGCTATCCCGCTGAACCTGGCGATAGAAAGGAAAAGAAAAGAGTTGCCAGCTTCGATTGGGCAATTCATCCATGATTCCGCCCCACTTGCCTTCGCCGAACAGAACCAATTGAGTCGGATTCTTGACAGGAAGGTTCCTCAGCAAAACTGCATTCAGCAAGCTGAAGATGGCCGTGTTCGCGCCGATCCCGAGAGCGAGAGTTAGGACAGCGACGACGGTAAAGCTGGGAGACTTGCGTAGCATGCGAGCAGCAAAGTGCAAATCTTGCCAGCACGTCTCCACAAAGGATTCCCAACCGCCAGAGCGGACGACTTCCTTCGTCATTTCGAGGCTGCCACGCTCCAAGCGCACCGCACGATAGGCTTCCTTGCGACTCATGCCCTGCTTCATCTTTTCTCCAGCCGCCATCTCCAAGAACCCGTTTAGCTCTTCAACAAACTCCTTTTCGACCCGTTCCTTGCGGAACAGCGACCGCAATCCGTGTGATAGGTTTCGCAGCAATGACATGAGCTACTCGTAACGCAACGCCACCATGGGATCGACGCGCATCGCCCGCCGCGCGGGGATATAGGACGCAAGCAATGCGATTCCTCCCAAACACAGTGAGACGATAACGAAGGTTGCAGGATCCGTCTGCGGAACATTAAACAATAACTTGGAAAGGAAACGAGTTAGGAAGAAAGCCGCCGCCAGCCCGAATGCGATGCCGAAAAATGCAAGCCTCAGACCTTGACCAAGCACTAGCTTAACGACGTCCCAGCGCTCCGCACCTAATGCGATACGTACGCCCATTTCGTGCGTACGCTGCGTCACCGCGAAAGCCATCAGCCCGTAGACCCCCACTACTGCCAGAAACAGGGAAAGGGTGCCGAACGCAACAACGAGAGCCGTGTTGAGCCGGCGTTGAGCGACAGAGTCCGAGTAAATGTCCGCCATCGTCCGTGTCATCAGGACGGGCTGATCCTTGTCCACAGCTGCGATAGCTCCACGGACGGCGGATGCTAGACTAGTCGGATCGATATCCGTGCGCACAACTGTTACCATAAACGCTTGGGCTGATTGAAGAAACGGCAGGTAAATCGTGGGTTTCGCAGGTGACTCCAGGCCATCATGCAAAACATCTTTGACAACGCCGACGATCTCAAGCCAGGTCGGTTGCGTTCGGCCGGTCGTGAAACTCAGCCGGCGGCCGACGGGATTTTGACCCGACCAGTAACGATGGGCGGCGGCCTCGTTGATGATGAGCACAGTGGGAGTGCCCGCCCGGTCGCGCTCTGTGAATTCTCGGCCATGAAGTAAAGGGATGCCCATCGTCCGAAAGTAGTTCCAGCTCACGATACAACGATAAGCGCTTGGAGCGTCTACGTCGGATTCGGTCGGATGACCTTCGATGGTAAAAGGACCACCGCCATGAATCCCGCTCAGTGGAAGATTGTCGATTGCGCCAACCGATTTCACGCCGGTTAAAGCCTGAATGCCTTGCCATGTTTGCTCATAGAACGCGGCCCGTTGATGCGGCGGGTATCTGGCTTCGGAGAGAATCGTCCATACGGTGAGAAGTTTTTCCGCCCGAAAGCCCGGATCCACTCGCTCCATGCGGAGGAAACTCTTGAGCATTAAACCTGCGCCAATCAGGAGAGCCAAAGAGAGGGCAACTTCCGAAACCACCAACGTACTGCGGAGTCGAGAATGCTTCGCAGTCGGCGTTGATCTTTGACCTTTCAGCGGTTGGCTAACATCGGCATGACCAACGCCCAATGAAGGAGCCAAGCCGAAGATAATGCCCGTCAAGACAGAAACGACAAACGTATAGGCCAGAACCCAGCCATCAATTGCAACGTTTTCGATGCGAGGGAAGTTTGCGGGAGTCAAAACAGTGAGTAGGGGCATTCCTGCGTGAGCAAGAAGCACTCCGAGTGCGCCGGCCGCGACACCCAGAAGCACGCTCTCTGTTAGCAGTTGGCGAAGTAACCGGGATCGGCTGGCGCCTAGGGAGCTGCGCAGTGCCATCTCCCTCTCTCGAAGCGTCGAGCGAGCGAGCAAGAGATTAGTAACATTCGTACATGCAACTAAGAGTACGAGAGAGACAGCCACAAGAAAAATCCAGAGTGCGGGGCGAACGTCTCCTACGACTTGATCTAGCAGTGGCTCGACTCGTACTGTGATCCCCCGATTCTGCGCGGGATACTGCAATTCCAAATTGCGGGCAACCGTATCCAAGTCGGCCCGCGCTTGCCCGATGGTGGCACCCGGTTTGAGCCGGGCGATGACTCCGAGCATGTTCCAGTCACGCTGGTCGGGGTTAAAGGCGATACCAAGGGGAGCCAAAAACGCCGTCTTTCTTGAAGGGAGCGAGGATGTAACGGGCACTCTGGGAGGGAAATTAAAGTTCGCCGGCATCACACCAATAACCGTATAGGGCTCGTCACTGAGCGTGATCGTTTTGCCGATCAGTTGCGGGTCGGCTCCGAAGGTTTGCTTCCAAGTGTCATAGCTAAGGATAACTTCATGGTCTCGGCCAGGCTGAGCCTCGTCGGGCCGGAAGTTGCGACCTAGAATGGGTTCAGCGCCAAGCATGGGCAACAGGTTGGCTGAGGCTTTTATGCCGAAGAGCATCTCGGCTTGGCTCACATTTGTAAGATTAAAAGCGTCAAACTTGTACGCCGCCATGTACTCGAAGGCTTTGCTTTGTTCCGCCCAGTCATGAAAGTTCGGGAAGGAGACCCAGTCGAAATCAATTCCCCGCTTCTGATCGTGCTCGATCAGTTGAACCAACTGATCTGAATCCTTATAGGAAAGCGGGCGAAGTAAGACTGCGTTTACGACACCGAAGATGGCACTATTGGCACCGATCCCGAGAGCGAGCGTGAGGACAGCAACGGCGGTAAAGCTGGGAGACTTGCATAGCATGCGAGCAGCCAAGCGCAAATCTTGCCAGCACGTCTCCACAAAGGATTCCCAGCGTGCGAAGCGAACCTCTTCCTTCGTAAGTTCCAGAGGGCCCTGCTCAAGCCGGACGGTGCGAAGCGCATCCTTACGGCTCATCCCCTGCTTCATTTTTTCCTCGGCAGCCATCTCCTGGTAGGCGCGAAGCTCCTCATCCAACTCCCGGTCCACCTGATCTTTTCGGAACAGTGAGCGGAGGCCCCTTGCAATGTTTCGAAACAAAGACACGGGTTGCGTCCTATTCGTACCGCAAGGCCACCAGCGGATCGACTGCGATTGCGCGCCGCGCCGGGATATAACACGCCAGGAGCACAACGGCGCACAGGAGCAACGCCACGCCAACGAACGTTGCGGGATCGGTCGGACGAATCCCGTAGAGTATTGACGAAAGCAGCTGCGCTGCTCCGAATGCTATGCCCAGTCCGATAACCAAGCCCATTGCTGTCAACAGAAGCCCATGCCTAACGACAAGCCGTAAGACATCGCTGCATTGAGCGCCTAGAGCTATGCGTACACCGATTTCGTGGGTACGTTGCGAAACAATATACGAAATGACGCCGAATAGTCCGATGGAAGTTAGGGCCAGCGCCAGAAATCCGGACAGTCCGAGCAGGAGCCCCGTCGTTCGCGCCGGGAAGAGAGGGAGGCTCATATATTGCTGCATTGTCTCCAGATCGGTTGCAGCGATATGGGGGTCCACCGAGTGAATTTCACGCCGCACCATGTCTAACAGCGCCGCTGAATCACCGGACGTGCGTACGACCAGTGTGCGTCCAGGCGGCAGTTGAGGCAGGTAGGCAACAGCTATCGGATTCTCACCCAGCGTTCGATATTTGCCCGTCTCTACGACTCCAATAATTTCGGTCCCGTCTTTTTCTTCGTGAAAGCTAATTCGCCGGCCCAGCGGATCTTGGTTCTTCCAGAGCCGTTTTGCCAAGGCCTCGTTAATGATTGTCACGCCGCTCCTTTCTTCACCCCCGAAAGCAAAGTCGTGGCCGCGCAGTAGCGGAATACCCATCGTCCGAAAATAGCCTGGCGCAACGCGCATCAAGTCGATGGGTACGGCATCATTTGTGTTTGGCGCTGGGCTCATCACATCGGTGACTGCGGTTTGCTCGCGTGCGGGCCCCAGAGGGAGATGGTTCACGAAGCTGGCCGCTGTTACGCCAGGCAGTGCTAGGACGTGCTGCGATAGCTGTTCATAAAAGCCGCGCACTTGTGCCTCGGAATAACCCAGGCGTGCGGGATCCAAGGTAGCGGCGATCACGTGTTGGGTATTGAAGCCGGGATCGATCGAACTGGCGTTCCGCAGGCTTCTCACACACAAGCTAGCGCCAACGAGCAATACGGCGCACGCGGCGATTTGGCTGGTCATAAGCAGGCTTCGCAATCTCGACTTCCTGTAACCGGACGGCCGCGTTTCGTCCTTGAGATTCGATGCCACCTGCACTTTTGCGCAGCGAAGTGCTGGAGTCAGCCCAAAGGCCACACCGCAAATCAGCGAGATCACCATCGTGAAAGCCAGCACTCGCCAGTCCACAGGGATTCTCAGCGAAATCGGCAAACTTGCTGGTTTCAACGCCAATAGGAGCGGGGCCGTCCAATACGCAAGAAGCAACCCCGCCAAACCTGCGAGGCCCGAGAGCAGCGTGCTTTCGACCAGCATCTGCTGGACCAATCGTCCCCGCCCTGCGCCCAAGGCGGAACGAACGGCCATCTCTCGCGTTCGTCCGGTCGCGCGCGCCAGTAGGAAGCTGGCCACATTTGCACACGCAATAAGAAGGACCAGCCCAAACACTGCCATGAGCAACGTCGTAAAGGCGCTGACGTAGATGCGGTAAGGGCCAGGAATGAGAGTCTCAGGAAAAACGGTTGCGTCTAGATTCCTCTTCAGGTCGGGATGAGCTAGTTCTATTTGGTGCTCGAGTACGCTGACCTCGGCTTGCGCTCCGCTTACGCTAGTCTCCGGTTTCAGGCGTCCAATGGCGATGAGCCAGTGCGCGTGCCAATTGTTGAGCCGGCCGGTGTCCCGCGTGATCTGCTCAACCATCGTTGTGGGCGCCCAAAAGTCCGGTTCGATACCCACAAGCAGTCCAGCAAAACCGGCCGGCGCCACTCCGATAATGCTGTAGTTCACGCCATTTAGCATCAGCGCCTTCCCGACAATCATGGGATCAGAACCAAAGCTTTGCTGCCAAAAGGCATGACCGAGCACCACCACCGGTTGAGGATTTGCGGCCTGATCATCCTCTGCCGAGATAGTTCGTCCCTGAACAGCATTTACGCCAAGCAGCGAGAAGAAACTCCCCGAAACGAGTTGCCCCATCACAACCTGACCCTCGCCCGATTTGTTCCAGATAGCCGATTCCGGGTCGCCGTCAAACGCCAGCATCCCCCCAAAAGACCGATTGTGATCACGGTAGTAAAGATAGTCGGGGTAGGTGAGCGGCAAATAACCCTCTGCGCCGGAAGAACGTGGATTGTGTATCCAGACCTCCATCAATTGCTCGGGCGCTTTCACACCGGCGGGTGGGCGGAGCAGCAACGCATTGACAAAAGTGAACACAGTCGTGTTCAAGCCAATGCCCAGGGCCAGCGCGATCACCACTGCAGCAGTGGAACCCGGGTTCTTCCGCAGCAAGCGGAAAGCGAAGAGCAAATCTCGCCACAGCGTGTCCACTTCGAATTCCCAGCCTCCAGAGTGGACGATTTCCTTTGTACCTTCGAGAGTGCCCTGTTCAAGCCGGACAGCGCGAAGCGCTTCCTTGCGGCTCAAGCCGTCCTTCATTTTTTCAGCGGCTGCCATCTCCAAGTAGGCCCCCAGTTCCTCGTCCAATTCCCTGTCCACCCGGTCCTTTCGGAAAAGGGACCGGAGCCCACGTGCAACATTTCGAAGCCAGGACATAGCACACCCCTCAGGATGCCTCTAAAATTCTGGTGATCGCCGCCACTTGCCTGCCCCATTCTCGCGTTTCGCTGTCGAACCTCTTTCGTCCCTTCGCCGTCAGGGTGTAGTACCTTGCCCGCCTGTTGTTTTCAGTGGGTTTCCATTCGCCATCGATTAGCCCGTCCCTTTCTAGTCGTTGAATGGCGAGAAATAACGAGCCCGCATTCAGGCGGAAAACGCCTTTACTTATCTGTTCGATGCGCACGGAAACCCCATATCCATGCATCGGCTCCAGTGCCAACGTTTTTAGGATAAGCATATCGAGTGTGCCCTGGACCAGATCACTCGGCTTGTCTGGCATAAACCTTCTTCCCCTTGGCTACCAAGAGGAACATACACCTCTTCTACTGGTTGTCAAGAGGAGAAGACCCCAAACTTTCATGAGGAAAAGACCTGAGAATTCATGGCGGCAGGCGAACAGTCAGGGGATTCGAACCTAGTAGACCTAACTGCTGCTTCGGGTCTGGGCTTGACAAAGTGCTTGCCCCAAATGCTTCAAGGAGATATAGAAATCAACCGGAGTTTAGCGGGGGCATGTGGGGATGACGAGCCTTTGGCAGGACCTCCGTTATGGCCTGCGGATGCTGGGGAACAACCCCGGCTTTGCCGTGATCGCCATCTTGACACTTGCTTTGGACTTTGGCGCAACGACCTTGATCTGGAGCGTGGTCGACAGCGTTCTCGCATGGCATGCCCACGACCAACGCGGACCAAATCAACGCCGACTTGCTGCGTTCCTACGACGCAGCCATCAGGCGCGAGCGTAAAAGACTCCCGCGCTCAAGGCCCTGGTGCCCAAGCAATCGGAGCCGCCGTTTCTCGGGACGCAGGTCGTGGTCATGTTGATTTTCATTGTCCTTGGGGTTCCGGCGGCCAAGCGCTTTCCCGCGTGAGCCGTCCATGCGGCTTAAGCGTCCACATCAGCATTGAGGGATTTGGTTGTATCTTCCTCGTCGGGCCGAGCATCAACTTATCTAATTCCGCGCGAGGCGGAAACAGGGAATCTCCATTTCGGAAGGGTCTCACTGTCGGAGGGTGCCATGAGCGGGATTTCGAAACGCAAATTCTGGATAGTCGGAGCATTGTCCTTGGTGGTTCTCAGCTTGATAGTTGGGGCGTTGCGTCCAAGGCATGTATCGGGAGCTCCGTCGGGCTCTCCCCCGGACGTTGAGGTCGTGCAGGTTGAGCAGAAGGACGTTCCGATTTATGGGGAGTGGATCGGCACGCTCGACGGATTCACAAATGCAGACGTCAGGGCACAGGTCACCGGCTACATAATGCGGCAAGGCTACCAGGAGGGCGCGTTCGTCAAGAAAGGCCAGTTGCTCTTCGAGATCGACCCGCGACCCTTTCAGGCAGCGCTAGACCAGGCACAGGGCCAGTTGGCGCAGGCTAAGGCCGCTCTTGCCAACGCCCAGGCAGTGCAAGGCAGAACTCAACTTGATGTAGAGCGTTATGCCCCGCTAGCCAAAGAACAGGCAGCGAGCCAGCAGGATCTCGACAATGCTGTCCAGAATAACTTGGCCGCCAAGGCCACCGTGGCGACAGCCGAAGCGCAAATCAAAACCGACGAAGCGGCCGTGGAAACCGCCAGGATCAATCTCGATTTTACCCGCCTCAGCGCACCCATTGACGGCATCGCGGGGCAAGCGCAACTTCAGGTGGGCGCCCTGGTCAATCTAAGCAGCGGGCCTGTGACCTCCGTCTCCACCGTCGATCCCATCAAGGTTTATTTCACTGTAGGCGAACCTCAGTATCTCGCATGGCGAAAACGCTTCCCGACAGAGTCCAGCCGACTGGCGGCGGACAAGAATCTGCGCCTCCAACTGATCTTGGCGGACGGCTCAACCTATCCGTACGAGGGCTCGTTTTACTTCGCCGACCGCCAAGTCAATGAGGGCACAGGCGCAATTCGGATCGCCGGATTGTTTCGCAATCCATACAATATTCTGCGGCCCGGCGGTTACGGGAAAGTTCGCGCTGTCATCCGCCTCCAACAGGGTGCGCTGCTTGTTCCTCAACGGGCGGTGTCGGAACTCCAAGGCGGGTACCAGGTCGCCGTTGTAGGTGGCGACGATAAAGTGAGCATTCGAGCGGTCACGGTTGGCGACCGTGTCGGTACGGAGTGGATTGTTGCGGAAGGGCTCAAGCATGGCGAACGTGTGGTTGCCGAGGGCGTGCAGAAGGCGCGTCCGGGCACGCAAGTGAACCCCAAGCCGTTTACCACGGATAGCAAGGGAAGGTAACGCGATGTCAAAGTTCTTTATCAACCGTCCCATCGTCGCTATGGTGATTTCCATCGTCATGGTGATTGTAGGCGCCATCACGATCCTTAGTCTGCCTATCGCGCAGTTTCCCAACATCGCTCCGCCGGAGGTTCAGGTCTTGGCCACCTACGTCGGCGCGGACGCGCAAACCCTCGAACAGGCGGTTGCCACGCCCATCGAACAGCAGATGAGCGGCGTGGACAACATGAATTATATGTATTCGCTGAATGCCACCGGCAACTCGAA
>Ga0307477_10003136_pt1 | contig 12422 bp, 7 predicted proteins | sample atmos_gasesECM2C_FD_203316 | JGI IMG/M metagenome (GOLD analysis project Ga0307477, IMG submission 203316) | Hardwood forest soil microbial communities from Morgan-Monroe State Forest, Indiana, United States - atmos_gasesECM2C_515 | ecosystem: Environmental > Terrestrial > Soil > Temperate...
CGGTTTGAGCACGGTGGCCGAATGCGTCGAGAACGCCGAGGACGCGGCGCTGTTGCGCGCCGAAGGTGTCGGCTATCTCCAGGGTCACCATTTCGGGCGGCCAACCATCGGGCGCACATCGCTCCGGGCGGCCGAGCGCGCGATGCCCTGAATGATCGCAAAATACGATATAGGTGGAGAAGCAGAAGCTTTTCTGGCTCCTTTCTTCCGAGCCCGGACGAAGGCAGGTTCGCATTGGCCCGGGCCGCGGCTCGGAGTTGGCCGATGACCGGGCGACTGACGAGCCGAGAGACGGACAGACCCAAGGTGGATAAGACGAGGCGAAGCGTCGTTCCGTGCATCGTTCGTATCGGCTTGACCGGTCGATTGTTGCTGCTCGTCATTCTGGCCGTCGTTCCGGCCCTGGTGATCCAGGCCTGGAATGAATACGACCAGCGTATCGCCCGCGAGGACGATATCCGGCAGCACGTCATCGAAATTACCCGGGAGTTTGGCGGGGAGATCGGTGTGCTCCGTGAAGGCGCTCGCCAGTTGCTGGTGGCACTTGCTCAATTGGACCCCGTCAAACTCCAGCAGCCAGACGCGTGCATCGCGCTATTTTCCAAACTGAAATCCGGATTTCCAAATTACAGCCTGCTGGGGGCAGCGGACACCGCTGGTCGAGTCTTTTGCACGAGCGGGCCCACCTCCTTTTCTTCGGTAGCGGGTCAGCCGTTCTTCACGCGGGCTGTGGCCCTGCCGGGGCTCGCCGTAGGAAATTACTGGGTCGACCCCGCAAACGGCCAGAAGATGCTACATTTCGCCGAGCGGTTCGACGGAAGTGATAACCACATCGCCGGAGTCGTATTCGCCGGTCTCGACTTGGCGTGGCTGTCCGATCATCTGAAAGAACGTGGATTGTCGCCGACCGCCTCGATTTTGATAGCCGATCGCGAGGGCAACATCATAGCACGGCTGCCAAACCCCGAGGCGCTCGTCGGGAAAAACATGAGGAAGTCCCACGAACCGATTATGGACGGAGACAAAGCAGGATGGGAAGAGGCGGTCGGTGTCGATGGTGCCATGCGCATATACGGGTACGTTCCGGCAGTTCTACCCCCGAAAGATTTTTTTCTCAGTGTCGGTCAATCAAAAGCCGAGGCTTTCGCGGCAATAGATGCCGCGACCTTGCGCGGGGTCGCACTGATCCTCGCCGGCCTGTTGGCGGCAATCTATGCGGCCTGGGTCGGTGGCCGGAAATTTATCCGTCGTCCGATAGACGGTCTTCTAAAAGTTACCGCCGAATGGCGTAATGGCAACTACGATGCCCGCGTTCGCCTTGAAGATCGCGGGTCGGAGATTGGTCGACTCGGGTCGGCTTTCGATGACATGGCCGATGCCCTCGCATCTCGTCACGCAGCACAGCAGCGAGCCGAGGAGGAATTGCGCCAGCTAAATGCGACGCTCGAGGCACGGATCCAACAGCGAACCATAGAGCTGGAGCGAGCCGTCCGGGCCAAGTCACAGTTCTTGGCCAACATGAGCCATGAAATGCGAACACCGTTGCACGGCGTGCTCGGGATGCTGGAGCTCGTGCGTCAAACCGAGCTGGGACCCACGCACCAGCGCTTCGTCGACACCGCACAACGTTCGGCCGAGGCGCTGCTCAGTGTCATCAACGAAGTCCTCGATCTCTCGAAGATCGAAGCCGGGAGGATTGAGCTCGAGCGCAGCGCGTTCGACTTGCGCACCATTGTGGAGGAAGTAACAGAATCTTTCAGCGATTTGGCCTACGGTAAGGGCTTGGAGCTTGGGTGCTTCGTCCCGGCAGATCTGACGACGGCGCTGGTCGGCGATCCTGGACGCCTGCGCCAGATTTTGACAAACCTGATAGGTAACGCCATCAAATTTACCGAATACGGAGAGATCAGCGTTGGTGTGCAGATGATCGACCAAAGCGTCTCATCGGCCTTGATATCATTTGAGGTCACCGATACGGGGATCGGCATTCCCGCGGAAAAGCGGGAGCAGATATTCGAAGCTTTCGCGCAAGCCGACAGCTCGACAACGCGACGGTACGGCGGCACCGGCCTCGGCCTCACGATTGCCAAGCATTTTTGCGAGTTGATGGGCGGCACTATAGATGTGGTGAGCGAGCCGGGTGTCGGATCGACTTTCCGCTTCACGGCGCGGTTCGGACTGCCAAGCGAGGCGGCGAAAAAGATCGAAGCCGCGAGCCTAGCCTGCGGCGGCATGCGTGTCCTGGTGGTCTGCGACAACGCGCTCAATCATGAGATTTTGACCGATCACCTGTCGGCCAACGCCGTCCGCGTCGGCCAGGCGCGAACCGGCGCGGAGGCGCTCGCTGCACTACGTGCCGCGGCATTTTGCGGGGACTCATATTGGCAGGCGATCATCGACAACTCGCTGCCCGACATGAGCGGGGTCGAGCTCGCACGCGCGATCAAGTCGGTCCCCGCGAACGCAGACTTGCAGCTGGTTCTGCTCACCCCATCTGGACAAGAGGTTGGCGGGTCGGCGGAGAGTCTGGTCAGGTGCTTGACAAAGCCCATCCGACAGGCGGCGTTGTGGAATTGTCTCGCCTCGGGTAACGCTAGGGTTGCCACGATAACGCCGAAGGCCGCCGAAGTGTCGACTTCAACAAGCCTGGACACTGAAGGGGCGCATGTGCTGCTGGTCGACGACCAGCTCGCCACCCTCAAGGTGTGTATCGACATGCTGGAGAGCATGGGATGCACGGTCGAGACCGCTACTGACGGTTTACGCGCCCTCGACCGGCATGCTAGCGGCGAGTTTGGGCTGATTTTTATGGACTGCATGATGCCCAAGATGGATGGGTACGAGGCAACTTCCGAAATCCGCCGTCGTGAAGCCGGCTTGAACCGTCGAACCCCAATCATCGCTCTGACGGCGGACGTAACTGAAGGTGCGCGAGAGCGTTGCCTGGCAGCAGGAATGGACGACTACCTCGCGAAGCCGTTCAAGCTGGATCAGCTGAAAGCGATGTTGACAACATGGCTCAGACCATCGGAACCCGCCGCGAAGAGAGAACATCTGGCGCTGGTACCCATATTGCCCTCGCCTAGCGAACTCGTCGACTACAAGGTACTGGACTCGCTCCGGCAATTGCAGAGGGAGGGGCGTCCGGACATTGTGCAGCAAGTCATAAACCTGTTTTTCGATAATGCAGCGGATCTCTTGAAGGACTTGACCGAAGGCGCTGCGAATAAGGACGGTGCGCTGCTTCACCACGCCAGCCACGCGTTGAAGTCGGTTAGTGCAAATATGGGTGCCGTCATACTGTCATCACGTTGCGGGGAGCTCGAAGCGATGGCGCGATCGGGGATCGTGGCCGACGCTGGGGGAATGGTCGGCGCGATCCTCGAAGACTATCGAGCGGTGGAGATCTTGCTGTCGGCCCGCCTCTCCAAAGTGGCCTGATCGACAACGGGTTGCCGCGTGGACATCGGCTGATTTTGGTGGTCGATTGTGCTCAGACCGCGAGCGCTGTCTATCGGCTGACCGCAAACCCGACGGGTACGGCTGACTGTCCTCAAGGCCAACGCTGACGAGCACGAGATCGTCGCTAAAACGAGGCTCGAATGAACGCGTATTTCAAAGTCATTTCGCTCGTCGAGCGCCTGCACCGTCAGTTCATGGAACTGGTGAAGCTCGAGCTCGAGGGGCTCGGGGTCCACGACATCAACAACGTCCAAGGAATGATGCTATTTAGCATTGGTGATGCCGAAATGACCGTCGGCGAACTGACGCTGAGGGGCTGCTACCTCGGCTCGAACGTCTCTTACAATGTCAAGAAGATGGTCGAGAACGGCTACCTCATGCAGGAGCGCTCGCTGCACGACCGCCGCTCTACCCACGTTCATCTTACCGAAAAGGGATGTGAGCTGCGGGACAGCCTGACGGCAATGCATCAGCGTCATCTCGAGATGCTGTCGCAGGCCGAACTCACTGCGGATGATCTTCAGGCTGCTGGCGTCACGCTGCGTCGGCTCGAGCAATTCTGGACCCGAGTTGCCGGCCCGTAGGTCGAGCTGCTCTCGGACAGCAGCAATCTATTCCTCGACCGCCGCGTCCCCCGGAACGGCCATCATCGCTTCGGCGACGAGGCCGGCATTGGCGCGGATAGCGTGCTCGATCGCTTCACCGACTTCGTTATGGTCTTTCAAATAGGCCTTGGCGTTCTCACGGCCCTGACCGATTCGCTGGCCCTCGTAGGAGAACCACGAGCCAGACTTCTCGACGACACCCGCCTGAACCCCGAGATCGATCAGTTCACCGCGCTTCGACACGCCCTCGCCATACATAATGTCGAAATCGACCACCTTGAACGGCGGCGCCATCTTGTTCTTGACTACCTTGACGCGGGTCTGGTTGCCGATGACCTGGTCACGCTCCTTGATCGCGCCGATGCGTCGAATGTCGAGGCGGACCGAAGCGTAGAATTTTAGCGCATTGCCGCCAGTCGTCGTCTCGGGATTGCCAAACATCACGCCGATCTTGAGGCGGATCTGATTGATGAAGATTACCATTGCGCGGGAACGCGCGATCGAACCCGTCAGTTTGCGCAATGCCTGGCTCATTAGCCGGGCGTGTAGGCCGACATGACTGTCGCCCATCTCGCCCTCGAGCTCAGCGCGAGGAACGAGGGCCGCCACCGAATCGATGACCAGGACATCGATCGCGCCCGAGCGGACCAGCGTGTCGGTAATCTCGAGCGCCTGCTCCCCGGCATCGGGCTGAGAAATTAGCAGGTCTTCGATATTGACCCCGAGCTTGCGGGCGTAGGCCGGATCGAGGGCATGCTCGGCGTCGATGAAGGCGCAGGTCCCGCTCCCGCGCTGCGCCTCGGCAATCACGTGCAGCGCGAGGGTCGTCTTCCCTGAGCTTTCCGGTCCGTAGATCTCGATGACGCGGCCGCGCGGCAGCCCGCCGATGCCGAGCGCGATGTCGAGGCCGAGCGAACCCGTCGAGATCACTTCGATGTCGGCAGCGGTCTCGCGCGATCCGAGTTTCATAATCGAACCCTTGCCAAAGGCGCGTTCGATTTGGCTGAGCGCCGCGTCCAAAGCCCGTTGCTTGTCCATCGCTTCTTTGTCCAAAAGGCGCAACGCTGTCTGCATCATCCTTCCTCTCTTATTCCACAGCCGGTGAGGCCGTGCAACGGAGCTGGGCAAGGACACTGTACACGATTTGTTCAGGGATGCAATTGGGAAATGGAACCGGACAAAAATAAAGATCAGCAGCCCCGCTCAACACGTAGCATGCTCGGCGGCAGCTTCCCGATCGAGCCCGACCGCTGATTGTATGCCCGGAAATCGGCGGACGAATTATCCCTCCAGGGCGTCAACGCCGCGTCATCGCGCATGACAAAGGCTCTGACCTCACGGCAGCCCGACACCCGAGCCCGGTCTTGCCGCGCGCGAATTTCAACATTGACCTCTCACAGGGAGCCGCCGCCAATCACCTCCTTCACCTTGGTGGCAAGCTGCTTCAAGCTGAAGGGTTTGGACAAAAAATCAATATCGCTTTCGCTATCGAGCCGTTGTCGGAATGCGTCTTCGGCATAACCCGATATGAAGATCACCTTTATATCGGACCGCATCTCTCGCACCTCCCGCACGAGCCCGGGCCCGTCCAGGCGCGGCATGACTACATCGGTGATCAAGAGATCGATCTTCTCGGCGGCCTTGCGCAGCACCTCGAGCGCCGCTTCGCCGCTCTCGGCCTCGATCACTTTGTAGCCCTTGTTACGCAGCGCGCGGGCACCAAATTTCCTGACAGGATCCTCGTCCTCGACCAGCAGCACCGTGCCGCACCCGGTCAAATCCTTGCCCGCTGAGGACTCGTTGGCGTCGGGTCGAGTGCTCATTGACGCGTCCGTCGCCTGGTAGCGCGGCAAATAGATCTCAAACACTGCTCCCCGGCCGGGGTAGCTGTCGACGAAGACGAAGCCGCCGGTCTGTTTGACGATGCCATAAACAGTTGACAGACCGAGCCCGGTTCCGGAGCCCGCTTCCTTGGTCGAAAAGAACGGGTCGAAGATGCGCGCCAGATTGCCGCCGGGGATCCCGACCCCGGTATCCGCTACCTCGATCAGCACATAGTCCCCCGCCGGCATCAGCTCGTGTCCGCGCCGCTGTGCCTGTGCGGAACGAACATTCGCAGTTCGGATGGTCAACGTGCCGCCGCCGGGCATTGCGTCCCGAGCATTGACCGCGAGGTTGATGATGACCTGCTCGAGCTGACCTTGGTCAACCTTGATCGGGCCAAGGTCACGCCCGTGCACGACTTTCAGCTCGATATTCTCACCGATCAAACGCCGCAGCAGGTGGGATAAGTCGACGAGAACATCGGTGATATTCAGAACTCGCGGCTGCAACGTCTGCTGCCGCGAGAACGCCAGCAGCTGCCGCACCAGATTGGCGGCGCGGTTAGCGTTCTGCTGAATCTGCATGATGTCGGCAAAGGACGGGTCACCCGGCTGAAAGCGCAGCAACAGGAGGTCGCAGAACCCGATCATCGCGGTCAGCAGGTTATTGAAGTCGTGCGCGACCCCGCCGGCGAGCTGACCGACGGCCTGCATCTTTTGCGACTGCGCAAATTGAATCTCGAGGTTCTTCTGCTCAGTGACGTCGATAAAATGAAGGGTAAACCCGCCTTGCCCATCGAGGCCGGTGACCGATGCGTCTCCCTCGACGTCGTCGATCCGGCTGAGGAACAGGACAATTGTCCTTTCGCGCGGGCGTGCGATCCGGATCTCGATCGGATCGCGTTCCGTCCGCCCGTCAGCTGCCGCTGCGAGCTTCGCGGTGATGCCATCGCGGTCTTCCTCGTTCAACAAGCCGATCAGCTCCCGTCCGACCAAATCCTGAGGTGCAACACCGAACAGCTCACCGAGCGCGCGGTTCGCCTCCTCGAAACGGCCCGAACGGTCGAGCAGTGCGCTGCCGATCGGCGCGTTGGCGAAAAAACGCTGAAAGCGACGTGCCAATCTGAGCGCGGCCTTCCACTCGCGTTCAGGTGTCAAGTCGCACACCACGGAGCGTGTGCGTAATTCAGCACCCGATCCGACAACGCTCTGCCCAATCCAAGCAGGGACGATGCGGCCTTGGCGGGTTTTCAGCAGTACTTCTCCGCGTTGCGTCCCATCGCCCCGACCACCGAAGGGATCGGAGGGCGGTGTCTCCCCGGCTGGCAACGAGGCTATCAAATCGTGCAAGACCGCCCCGCTTGCGAGGAGCTCTGAGGGGGTGCTGCCAAGCCACTGTGCCAGCGTTTGGTTGACGAAACGGAGACGACCATTGCCATCGACCGAGTAGAAGCCGATCGGCGCATTATCGAAAAAGTCGACGAGCTTGTTTCGCTCATCGCGGATCATCGTTTCCATTTCGTTGCGTGCGGTAATGTCGCGGATATTCAATAAGCTGTATCCAGGGTGTCCAGTAATTGGGCTTGCCGAAATGTTGAACCGGCCGACAGCGTCACCGCGCGCATCCCGCAGAGAAACTGCGACGGTCGCGCGGACCCCAGCCGTAGCCCGATTGCGCAGCTGGAGAAATCCCGTTACGGATTCCGGATCCGCGGCCACAGATCGCTCGAGGCGGTCGAGGGGCGGCTCGCCCCTTCCGGGGAAAAGGCGGTCGAATGTGAGGTTCGCATAGGCCATCCGTCCATCCCCGGCGACAATCGTCTGCGCATCCGGCGCGGCGTCGAGGGCTAGGCTCAGCATATCGAGGCGATCGGCTAGCGCGCCTTGCGCCCGACGGGCAGCAAAAGCTGCAACGCCGCTCATGCCGGCGAGCCCGAACATCGCGTACTCGGTTACTTGGGCGGGCGAACCGGTAATCGTCCATGCCAAATAAAGAGCGCCGCAGCCGGAAATTGCAGCAAGGGCCTGCGCGGCAACCCCAAGAGAGCGGATCCAACCCGGACGGTTACGGTTGGCCGTCCAGCCAACCCTCAGACCCATCCGTTCTACGTTGGCCATCATGCTTGCCTTGTGCAGTTGCCATGCTACTAAAGATGGATATTAATCCGCCTGATACAATCTTTTATAATTCACTTGAAAAATCTTCTTGGGCAGACCTGCGCGGTGAGAGGCCGATGGCCTGCTTGATTCCCATCGGGTTCGCTAGAGAGGCTCTCGTCGGGAGGTGTCAGTCGTCGCGGTGTGTCCTCTCCATACGCTCGTGCCGTGTCTGCGCTTCTATGCTTAGGGTGGCGATCGGACGGGCTTCGAGACGGTGGATGCCGATCGGTTCGTCGGTCTCTTCGCAATAGCCGTAGGTGCCGTCGTCGATCCGGTTGAGCGCTGCATCGATCTTGGAGATCAGCCTGCGTTCGCGCGCGCGGGTTCGCAATTCGATGGCCCGCTCGGTCTCGAGCGAGGCTCGGTCAGTCAGGTCGGGCTTCAGCAAGCTTTCCTCTTTCAAGTGCTGAAGCGTGTCCGATGACTCTGCGAGCAGTTCGGCACGCCAACTCAACAGCTTTTGTCGAAAATATTCGACCTGAAGCGGATTCATGAACTCTTCGTCGTCGGAAGGATGATAATTGGGCGGCAGCGACGGACGCATCGGTCTCCCCGAAACTCCGTGAATAAGCGGCGCGGAGTATATGAAGCGGACCTTCTCGCTTCAAGCCAGAGAATCGCAACGAGCCCGTTGATTCCGCACGCGTTTCAGCTGCGGCGTTACAATTCGAGCGAGGTCGGCTGTCGAAGACAGCACGTTGAGGTCGGTCTCGAACCGTTGGGCGCCGTCGAGCACCTCGCGGCAAGATGCGGGTTGGCCACAGCCGATCGCCGAGCCACCGGCTGGTGAATTAGGGACCAACCGCAACCGACCCCGCTCGTCATCTGGGAAATTGCCTGCTCTGTTGCTAGTTTCACTTTTAGAATTCTTTAAGATCTACCGGTTTATTCTGGCGTCATGCATAAGAACACGACATTGTACGATTTGACCGGAGACGAGATCTTGCCGCGCGTTAGCGCCTCTCTCCTCGAGTTGCCGCCGCCGGACACCAAACGTTGGGTCGCGCGGCGCAAGGCCGTGGTCGTCGACGCCGTGCGCAGCGGTGCCATCAGCCTCGAGGAGGCTTGCCGACGCTACGCGCTGTCGGTTGAAGAATTTCTCGCGTGGCAGCGCGCAATCGAATCGCACGGCGTCGCGGGTCTGCGCGTAACCCGCCTACAGATCTATCGCGATACTCCTCCTGCGCGGCTGGCGAAGCCACGCTACTGACCTCTGAACCCAGAGTCATGGCGCGCTGATACAGCACTTGGAGATACCCAGGATGACCGGATCGCAGACCAGTCAATCCTCTAGGCAGGACGCCAGCAAGCTCCGCTGAATCGAATTTGAGCCATATTCGACAGTGAGCTGATAAAAATTAGACCAATCCCGCTAGCTGCCCGGATACGGTTCAAGCCCAGAGGGTAGGCCTGCGGAGAACCGGGGACAGGTTAGCTGCGGCATTTTGCGTCGATCGCGGCGCCAATAACCCATAGACAGCTTGTTTGGAGCTGACAGACGCACGGTCACGCGGCGGCAAGCGGCACGAGTTGTTGGAAATCATCACGATTTCCGCTGATGCGTCGCTCGGTAGATCATTACGCAACGCTACACTCGATGTCGGCGATTGCTTGAGAGGAGCCGGTCGGTCTGCGGCTGTCAGCGATTACGGTCACACGGACACCCGACCTGACCTGGCTTTGATCGAGACAGAACATCCGCAGAGGCGACATCGCTGGCGGGGTTGGGCTGTTGTCGGAAAGCCGATTCGGCCTCACCAAACGAGTGATAAGGTAATCAGCAGAATAGCGACTGAAACCGTTTTCTTACCTGCTCAGCACAGCCTTGTCGGCGAAGCGTCTCGGCAAAGCGTCATGCTTGCATTGCCGCGTCCGAAGACCGCCTACAATGGTTTCTCAAGGTCGTCACGTACAGGGGTCCGGTCACTTGCAAAAGGATGTATCGAAGGTCTCTTTGCACGGGCAATTGAACCTCGTCAATTGGAATGACGAATTCCTCGCCAAACTCTTCGCGCAAGCATTGAACTGCTTGCATTTTTGGGACATAATTGATACCTGTTGATACATTTGGTGGTTAACGCGCTGGCGATAGCCTGGGCGCGACTCCGTCGCATTTGGGGGCGGGGCGGGTGCTGTAACGGTCGACGGCCGCGCCTGTACTGCATGACCGAGGCGAGGCCGCTCGGTTTTGGCACCGATACGTCCCCTGTCGGGGAATTTGATTGCCCTTCGATAGCGTCCCGTCTCTTGAGGTAAGCCAAACAAATAGCGCGGCGGCCAAGCCCGTTGAAGCCGCAGTCGCGGAATTCAGGGCCGGACATCCATATCTGTTGTTCCATAAGCAGGGAATCGCCCGCATCCGCAAGGCTGCCAGCAGTAATTCGAAGCTGCTGGAACGCTTGCACGTTTGGCTTCGCCAAATAAGTCCTGCGTCAGTCGGGCGGGAACCCCGAGCCGCGGTTAAGCATCAGGCGCGCGTTCTTATCAATACTTCCTTCATGGCGCTGATCTGTAACGGTAGCGAGGCAAACAATGCGTTGCAAGCGTCACGCAGCGTATTACGGGAATTGAGCTCGGCAACGAGCTGGAGACGGCGGCCCGTAATCAAATCGTTTCTCGATTGTGCGGAAACAGCGGTTGCCGTCTCCCTCGCTTATGACTGGCTCTACGATAAATTGCTGGTCGAAGAACGAGAAGCTATCGAGAACGCTCTCTTCCGGCATGTGCTCGAGCCAGCGCTCGCCGCGTACGACGATCCATCGCTGCTGTGGCCGAGACGGCGCGATAACTGTGCATTGGTGTCGAATTCGGGCATCTTGATCGCTGCCCTTGCCGTCCTCGAACGATATCGGGATCTCACGACGCAGCTGGTAGCGAAGAGCCTGGCGTCGTCCCGAAATATCTTCGAGGCCTTCGCTCCCGACGGGGCCTGGCCGGAGGGACTCAGCTACTGGTCCCTTGCAATACGGTATGCCGGCCTGATGGTTGCCGCGCTGGAGAGCACGTTGGGGGACAGCTTCGGCCTGGCGGATCGGCCGGGCTTCGCGCAAACAGGCGACTTTGCTCTCCATACGGTCGGACCCTTCGGAGCCGCCTTCAATTTTGGGGATTCCGAGCGGCAATTCGACGTTTCTCCACTCGCCTGGCTCGCCTATCGGTTTAAGCGGCCGATCGACGGCTGGCTGATCCGCGATTACGGCGGGTGGTACCTTCCATTCACGACGATATGGGCAAATAGACAGAGGGCGGGCCCGGTTGCGCTCAATCTTCCCAAGGGAAAGATCTTTCGCGGTGCTAATCTGGCTTGCTTCCGCAACACCTGGTCGCCGGCCCCGAACGCGCGCCCGGTCTATATCGCGATTAAGGGCGGGAATGCGCTGGCTAACGGATGTGGATCATCCGGGCGTCCGGAAGACACGATGCTCCATACCCAAGCCGATGCGGGCAGCTTCGTAATAGACGGCGCGAGGCGGCGCTGGGTGATCGATCTCGGCTCGGACGATTACGATTTACCCGGCTATTTCGACCACGGCGCCGATAACAGATCCGGGCCGCGGTGGCAATATTATCGGACGCAAGCTGCCGGCCACAACACGCTCGTGATGGATGGCCTCAACCAGGTGCCCAACGCTTGCACGCCGATCCTTGGTAGCTGCGTCAAAGGCGACTGCAAATGGGTCGTGTTCGACCTATCGGCGGCGTACGGGAAGCCGGCCGGCTCGGTCCGGCGCGGTGCTGCGCTGATCGGACGGCAAGTCGTGATCCAGGATGAAATCGCCCCTGAAATTGCCGAAAACGTCGTTTGGGCGATCCATACCAGCGCCGATCTCGATTCGGTGGCCGGCTCCGTCGCTCGCTTGCGATGCGGCGACGACCGCTTCGTGGCGCGCATTCTCGAACCGGACACTGCACGCTTCGAGCTAACGCTGCCTCCAGCGCCGTGCTCGTTCCGGGTTGCCGATACGAAGCAATTGCACGGCCGCCCGCCTGCCGGTGACGGCGCTCTGGTGTCTGAGCTGCCGCGTCGCGACGACGAGGACGGCAAGCGAGCCGCGGGTGCCCTAATTAGACGTCTGGAGGTTCCGTGGCCCAGGGGTGCGCGACGTTTGACCGTCTTATTGCTCCCCGATTGCGATGCTGAGGATCACGCGTTGCCGGTCACCCCCCTCGACCATTGGCTTGCCCGCCGCCCGGTCGGTCTCGCCCGCTACCCCCAGCCTCTTTACCGAACCGAGGGTCTCTGCAACCCCGAGCAGAGCTCCTCAGACGAACTGCCGGCACTAGAAGCCGACCTTTTCGGGAACCACTCACGAATGAGGATCGATCATGCCTGAGCTCTTGACCGCTTCCCCGGCCAGGGACGATGGGGCTG